>Ga0194133_10000764_pt1 | contig 61494 bp, 57 predicted proteins | sample TA2KigOf40mmetaG_FD_155448 | JGI IMG/M metagenome (GOLD analysis project Ga0194133, IMG submission 155448) | Freshwater microbial communities from Lake Tanganyika, Tanzania - TA2015055 Kigoma Offshore 40m | ecosystem: Environmental > Aquatic > Freshwater > Lake | place: Tanzania: Lake... | reverse complement strand
ATGGCCAGGCTGCGCGCGATGGCCACGCGTTGCTGCTGACCGCCCGACAACTGGTCGGGGTAGGCGTCGGCGCGGTCGCCCAAGCCGAGACGTTCGAGGAGTTCGCGCGCGGTGTTCTCGGCTTCGCTCTTCGACACGCCGAGAACCTTGCGTGGTGCGAGCGACAAGTTCTTCAACACGTTCATGTGAGGAAAGAGGTTGAAGCTCTGAAACACCATGCCGATGCGACGCCGGATCGGATCGGCGGGCAACCCGGGAACGCTGATGTCGACGTCGTCGACGACCACCTGACCATCGTCGATGGGTTCGAGCAGGTTGACGCAGCGCAGCAGTGTGCTCTTGCCGCTGCCCGAAGCGCCGACGAACGCGACGACTTCGCGGTCGTCGATGTCGATCGACACGCCGTCGAGGACCACGCGAGATCCGAACGACTTGCGAACGTCGATGAGCTGCAGCTTGGGGATCATCGCACGGCCGTCCCGGAGGTGCGACGCCGTTCGCGTGCGGAGAGCCAGTCGACGAATCGCGTCTCGGGAATGGTGAGCACCAAGAAGATCACGGCCGCCGCGACATAGGGCGTGAAGTTGGCGAACTTCGACTTGTCGATGCCGGCCTGGCGCAGGATTTCGATCGGTCCGATGAGGCTCACCAAGGCCACGTCCTTTTGAAGCGAGACCATGTCGTTCATGAGGGGCGGAATCACACGGCGAATCGCCTGCGGAACGATCACGTGGCGCATGGTCTGGCTCGACGACAGTCCGAGCGATCGGGCGCCGGCGCGCTGGCTCTCGTGCACGCTTTCGATGCCGGCACGGAACACCTCGGCCACATAGGCCGAATAGGCGAGAACGAGCGCGACCGAACCCCAGAGATACGGGCTGTTGTAGGGGCGGTCGAGGCCCAGGCCCGGAACACCGAATCCGATCAAGAGGATCGTGAGGATCACGGGAACGCCTCGGAAGATGTCGGTGTAGGCGGCGGCGAAGAGTCGCAGCGGGAAGAGCGCCGGGGTGCGCACGTTGCGGAAGATCGCGAGAAGCATGCCGACCACGAGGATGAACGGAGTGCTCCAGGCGAAGATCTGCAGGTTCTTCACGAACGCTTCGAGAAGCCGGGGGAACGAGTCGTTGAAGAGTTCACCGTCGAAGAACGACTTGCGGACCTTGTCCCAGCCCGGAGTGAGCGGAACGAAGATGACGAGCGCTCCGATGACGATGGCCGTGGAGACGGCCGCGATGGTGGCCGAACGGCGCCTTTGCCGTCGTTCGAACTCTTGACGGCGGGTGAGTTTCTTGCCGCCCGACGTGACAGTGCCCGGGCGATCGCTCGGCCCGGGCACTGTGTCGGTCATGGCGTAGAGATTACGCCGAGAGGGGTGGACGAGATCGTCCGTTGGACGATTCGATCATTCGACGATCAGGTGACGATCAGCCGACCGAAATGACCGGCGCGCCTACGTTCTCGCTCAACCACTTGTTGGTGATCTCGGCCAACGAGCCCGAGTCCTTCAACGCGGCCAGAGCCTTGTTGACGCAACCAACGAGCTTGTTGTCCTTCTCGAAGAGCAGACCGAAGTTGTCGGTGGAGCCACCGGCATCGGCCGGGAACTGACCGATCACCGACGAACCCTCGATCTCGACGGCCGAGATGTAGAGGGCAGTCGGAAGGTCGACGACGATGGCATCGATCTGGCCGGCTTCGAGAGCAGCCTTCGCACCCGCGTTGTCGTCATAGACGAACGCTTCGTTCGAGGGCTTGATCACGTTGTTGATGAACTCGAGGCTGGTGGTGCCGGCCTGCGCACCGAACTTCACGTCGACCAGATCGGCAACCGAGGTGGCGCCGGCAGCCGGCGAACCATCGAGAGCGACGATCGCCTGGTTGGTGGTGTAGTACGCATCGCTGAACGACACGATCTCCGAACGCTCCGGAGTGATGGAGTACTGCTGGAGGTTGAAGTCGAAGTTCTTCGCGCCGGGCTGGATGGCCTCGTCGAAGGTGGTGCGCACCCACACGACGTTCTCGGCGTCGTAGCCGAGTTCGCCGGCGACGGCGTAGGCCACCGCGGCCTCGAAGCCTTCGCCGCTTTCCGGGGCGTCGTTCTCGACCCACGGTGAGTAGGCCGGGTTGCCGGTGGCGATGGTGAGCTTGCCCTCGGTGATGGTGGGGCAGTCGCCGCCACTCGAGCCTTCGTCGTCGCCACCGCACGAGGCGAGGGCGAAGGTGCCGAGGAGGGCGGCGGCCAGGGATAGTCGACGGATCATGGGAGTCCTTTCGGGTGGGGAAACGCTTCGGGGAACGGTTCCTGACACTACCCGGCTGGCCATCCAATTCCCGACCCGTACGGTCAGGTTTTATGGTGCTGCTCGGCGGAGAACGAGACAGAACATCGGGACGAAGGGGGGTTGACACTGAGACAGACGCCGTCTTAGTGTCTCACTTGTGACGCCTGGCATGGCACCGACCCGGACCGCGGAAGACCGCGTTCTCGACGCGCTGGATCAGTGCATCGTTCGTTGGGGTCTGGGCAAGGTGACCATCGACGACGTGGCCAACGAATCGCACGTTTCTCGCGCATCGATCTATCGCATGTTCCCCGGCGGCAAGGACGTGATGTTCGAGGCGCTGCGTGTGCGCAACACCCGCGAGTTCTTCGAGGGCATGCGCGCGGCTCTGCTCGATTCCGATTCGTTGCTCGACCTCACCGTGCAGATCGCGGTGTACGCCACCACCGAACTTCGCAACGACGACAACCTCGTCACGTTGCTCGCCACCGAAGAAGCCACCGCAATCCGCGAACTCACCGTCGACGGATTGCCCCGCATCATCAACGTCGCGTCGGCGTATCTGCTGCCCATCGTCACCGCGTACGTTTCGCACGACTTCGGCGTTCGTTTCGTCGATCTCGTCGCGCGACTCGTGATCTCGCATTTCCTCGCGCCCAGTTCGCTCGTCGATCTGGGTGACCCGGCCTCGGCGCGCGAGTTCTTCGCGCCGCTCGTCGCCTTCATCGATCTACCCGTCAGCTAGCCAGTCATTCAGCCAGCCAGTCAGATAGTCCGTCAACACACCGATCTCGACAACAGGAGACCAACACCATGAGCATCACCGAGAAGGAAAGCCAAGAGATCATCGGCCGCGCCGAACTCAACGACATCGAGGCGATCCTGGCCATCCCCACGTGCGACCCCAACGAGGTGCAGCACGTGGTGAAGGACAACGCCGACGCCATCTTCTCGTGGGACTACTCATTGTCCCGTCCGGCGCTGCGTCGCCTGTACGAGAAGGCCAAGACCGGCCAGTGGAACGCCACCACCGACCTGCCGTGGGACACCGACGTCGACGTGGAGGCCCAGGTTTCGGCCGACCTCGCTGCGGCCGTGTCGGGTCTCACCGCTAGCCACTACGACGGCACGCCCGTCGAGAAGTGGGGCGACAAGGAATGGACCGAGTTCGCGGTTCTGCAGCGCAAGTGGAGCCTCTCGCAGTTCATGCACGGTGAGCAGGGTGCACTTCTTTGCACCGCGAAGATCACCGAGACCGTGCCGTGGTACGACGCGAAGCTGTACGCCTCGACCCAGGTGGTTGACGAAGCGCGTCACGTCGAAGTGTTCGCTCGCTACCTCGAGGAGAAGCTGGGTGGCGGCTTCCAGATCAACGCCCACCTGCGCATGCTCCTCGACGACATCATCAACGACAGCCGTTGGGACATGACCTACCTCGGCATGCAGGTGATGGTCGAGGGTCTGGCCCTGGCCGCGTTCGGCAACCTCTACCAGTTCACGAGCGAGCCGCTGTTGAAGCAGTTGCTCCGCTACGTGATGAGCGACGAAGCCCGCCACGTGGCGTTCGGCGTTCTCTCGCTGCAAGAGGCCTACTCCGAGATGAGCGACGCCGAGATCAAGGATCGCCAGGAGTTCGCCTACGAGGCGTCGGTCCGCATGCGCGACCGCTTCATGTCGCAGGAAGTCTGGGAGCGCATGGGCATCAACACCCGCGACATCGTGCCGCTGGTGCTCAACGACCCGACGCGTGAAGTGTTCCAGCAGATGCTGTTCAGCAAGATCGTCCCCAACTGCAAGAAGCTCGGTTTGCTCGATCGCAACGACTCGTGGCTGCGCAAGCGCTACGAGGAGATGGGCGTCATCCAGTTCGAGAACATGGAAGACACCGGCGAGGAGTACACGAAGTTCGCGTTGGGCGAGGAGATGCCCGCCAACCACTGACCGACAGAAGTACCTTCGGGGCATGCGTTGGCGTGCTCAGGACCTGGCCCGTGCTCTCGCCGAGCACGGGCCCTGTCGTTTGGTGGGGGCCGATGTCGAAATCGACGGAGCCTCGTTCGATTCGCGGTCGCTGACGGCGGGTCAGATGTTCGTGCCGCTGGTGGCCGAACGCGATGGTCACGACTTCGTCGACGACGCCATCGCTCGAGGTGCGGTTGCCTATCTGTCGTCACGACCGGCCCGCGCCGATCTGATCGATCGCATCGCATGCATCGAAGTGGCCCACACCGCCGAGGCGCTCATGGACGCGGCGCGTTGGGCACGTACGCGCCTGCCCGCCGGCACCATGGCCGTCGGCATCACCGGATCGGTGGGCAAGACCACCACCAAGGATCTGGTCGCCGCCGCCATCTCCAGCACCAAGCGCACCGTCGCATCCGAGCGTTCGTACAACAACGAACAAGGTTTGCCGGTCACGATCCTCAACGCGCCGATCGACACCGAGGTGCTCGTTCTGGAGATGGGCATGCGCGGGTTCGGCCAGATCGATCTGCTCTGTCGAATCGGCCGACCGGCCATCGGAGTGGTCACGCGCGTTGGTGAGGCGCACACGAGTCTGGTCGGCGGTCTCGACGGTGTGGCGCGCGCCAAAGGTGAACTGGTCGAGGCGTTGCCGTCCTTCGGTGTCGCGATACTCAATGCCGACGACGAACGGGTGATCGCCATGCGTTCTCGCACCAGCGCGCGCGTGTTGTCGTACGGCGAATCGTCGACCTCCGACATTCGCATCGACGATCTGTCGCTCGATCAGCACGGCCGGGCGCGATTCACCGCCCGCACCCCCGACGGGCCGATCGACGTTCACCTCGCGATACCGGGACGCCATTCGGCCTCGAATGCCGCCGCCGCCATCGCAGTCGGTGTTGCGCTCGGCGTGCCACTCGCGGCCATGACCGACGGATTGGCCGCCGCACGAGTGAGTGCGCACCGGTCGAATGCGGTGACCTTGGCGTCGGGCGCCACGCTGCTCGACGACTGCTACAACGCCAACCCCACGTCGATGCACGCTGCGCTCGACACGCTGGCCGCACTGGGTTCGGGTCGACGGCTCGCCGTGCTCGGACTCATGGCCGAACTCGACGACCCGGCCGAGGCGCACTCACGTATCGCGCGTCGCGCGCACGAACTCGGCATCGAGATGGTGGCCGTGGGAACCGATCTGTACGGGGTGGACCCGGTCGACGTCGCGAGCGCGATCGATCGAATCCGCGCACTCGGCGCTGGTGATGCCGCTCTCGTGAAAGCGAGCCGAGTGGCCGCGCTCGAACGCGTGGTCGACGCGGTCACGTCTCCCTGAGGAACGCCCAACGCGGCAAGCGATCGAGATCGCACCACCAGGCGAGGAACATCGCGTAGGCGGCGCCGATCATCAGTACCCAGCGTGCGCCGATTGCATCGATCACCGGTCCGGCCACGAGTCCGCCGATGGTGATGGTGCCACCGAACGACATGAACCACAGCGGCATCACGGTCACGCGTTCTTCGTCGCGCAAGTTCTGTTGGAACACCGTGGCCATCACCGTGGCGAGCAAGAAGTAGAAGGTGCCGAGAGCGAAGCCAGCCGGAAACGCCGGGCCGGGTGACGAGATCGACCCGAAGACCGCCAGGCTGATGCCGAAGCCGAAGAACGACGCCGAGATCATCTTCGGGCGGTGCACTTTGGTGAGGAAGGTTCCGGCCGCCGCCGCGCCAGCGAAGGCGCCGGTACCGAAGACCGCGTAGATCCAGCGGTACGTGGAACCTTCGGGGTCGACGGCGAAGTTCTCACGAGTGACCGACGGGAAAAGAGCCACGACCACCAGCGAGAAGAACGAGAACGACGTCATCGCCAGCAGGAGACGTGACAGCACGGGCCGATCGCGCGCGATGTTCACGCCCGTGAAGAGTCGCCGCCATCCCTGATCGTGGTCGAGCGTGCGAACCGCCGGCAGCGTGACCATGGTGAGGGCCACGATGAGGACGAGGTACGTGGCGGCATTGATCACGAACAGACTCGCGGTCGACACGCCGACGATGTTGAGCAGAGCCGCGATGCTCGGGCCGAGAACTCGTGTGCCGTTGAGTTGCATCGAGTTCATGGAGATCGCACCGGCCAGGTCGCGTTTGTCGACCAGCATCGGGATGGTCGCCTGGAACGCCGGATTGTTGAGTGCGTTGGCGATGCCCACCGCGGCCTGCGCCACGAACAATGACCAAATGGGCCCGTCGGAGGCGACCAAAGCGGCGATCACGAGCGCGAACACGAGTTGGACCCACTGCATTCCCATGAGCCAGCGTTTGCGATCGAAGCGATCGGCGATCAGGCCGCCCGGCACCGCCAACAACAAGATCGGGCCGAGTTGCGCGAACACCAAGAGCGACACGATCTGGGCCGAGCCCGTTCGGTGATCGACGTACGCCGGCAAGGCCAGGTTCTGCATCCAGGTGCCGATGTTCGAGAAGAACAGCCCCGACCAGATGAGCCGATAGTCGCGGTAGGCCATGGCCGCGCGGGCCGAACCAGGAGTGTGCCCATGTGGAAGCGGAGGGAGTTCGTCGTTCATGGGCCTCTGCGAGCCTAGTGAGGGTCCGCAGTCGGAGACCGGGACGGTGACAGACTCGAGACGTGAACGACGCCGCGAACGCCGCTGTACAACGCGATGTGAAGCCGGCGGAGTCGTCGGCGTCATGTCGCTCACCGCTCGGTACGTACCCCGAGTGCCCGTTGTGTGGTGGCGACTTGTTCCCCGAGCACGCGCACTTCAAGTGTTCCGGCTGCGGCTGGCGCGACTCCTGCTGCGACTAGCGCCAGTTCGGCGCACCGATCGCGCGCTCGATGTGTTGCGCCACCGCCAGCACCACGTCTTCACGACCCGGTCGACCGACCACTTGCACGCCAATCGGTAATCCGGCGTCGATACCGGTGTGGCGACCGGCCGGCACCGACACGATCGGAAGGGGCGACACCAGATTCCACACCGAGGTCATGTCTTCGGAGTGGTGCCGACCGTCGTCGTGCCGGTGCGCCCGACGATCGTTGAGTTCTTTGGTGGCCGGCCCGGGGGGTTGCGACATGGTGGGGCACACGATCACGTCGTTGTGTTCGAGCACCGAGGCGACCCGCTTCCACGCGAGGGTGCGGTCGATCTCCAAACGCTTGGCGTCCACCGCGCTGAGCGCCCGGCCGAGTTCGATCAGCGAGCGCACGTCACGGTCGAGATCGTCGGCGCGGGCGTCGTAGTGCTCGCCGTAGTAGGTGGCCATGAAGATTCCCCACAACTGCAACCACACCATGTTGTCGTGAGCAGTGAAGAGGGCAGGAGCGGCCTGGCAAGAGGCACCGGCTTCGCCGAGGAGTTCGACCACGTCGACCACAGATCGCACGACCTCGTCGTGGACGGCCCAACAACCCAGATCGACCGACCACGCCACCTTCAACGACGACAGGTCGACGGCACGTCGCGCCGTCGGGGCATGAACCGAGTACGGATCGCGCAGCGACGGACCCTGTGTGGCGAGGAGGAACTCCCACGCGTCGTCCACGCTGCGCGCGAGCGGCCCGTGATGCGAGATGAGGTCCCAGAGACCGGGCAGAACATCCATCGGAATGCGCCCGAGTGACGGCTTGAGTCCGACCAGTCCGCACCACGCGGAGGGAATACGCACCGAGCCGCCCATGTCGGAGCCTTCGGCCACCGCGACGCAACCCGATGCGACGGCCGCGGCTGAACCACCACTCGAACCGCCGGTCGTCCGTTCGAGGTTCCACGGATTGCGGGTGGCGCCGTGCAGTGGGTTGTCGGTGATTCCGGCGTGGGCGAACTCGGGAGTGTTCGTGCTGCCGATGATCACCGCTCCGGCGGCGAGCAATCGCTCGACCACCCAACCGGTCGTGTCGGCCACGTGCGATGCGTGGGTGCGTGATCCGAGTGTGAGCCGATGCCCTTCCCACGGTGACGTGTCCTTGATGGCCACGGGAATGCCGAACAGTGGTCGGCCGTCATGTGGTCCGAGTGTGCGCGCTCTGTTTCGCGCTTCGTCGGCCCAGATCTCCACGAAGCAGTTGAGTGATGGTTGAACCTCGGCCGCACGAGCCAAGGCATCGTCGACGATTTCGAGTGCTGAAGCCTGACCCGACGTGATGAGTTCGCGCTGACGAGCGATCGTCGCGAACGTTGAATCGCCCATCGAAGCGTTCGTCAGCCCTTGATCAGATCGGCGTACAGCGGAAGCACCATCGGCGGACCGCTCACCAGGAACGTGGTGATGCAGGTTTCCTTCCACCGGTCGAGCTCACCCTTGATCTTGTCGGGCGGGCCCACCAGAGCGACGTCTTCGACCATCGCCAACGGAATCGCCGCTGCCGCTTCGTCCTTCTTGCCGGCGAGGTAGAGGTCCTGCACTTTGAGGGCCACGTCCTCGTAACCCATGCGAGCGAACACTTCGAAGTGGAAGTTGGCGCCACGCGCACCCATGCCGCCGGCGTACAGCGCGAGGAATGGACGCACCATGTCGGCGCACTTCTCCACGTCGTCGCCCGGCACGATCAAGATGGTGGAAGCGACTTCGAATCGATCGGCTTTGTTCGCTTCACTCGACTTGGCGAAACCTTCGTTCAGGCACTTGCGGTAGAAACCGTCTTCCTTCGGTGAGAAGAAGAGCGGCAACCAGCCGTCGCAGATCTCGGCCGACAACGCGACGTTCTTCGGACCTTCGGCACCGAGGAAGATCGGAATCTCGTTGCGTAGCGGGTGAACGGTCGACTTGAGCGGCTTGCCCAGTCCGCGACCGTCCGACTTGGTGTACGGGAGGTCGTAGAACTCGCCGTGGTGTTCGACCGGCTTGTCACGACGGATCACGTTGCGCACGATCTCCACGTACTCACGCGTGCGGGCGAGCGGCTTGCCGTAGGCCTGACCGTACCAGCCCTCCACCACCTGGGGTCCGCTCACGCCGAGACCGAGGATGAAGCGGCCGTTCGAGAGATGATCCATGGTGATGGCCGCCATCGCGGCGGCGGTTGGCGTGCGTGCGTTCATCTGCATGATCGACGTGCCGAGGCGAACCTTGTCGGTCTGCGAACCCCACCACGCCAGGGGCGACAGCGCATCCGAACCGTAGGCCTCGGCCGTCCAGACCGAATCGAAACCGAGTCGCTCGGCTTCCTTCACGCCTTCGAGCGCTCCCTTGGGGGGACCCGCTGACCAATATCCAGTGGAATAACCGAGCTTCAACTCTTTCGACATGAACCCATGGTGGCACCACTCGCTTCGCAGGGTGTAACCGAACTGGCTGACAGCGACGTGGTGCCGCGACGAATCAGCTGGGGTCGAAAGTGAGTGGCATCTTCTCGGGTCCGAAGATCGCCACGGTGGACGGCTTCCACGTCACGTCTCCGTCGATCGCGAACTTCGGCATGCGCTGTGCGAGCGTGACGAGGGCTTCTTGCTGTTCGGCCCGTGACAGGGCGGCGCCAAGGCAATAGTGGATCCCCGAGCCGAAGGTCATGTGCGGCTGGCCCGATGGCTCACGGGTGATGTCGAAGCGATCGGGATCGGCAAAGGAGGCTGGATCGCGGTTGGCGATCGCCAGAGCCGGAATGATCAGTGTCCCTTTCGGAAACAGGACCCCGTTGTATTCGATGTCGACGCTGGCGAAGCGGGCAGTGCTCCTGACCGCGCCGAAGTAACGCATGGTCTCTTCCACCGCTCGGGGAGCGAGGTCGGGGCGTTCGGCGAGCAGCGCCCACTGATCGGGGTGTTCGGCGAACAACGCGATCGAACAGCCGAGTTGGTTGCGCGTGGTGTCGGTGCCCCCCACGATCACGGCCTGCACCATCATCACGAGTTCGTCTTCGTTCAACTTGTCGCCAGCCTCTTCGGCGGCGATCAGACTGGTGATCAGGTCATCAGCCGGCTTGCTACGACGTTGAGCGATCAAACCTCGTGTGTAGTCCTCGAGTTCGGTCTGCGCCTTCACGATGCGGTCCACCTCGTCGGCCGCTGTGCCGTTGAAGATTCGCAGCACGTCCTCGGCCCACACGCTAAAGAGTCGCCAGTCCTCTTTGGGCGCTCCCAGGAGTTCGCAGATGATCGGGATCGGATACGGATCGCAGAAGTCGGCGATGAGTTCGCAGCGGCCGGACGGAATGACCGGGTCGAGGAGATCGTTGATGACCTCACGCATGAAGGGCCGAAGTCGATCGGCTGCACGGGGAGTGAACGAGGGGGCAACCAGTCGGCGCAGACGAGTGTGAACGTCTCCTTCCGAAGACAGGATCGACTCGCGACGCGACATGACACGGTCGTCGTCGATTCCGCGGATCTCGGTGACCAGGGCGGCGGCGTTGTGCCAGCGCTTGTCGCGCAAAATCGCCTGGCAGTGCTCGTAGTGGAAGACGATGTACGAGAACGGGGAGCGGGCGATCCAGGATTCCTTCGCAATGTCTGCGAGTTGATCGCGTTGTTGGTCGGCGTCGGCGAAGACGAAGTCGACGACCGGTACATCGAGCTCGTGAACGAGGGTGGCCACGTCCCTCAACCTAGCGTTATGGTTCGGCCGTGGCCCCGTCGACAGTCGTCCGCGCCGACCGCGCTGATCTCGCCCGCCTCACCACCACGTTGGCACGGGCCTTCGCCGACGATCCGGTGTTCCACTATCTGGCTCCCGGAGGGTTCGATCATCGGCGCGCGACGCTCGCCTTTCGCATGCTCGGGATCAACATGATCGAACACGGCGAAGTATGGCGAACGGTCGGCCATGAAGCGGCTGCCTATTGGGCGCCTCCCGGCAAGTGGAGTGTCCCGTGGACTTCGGTGGCGAAGACCGTGCCCCTCTCGGTGCGTGCCTACCGATGGAAGATTCCGCGAGCGCTCGCGTTTCTGTCTCGGATCGAGAAGGTCCATCCCCGCGACCCGCACTACTACCTCGAGATTCTCGGGACCGATCCGAGCGAACAGGGTCGCGGTCTCGGGGCGTCACTCGTTGCACCGATCCTCGATCGCGCCGATGACGAGGGGGTGGGGGCTTTTCTCGAGTCGTCGAAGGACACGAACGTTCCGTACTACCGACGGTTCGGCTTCGAAGTCGTCAGCGAGATCAAGGTCCCCATTGGGCCGACGATCTGGCCGATGTGGCGCGAGCCGCGCTGAACGACCACCCTGCCGGGCGCTGCAGGGCCAGCACTAAGGTTGAGACATGAAGACCTACCGCAACTTCGTGAACGGCCAGTACGTCGATGCCTCCGATGGCAAGACCATTCCGGTGATCGATCCGACCACGGGTGAGCAATACGCAACCGCACCGAATTCCGGTGCCGCTGACGTGGACGCCGCCATGAAAGCCGCCGCTGACGCCTTCGAGACCTGGCGCGACTCCACTCCGAAGGATCGTTCACTCGCGTTGTTCCGCATCGCCGACGCGATCGAGGCGCGTGGTGAAGAGTTCATCGCACTCGAATCGGAGAACTGCGGCAAGCCGGTCGGCATCACTCGGTCGGAGGAGATTCCGCCGATGGTCGACCACGTGCGCTTCTTCGCCACCGCGGCTCGCCATCTCGAAGGCAAGAGTGCGGGGGAGTACGTACCCGGCATGACGAGCTACATCCGCCGCGAGCCGGTGGGTGTGTGCGCTCAGGTGGCGCCGTGGAACTACCCGATGATGATGGCGGTGTGGAAGTTCGCGCCGGCCGTGGCGGCCGGCAACACCGTGGTACTCAAGCCGAGCGACACCACTCCCGTCACGACCACACTTCTCGCCGAGATCTGCGCCGAGTTCCTCCCGCCCGGTGTGGTGAACGTGATCTGCGGTGATCGCGACACTGGCCGCGCCATGGTCGCGCACTCGACGCCGTCACTGGTGAGCGTCACCGGTTCGGTTCGCGCGGGCATGGAGGTGGCCGAGGCCGCCGCCAAGTCGCTGAAGCGAGTGCATCTCGAACTCGGTGGCAAAGCGCCGGTGGTGGTGTTCGACGACGCCGACATCGAAGCCGCTGCCGAAGGAATCGCCATCGGCGGATACTTCAACGCGGGCCAGGACTGCACCGCTGCCACGCGCGTGCTGTGTGCGGGCGGGGTGTACAAGGATTTCGTCGCCGCGCTGTCCGAGCGCGCGAAGGCCACGGTGTGCGGCGCTCCCGACTCCGACGACACGTTCTTCGGTCCGGTCAACAACGCCAATCAGTTGTCCCGAGTGAGCGGATTCCTCGACCGCGTGCCTGCGCACGCCGAGGTCACCGCCGGTGGTGCTCGTCAGGGCAACAAGGGGTACTTCTTCTCGCCGACGGTCGTCAGCAACTTGAAGCAGGACGACGAGATGATCCAGAACGAGATCTTCGGACCGGTGATCACCGTGCAGAAGTTCAGCGACGAAGACGAAGCGGTGCGTCTCGCCAACGGCGTGGAGTACGGATTGGCCTCGAGCGTGTGGACGAAGGACTTCGCTCGCGCCATGCGCATGACCAAGCGGCTCGACTTCGGATGCGTATGGGTGAACACCCACATCCCGATGGTGGCCGAGATGCCGCACGGTGGATTCAAGAAGTCGGGCTATGGCAAGGACCTCTCGGCCTACGCGCTCGACGACTACACGCGCATCAAGCACGTCATGGCGAACCTCGCCTGATGTGACAGCGAACCTCGCCTGATGTGGATCGCGTCGTTCAGCGGCGCGCGAACTCGGTGGCCGCGTACTCGATCGCGTCGGTGAGTACCTCGCCGATGAATCGCAGTTCGTCGGGTCCGCACACGAGCGTCGGGGCAAGAACCAGCACGGGGTCGGCGCGATCGTCGGCTCGGCAGAAGAGTCCGTTGCTGAAAATGCGCGGCGACAACGTGTCGCGCAGGAGCCACTTCGACTCGGCGTCGTCGAACGACTGTTTCGTTTCTTTGTCCTTCACGAGTTCGATCACGCGGAAGTAGCCGCAACCCCGCACGTCACCCACGAGGGGCAGATCACGTAGCGATTCCATCACGTCGTCGAACACCGGCTCGTTACGTCGCACCGAGCCGAGAATGTCTTCGTTCTCGAGCAGGTCGATGTTGGCCAGTGCCACGGCACAACCCACCGGGTGGCCGCCGAACGTGAGGCCGTGCAACAAGATCTGTCCATCGCGTTCGATGAACGGCGCGGCGACGCGATCGCTCACGATCACGCCACCGAGTGGCGCGTAGCCACTAGTGACCCCCTTGGCGAACGTGATCATGTCGGGCTGATAACCGAATCGTTCACAACCGAACCAGTGGCCGAGGCGGCCGAAGCCGCAGATCACCTCGTCGGACACCAACAAGATCCCGTAGTGGTCGCAGATCGTGCGCACTCGTTCCCAGTAACCCGGTGGTGGGACGAGGGTGCCGCCCGTGTTCTGCACCGGTTCCATGATCACCATGGCCACGGTGTCGGGTCCGGCTTCGACGATCGCCCGTTCCACGTCGTCGGCGCAGGCGAGCGAGCAAGCCGACTGCTGAGCGCAGAACCCGCAGCGGTATCGGTTGGTGTTGGAGGCTTTCAGGGCCCAGGGGAGCAGGGGTTCGAACGGCTCGCGAATATCCGGGATGCCCGTGATGCTGAGCGCTCCGAGCGTCGTGCCGTGGTACGCGTAGTTCCTGCTCACCACCTGGCGGCGTTGTGGCTGACCGATGGCGGCGAAGTACTGCACGGCGATCTTCCAGGCCGACTCGACCGCCTCGCCGCCTCCGCTCGTGAAGAAGACACGGTTGAGATCGCCGGGCGCGAGGTCGGCCAAACGCGTGGCCAGGTCGATCGCGGGCTCGTGGGCGAAGCTCCAGAGAGGGAAGTAGGCCAACGACTCGGCTTGGTGGGCCGCCACCTCGGCCAGCTCGTGACGACCGTGGCCGATGTTCACCGTGAAGAGGCCCGACAGTCCATCGAGATAGCGGCGTCCCGTATCGTCGAAGATCCACGCACCCTCACCTCGGCTGATCACCGGAAGACCCGAGCGCTGAGTGGCGTGCAGGTTGGTGAAGTGACCCCAGAGGTGCCGACGGGCGTTGAGTTGGCGATCGTCGGTCATGGTCGGGTCCGGGTGACGGCTCGGTCACCTGACGTTCACCCTAGTTGTCGCCTCGTGACGTGGCGGTGTGTCCTATGATCCTCCGAGGCGTCTCCGACGAGTCGTCGTCGTGGCAAGGACATCTCTGGGGAGGGGGTTCGGGCAGGTGTCGCAGGACCGAGGTGCAGTCGAACTCGAGAACGTCACCAAGCGTTATGGCTCGGTCGTTGCCGTCGATCACCTCAGTCTGTCGATCCGCTCGGGCGAGTTCGTTTCGCTTCTCGGCCCATCGGGTTGCGGCAAGACCACGACCCTTCGCATGCTCGCCGGCTTCGAGCAGCCCGACGAAGGATTCATTCGCATCAGCGGCCAGTACGTGCAGGGAATTCCCCCGTACAAGCGCGACGTCAACACGGTGTTCCAGCACTACGCGCTCTTCCCGCACATGACCGTCAACGAGAACGTGGCGTACGGCCTTCGTCAGAAGGGCGTCAACAAGTCCGACATCGCCACCCGAGTTGCCGAGGCCCTCGACATGGTCCAGATGAGCAAGCTGGCCGATCGCAAGCCGCGTCAGATGTCGGGTGGTCAGCAGCAGCGTGTCGCGGTGGCCCGCGCTCTCGTGAATCGCCCGAGTGTTCTCCTCCTCGACGAGCCTCTCGGCGCGCTCGATCGCAAACTTCGCGAAGAGATGCAGATCGAACTCAAGTTGCTCCAGAGTCGACTGGGCATCACGTTCGTGTTCGTGACCCACGACCAGGAAGAGGCGATGAGCATGAGCGATCGCATCGCGATCATGCTCGACGGCCATATCGAACAACTCGGCGACCCCGAGACGGTGTACGAGCATCCAGCCTCGGCTTTCGTGGCCGGATTCATCGGTCGCAACAACTTCTGGAGTGGTGTCGCCACCGAGCACGGCGCTCGTGCCGACGACGGCACCGAGTTCGTGGCCAGTCGTCCCGAAGAGGACGTCCCGAACGGTCAGGGCGCCCTGGCCGCGGTTCGCCCCGAGAGCATCAACTTGTCGGTCGAACGTCCGAACGACACCAACAATGCCTTCCAGGGAACCGTCGCGGGCGTGTCCCACTTCGGTGACGTGCTCCAGTACGTGGTGCACACGGCCGACCGTGACGTGCTCGTCCTCACACCGCGCGCCAACGCCTCTCGTCTGTACGCCGGCGACTCGGTCTGGGCCCGATGGTCGGCCGACGACGTATACCTGTTCTCGTCGCGGCAAGCCGACATCGTGCTGGCCGAAGCCGATGAAGTGTCGGACGAATAGACGACGATCTCTAGTCCCTCAGCAATTTCCATTCACAGCAAGGAGAAGCCATGAACACACCGAAGATGCCCAAGGAGATGAGGATCCTCGCTCCGCACAGTTTCCGCGAGCGTCTGTCGCGCCGCGCCGTGTTGAAGGCCGGAACTGCGGCCGCCGGTCTCGCGGTGGTCGTGGCGGCCTGTGGTGGTGACGACGACGGTGGCTCGTCGGGTGGCGACTCCGGTGGGGACGCCCTTGGCGCGCAGGCATCCGGTGACTGGAGCCGCGTCATCAACAAGGCGAGCGGAACCCTCGCCATGTACACCTGGGGCGACTACAACGATCCCGACATCGTGGGCGCGTTGGCCGAAGCCGAGCTCGGCGCCACGATGAAGGTCGACTACTACGGCTCGAACGAAGACCTCATCACCAAGTTGGCGTCGTCGAACGGCAACAGCGGGTTCGACATCGTGGTGCCCACCGGTCCATACGTGCCGCAGATGATCGAGAAGGGTCTCATCCAGAAGTTCGACAAGTCGCTGCTCCCCAACATTTCCAATGTCGATCCGTCCTATCTGGCCCAGGCCTGGGACCCGGGTAACGACTATTCGGTCTGCAAGAACTGGGGTACCACCGGCTTCTTCTACGACACGTCGGTGATCACGCGTGAGCTGAAGAACTGGCAGGACTTCCTCGACGCGTGCATGAACGAGGCGAGTGGTAACTGTTCGATGCTCGACACCGGCCCCAACATGTGTGGCGTGTGGTTCTGGTCCAACGGCCACGACTGGAACACGACCGATCCGGCCCTGCTCGACGAGTGCGAGGCCTTCCTCGTCGACGAGTTCGCGCAGCACGTGAAGGCGTTCGACTCCTACCCGAGCACCGCGATCGCCGAAGGCGCCTACTCGATCTCGATGGCGTGGAACGGTGACGCTCGCCAGGCGTACTACCGCATCCAGGATGCCGGCGGCGATCCGACTGCGTGGAAGTGGGTTCTCGGCGCACCCGAGACCGAATTGTGGATGGACACGTACTGTGTTGCCGCCGGAGCACCGAACCCCGAAGCGGCCCACGCCTGGATCAACTGGGAACTGATCCCCGAGATCTCGATCAAGGACCTGCAGTACCACGGTTACAACACTGGCTTGAAGAGCATGTCGCAGCTCATTTCCGAGTTGGCTCCCGACCTCGAGTACGGCGACATGATCTTCTTCACCGACAATCAGGTGAGCACGTTCCGCACCCAGGAGATCACTCCGGCCATCGACCGTCACGTCGACATCCTCAACAAGATGAAGGCCAAGGCCGGAGGCTGATCCTGAGTGACCGCCGCGGTGTCGGCACCTGATCGCCGGAGATGGCGGGGACCCAAGTTCCTCCTCGCCATCCCGTCGATCATCTGGTATCTGCTGTTCTTCGCGATTCCGATCGCCTTCGTGGTGATCTACTCGTTCGGAACGAAAGATGTCAGCCGCCTGCTGCCGGTCGATCTCAGCAATCTGACCACGAAGAACTACGCCGACGTCTTCGACGACACGTTCTTCAAGGTCTTCCGGGCCACCCTTCGGATCGCGATCCTGGCCACCGCGCTCTGTGTACTGATCGGCCTGCCGGTTGCCTACTTCGTGGCCTTCAAAGTCAGCGAGCGGTGGCGGGCCATCATCCTGGCCGCGATCATCGTGCCGAGCTTCACCTCGTTCCTCATTCGAACAGTGGCCTGGCGTATCCCTCTGGCGCCCAACGGAACCTTCTCAAAGTGGCTCACCGACATCGGTGTGGTGGGCGAGCAGGGCATCCAGTTGCTGCAAACCCAGACCGCGGTACAAATCGCGATCGTCTATAACTACCTCGGCTTCATGATCCTGCCCTTGTTCGTCGCTCTCGATCGCATCGACGTGCGCATGCGTGAGGCGAGCAAGGATCTCGGTGCCGGACGAGTGGCCACGTTCTTCGGTGTCACGCTGCCGTTGGCCGGCCCCGGCATCATCGCCGGCGTCCTGCTCACGTTCATCCCGATGTGTGGCGACTACGTCACCGCCACGGTGTTGGGTGGGGCCAAGGGGAACATGATCGGCTCGATGGTCGCGTCACAGTTCTCGCAGGCGCAGAACTGGCCGCTCGGATCGGCCATGGCCGTGCTCATGATCGGAGCAGTACTCGCAGTTCTCATCGCAGCGTCGGTCATCTACGTGGTCATCCCGCGAGCCATTCGTCTGCTCGACCCGGTTGCACAGCGACTGCGGGCCGCGCGCCACGAACGTTCGGCCGCCGCGGTGGCCAAACTCGGCTCCGAACCGGCTCGTGTGTCCCGAGTCGAACCGATGCGAATGGCTATGAGTATCTGGACCGTTCTCGTCCTGGTGTTCATGTTCATCCCGATCGGATTGGTCGTTCTGCATTCGTTCAACGGGGGGGTCTCGTTCACCATCTGGACCGGCAACCCGAGCAACAAGTGGTGGGGCGAATTGTTCGACGGTGGCTCGACCTTTGCCCTCGCGCTTCGGTTCCTCGTGATCGTCGGAGTCTTCGCTGTGGCCAAGCGCCTCATCGCAGCGCGCGGTGCGCTCCCGAATCGTCGACTGAACTGGCTCGGCCCTATCGGCTTCGCAGTGGCGTTGGTCGTCAACGGACTCATCACCGACTGGTTCCGTGATGTTTTCGATTTCGTCAGCATCGGTGACGCCATCCGCAATTCCTTCCTGGCGGCATTCGGTGCCACGGTGATCGCGGTGATCCTCGGCGGACTGTCCGGCGTTGCCCTGGCGCGCCGCCCCGGTACATGGTCGAAGATCTTCATGGGGACGGTTTTCCTCATCCTCGTCACGCCCGAGGTGATGGATGCCATCGCGCTCGTCACCTGGTTCCAGCGAGTGTCCGACGTCCCGGTTCTCGGCTACGTGTTCCGAGAAGGCATCGGTCCGTTCAGTGGCGGTATTGCAAAGTTGTGGGTGGGTCAGTCGTTGTACGCGAGTGCAGTGGTCACGCTCATCGTGCGTGCCCGTTTGTCAGGCCTCGACGAGTCGCTCGAAGAAGCCGCCGCCGACCTGGGTGCCACTCCGGCTCGCGCCTTCCGTCAGATCACGTTGCCGCTGATCTCGTCGGCTCTGGTGGCCGGAGGACTGTTGTCGTTCACCCTTTGTCTCGACAACGCAGTGATCTCCACTCTCGTGAGCGAAGCCGGGTCCACGACGTTCCCGGTTGCACTGCTCGGTGCCACCAAGAGCACCATCAAGCCGTTCTGGGGAGTGGGTGCGGTGGTTCTCTTCATCGTGACGATGGCCGCGTTGGTGTTCGTGGCTCGCGTGCTGCGCCGTTCGGGCGAGTCGTCGAGTCAGATCGCCGCAACGCTCGCGGGCAGCTGACCTTCCTATGCGCGTCGTCGTGGTGGGCGCCGGCCTGGCCGGCCTGAGCGCGGCTGAATCGCTCGCTCGCGGTGGCGCCGACGTCGTCGTGCTCGAAGCGACCGAGCGTGTCGGTGGGCGAGTGCGCACCGTCGCTCTCGGTGACCACGTCGTCGAGACCGGAGCCGAATGGGTCGACTCGACGCATTGGCGAATGCACGAGTTGATGTCCCGCTTCGGAGTCGAATGTGAAGGCGAAGGAATGGTGTGGTCGACCATTCGACGTTGGCTGTTCTGGAACGGCGTTCGGTACGCCGGCGAACGCATCCGCGACATCGACTCGAAGGCCATCGACGAACTCGACCGCTACGACGAGTTCGTGGACGCAACCGGCGACGCGATGCCGGACGCGTCACGGCCCTCCACCCACCCGGACGCCGCCCGTCTCGATTCGCTGTCGCTGGCCGATGCGATGGAAGAAATCGACCTCGGTGCGGTCGCTCGCTTGTTCGCGCGACGTGACTCACAAGGCGAGTTCGCAGCCGAACCACACGACGTGTCGCTGTTGTTCGTTGCACAGCAGCGCGCCCAGGAGCGCGTCGAACTCGCACGGCTGGGCGTCGAATACCGCGCCCATCGTGTGGTTGGCGGCTTGTCGCGCCTCGTAGAAGGGTTGTGGAGAGACGTGAGTCGAGCGGTCGACGTACGACTGAGTTCACCGATCGTATGGGTCGATCAGTCGGCCGATTCGGTTCGTGTGGGTGTGGCCGACGGTTCGCAGTTCGAGGCCGACCATCTGGTGCTCGCGCTGCCGCTCGGACCGTTGCGCACCGTCGAGCTCAGAACTCCGATGGCCGATGATCTGCATCGAGCAGTGCAGGGCCTCGGTTGGGGCCACATCACGAAGACCGCGGTTCGGTTCGCGCACCGTGAGTGGTTGCGTGGTTATGGAACCACCGACTCGGTGAGCCAGCGCCTCTACGAGCCGACCATCGATCAATCGGGCGAGTCGGGGGTGCTCATGTCGTATTGCGGCGGCGACGGCGGACTCGAGTTGGCCTCACAGCCCGAACATGTACGCATCGCGACGATCACCGCCGACATGCGGAGAATTCACGGCATCACCGCCGATGCGATCGGTGCGGTGTCGCAAGCCTGGCCCACGTCGCCATTTGCCCGAGGAGCGTACTCGGTGTATCGACCAGGCGAGGTGCTTCGGTACTGGGACGTGTTGCGGGCGCCGTGGGGGAGAGTGCATCTCGCGGGCGAACACGTGGCCACCTGCACCGGCTACATGGAGGGGGCGGTCGAGTCGGGCCACGCGGTGGCCGCTCGGATCCTCGCCGACTAGCGTTCGACTCCTCATGGACAAACCGCCAAGTAGTGAGTCCCCGCGCATCGCCGTTCTTCCCGCGACGGCACCCGAGTGGATGCGCGAAGCCGTCACGGTCGCCGGCGGTGAACTTTCCACCATCGATCGAGCCGACGCGCTGGTGTGGGGAGCGGCCCGCGATCCGAAGGGCCTCGAAGCCGTGTTGGCCGAGTCCGATCACCTCCAATGGATCCAGTTGCCGTTCGCCGGCGTCGAGGAGTTCGCGCACCTGATCGACGATCAACGGCTCTGGACCTGCGGCAAGGGCGTTTACGCCGAACCTGTGGCCGAGATGGCCGTGACGTTGTCGTTGTCCGGCTTGCGTGGAATCTCCACGTATTCACGGGCGACCGAATGGTCGAAGCCTCAGGGGCGCAACCTCATCGGTTCCCGCGTCACCATCTTGGGTGGTGGCGGTATCACCGAGCAGATCGCGCGTTTACTGGCCGGCTTCGACTGCCACATCACCGTCGTGCGCAATCGCGTGAACGACATGGACGGTGTCGACGTGGTTCTGGAAAGCGATCGCCTCCTTGACGCACTTCCTGGTGCAGATGTGGTGATCCTGGCTCTCCCGCTCACCGCCGACACGACCGGAATGATGGGACGCAACGAGTTCGAGGCCATGGAGTCGCACGCGTGGCTCGTGAACGTGGCCCGAGGAAAGCACGTGGTGACCGACGACTTGGTGTGGGCTCTACAGAACGGAGTGATCGGTGGTGCCGCACTCGACGTGACCGATCCCGAACCGTTGCCGGCGGGTCACCCGCTGTGGTCGCTCCACAACTGCGTGATCACCCCGCACGTGGGCAACACGCCCGAGATGGCGGTGCCGTTGCTCAGTGAGCGCATCTCGGCCAACGTGCGCGCGTGGTTGGACGGGCGCGAGTTGATCGGGCCCGTCGACCCCGAACTCGGTTACTGAACTCGGTGCTTCTGGCGTCGCGCCCTTAGCCTCGATGCCATCGGCGCGTACTACGACATCCTCGGTGTGTCGCCTTCGGCGACCGCGGACGAGATCCGATCGGCCTATCGCGCTCTTGCTCGTCGTCATCACCCCGATGCCGTTGCCGCGGCCGGAGGAACGGCGCCATCGGGTGCCGACATGGCGGCCATCAACCGTGCGTGGTCGGTTCTCGGCGATCCGGGACGACGCGCGATGTACGACGCGTCGTTGCGCAACGGAGTCGACGAGGCTCCGCGTAACAATCGTGCAACCGCGAGTACCGCCACGGCGCCGAACCCTCAGTACGTCCGACCGAACCTGACACCGGCGCGTTTTCCGTGGCGGTTCGTTCTCGCGCTGGTGGTGCTCGGAACCGCGGCCATTCTCATCATTGGTGCTCTCACCGATCCGGCCGGTCCGGCGCCGATCGACAACTTGATTCAGGCCGGATCGTGCGTGGACATCGACGATCAACGGCAGGAAGCGTTCGAGGTGCCGTGCAGTGGGTCCCACGAAGCGGTGGTCACTCGACTCGTTCCGTTCGACGTGGCCTGCGCACCCGGTGAGCAGGGATTCCGTGATCGTCAGGGCATGGGCCAGGTGTGCGTGGTCCTGTCCGAGCGGTAGCGTGGCGACTCGCTGGGGCGATTAGCTCAGTCGGCTAGAGCGCCACGTTCACACCGTGGAGGTCATCGGTTCGAGCCCGGTATCGCCCACCAGTCACGGCCCGGTCGTTCGACCGGGCCGTTCGTTTTCGTCCGGTCGTTCGACCGGGCCGTTCGTTTTCGTCCGGTCGTTCGACCGGGCCGTTCGTTTTCGTCCGGTCGTTCGACCGGGCCGTTCGTTTTCGTCCGGTCGTTCGACCGGGCCGTTCGTTTTCGCCGGGTGTGTCAGCTGATTGCGGGGCCGAGCAAACGCCGTCCGTTGCCGCTGTAGAACGCACGACGCGCGTCAGCGTCGACGGCGGTCATGCTGGCTTCGAAACGCTTGATCGGATCGTCGGTGCCTTCGTGATGCGGATAGTCGGACGAGAAGGCCACCATCTCGGCACCCACTTGGTCGATGATCCAGCCCACGTCTTCGCCGGCAAACGGACTCACCACCACATGGCGACGCACGTAGTCGGATGGCTTCATGGTCAGGTGCGAGAGATCTTGGATGTTCCGGAACGATCGGTAGCCGGTGTCGACGAAGTGCAGGAACGACGGCGTCCAGGTGGCCCCGAGTTCGGTGATCCCGATGCGCAGGCCGGGGAACTTCTCGAACACTCCGTCATAGACGAGCGACGCCACGAAGAGTTCACCGGGGTACCCGATGCCCATGAACGACAGCGGGTCACCCGGCGCATCGGAGCGAACGTGAGCCATGTCGCGTCCGTTGTCGAAGAACGCCTTCGGTACAGGTCGGTAACCCTGATCGGCGCCCACGTGCAGGAAGAGTGCGATACCGAGCTCTTGAATTCGGGCCCACACCGGATCGAAGTCCGGGTGTGTGAACGATCGCTGACGCGACGACGGAATGGAGTCGACGAGCAGCCCACCGACACCGTCACGTCCCGCGGTGTCCACGAATCGAAGCGCCACGTCGGGTCCGTGTTCGAACGGGACGTAGGCAGTGGCCAGCAGGCGCGGATCACCGCAGAACTCGACCAGACCGCGGTTCATCGCTCGTGCTGCCTCCGCACGAGCGTCGACCGGGGTGTCGTACACCTGATTGAACGCGCCGGTGGGGAAGACCACCTGATGAGTGAAGCCCAAGCAGTCGAGAGCGATCGCGCGCTCGTTCGGGTCCCAGCCGCCGAGCGACATCCAACCCTTGCGGCGCATCGACATGAACTCGTCGGTCGCACGACCGAACACCTCGGGATCACCGGCTCGCCGTTCGTGATCGCGGGCGGCCTCGTCGAGCAACTGGGCGAAGCCGGGATCGCCGACTCCCAGTTCGGGGATCTCGTCGCGAATCGCGGCCGAGGCGTAACTCTTCAGCCACCCGACCGGCTCGAGGATGTGGGCATCGATGTCGATGACCGTCCGGTCGCCCGCGTACGTCGTCATAGGATTGCTCGAACAATAGTACCCGTTCGCGAGGGGTCTGATCGGGCGTTCGCTGACCGGCATCGGGTCCGACCGGTACTCTGTCGCCCGTGCGGCGCACCTGCGAACGACTCGGTTGCGGTCAGCCGACGGCCGTCGTCTACGGAATGAGCGAAGGTGCGTCGGGATCGATGACGCTCTGGATCGATCGTTTCGTTCCCGACGGAAAGCCCATCGACGATGTGCGCGGCGCATTGTGTGTCACGCACGGTGAACGACTCACCGCGCCGGTCGGCTGGTCGTTCGAGGACCGTCGAGAGAAGGCGCCGCGTCTCTTCAAACCGACGGCCGTCGACCGCCCGAATCTCTCGGTCGTTGCCGACAAGCCAGCCAAGACGCGTCGCGAACGAGCCAAGGATCTCCCGCGTCCGAGTTTGTTCAACGAAGCGGCCGAAACGCCCAAACCGGTGGCGGTACCCGAGCCGCGTGCAGTCAGACCCATCGTCAAGGAATCGCAGCGCGTCGAACTCGATGACGAGCCCGAAGCCGACGTGCCCGAATCCGACGTGCACAGCTCCGACGAGACCGGCGACATCACGGGCTCATGGGTTCCGCACTTCGACCCGGATGACGATCTGGGCGGCATGCTCGACGCCACCGGACCCATGTTGCGCGATGCCTTCCGCCCGCGTCACAACGGTCGCGCCCGCGACTGACCCATGGACCTGCGCATCGAACTGGCCACCACGGCCGCTCCCGATCGACTCTTCTCGTTCGTCGACGATCTGGCTGACTACCCGGCCTGGATGGGTCTCGTGCATGCGGTCGGTGTCGCCGGTGATGGAGCGTGGAACGTCGAACTGCGAGGCCGCATCGGGCCCTTCGCGCGCTCGAAGAAACTCCGAATGTCGCGCACGGTGTTCGACGTGCCGAATCATGCGCGCTTCGAACGATCGGAGACCGACGGCCGCCAGCACGGCCGCTGGGTGCTCGACGCCAAAGTGGTGCCCACCAACAGCGGTTCGAACCTCACCATGGATCTCCACTACTCGGGTCGACTGTGGTCGGCCGTCGTCGAGCGCGCGCTCCTCGACGAAGTGGAAGCCAGTAAGTCGCGGTTGACCGCACTTCTGGCGGGCTGATCGATCACCCGGCCGCGAAAGCCGTCCAGCGGCCATCGGCCCGTCGTTCGAGCCGCAACGGAAGATCGAAGCATTCCGACAACCGCTCGGCCGTGAGCGTCGACTTGATCGGCCCCGAGGCGAGCACCGCGCCCTGACGGAGCATCAGCACGTGAGTCATTCCGGGCGGCACTTCGTCCACGTGATGGGTCACGAGAACGAGCGGCGGCGCGGCCGGGTCGCCGGTGATGTCGCCCAACGCCCGCAGCAGTTGTTCGCGACCACCCAGGTCGAGGCGTGCGCTCGGCTCGTCGAGCAGGAGCACGGCCGGATCGTTCATGAGCGAACGGGCCAGGAGAACTCGCTGTTGTTCGCCCGACGACAACGTGGCGAACGAGCGGCCCGTCAGTTGGCCGACGCCCATGCGATCGAGACAGCCCTGGGCGCGAGACCGGTCGGCCTCGTCGTATCGGTGCCACCACGGTTCGAGGGCGGCGTTCTTGGCCGTCATCACCACGTCGAGCGGGTCGAGAGCGCCTCGTAACTCCATGGCGAACGACGTCGACACGTAGCCGATTCGTCGCCGCAGTTCGCGCACATCGGTCGATCCGAGAGTTTCGCCGGCCACGCTGACCGAGCCACGGGTGGGGTGCTCGTACATCGCGGCGATGCGAACAAAGGTCGTCTTACCCGAACCATTGGCGCCGAGAATCAACCACCGTTCGTCGGCGCGCACGCGCAACGAGACGCGATCGAGGATCGTGCGACCATCACGCACGAACGTGATCGCATCGAGGTTCAGGGCGTCGCTCATTTCCGTCAATTGTGCCCGATCGATCCGACGTGCGACACGTGCGAGTGACCGATCTCGTGAAGTGTTGTTCGGTACTGTTTTCTCGATGTGCGGACGACTGCGCCCTCGATCCGCGCTGTTCGCCGCGTTGGTGACCGTCGGGGCGGCCATCGGGGTGGGTGTCATCGCCGTGCCGTCACTGGCCATCACCCCGCGCTCGGCTGCCGAACGCGCCGCCGACGACATCGAAGCGGCCCGCGAGCGCGCCAACGCCGCCGCGCAAGCATTGTTCGACGCCGAATCACGTCTCGACAGCCTGCAACTCGAAGAGGAGGCCACGGCTCGAGAAGTCGCCGACCTCGAAGCGCGGGCCAACGCTTTGTCATCGACCGTTCAGGAGTTGGCGGTTCGACGCTTCATGTCGGGGTCGGGGAGCGTTCCGCTGCTGTCGGGTCTCGACGGCCCAACCGAGCGAGTGCAGAAGGAGTTCTTCGTTTCACTCGCAACCGACACCTCGCAGGCGACGCTCGACGAGTTCGACGCGGTGGCATCCGATCTGGCCGACAAGCGTGAACGGCTCACGGCGCAGCAGGCCGAATCGGCTCAGGCGATCGTCGAGCTGGAATCGGCCAAGACGCGTGCCGAGAACGAACTCGAACGTCTCAAGGACATCGAAGCCAAACGCCTCGCCGACGAGAAGGTGCGCCAGATCTTGGCCGCCCGTCGTCAGGCCGCTCTGCAGTCGGGTGCTTTCACATCGGGCACCACGGTGTTCCAGCGCTACGGGACCGCCGGCTTCCTGTCGAGCGGCGTCTATCTCGACGGTTCGATCATCTGTCCGGTGGTGGGCTCCACGGCCTTCGGCGACACGTGGGGAGCGCCACGCAGTGGAGGTCGTCGCCACGAGGGTGTCGACATGCTCGGTCCGACCGGTCTGCAACTGGTGGCCGTGGTGTCAGGTTTCGTGACGTTCAAGACCGGATTGCTCGGTGGCCTCGTGGCAAGTCTCGAAGGCGACAACGGCAACACCTACTTCTACGGCCACCTCAGCGCGTACGAAGGGTCGAGTCGAACCGTGGGTCAAGGTGACGTCATCGGATACTTGGGCGACACCGGCAACGCGCAGGGCACCCCGCACCTGCACTTCGAGATCCGGCCCAATCGCGGTCGCCCGGTGAATCCGTACGCGTCGGTTCGTGCCGCCTGCTGAGAAGTGCGCAAACTAGGAACGTGACTGACCTGTCTCGCGATTCCTTGGCCGATGGCCTGGCTCGGGTCGTGGGCGCTCCCGTCAAAGATTTGGCGCGATTGTCCGGAGGTGCGTCGCGGGAAACCTGGAGTTTCTCGGCCAGTGGTCGCCGTCTCATCCTGCAGCGGCAGCGCTCGGGCGACATCCGCGACATGGGAGTCGAAGCGAACGTTCTGCGGGCGGCCCACACCGCCGGCGTGCGCGTTCCCGAGTTGCTCGCCAATGGCACGGCTGACTCACCGATCGGATCGTCGTTCATGGTCCTGTCGCACGTCGACGGCGAGACCATCGCCCGCAAGATCTTGCGCGACGACACGTTCGTGCACGCGCGGCAGGTGCTGGTCGGCGATCTGGCCGCGGCTCTCGCACGACTGCACTCCATCGATCCGTCGAACATCGCTGGCCTGCCGGCAACCGATCAAGTGGCGCAGTACCGAACCACGCTCGACGATCTCAACACATCACTCGATCAAGCCCACCCCACGTTCGAGCTCGCTTTCCGATGGCTCGAAGCGAATCGACCCGAGTCGGCTCGTCGTTCGCTCGTGCACGGCGACTTCCGCCTCGGCAACGTGATGGTGGGCCCCGACGGCTTGCGCGCGGTTCTCGACTGGGAACTCGCTCACGTCGGCGACCCGATGGAAGATCTCGGCTGGCTGTGTGTGCGGGCCTGGCGTTTTGGTTCGTCGTCACCGGTGGCCGGTGTCGGCTCGTACGAACAACTCATCGCCGCTTACGAGCACGAGAGCGGGCTGAGCGTCGATCCCGACCTGGTGCGCTGGTGGGAGGTGCTGGGCACGTTGAAGTGGGGGATCATGTGCATGATCCAGACCAGTTCACACCTTCTCGGTCTGGCCCGGAGCCACGAACTGGCCGCGATCGGCCGCCGTGTGTGCGAGAACGAGTACGACTTGTTCCTCGCCCTCGACGGTCGCTGGGAAGGACTCGGTGTGCGATGAGCGAACTCCACGACGTTCCGAGCGCCGCGCAACTCGTGGAAGCCGTTCGCGAGTGGCTCGAACGCGACGTTCTCACGTCGACCACCGGCCGGGTGCAGTTCCACACTCGGGTGGCGATGAACGTGCTGGCGATGGTCGAACGCGAATTGGCCCTCGGTCCCGATCAAAGGGCGGCGCATGCGGCGCGGTTGGCCGACCTGGGTGTGGCCGACGACAAAGAATTGGCGAAAGCGATTCGCGAGGGCCGACTCGACGATCGCATGAGCGACGTGGTCGCAGCCGTGCGCGCGAGCGTGGTCGACAAGTTGAGGGTCGCGAACCCCGGTTACTTCGAATCGCGCTGATCGCGCGTCGACATCTTCACCGGCTGTCCGGCCGCCAGTTGGCCGCAGGCGGCGGCGATGTCGGTGCCGCGGTTCTGGCGCACCGTGGCGTTCACGCCGAGGGCCTCGAGTCGATCGCGGAACTCGTGCACGTGCATCTTGCTCGAGCCGCGCACCTCGTAGCCGGGCGTGGGGTTGAGCGGAATCAAGTTCACGTGCGGAGCCATCGTGAGCGAATGGCACAGTCGGGCCAGCTCGGAGGCATCGCGATCGCGGTCGTTCACACCCGAGATGAGTGCCCATTCGAAGCTCAGGCGGCGACCCTTGATTTCCAGGTACTCGTCGCACGCTTCCATGAGCATCGCGATGGGGTAGCGCTTGTTGATCGGAACCAACTCGTCGCGGAGTTCGTCGTTGGCCGCGTGCAAGCTCACGGCCAGGTTCACCGGAAGCGGACGATCGGTGAGTCGCTTGATTCCGGGCACGATGCCCACGGTCGACACGGTAAGGTGCCGGGCCGAGATGCCCACGCCGTCGTGGAGTCGAACGAGCGAATCCCACACCGGCTCTTCGTTGGCCAGTGGCTCTCCCATTCCCATGTACACCACGTTGCTCACCCGTCGTCCGAGTGACTTGGCGCGCTGAGCGGCCCGCACGACCTGCTCGACGATCTCGCCGCTGGCGAGGTGACGTGTGAAGCCGGCCTGACCGGTGGCGCAGAAACCGCAAGCCATCGCACAACCAGCCTGTGTGCTCACGCACACCGTGGCCCGGTCGGCGTAGAGCATCAGCACCGTTTCGATGCGACTGCCGCCGTACAGCCCCCACAAGAACTTCACGGTCTTGCCACGGTCCGACTCGGCTTCGGTCACCGGAGTGAGCGCCAAGGGCAACGCCTCGTCCACGCGCGAACGCAACGCCTTGGGCAGATTGGTCATCGACTCGGGAGTGGCGAGCTCTTTGTAGAGGCCGTTCCACACCTGGTCGATGCGGTAGCGCGGTTCGCCGTCGAGAAGTTGCCACAGGTCGTCGCGTGACGCCTGATATCGAGTGGTCACGGCTGTCCGGCGAGGCGTGAGTACTCGTTCATGCGCGCACGAAGAACGTCGAGACTCGCGGTCCAGAAACCCTCGTCGGTCACGTCGAGTCCGAAAGCCGACCCGAGTTCTTCGGCGGTGTTCATGCCGGCGCGCGAGAGCAAATCGTCGTATCCGGCGCGGAATCGATCGGGGTCACGATGGAACTGTGCGTACAACCCGAGTCCGAACAACAAGCCATAGGTGTAGGGCCAGTTGTAGAAGTGGCTGCCGTAGTAGTGGGGCTTCAGGACCCACATGTGCGGATGTGCGGTCGACTGATCGAGACCGTCGCCGTACGCGGCCGACTGCGCCTCGAGCATCATCTCGTTGAGCTCCTGCACACCGAGTGAGCGGCGCTGACGTCGAGCGAACACTTCGGTTTCGAAGAGGAAGCGACTATGGATGTCGACCACCACTTGGTTGGCGCCCAGCAGATCGACGTCGAGCAGGCTCAGACGCTCGTTGCCCGACAGACGCGCCAGACCGGCTTCCACCATGAGCGTCTCGCAGAAGATGCTCGCGGTCTCGGCCAAGGCCATGGGCAGACGCTTCTGCAGCGGTGTGCGGCCAGCCAACTGTGTGTTGTGATACGCGTGGCCCAACTCGTGAGCCGTGGTCTGAGCCGATTCGACCGAACCACTCCAGTTGAGCAAGATCAGGGAGCGGTCGTCGACGAAAGGCATGCAGAACGCACCGCCCACCTTGCCGTCACGCGGCGGAGCATCGATCCACGATTCGGCAATGGCCCGATCGACCATGCCCGCGAGTTCGGCGCTGTACTGACCGAATGCAGTCTTGACCAACTCGATCGACTCGTCCCATCCGATCGCGTTCGACGACGTGGGCAGCGGAGCGACGAGGTCCCACCACGGAAGGCCGTTGCTGTGACCGTGGAGCTGCGCCTTGGTGCGCATCCAGCGTCGGAAGTCGGGGAGTGACGCACTCACGGCCGACTGCATCGCGTCGAAGGTGGCCCGACTCACGCTGTTGGCGAACAACGAAGCATCGAGTGGTGCGGCCCAGCGACGACGGCGGTTGACGGTGTTGGCCTCACCCTTGATCGCATTCATGGCGGCCGCGCACGCGGTGGCCACTTGGGGCCAGGCCGCCATCTCGGCGTCGTACGCGGCGCGTCGCACCACGGGGTCGGGGCTGGTGGCCAAGCCGCGCACGGCTGGCATCGGGAGGCGAGTACGTCCCGACGGCAGATCGACGTCGGTCGAGAGTTGCGACGTGACGTCGCTCTGCAAGCGGCCCCACGCAGCCGAGCCGGTGGTGGACATCTCGGCGTAGAGGCCTTCTTCGATCTCCGACATCTGATGTTCGGCGCGTGCGGCCAGACGAGTGAGCGGACCGAGGTGTTCGCGAGCCTCGTGGCTCACCGCCGACAATGCGACAGGATCGTGATGCGCGGTGAAATCGGCCAGACGCGCGAGCAACGGGCTGACCCGTGAGCCGAGCACTTCGATCTCCGACAGCAGCGATTGAGCCACTTCGTGTCGGGTGTCGGTCGACACCGTGGCGTACACGTAGGCCTCGAGAACTTCCATCTGCGCAACCGTGGCGTTGAACGCGGCGATGGCGCGATCGGCGCGTTCGCCGACGACCGAGTCGACCGTCGGAACCGTTCCGTCGGCACCACCACGGATGTCGAGTTCGTCATAGAGCGCCTCGAGCCGCGACACCTCGGCCCCCAACTGTTCGAGTGAGGCGACGAAGGTGCGACTGGTCAGCGACTCGTGAACGTCGGTGACGCTCCAGGTGGGCAGGCTCTGCGTGTCGGTCATGGTTGATCGTCTCGTTGATGATGATGGTGCTGATGGTGATGATCGGACGAGGTCACTTGGCGGCCACCGTTCCCGAGCGACACATCGCCCACGAAGGCGCGGTCGGTTCGGTGCAGATGGAAGCCCAGGTTTTCGTACATCGCGACGGCGGCTCGATTCGAGGCGTCGACGTAGAGCATCGCGGTGGTGATACCGCGATCGGCGATGCTCTGCAGGCCCGACACGGTGAGCCCGCGTCCGAGACCACGGCCATGGAAGTCGGGATGCACCGCGATCACGTAGATCTCACCCATGGTCGGGCTGGTGTCGTCGTGGATCTTGGTCCAGCAGAAGCCAGCCAGCCGTCCGTCGATCTCGTGGAGCAAGAAGCCAGCCGGATCGAACCACGGTTGGGCCATGCGCGAGGTGATCGTGACGATGTCCCAGCCACCTTGTTCGGGGTGATGGGCGAAGGCGGCATTGTTGACCTCGAGCCACGCCGGTTCGTCGTGCCCCTTCACGAACGGGCGCACCTCCACGGCGGCCGACTGATCGGCCACGCTGAGGGGGAGCGAGCGCCGCATCTGATGCAGCGTTCTTCCGGCCGCGAGCCCGACGGTGCGGGCGACCGCTTCGTGCGCGCTCGTGGGTTCGAACACCCACCAGTGCACGTGTCCGCCGCCCGAGCGTGCGACCTCGTCGAGCGCCGCGTCCAACAACTCGGGTCCGATCACGTTCATCTCGTAACGATGATGCGGATGCACGACGAGTTCGACGGAGTACGAACCGTGACCGCGACTCACCTGGGCGTAGGCGACGGGGTGATCGTGTCCGGGTTCCCACGCCACGAAGCCGGCGAAACCTTCGCGGCCGCCATCCACCAAGTCGAGCCACAGGTGATCGGACAATGGACGGTGTCCGTCGGCGCGTTCGGCGTCACGGAGTAGATCGCGCACGATCGCGATGTCGTCGGGTTCCATCTGACGCTTGATATCGAGGATCCGCATGGCCTCATCCTACCGTTCGACCCCTGAGTAGGGTTCGGGGAATGGCCGCCACGAAACGTCGCCCGAACGGTGCGGCCGATCGAACGGTCGAAGTGGCGCGTCGTCTCGAGGGGCTCTATCCGGAAGCGATCTGCGAACTCGAACACCGCAACGCATACGAGTTGTTGGCGGCCACGATCCTGTCGGCGCAGTGCACCGATGCACGGGTCAATATGGTCACGCCGTCGTTGTTCGCGAAGTACCCGTCGCCGTACGACTTGGCGGTGGCCGAACCGGGCGACGTCGAGAAGATCATTCGGTCGACCGGCTTCTATCAGAACAAGACGAAGAGTCTGATCGGTATGGCGCAGGTTCTCGTCGAACGGTTCGACGGCGAGGTCCCGCACGACCTCGACGATCTGGTGACGATTCCCGGTGTCGGTCGCAAGACCGGCAACGTGGTGCGTAGCGTCGTGTTCGACCTACCCGGTCTTCCGGTCGACACGCACGTCGGCCGTCTCTCTCGGCGCCTCGGACTCACGCGCCAAGACGATCCGGTGAAAGTGGAACTCGAACTCAATCGCTACTTGCCGGGCCACGAGTGGGGCTCGTTCAGTCTGCGACTCATCCTGCACGGTCGTCGCGTGTGCGATGCACGCAAGCCCAAGTGCGACGAGTGCACACTGGCCAACATCTGCCCGTCGGCCGGCAAGGCGCGCTGAGGCTCGATTCGTTCGGGCGTGATCAGCCAGCGATGCGACTGGCGCGGGCCAAGGCGCGGTGTGCCGAACGCAGAGCTCGTTCGGCTTCATGAATGGCCGACATGAGGTCTTCGAGATTCTCGCCCAGGTTGGCCGACCCGAGTTCGCGAACGCGATCGAAGAAGCGATCGGTCCCCTCGGCCATCACGGCGAGTTCGGCGGCAATGGTGGAGAGTTCACGCGGGGTCACGCGACCACGCTAGGTCCCGGTACCGCGAACTCACTTCGACCCGTTCGGCCTGGTCGGTAGCCTCATGGTGTGACGCGCCTCCCCGTTCGCGACGACTTGAAGGCCCTCGAGGGCTACCACTCGCCCCAAGTCGACGTCCGGGTGCGCCTCAACACGAACGAGGCTCCGTTCGGCCCGCCGGCCGAATTCGAGCAGGCCCTGGCTCGCGCCGTGGCCGACGTGAACTGGAATCGCTACCCCGATCGCGCCGCTACCGATCTGCGTCGCGCCATTGCGGCCCTCCACGGCGTCGACGCCTCGATGGTGTTCGTGGCCAATGGCAGCAACGAAGTTCTCCAGACGATCCTTCTCACCTTCGCCGGCCCGGGGCGCACCGTGGCCACGTTCGAACCCACGTATCAACTGCATGCTCACATCGCGCGCATCTCGGGTGCCACGGTGGTCGAGGGCGAACGAGCCGCCGACTTCTCCCTCGACCTGGTCGAAGTGCGGCGGGTGCTGGCCGCCCACGAACCGCACATCACGTTCTTGTGTTCGCCCAACAATCCGACCGGCGGCGTCGACAGTGAAGCCACCATTCGTGAGGTGGTGTCGTTGGCGGCCGGCCTCGTCGTGGTCGACGAGGCGTATGGTCAGTTCGCACCTTGGAGCGCGGTCGATCTCGTGTCCGACGATTCGTCGGTGATCGTGGTGCGCACGTTCAGCAAGACCTGGAGCATGGCGGCGGCTCGACTCGGTTACGCCGTCGCGCCGTCGTGGGTCGTGAGTGAACTCGACAAGGTGGTGCTGCCGTATCACCTCGACGCGGTGAAACAGGCGGCCGGCACCATCGCTCTGCAATTCGTCGATCAGATGAACGAACGAGTGCGCGCCATCGTGGCCGAGCGCGAGCGTGTCGTATCGGCGCTCCAAGGCCTCGACGTCGACGTGTTCCCGAGCGGCGCCAACTTCGTGTTGTTCCGCCCCCGCGGCCGCGCCGGTCGAGCGGTGTGGCAAGGCCTTCTCGATCGCAGTGTCCTCATTCGCGACTGCTCGGGATGGCCGCGCTTGGCCGATTGCCTGCGCATCACCATCGGCACGCCCGAAGAAAACTCGCTGTTCATCGCCGCCCTCACGGAGGTCCTGTCATGAGTGCCAAGCGCACCGCCACCCGCACCCGCACCACCGCCGAGACATCGATCGAGCTGAGTATCGACCTCGACGGTCGTGGCACCACCTCGGTCGACACCGGCATTCCGTTCTACGACCACATGCTCTCGCAAGTGGGCAAGCACGGTGGTTTCGATCTCACCATCGCAGCCAAGGGTGACCTGCACATCGACACGCACCACACGGTCGAAGACGTTGCCATCGCTCTCGGCGAAGCGTTTCGCGAAGCCTTGGGCGACAAAGCCGGTGTACGCCGCTTCGCGAGCGGTCTGTATCCGCTCGACGAGGCATTGTGCGAGATCGCCCTCGATCTGTCGGGTCGTCCCTTCGTCGTCTGGAACGTCCCGATGCCCGACAGCCTTGCGCTCGGCACGCCCCCGTTCGATCCGCAACTGGCCGAACACGCCGTGTCGTCGTTCGCCACGGCCGCCGGCATCACTCTGCACGTCACGCTCAAGCGCGGACGCAACGTGCACCACGTGATCGAGTGCATCTTCAAAGGTCTCGGACGGAGCCTGCGCGACGCGGTGCGTCTCGAAGGGGGAGGAGTTCCCTCCACCAAGGGAGTCCTGTGAGCGGTCCGTCGATCGCGGTCCTCGATTACGGCATCGGCAATCTCCGTTCGGCTGAGAAGGCTCTGCAACGAGTCGGCGGCGACGCTCGTCTCACCACCTGGGCGGCCGACGTCCGCTCGGCCGACGCCGTGGTGCTTCCCGGTGTCGGTGCGTTCGGGGCGTGCATGAACGCGTTGAACGCCTCGGGGCTGGCTGGCGCGGTTCGCGATGCCGTCGACTCGGGTCGACCGTTCCTCGGCATCTGTGTGGGCATGCAGATGTTGTTCACGACGAGTGACGAAGACCCGGACGTCATAGGTCTCGACATCGTTCCTGGTCGAGTGCGTTGGATTCCTGTTGGGGTGAAGCGCCCGCAGATGCAGTGGAATCGCGTGAACGTTCGACGGTCCGACGACCCGATGTTCGCCGGAGCCGAATGGACGAACGAACCGTGGGTGTACTTCGTTCACTCGCTGCACGGCGTTCCCGACGACCCCGACGTGGTCGCGGCCACGTGCGAATACGGCGGAACTCTCAACGCCGCGTTCCGTGCCGGCAACGTGTTCGCCACCCAGTTCCACCCCGAGAAGTCGGGTTCGGCCGGTTTGGCCTTGTTGGCCAATTTCGTGGCGGTGACTCGTGGCCGTTGAGTTGTATCCGGCGATCGACCTACGGGGTGGTCGAGTCGTGCGGTTGTCACAAGGCGACTACGCGCGTGAAACCACGTACGGCGACGATCCGGTGCGCGTCGCCGACGAGTTCGCCACGGCCGGGGCTCCGTGGGTGCACGTCGTCGATCTCGATGCCGCGCGATCGGGCGATCCGGTCAACCGACCCATCATCGCGACGATCGCTTCACGTCTGGCCGGCCGAGCGCGACTCCAGACCGGAGGTGGGGTGCGCACGTCGTTCGATGCCGAAGCACTGCGTGACGCGGGAGTCGCGCGTGTGGTGATGGGTTCGGCCGCGGTGGCCGATCCGAATCTGGTGAGCGCAGTGGCCGACGCGATCGACGTGGCGGTGGGTCTCGACCACCGAGCCGGCCGGGTGGCCGTTCACGGTTGGACCGAAGACTCGGGAGTCTCGCTCGACGATGCGCTCACCTGGTTTCCACGAGCGGCCGCCTTCGTCATCACCGACATCGCGCGTGATGGCATGTTGAGCGGCCCCGACGTCGACGGGCTCGCTCACGCGATCGCTCGCACATCCGTGCCGGTGATCGCGAGTGGTGGAGTCGCGTCGCTCGACGACGTGGCGACGTTGGCGGGCCTGAGCGGACTCGCCGGCGTCATCACCGGTCGAGCCATCTACGAGGGTCGTTTCACGGTGCCCGAAGCGCTGGCTGTTCTGAGGGACCAGTCATGAGGTCACGTTCGTGAAAGTCGCGCGCGTCATTCCGTGTCTCGACGTGACCGCGGGTCGCGTCGTGAAGGGAACCAACTTCGTGAACCTGCGCGACGCCGGCGATCCGGTCGAGTTGGCGGCGCGCTACGACACCGAGGGTGCCGACGAACTCGTGTTCCTCGACATCACGGCGTCGAGTGATGGGCGCGACACCATGGTCGACGTCGTGCGGCGAACGGCCGAGCAGGTATTCATCCCGTTCACCGTGGGTGGAGGAATTCGCAGCGTCGACGACGCGCGCCGAATGTTGCGCGCCGGAGCCGACAAGGTGAGCGTCAACACCTCGGCCGTGCAGAATCCGCAGTTGATCTCCGAGATCGCCGCCGAGTTCGGCGCACAGTGCGTGGTCTGCGCGATCGACGCCAAGCGCCGTGCCGATGGTTCGTTCGAAGTGTTCTTGCACGGTGGTCGCACGCCCACCGACATCGACGCGGTCGAGTGGGCGGGTCGGGCGGCCGGGCTCGGTGCCGGTGAAATCCTCCTCACGTCGATGGATCGCGACGGCACCAAGGAAGGATTCGATCTCACTCTCACGCGTCGCGTCAGCGAAGCGGTGGGTGTTCCGGTGATCGCATCGGGCGGGGTCGGGAACCTTCAGCATCTGGTCGACGGAGTCACTCGCGGAGGCGCCGATGCGGTTCTGGCCGCCTCCATCTTCCACTTCGGCGAATTCACGGTGGCCGAGGCCAAGTCGGCCTTGGCGGCGGCCGGAATCGTCGTACGCCCGGTGTGCTGAATGATCACCGTCATCGACGGCGGTCTGTCGACGGCGTTGGCCGAACTCGGCGCCGACACGAGCAGCAGTTGGTGGACCGCCGATGCGTTGCGTACGTCTCCGAGCCTGCTCGAAGCCGCGCACCGCGCGTTCGTGGTCGCCGGTGCACGTATCGTCACGACGGCGAGCTACCAGTGTCCGTCGCACGAACACGAGGCCTTGCGGGCGTCGACGGCCATCGCGCGACGGGCCGCGGGCGACGATGCGCGGGTCGCGGCGTCCATCGGACCGTTCGGTGCCTGGCTCGCCGACGGCAGTGAATACCACGGTGAGTACGACGCACCGCTCGACGTCATGCGCTCGCGCCACACCGAACGGATTCGTGTCCTCGCCGACACCGATGTCGATCTCTTCGCCGTCGAGACTCAACCCCGCGCCGACGAAGCCGAGATGATCGCCGAGATCCTCGTCGACCACGGAGCTCCGCCGGCGTGGTTCTCGTTCGGTTGCCGGGACGGATCGACCACTTACGGCGGTGACGACGTGGTGAGCGCGGTGCGAAGAATCGCCGAGTATCCGCAGCTGGTCGCCGTGGGGGTGAACTGCGCTTCACCCGATGTGGTCGACTCGGTCGTCGCCACGCTCGCGCCGCTCGGTCTCCCGATGATCGCGTACCCGAACCACGGGCGCGTATGGGACGCGTCCCTTCGATCGTGGACGGGCGAAGCATCCGACCTCGCCGACGAGTCGCGACTTCGTCGCTGGCAGCAGGCCGGGGTCACGATGGTGGGCGGGTGTTGCGGAGTCGGGCCAACCGAACTGGCTCACCTCGCGCGATCGTGCGCCGCACTCGATTGACGCCGGTCGCGACGGCCGAACCTAGTGTGCGGGTATGAGCACACCCACGTCCCTCGTCCCGAATCCGAAGATGGAATACCGCCGACTGGGTGGCACCGGTCTGCAGGTGTCCGTCCTGTCGTTCGGGTCGTGGGTCACCTTCGACAATCAGTTGAAGGACGATGCCGCGCTGGCCTGCATGCAGGCCGCGTGGGACGCGGGCTGCAACTTCTTCGACAACGCCGAGGCGTATGCCGGCGGTCAGAGTGAAGCGATCATGGGTCGCGTCATTCGCGAACTGGGTTGGAAGCGTCACCACTACGTGCTCTCCACCAAGGTCTTCTGGGGGATCGACGGCCAGATCCCGAATCTCTTCAACACGCTGAATCGCAAGTACTTGCACCACTCGATCGAAGGCTGTCTCGATCGTCTGCAGGTCGACTTCGTCGACATCTTGTTCTGCCACCGTCCCGATCCGCGTACACCACTCGAAGAGACCGTATGGGCCATGAGCGATCTGGTCGACCGCGGCAAAGTTCTCTACTGGGGCACCAGTGAGTGGTCGGCCGACGAGATTCGTGCGGCGTGGGAGATCGCCGAGCGTCACCATCTGCACAAGCCGGTCACCGAGCAGCCGCAGTACAACATGCTCGAGCGCCGTCGGGTCGAAACCGAATACAAGCGTCTCTACGAGGACATCGGCCTCGGAACCACCATCTGGAGTCCGCTCGCGTCGGGCCTGCTCACCGGTAAGTACCTCGAAGGGATCCCGTCCGACTCGCGTGGCGCGTTGCCCGGCTACGGATTCCTGAAGTCGCGCCTCACCGACGAAGCCGCGTTGGGCAAAGTGCGCCGCCTCGTTCCGATCGCCGAATCGCTGGGGTGCTCGTTGGCGCAGTTGGCACTGGCCTGGTGCGCCAAGTTCCCGGGCGTGTCGACCGTGATCACCGGCGCCAGCCGTCAGTCGCAGGTCACGGAGAACTTCGCCGCGCTCGACGTGATCCCGCTGCTCACCGACGAGGTGATGCAGAAGATCGACGCCGCGCTCACTGCGAAGTGAGCCAACGGGCCGCCGCCTCGGCCACGGCGCGAGTGCGACCAGCGAGGAAGTGATCGCCGTTCGCGATCGTGTCGATGCTGGCGTTCGTCCACGAACTCACGATCGGTTCGGCGGCTGACGCCGGTGTGAATTGATCGTGTTCGGCGGCCAGCACCAACTTGGGTCGCGGATCACGGGCGGCGAGTACGTCGCTTCGCATGGCCGTGAGCGGTGGCGCGACCGCGATCCAGCCCGACACGCGCGGTTCGATCACGTCGAGAGCAACGATCGACCCGAACGAATAGCCGGCCACCCAGATGTCGTCGTGCAGACCCGACAGGAAATCGACCGCGGCCGCCACGTCAAGGCGCTCGGCGTCGCCGCCGTCGTGCTCGCCCGAACTGTTACCGACACCGCGGAAGTCGAAGCGCAGACAGTGGAACCCGACCCGCGGTAGCGCGTCGAAGAGAGCATCGACGACCGGGTTGAAACGATCGCCGCCGTACAACGGGTGAGGGTGGGCGATGGCCACCGCACCGCGCACCGGCTGATCGCTGGCCGCCGTGACGACATCGGCTTCCAGTTCTTGATGATCGATCGTGGTGAGAGTCACGGTGCGGTTCGACACGGGAACGACGGTACCGTGACCGCCGTGGCCAAGGACCAGGTCGAAGACGACAAGCTCCCCATCAAGATGCTCAACGACCGCCTTCTGGTGCGGATCCCCGACAAAGAAGGGGAGCGGCGCAGCAGCGGTGGCATCCTCATCCCGGCCACGGCCCAGTTGTCGAAGCGACTCGTGTGGGCCGAGGTCGTGGCGTTGGGGCAGAACGTCCGGAGCGCCGAAGTGGGCGACCGCGTGCTCTTCAGCCCCGAAGACCGCTACGAGGTCGAAGTTCAGGGGGCCGACTACATCATGTTGCGCGAACGCGATCTGCACGCCGTGGCGGCCAGCCGAATCGAGTCGCACACGGGCTTGTACCTCTGAGAGGCTGTGTCGATGATTCGCGCGACCGCCGAACAACTGGCCGCCGTCAAGTACGACGCCGACGGTCTCGTCCCGGCCATCGCCCAGGACGTGAACACCGGTGAGGTGCTCATGATGGCGTGGATGAACTCCGAGAGTCTCGCTCTCACGTTCGCCGAAGGCCGGATGGTGTACTGGAGTCGCAGCCGCCGCGAGTTGTGGCGCAAGGGTGACACCAGCGGCGACCGACAGTTCGTGCGTGAGGCGTACTACGACTGCGACGGCGACACTCTTCTCTTCAAGGTCGAACAAGAAGGAAAGGGTGCTTGCCACACCGGCGCGCGCACGTGCTTCTTCTCGGTGTTCGGCGAGCAGTGAGCCAACTGTGCGTTCACCCCACGCGCGAGGAGTTCCGCTCGCTCGCCGCGTCGCACACCGTCGTGCCGGTCTGGGTCGAGATCCTGGCCGACCTCGAAACGCCGGTGGCCGCCTTCGCCAAGTTGGTCGGTGCCGACGAGAACGGCTTCTTGCTCGAATCGGTCGAACACGGCGAGCGCTGGAGCCGATTTTCGTTCGTCGGCCGCCGTCCGCGGGCGACGCTCACGTCGTTCGGCTCGCGCGTGGAAGTGAGTGGTGAGGTTCCGGCTTCGGTGCCGCGCGATCGCGGCATGCTGGCCGCCCTCGACGAACTCCTGCGCTTGTACCGCAGCCCGGTCATTCCCGATCTGCCGCCACTACAAGGTGGCGTCATGGGATATCTCGGTTACGACATCGTGCGCGAAGTCGAGCACCTCCCCAACGCGCCCACCGACGATCGCGGTTTGCCCGATGCGGTGGTGAGCGTGATCGGTTCGTTGGCCGCGTTCGATCACTGGCGTCAGCGGGTGTACCTGATCGAGAGCGTGCCCGTGATGGGGATCTCCGATCTCGACGCGGCCTACGACGCGGCGGCGGCGCGCGCGCTGCAGTCGGTGGCCGATTTGGCCCAACCTCTGCCGTACTCTCCGGTCGAACCGCCCACGCGCGGGGACGAACTGCCGGCGGCGGTGTCCACCATGGGTGGCGGTCGTTACCAGCAGGCCGTCGAAACGGCCAAGGAGTGCATCCGCGCGGGCGACATCTTCCAGGTGGTGCTGTCGCAGCGATTCGAGATCCAACTCGATGCCGATGCGTACGACGTCTACCGCGTTCTGCGGCAGGTGAACCCCAGCCCGTACATGTACTTCCTGCGTCAACCGGACGTGACGATCGTGGGCAGCTCGCCCGAGCCGATGGTTCAACTCATCGGCGACCGAGTGATCAGCCGACCGATCGCCGGAACGCGCAAACGCGGGCAGAACGACGAACACGATCGACGATTGGCCGCCGAACTTCGCGAGAACCCGAAGGAAGTCGCCGAACACGTGATGCTGGTCGACCTGGCGCGCAACGACGTGGGTCGGGTGGCTCGCTTCGGCACGGTGAAGGTCGACGAGCTGATGACCCTCGAGCGGTACAGCCACGTCATGCACCTCACGTCACAAGTGAGCGGCACACTCGTCGACGGCCGCTCGGCGGTCGACGTTCTGCGCGCCACGTTGCCGGCCGGCACCGTGAGCGGCGCACCCAAAGTGCGGGCCATGGAGATCATCGACGAACTCGAACCGGTGAAGCGCGGGCCGTACGCGGGTGTGGTCGGCTATCTCGACTTCAGCGGAAACCTCGACACCGCCATCGCGATTCGCACGATGTTCATCGGACCGAAGGCCGCGTACCTGCAGGCCGGGGCCGGCATCGTCGCCGACAGCGATCCCGACGACGAAGACCTCGAGTGTCGCAACAAGGCGGCGGCCTTGTTGGCGGCGGTTCCGGCCGCCCGGCGAATGACCCGCCGTCGGCGCGACGGAGGAACCAGCGCGTGATCGTCGTCGATCTTCCGCGCGAGGCGCTGCTCGTCTCCGGTCGAGATGCCGGTTCGTATCTGCATTCGCAGTTGAGCAACGACATCGCATCGTTGGCCGTTGGCGCGTCGCGACCGTCACTCGTTCTCGAGCCCACCGGCCGAGTGGTCGCGCTCGTTCGCGTCACTCGTCGAGCCGACGCGGAGTTCGTGGTCGATCTCGCGCCCGGGTTCCTCGATGTTCTGGCCGCTCGTCTGGCCAAGTTCAAGATTCGTGTGCAGGCCGACATCACCCCGCTCACGGTTCATTGCGTGGCCGTCCGCGATCAGGCGCCGATCGACGTCGGTTCACTCGTACCGGCTGGCGGCGATCACGTGGCCGCGCTTCCCGCGTGGTGGGGCGATGGTCGAGCCGTCGATCTGCTGTCCACGGCACCCATCGACATCGCGCGAGCGGGCACTGACCACGACTACGAAGCGACCCGGATCGCTGCAGTGTGGCCCGAAATGGGACCAGAGATCGTTCCCGGCGACACGCTGCCGGCGGCCACCGGTGTGGTGTCGGTGGCGGTGAGTTTCTCGAAGGGTTGTTACCCCGGACAAGAACTCGTCGAACGTATGGACAGCCGAGGCTCCACGGCACCGCGCACCCTTCGGTCGATCTCGGTGCCGACGGGCACGTCGGTCGGCGACCCCGTCGTGATCGACGGCGAGACGGTTGGCGTGATCACGACGGTCAACGGCGAGCGTGCGTTGGCGTACGTGAAGCGCGACGTCGAGCTCTGAATCGGGTCACTCGGCGCGAACGAGGCGCTGGATGAGAGCGCGAATCTCGGGTCGTTCGCGCACTCGCTGGAACTCCGAGTCGTTCAGGAGAGCCGAGAGCAGCAACGTCTCGTCGGCATCGTCGCGGGCCGCGCCATGGGCCGCGACCGTGAGCCACTGTGCGGCCGCGTCGTCGTGACCTTCGAGGGTCAGACACCCGGCGATGAGCACGGCCAGATTGGTGGACGGATGGGCGCGGAAGCAGTCCGATCCGTACGACGCACCGTGGGCGTACCGACCGGCTCGCTTCAACGCCCACACCATCGTGTTCTGGCTCTGTTCCGGATGTTCGCGCTCGGGTCTGGGTAACGGGACCGGAAGCAGATCGATGAGTGGATCGAGGAGATCGGGTGTCGCGGCGTGCGGGGGAGCCCACCCGCGCGAGTGGCCGCTGGTGTCGGTGAGGTCGTCGAGAATGATGCGCCGAGCCGTGGCTTCGTTGTTCTTGGCTTCGCTGCCGTTGCTGTTGGTCATGATGCGGTGCGCTTCCCACCAGGGCGACAATGCGTGTCCGGGTGGCAGCAATCCGGGTTGGCCGGTGAACCACGCCCCTTCTTCGGCGGCGGCCGCCGCGCGTGCGGCCACCAACGGGTTGCGCGAGGCGCGCGGTCGACTCTGTATCGACAACAACTGCATCTGGATCACGAGCAAGATCGCCGCGAACGACGAGAGTGGTCGGAGGTCTTCCACGACCAACATGCCGACGAAAATGCCCGCGGTCACGGGCACGCTCAGTCGAATCATGATCGCGCGTCCGCGTCCGGGCCGGAACAGGTCGACCGCTTCAGCGGCGATGTTGCCCCCGTCGAGTGGCATCACCGGGATGAGGTTGAACACACCGATGATCGGTCCGGCCCACCAGATCGCGAGTGAGTATTCGTTGGCGGCGAAGTCGCGGTGATCGAGCGGATTCACTCCGAGAACCAGGAGTGCGGCCAGGCCGAGAACGATCTGGGTGGCCGGGCCGGCCAGCGCGATCCCGGCCCGTTCGGCCCGGGTGAGGACGCGCGACGGAGTGAACGACGCGTAACCGGCGAGGAAATCGAGGGAGATACGCGCGGTGGCGCCGGTTCGACGGGCCGCCACCGCGTGACCGAGTTCGTGCGCGATCGTGAATACCGCAACCGATCCGGCGAGCCACGTTCCGAGCGGGACTCCGTTCAGGAACACGATCAGCAACAAGAACACGAGAAAACCGGGCCGAATCTGTATCGGAAAGCCCAGGATCTTCATCTCTCGAATGCTAGGTGAGCGGACCCGAACCCTAAACTCGCACCTCGTGCCGTACGTCTACTCCTTCGATCACAAACACCGTCGTCCTCCCATGCAGATGAAAGATCTGCTCGGTGGAAAGGGCGCCAATCTCGCCGAGATGACGAGTGTCCTCAAGCTTCCGGTTCCCTCCGGCTTCACCATTTCCACCGACGCATGTCGCGCGTACATGCACGGCGGATGGCCGAAGGGTCTCGACGCCGAGATCAAGACGCAGGTGGCCAAGCTCGAGAAGGCGATGAAGCGCAAGCTCGGTGAGGCGAAGGATCCGTTGCTCGTGAGCGTGCGATCGGGCGCCAAGTTCTCGATGCCCGGAATGATGGACACCGTCCTCAACCTCGGTCTCAACGACCAGAGCGTGAAGGGTCTGGCTGCCGTCACCAACAACGAACGCTTCGCCTACGACTCGTATCGTCGATTCATCGCGATGTACGGCCGCATCGTTCTCGGCATCGACGGGTCGCTCTTCGAACACCCGCTCGAGCACGCCAAGCACACCGCCGGCGTCAAGTCGGACGCCGAACTCTCGCCGGTCGTCCTCAAAGCCTTGTGCTCCGAGTACCTCGACGTCGTTAAGCGCGTCACCGGCAAGCCGTTCCCGCAGAGGCCCGAGGCTCAGCTGCGTGGCGCGGTGGAAGCCGTCTTCAAGAGCTGGAACGGTGCTCGCGCCATCGCGTACCGCGTCCGCGAGAAGATCTCGCACGATCTCGGTACCGCCGTCAACGTTCAGGCCATGGTGTTCGGTAACCGCGACGACAATTCCGGCACCGGCGTGGGCTTCACTCGTAACGCCGCCACCGGCGACAATCACCCGTACGGCGACTTCCTCGTGAACGCTCAGGGCGAAGACGTCGTGGCCGGTATCCGCAACACCGAAGACCTCGACGCGCTCAAGGCCCAGTTCCCGAAGGTCCACAAGGAGTTGCTGGCGATCTTCGCGCGCCTCGAAGCGCACTACAAGGACATGTGCGACACCGAGTTCACGATCGAGCAGGGCAAGTTGTGGATGCTCCAGACTCGCGTGGGCAAGCGCACCGGAGCGGCCGCTCTGCGTATGGCCGTCGACATGACCAAGGGAACCAAGGGTCCCAAGGGCGTCTGGAAGATCTCCAAGGTCGAGGCCATCTCGCGCGTGGCGGCCGAACATCTCGATCAGGTTCTCCACCCGCAGTTCGAAGGTGGCAAGAACAAGGTGATCGCCAAGGGATTGGCTGCTTCACCCGGCGCCGCGGTGGGCAAGGTGTACTTCACCGCCGATGACGCGGCCGACGCCGCCGATCGTGGCGAAAAGGTCGTGCTCGTGCGCAACGAGACGAGCCCCGAAGACGTGCACGGCATGATGGTGTCGCAGGGCATCCTCACCGCACGTGGCGGACTCGTGAGTCACGCCGCCGTGGTGGCCCGCGGTTGGGGAACCCCGGCCGTGGTGGGCGCCGAAGCCGTGAAGATCGAAGGCAAGCAGTTCACCGCGGGTGACGTGGTGGTGCGTGAAGGCGACATTATTTCGCTCGACGGCACCACCGGTGAAGTGGTTCTCGGAGAAGTGAAGTTGTCGGCCGCCAAGCCGCCCAAGGAATTCGACGTCATCTTGAAGTGGGCCGACGAGATCCGCAAGGGCAAGTTGGCGGTGCGCGCCAACGCCGACACCGGCGAAGACGCCGAGAACGCCCGCAAGTTGGGGGCCGAAGGAATCGGTCTGTGCCGCACCGAGCACATGTTCCTCGCACCCGATCGCTTGCCGGTCGTGCGCCGCATGATCCTGGCCAACACGCCCGCCGAAGAAGCGGCTGCCCTCGAAGAGTTGCGCCGTGTTCAGAAACTCGACTTCGTCGAGATCTTGAAGGCGATGGATGGCCTGCCCGTCACGGTGCGTCTGCTCGATCCGCCGTTGCACGAGTTCCTCCCGCGCGTCGACGAACTCGAGATCAAGCGGGCCGAGCACGGTCTGTCACCCGAAGAGGAGCGCCTGCTCTCGGTCGCCAAGGAATGGGCCGAGTTCAACCCGATGCTCGGAACGCGCGGCGTTCGCCTCGGTGTGGTGAAGCCGGGTCTGTACGCCATGCAGGTCCGCGCCCTTCTCGAAGCCGCCGCCGAGCGCGCGGCCAAGGGTGGCAAGCCCATCGTCGAAGTTATGATCCCGCTCACCGTCACGCGTGAAGAGCTCGCTCTGGCCCGCTCGTGGGTGGTCGAAGGCATCGCCGAGGCCACCAAGAAAGAGGGCACGAAGCAGGCCAAGAAGCCCAAGGTGTCGATCGGAACCATGATCGAGACTCCGCGAGCCGCGTTGCGCGCCGACGAGTTGTCGGAAGAAGCCGACTTCTTCAGCTTCGGCACCAACGACCTCACCCAGATGACGTTCGGCTTCAGCCGCGACGACGTGGAGAGCCGCATGATGCCGGCCTACCTCGAAAGCGGGCTGCTCAAGCGCAACCCGTTCGAGACCATCGACCAGAACGGCGTGGGCGAATTGGTGCGCATCGCGTCCGAGCGCGGCCGCAAGGCCAAGCCCGGCATCAAGCTCGGTGTCTGCGGCGAACACGGCGGCGACCCCGAGTCGATCGACCTCTTCTACCGCGTGGGCCTCGACTACGTGTCGTGCTCACCGTTCCGCGTTCCGATCGCCCGACTGTCGGCGGCCCAAGCCGTGATCGCCGCTCAGGGTGGCAAGAAGTCGGAGACGAAATAGTCGTCGAGTCGTCGGCTGACCGTCTCGTCGTCGGCGGTTTCGAAAATCGGAGGGGATCGCTGTGCAAATACAGACCAGACAAGGGCCCGCGTTCGCCGTGGCGCGCATCAACCTCGGACCGAACGAGACCGTTCGGGTGGAGAGCGGCGCGATGATGGCCATGTCGGCCGGAGTCACGCTCCAATCGAAGGCCGAAGGCGGCGTCCTGAAGAGCCTCAAGCGGGCTGCTCTCGGTGGCGAGAGCTTCTTCGTCAGTTCGTACACGGCGCCAGCGCAAGGCGGTTTCGTCGACGTGGCGGCCCGACTGGCGGGCGACGTGGTGGTCATGGACGTGAGTCCGTCGACGCCTCTCTTCATCTCGAAGGGTTCGTGGCTGGCCAATGACCCCGGGATCGAGATCAACACCCAGTGGGGCGGCTTCAAGAACCTCTTCGGATCCGAAGGCGGATTCATCCTGCGGGCCGAAGGATCGGGTCCGGTCGTGTTCTCGTGTTACGGCGCGCTCGAAGTCTGGGATCTCGCGGCCGGCGAGACCATCTCGGTCGACACGGGCCACATGGTCGCCTACGAGAGCACCGTCACCATGAACATTCGTCAGGCGACCGGTGGCCTGGTTCAAACCTTCAAGAGCGGGGAAGGCTTGATCTTCGACTTCACCGGACCGGGCAAGGTCTGGACGCAGACTCGTAATCCGAACGAGTTCCTCGGCTGGATTCAAGCCGCGCTCGGGCCGTCGAGTGGAAACAGCGGAGGCATCGGCGGCCTCTTCACGCGGACTTGAGTTCGGTGACGAGCGCACTGACGCACGTTTTGGTGCGCTCCGAGTCATCGAAGTCGGACTTCGTCGACCTCTCGGTTCCGGGCTGGGCCTGGATCGCGCTCTTGGTGTTCATCGCCCTCTTGCTGATGGTCGACATCCTGGTCATTCACCGCAACGCACACGAGGTGCACATTCGCGAAGCAGCGATCGAGAGCACGGTGTGGATCTCGCTCGGTGTCGCGTTCACCGCGGTCATCGCGATCGCCTTCGGTGCCTCGGCTTCGGGCGAATACATCAGCGGGTATCTCATCGAAAAGAGTTTGAGTGTCGACAACGTCTTCGTGTGGGCGCTCATCCTCAGCTACTTCAAGATTCCGCCCAAGTTCCAGCATCGAGTCCTGTTCTGGGGCATCTTCGGGGCCCTGGCCATGCGAGCCATCTTCGTCTTCGCCGGGGTGGCCCTCATCGAGAAGTTCGATTGGGTTCTCTACGTGTTCGGTGCGTTCCTCATGTTCACGGCCATCAAGTTGGTGGTGGAGAACGAGGAGGAAATCGACCCGGCCTCAGGCCGTTTCTACAAGCTCATCAACAAAGTCGTTCACACCTCGCCGAACTTCGATGGACAGAAATTGTTCACCCGCGAGAACGGCCGACGGGTCGCCACACCACTGTTCGCGGTCCTCCTGCTCATCGAGTTCACCGACGTTCTGTTCGCCGTCGACTCGGTGCCAGCGGTTCTGGCCGTCAGTCGTGAGCAGTTCATCGTCTTTTCGTCGAACGCCTTCGCGATCCTCGGCCTGCGCGCCCTCTACTTCTTGTTGGCCGACGCACATGCCCGCTTCAGCTACCTGAAGGAAGGTCTGGCGATCATCCTCGCGTTCGTCGGTGTGAAGATGCTCATTCACGGCTGGTATCACATCCCTACCTGGCTGTCGCTCGTGGTGATCGCCATCGTGATCGCGGCCGCCATCGGTTTCTCGCTCAAAGCCGACCGCGTACCGGTGCCGCACCACGAGAACCCCCCTCCCTTCGACGAGCGTTAGCCTTCGCCCATGGCGATCGTCGAGGACGACATCGAGAGGGTGCGAGCGGCCACGTCCATCGTCGAAGTCGTCCAGCAGTCCGTTGCCTTGCGCCGTGTGGGTCGTAACTGGGTGGGCCTCTGTCCGTTCCACGCCGAGAAGAGCGGTTCGTTCAACGTTCGCGAAGACACAGGTCGGTACAAGTGCTTCGGCTGTCAGGCCGCCGGTGACGTGTTCAAGTTCGTGCAGGAGATCGACCACGTCGACTTCGGGCAAGCCGTCGAGAAGTTGGCGTCGCGTTCGGGAATCACCCTGCACTACACCACCGGTGGCGAGGGCAAGGATCGTCAACGGCGCAAGAAGTTGGTGGAAGCTCTCGATGCCGCCGTCGAGTGGTACCACCAGCGGCTGCTCACGTCCCCCGACGCTCGGGCGGCCCGCGACTACCTGCGGCAGCGTGGTTTGTCGGGCGACGTGGCCCGTCAGTTCCGTCTCGGTTGGGCACCCGACGACTGGGATCTCTTGAGTGCACATCTCCGTAAGGAAGGGTTCGCCGCCGACGTACTGAACGACACCGGTTTGGCCTTCGCCAATCGAACCGGTCGTTTGCAGGACGCTTTTCGGGCCCGCGTGATGTTCCCGATCTTCACCGACACCGGCGAAGCGGTGGCCTTCGGCGGCCGCATCTTGCCCGGCAGCACCGATCCGGCGAAGTACAAGAACTCACCCGAGACCAAGGTGTACTTCAAGTCGAAGACTCTGTACGGCCTCAACTGGGCCAAGGGTGATGTGGTGAAGCACGACCAAGTGGTGGTGTGCGAGGGCTACACCGACGTGATCGGTTTCCACCGCTCCGGCGTCACGCGTGCGGTGGCCACATGTGGCACCGCGCTCACCGAAGAGCACGTGCGCATTCTCAAACGGTTCGCCAGCCGCGTGGTACTCGCCTTCGACGCCGACGCTGCGGGCCAAGGTGCGGCCGAGAAGTTCTACGAATGGGAGAAGAAGTACCAGGTCCAGGTGGCGGTGGCACGGTTCCCCGACGGCAAGGACCCGGGCGATCTCGCCCTCACCGACCCCGACTCGTTGGCGGTGGCCGTCGACGAAGCCATGCCGTTCCTCGGCTTTCGGGTCAATCGGGTGGTGACGAGCGCACCGCTTCGGAGTCCGGAAGATCGCGCGCGGGTCGCGTCACGCGCGCTCGCCGTCATCAACGAGCACCCCGACGTCAACGTGCGCAAGCTCTACGCCGGGGAAGTGGCGGCGCGGGTGGGTCTGCCGGTGGCCGACTTGGCTCGGCAGGCCGAGACCCGTCGGGTGGTCGCGGTATCCGACGAGCCGACGAATCAGCCCATGGCCGCCCCGGTTCCCGAGTTCAATGCCGAATTCGCCTCCATCTCGTTGCTCTTGCAGCAGTGGGACGACATCGCGCCGTGGTTGATCGCCGATCTGTTCGCGTCCGACGTGGCGCGGCGCGCGTTCTACGTTCTCGGCCAGGCGTCGGAGGCCGACTCGGGCATTCTCATCAACAACGCGATGGATCTCGCCGACCCGGAGGTTCGCGAACTCCTCGAGCGGGCCGCGGTCGCCGACATCGACGTGACTCCGGCTCTGGTGGCCTTCGATCTCATCGCGGTGGCCGTGCGCCGCACTCTCGCCCAACGCACCCGACTCACCGACCCCGACGAGATCCGCGCCGACCGCGACGCTCGACAAAAACTCGAGGAGATCGACTCCGAACGCACCGCTCAGGGGGCCGCCGAGGAATTGCTACGGTGGCTCGTGGATCGCTCGAGCTGACGAGCGTTCCGCCGGGGGGTGGCGGTGGGCAGCACGAGCGATGGCGTGAGCGGAATACTTCCGCCGCCCGCGCGCGGAATCGCTCTGTCCGACTGGCGTGAACTGATCGACCACGGTCGACGTCGCGGTCGTCTGCTCGCCGAAGAGATCGTCGACGTTCTGCACGACGTCGAACTGAGTGCCGAGTTGATCGACACGGTGCGTCGCGCGATCGAGGATCACGGAATCGCCGTCGAGCAGTCGTTCGATCTCGACGAGAGCGGTGAACTGCGGCGTCCGCTGATCGAATCGGGTCTCGAGCCGCCCGCGCGCGCCAAGCGCCGACAAGCGAACAGAACCGCGAGTGTCGACGGACCCGATCAGGACGCCGTGCGCCTGTACATGTACGAGATCAGCCAGATCCCTCTGCTCGACGCCGAGGGCGAACGTCATCTGGCGCGACTGATCGAGGCGGGCCACGACGCACAGCGAATGCTCCTCGCTCGCACCAGCGACGTGACCGGCGACGAGAACGACTCGAACGGTGAGTTGTCGTTCGCCGAGAGCCGACGACTGCGGCGGGCGGTGGATGCCGGCGAGCGGGCCCGCCAGCAACTCATCACCAGCAACCTGCGCCTCGTCGTGAGCATCGCCAAGCGATTCGTACGGCCCAGCATGCCGCTGGCCGACGCCATCCAGAGCGGAAACATCGGTCTCATGAAGGCGGTTGAGAGGTTCAACCACACACGCGGTTTCAAGTTCTCCACCTACGCCACCTGGTGGATCCGACAATCGATCTCGCGAGCCGTGGCCGAAGAGAGTCGGAACATCCGGTTGCCGGCGCACACCGTCGAGCACATCCAGCGCATTCAGCGCAGCCAACGCGACCTGATTCAGAAGCTGCAACGCGAGCCGACGATCGCCGAGATCGCGTCGGCAGTCGGTGACGACATCGACCAGGTGGCCGAGTTGTTGCACCTGGCCTCCGACACGACGAGTCTCGATCAGCCGGCGCGTGACGACACCGACATCACGGTGGGCGACAGCGTGGCCGCCGACGCGTCGTCCGATCCGACCGACTCGATCGAGCGTGACATTTTGCGTGAGGCGGTCCGCTTGGCCCTGGGCGACTTGCCCGAACGCGAGCAGGAAGTGATGCGCATGCGTTTCGGCATCGATGGCGACGACGGGGCGACGCTCGAAGAGGTGGGCCAGGCGTTCAACATCACACGTGAACGGGTGCGTCAGATCGAGGTACGTACCCTCATCCGGCTGCGCCACATGGCCGGGGGCCGCGCGTTGCGGGATTTCGTCCAGGGCTGACTTCGGGCCCGTCGGTAGCCTGACCCCATGGCCGAATCGCGTCGGTACGTGGTGCGCACCTTCGGGTGTCAGATGAACGAGCACGACTCCGAACGCATCGCCGGGCTGCTCGAATCCGACGGAATGGCGCCAGTCGAGACCGACGACGAAGCCGACGTGATCGTCCTCAACACGTGCTGCATCCGCGAGAACGCCGACAACAAGTTGTACGGCCAACTCGGATGGCTGCGTCAGTGGAAAGATCAGAAGCCCGATCGACAGATCGTGGTGTCGGGGTGCCTCGCGCAGAAGGATCGCGACATCGTGCGCAACCGGGCGCCGTGGGTCGACGTGGTTCTCGGCACCCACAACGTTCACCGGGCGGCCGAACTCGTGCAGACCGCGCGCACCTCCGGACCGGTCACCGAAATCTTCGACGCCGCCGTCATCGACGACCACGCGCTCTTCCCGTCGGCGCTGCCGGCCAAGCGAACCACGTCGTACGACGCGTGGGTCACCATCCAGATCGGGTGCGACAACTCCTGCGCGTTCTGCATCGTGCCGGCCGTGCGTGGCGCCGAGATCAGCCGACCCTTCGATGACGTGGTGGCCGAGGTCGAGTCGCTGGCGAGCCAGGGTGTCACCGAGGTGACTCTGCTCGGGCAGAACGTCAACAGTTATGGCCGCGATCTGCAGTTGGCGCGCCGTCGCGAGGGTCTCGACGCGTCCGTGCGCCCGATGTTCGGAGATTTGCTGCGAGCGGTGGGCCACGTGCCCGGTATCCGACGCGTGCGATTCACGAGTCCGCACCCCAAGGACATGCGCTCGGAGACCTTCGCCGCCATGGCCGACACCGCGGCCGTGTGCGAACACCTCCATTATCCGCTGCAGTCGGGTAGCGATCGTGTGCTCGCGCTGATGCATCGCGGCTACACCGCCGAGCGGTACCTGGCTCGTTTGTCGGAGGCGCGGACAGCAGTCGTCGATCTGGCCGTGAGCACCGACATCATCGTCGGTTTCCCGGGCGAGACCGAGGACGATTTCGAACGCACGCTCGAGGTGGCGGCGGCGGCCGAGTACGACTACGCCTACACCTTCATCTTCTCGCCCCGCGAAGGAACCGAAGCGGCCACCATGGTCGATCACTTCGTGGCCCCCGACGTGATCGCCGAGCGCTTCGCACGATTGCGGGTGGTGGTCGAACGTTCGGCGATCATGAAGCATCAAGCGCGCGTCGGTCGCGTGGAGGAAGTGTTGATCGAAGGTCCGTCGAAGAAGGACCCCACACTGGTGTCGGCGCGCACTCGGCAGAACAAACTCGTGCACTTCCAGCCCACGACGCCGGTCCGCACCGGCTCGTACGCGCTGGTGGAGATCACCGGAGCGGCTCCGCACCACCTGCGGGGCGAGTTCCGCGAACTCATCAGCGAACCGCAGCACAAGGTGCGCATTCCCGTCGCCTCGTCGTGAGGACCATCGCCCTGCTCGGGCCGACGGCGAGCGGTAAGTCGGCGGTGGCTCTCGCGGTGGCCGAACGAAACCCGTCACTCGAGCTCGTGTCGATCGACGCGATGCAGGTGTATCGCGGCCTCGACATCGGCACGGCCAAACCATCGGCGGACGAACGGGCCCGCGTGCCTCATCACCTCATCGACATCGTCGGTCCGAGCGACGAGTTCACCGTGGCTCGGTTCCAGCGCGAGTACCGCGCGGTGCGGGCCGACATCGCGTCTCGTGATCGTCACGCGATCCTGGTGGGAGGGACCGGCTTGTACGCGCGAGCAGCCATCGACGAACTCGACATTCCGGGTCAGTGGCCAGCGGTTCGCGCGCGACTCGAACGCGAAGTCGACGAAGTGGGCGCGGCGAACCTGCATCGGCGTTTGGCGACCCTCGACCCGGTGGCCGCCACCAAGATGGAGCCCACCAATGCCCGTCGCATCGTGCGCGCACTCGAGGTGATCGAAGGGAGTGGCCGGGCGTTCTCGTCGTTCGGGCCCGGAGTCGACACGTACCCGGAGTCCGACGTGGTCCAGATCGCTCTACGGTGGCCGCGAGACGTTTTGTCACGGCGGATCGAAGAGCGCGTGGATGCGATGTTGGCGGCCGGATGGCTGGACGAAGTGCGGGCACTCGAATCGGTACCGAAGTCGCGTACCGCCGCGGCCGCGCTCGGCTACGAAGAACTGCACCGTCATCTGTCGGGCGAATGGTCGCTCGAACGGGCGCGAGAGGAGATCGTGATCCGCACCCGTCAGTTCGCCGTTCGTCAGGAGCGCTGGTTCCGGCGAGATCCGCGCGTCGAGTGGATCGACATCGAATCCGATCCGGTGGGCGAATGCGTGGCTCTCGTCGAGTCGCGGCTGACCTAACCTGAGCCGGTCATGTCCGCTGCCCAGCACGTCGTTCTCACCAAGCATCACGGCTTGGGCAACGACTTCCTGGTGTACGACACGGTTCAGGACGCACGGGTGAGCGATTGGGCGGCCGAAGCGCGCCGCTGGTGCGACCGTCGTACCGGCGTCGGCGCCGACGGACTCTTGTTGCTCGATCGCCAGTCGACTCGCCATGTGGGTATGACGCTCTACAACGCCGATGGCAGTCGGGCCGAGATGAGTGGCAACGGCATTCGTTGTCTCGTCCAGGCGGCTCATCTCGCCGATTCGTCGTCGCCGGATGACGGCGGTCGGGGCTCGATCGATTACGTGGTCGACACCGATGCCGGTCGCCGATCGGTGTCGTTGGTCGCTCTGGTCGATCCACTCACGGTGATGGCCAGTGTCGACATGGGTGAAGTCTCCGATCTGCCCGAGCCGAACGGGTGGGCGTCACTCGAGTGCCACCCCGATCGTCCGGTGCGTCACGTGTCGCTCGGCAATCCGCACTCGGTCGTCGGAGTCGACGACGTACGTGCCGTCGACTTGGGGCGACTGGGCTCGCTCGTGCCACAGGTCAATCTCGAGATCATCGAACCCGGACCCGAGCAGAACGCCATCACGATGCGCGTGCACGAACGAGGAGCCGGCATCACGATGGCCTGCGGAACCGGCGCCTGCGCGGCGGCTGAAGCCGCTCGGGCGTGGGGACTCGTTCCGGCCTCGAGTTCCGAAGTGATCGTGCACATGGACGGCGGTGACGCGCGAGTGCGCGTCGACGGACGTCGGGTCGTGTTGATCGGGCCGAGCACCTACGTCGGTTCGGTCACGGTGCCTCTGTGAGCAACACTCCGTACGGTGAGGCGCTCGGTCAGACGCTGATCGAACGCTCGTTTCGCGAGAAGATCGTGATGGTGGGCGTCATTCTCGACGGCCATACCGACGACGAAACCGACGCCAGTCTCGACGAGCTCGAGTTGCTCATCGACACCGCCGGAGCCGATGCGGTCGCGCGAATCACCCAACGTCGTGACACGCCCGACCACACCTGGTACCTGGGCAAAGGAAAGGTCGAAGAGCTCAAGGAACTCTGTTTGGCGGTCGACGCCGATACCGTTGTGTTCGACAACGAGCTCGCTCCGGCTCAGCAGTACAACCTCGAAAAGCTTCTCGGACGTACGGCGATCGATCGTACGGCGGTCATCCTCGACATCTTCGCGCAGAACGCCAGCACTCTCGAGGGCAAGGCCCAAGTCGAGCTGGCTTTGTTGCGCTATCGCTTGCCGCGTCTGCGTCGCGGGGCCACGGCCAAGTTGTCGCAGCAGCGCGGTGGAGTCGGATCTCGGTTCGGTAGCGGTGAAACCAAACTCGAAGTCGACCGCCGGCGCATCCAGAAGCGAATCGCCCGACTCGAAGAAGAATTGCGGGAACTCGGCCGCACGCGCGAACTGCAGCGCAAGGGTCGGTCGCGCAGTGGTCTGGCCAATGTCACGATCGTCGGGTACACCAACGCCGGCAAGTCCACGTTGCTCAATCGCCTCACTGCTGCGGGCGTTCTGGCCGAGAACCGGCTGTTCGCCACGCTCGACCCCACCACGCGCCGCCTCAACTTGCCCGGCGGCGAACCCGTTCTGCTCACCGACACCGTGGGTTTCGTGCGTCGTCTTCCGCACGGTCTGGTGGAGGCGTTCAAGAGCACGCTCGAGGTAGCGAGTCAGGCCGACTATCTGGTTCACGTGGTCGATGGTTCGTCGCCCGATCCGGAAGGAGAGATCGAAGCCGTACGCACCGTGTTGCGCGAGATCGACGCCGACCGCGTCCCCGAATTGTTGGTGTTCAACAAACAGGATCGCGATCCCGATCAAGTGGCGCAACTGGTGGAATCCCATCCGGGTTCGGTGGGTGTGAGTGCGCTGATGGACTGGGGAATGGACGACTTCTTGCGCACGTTGGCCGATCGTCTGCGCGCGTTGTCACAAGTGTTCGAACTGCTCGTTCCCTACGATCGCGGAGACGTGTTGGCATCCATCCACCGTGAGGGTGAAGTGGTGTCGATCACGGCCGAAGAGACCGGAACCCGAGTCCGTGCCCGCTTGGCCGACGCATCGATCGGCCGTTTGTCGCCCTTCATCGTCGACGGGCAACATGGTGTCATGAACGAGGAAGTGCGATGACCGGTTTCGTCCCGCCCCCGTATCCCTACGACCGCCTCGACGCGTTCAAACCAGCGGCGACCGCCCTCGATGGAGGAGTGGTCGATCTGTCGATCGGAACACCGTGCGATGCGCCGTTGGCCTCGGTGATCGCGGCGCTCGCCGCCAGCAACGCCGAACGCGGTTATCCCGCATCCATCGGAACCGCTCCGTTGCGCACTGCGTTCGCCGAATGGATGAAGCGCCGTTTCGACGTATCGGTGCCGGTGGCGCAGATCGCGGCCTGTGTGGGGTCGAAGGAGTTCGTGGCCACGTTGCCGCAGTGGCTCAAACTGCGCACTCCCGACCGCGACACGATCTTGTATCCGGCCATCTCGTATCCCACGTACGAAATGGGCGCCACGTTGGCCAACTGCCGCGCGGTGTCGGTGCCCGTCGATGCCGATGGCCGTTTGCGTCTCGACACCGTTGCCGCCTCCGATGCGTCGCGTGCCTTGGCGTTGTGGGTCAACAGTCCATCGAACCCGAGCGGACAACTCGACGACCTGGGTGCGGCCGCTGCGTGGGGACGCCGACACGGTGTGCCCGTCGTGAGCGACGAGTGTTACGCCGAGTTCACGTGGGACGGGCCGGCGCAATCGATCCTGCAACACGGAACCGAGGGCGTGATCGCCCTGCACTCGCTGTCGAAACGTTCGAACCTGGCCGGGTTACGCGTGGGTGCGTACGCCGGCGACGCCGAGCTCGTGCACTATCTCGGCGAGGTGCGCAAGCACGTTGGCATGATGGTTCCCGGTCCGGCTCAAGCCGCCGCCGCGGTGGCGTTGGCCGACGACGAGCACGTGGCCGAACAGCGCCGCGTGTATCGCCATCGACTCGAACTCATGGCCGATGTACTCGGCTCGTGGCAGTGGTCGGGTGGACGTGTCGACATCGATCTGCCCGCCGGCGGGTTCTATCTCTGGTACGAAGTGGGCGACGCCTGGGCCTACGCCGAAGAACTCGCGCGGGTGGGTGGTGCGCTGGTGAGTCCGGGTGAGTTCTACGGAACACAGTCCGATTCGTTCGTCCGCGTGGCCGTGGTGCAGCCCGACGATCGCATCGAACTCGTGGCGCGACGACTCCGGGGTCGTTGATGGCCCGCTGGAAGGCGTCCTCGCGCTTGTGGGCGCTCGGAGCCGTCCTGACGACGGCCGGATTCGGCTCGGCGGTGGCGAGCATTCTGCGCGACCAGACCGTGGTGGAAGATTTCGTGCGCATGCCGGCGTCGTGTGCGACCACCGTGCGAGTGGCGAGCGACGGTGAGTTCGTCATCTACTACGAGAACAAGGGAATCGTCGGTGACGTGGGTGGCTGTTCGAACGACGAGCGAACCTACGACAACGAACCGTTTCTCTCGGATTCCGGCGATGACGACGACGTCACGGGCTCGGTGACGCTGCGCATCACCGACGATGCGGGGGAGTCGGTGACTCCGGCGATGGTGATGGGCGAGCGAGCCGAGTACCGAACACCCGACTACGAGGGCACGGCGATGTTCACGGTGTCACTCGAGGCTGGTCGTGACTACACGTTCGATGTGCAGGCCGTCGAACGTTCGAGCGTGATGAGCCTGGGTCGTGAAGTGAACACCACGTCGAGTGTGCTGTTGCTCACAGGTGTGGGCTTGATCGTGGTGGGAGCACCGTTGCTCACCATCGGATCGGTGAAGGCGGCCCGTCAACGGCGTCGCCGTCGCGCGGTGATCGACTGGAGTGCGCCGTCGCTCGACGACCGTGCGCCTACAGGCGGCGCAGAACCGTGACCACCTTGCCGTAGACGCGCACGTCGTCGGCATCGAAGGTCATGGGAGACAAACGCGCGTTGGCCGGTTCGAGAACGATCTGGGCGCCGCGGCGCTTGAACGTCTTGACCGTGGCTTCGTCACCGGGGATTCCGGCCACGACGATGTCGCCGTTGTCGGCCACGTTCTGCTGACGAGCGACCACGAAGTCGCCGTCGAGAATGCCGGCCTCGATCATCGACTCACCGCGCACGCGCAGCATGAAGAGTTCGCCGTCACCGGTGAAGTCGGCCGGGAGGGGGAGGAGCTCTTCGACGTTCTGCTGGGCCAGCACGTCGGTGCCAGCCGCGACGTCACCCACCAGCGGAACGTGGTGAACGCGGGACCGGGCGATGATGGCGCCGGAGTTGCGGTCCCAGTTGACCTTGATGGCGCGGGGGAGGTTGGGGTCGCGCTCGAGGTAACCCAGACGCTGCAGCGTGGACAGGTGGTTGTGCACCGTGGACGGGGACGTGAGGCCCACGGCCTCGCCGATCTCGCGGACCGAGGGCGGATAGCCCCGCTCGGTCATGCTCGCCTCGATGCACTCGAGGATGCCGCGTTGCCGGTCGGTGAGGGTCTGTTCGGTCATGGGCAGCATCGTACGGATGTTCGCCCTGGCAGTCAAACATTTGTTCGATCGAGGGTTGACACCGAACAGGTGTTCCCATAGCCTGCGAACACGCGTTCGGTCCGAACCCTGCCACACCCCGTTGGCATGGTGAGAACCAACAGATCCCACCCGACAGAAAGGTTCCGACATGGCCATCGCCCTCGATCCCCGCTACGTCGTCGAAATTCGCCCGATCCACACCGACATGCACGCGGTGTACGTGCGTCGCCGGATCGTCGTGGGCCTGGTGGCCCTGGTCCTAGCGGTTGCCGCCTGCCTCGGCATCCGCTCTTTGGCGAGCCGCGGAGACGGTGCTGCCCCCGTCTCCGCGGTGACGCCACCCACCGTCGTCAACGGTGTCGACGTCTCGGGTGCGTTCGCCCTCAGCCAGGGTGTCTACGTGGTTCAGCCCGGCGACACCATGTGGTCCATCGCGTCGTCGCTCACCAACGGCAGCGTGCGCGACTACGTGCGCCAACTCATCCAGCTCAACGGCAGCGCGTCGCTCGATGTGGGTCAACCCCTCGTTCTGCCGGCCGACTGACGCGTTGCGCATCTGACTGAACAGCACGTCAACCAGCCGCCGGGCTACCCTGCGGCCATGCGTTGTGTGATGTGCCGGAACGATGACACCAAGGTCATCGATTCGCGCACGGCCGAAGACGGCGCTGCCATCCGCCGGCGCCGCGAGTGCCCCGAGTGCAGTCACCGGTTCACCACGTACGAGCGCATCGAGTCGGTGGCCCTGATGGTCGTCAAGACTAAAGGCGGCCGCGAACCCTTCGATCAGGCCAAGGTGGTCTCGGGCATCATGGCCGCGGCCAAGGGACGCCCGATCGACCTGGAGGCCGCCACGCTCCTCGCCGAAGGCATCGAGGAAGAGATTCGATTGTCGGGCCAGACCGAAGTGCCGAGCACCCGGGTCGGCATCGCCGTTCTCGAGCGGCTCCGCGATCTCGACGACGTGGCGTACCTGCGGTTCGCCAGCGTGTACAAGAACTTCGACGGCGCCGACGACTTCCGTCGCGAGGCCGCGTTGCTCGACAAGTCGCCGGTTTCCTGAGCCGTCGTAGAGTCGGCTCGTGACCGAGACCCGCACCGCCTTTCGTACCTGTCCGTTGTGCGAGGCCGGCTGCGGCCTCGAGATCAGCGTCGAGATCGCCAAGAAGGGTGATCGCACCGAAGAACGTGTAACGCGTATTCGCGGCGACATGAACGACGTCTTCTCGCACGGGTACATCTGCCCGAAGGGTTCGACGCTCAAGCAACTGCACGACGATCCCGATCGTCTGCGCCGACCACTCGTGAAGCGCAACGGCGTGCACGTGGAAGTGTCGTGGCCCGAAGCCTGGGACGAAGTCGCCGGACGTTTGGGCGAGATCATCGAACGCCACGGACGCGAATCGGTGGCGGCGTACTTGGGTAATCCGGGCGCTCACAACGTGGGCGCACTGCTGTACAACCGCACCTTCCTGCAGGGCCTCGGGAGTCGTCGTCGCTTCAGTGCGTCGACGGTCGACCAGATGCCCAAACAAGTCGCCTGCGGTTACGTGTTCGGCAGTGGCGCCACCATTCCGGTGCCCGATCTCGATCACACCGACTACCTCTTGATGCTCGGCGCCAATCCGTACGCGTCCAACGGAAGTCTGTGCACCGCCCCCGATTTTCCGGGTCGTCTCGAAGCGATCCGGGCGCGCGGCGGACGCGTGGTCGTGGTCGACCCGCGGCGTAGTCGCACCGCCGAAGAAGCCGACTTGTGGGTTCCGATTCGACCCGGCGCCGACGCGTACTTCTTGATGTCGATCGTTCAGGTGTTGTTCGCCGAGACCCTCGTGCGACTTCCCGAGCACATCGCCGACCTCGTCAACGGTGTCGACGACGTGCGGGAGGCGGCCAGTGCGTTCGCTCCGGAAGTGACCAGTGCGGTCACTGGTCTCGAACCCGACTTGGTTCGCCGTGTCGCGCGTGAGTTGGCGGCGGCGCCGTCGGCGGCCGTGTACGGACGGATCGGAACCACCACCACCGAGTTCGGAACAACCACTTCGTGGCTCGTCGAAGTGGTGAACGCCCTCACTGGCAATCTCGATCGACGCGGTGGCGCGATGTTCACCACACCGGCCGTCGGTAGTCCCAGTACACGCGGAAAGCCCGGTGTGGGCGCGGGTTTTCGCATCGGACGAGGTGGCGGCAAGACGGTCGTGCGTGGCTATCCGGAAGTGATGGGGGAGTACCCGGTCGCGGCCTTGGCCGAAGAGATCACCGAAGCCGGCGACGAGCGCATTCGCGCTCTCGTCACCGTCGCCGGCAACCCGGTGTTGTCCACGCCGCATTCGCAGCAACTCGACGCCGCCCTCGACGCACTCGACTTCATGGTGAGCGTCGACATCTACCTGAACGAGACGACGCGTCACGCCGATGTGATTCTTCCGCCTCCGTCGCAGTTGCAACGCGAGCACTACGACGTCGCGCTGTTGTCGTTCGCGGTACGCAACGTGGCCAACTACAGCGATGCAGTGCTCGCTCTCGACGACGATCAGCCCGACGAGTGGGAGATCCTCTGCAAGTTGGCTCTCATCGCGCAGGGTCTCGGACCCGATGCCGATCCGTCGCTCGCCGATGAAGCACAGATCGACGCACTCGTGCGCAGTGCGATCGCCGATCCGACGTCTCCCATTCACGGTCGCGACGCCGACGAGATTCGCGCGCAACTCGACCGTCACCGCGGCCCCACTCGTCAGCTCGATTTCATGTTGCAAACGGGCCCGTACGGAGCGGCCTTCGGTGCCAACCCGAACGGCGCGAGTATCGATCACTTGCGCGCCAATCCGCACGGTGTCGATTACGGCCCGTTGCAGACACGGTTGCCCGATGCGTTGCGCACGAAGTCGGGTCGTGTCGAACTCGCGCCGGCCGAGTTGCTCGCCGATGTCGCGCGGATGCACGCACATCTCGACGAGTTCACGCGTCGCGATCTCGTTCTCGTCGGACGTCGCCATCTGCGTTCGAACAATTCATGGATGCACAACATCGACGTTCTCGTGAAGGGCAAGCCGCGTTGCACACTGCACGTGCATCCCGATGACGCAGCACGACTCGGTGTTCGTGAGGGATCGGTTGCGCGCATCACGTCGCGCGTCGGTTCGGTCGACGCGGTGGTCGAGATCACCGACGGCATCCGTCCCGGAGTGGTGAGCCTCCCGCACGGTTGGGGTCACGGCCAGCCCGGCACCCGTCTGCGGGTGGCGGCCGAGCGAGCCGGGGTCAACTCAAACGTTCTGACCGACCACCAGGCCATCGACCCCTTGTCGGGCACGTCGGTCCTGAATGGCATCCCGGTCACGGTTGTCCCCGTCTGATCCACAGCCTTTCAACAGGCTTTTCCCCTGAAAAAAGGGCAAATTCACACGGTTGTCCACTTCCTTCACACAGGGTGTTCCCCGTACCCTCGGCGTCGCGAAAGGGGTGGTCGATGACCGTGGCAAGGTTCCGATTTACGGGCAGCTGGGCGGGATTTTCCGGCCTGAACCTACGGTCACGACCACCCTTTTCAGGACGAACTCGACAATTGTTGACAAGCACGTAACTACACTGCTGTAATCTCACAACCGCTTGTGGTGACATACGCGGAGGGGGACCGCGACCACCACATCTTGTGCCTCCAACGATCCGACCAACTTCAGACGACCCCACGAAAGGGACTTCCATGTCACTCGCACCCGACCGCCTTGCCATCGGGATCCGCCGGCACTTCACCACGCCCGGACAACACCCGTACGACCAGGTGGTCTGGGAGAAGCGCGACGCCCGAATCTCCAACTGGAAGGACGGCTCGGTCGCCTTCGAGCAGCTCGGGGTCGAGTTCCCGGTCACCTGGTCGCTCA
>Ga0194133_10000762_pt1 | contig 61547 bp, 56 predicted proteins | sample TA2KigOf40mmetaG_FD_155448 | JGI IMG/M metagenome (GOLD analysis project Ga0194133, IMG submission 155448) | Freshwater microbial communities from Lake Tanganyika, Tanzania - TA2015055 Kigoma Offshore 40m | ecosystem: Environmental > Aquatic > Freshwater > Lake | place: Tanzania: Lake... | reverse complement strand
GAGCGTCTCGGCTACAAAACGCCAACTCAAGCTCGTCGCGATTTTTCTGTTGAATTCAAAATTGCTGCGTGATTCAATGGCAATAATTCACTCCCAACGCGCTGTCCACCACGTCCGGAGCGGAACAACGGCTGCCTTCCATTCACTCTGCGCCAAATAGTAATTGCCTAGAATATAGGAACTCTGATACCCGTTTGGCTCCGCTTCAATCGCCTTCCTGTAAGTGGCAACAGCCTCTTCCTCACGCCCCGCCGCCTGATACGCCTCCGCCACATTCCGCCACACCATTGCGTTCGACGGATCCATCAGCGCTGCCCGATTGAAATTCGCAATTGCCTGTTCGTACTTCCCCTTCTGTTGCTCCACCAATCCCGCACTCACCAGCACATTCAGCGAATCCGGATGAATCCCCGCCGCCTTGGCCGTCATCGCTTCCGCCTTCTCAAGCCACTCCTTCCCATCTCCATTCCGATACTTCTGCACATAGGCCCCAGCCATCGCCGCATACGGCAATGCCGACTTCGCGTCCAGCCGCATTGCTTCTTCCAGCAACGACACCGCCGCATCCACTTGCCTCGGGTCCTGCCGCATCGTCGCAACGCCGGTCGTATACGCCCCATACGCAGCATCCACCACGGTTTCTTGCACTCTCGAAGGCCGTAAATTCAATCCCAGATTTACCGTCCCCAAGAATGCCTTCGCAAGCGTCGCGGTCTCCCCCGCCCCGTAACTACCACTCAAGTTTTTCAAAACTCTCCCGCTCGCCACATCCACCACGCGCGCCTCCACCATCACCTGCCCACCAGCCTCTTTCATCCGCGTCTCCAGTGCGTGCGTCGCCCCCAGCGCACTCCCCGCCTTCTCATAGCCCGTCACCTGATTCTGCGTCGCCTCACCCGGCGCAATCACCACAAAATTCCTTCGCGCCCCCGACAACCGTTCCGCCACGTCCACCGCCACCGGCGATAACCGCTTCTTCAACCCAGCCTCCGCCTCTACAGGCAACACAGCCAACCTCGCCAGCGGCCCCGTCGGTACCGTCATATATTCCCAATACGCGACACCCGCCATCAGCGCCAGCGCCGCTACAGCTCCAACCCACTTCAACCCAGACCGTCTCGGCTCAAGCGCCGCCATCAACTCACCAATACTCGCAAACCGCCTCTCCGGGATCGCCTCCAAACACCGTTTCACCACCGCCCCCCAGGGCTTCGGCAATGCGTCGATCTCACGCTCCCACTGTCCTGGATCTTCAACGTCCAGCAGTGTCGCCGTCCCCACCTCACCCTTTGGCCGCTTCATCGTCCGCATTCGCTTCGGCGTTGAACCCGTCAGCAGTGCGTGCAACAACACACCCATCGCATACACATCCGACGCAACACTGGCTTGCTCGCCAATCAATAGCTCAGGCGCCATGTAATCCGCCGTGCCCCCATGCCGGCTCAGGATACGGCTCCCATCGGGCTCAGCAAACCGCGCCAACCCAAAGTCTGTCAGCACCGCCCGCTTCTCTTTCGTCAACAGAACATTCGCCAGCTTCAGATCCCCATGAATCACCCCTTGCCGGTGCGCTTGCTCAAGCCCCGCGCAAAGCTGCCGCACGATCCCCATCGCAGCGTCGGGCTTTATTGGCCCCTTCGTCTTCACCTGTTCCGACAGCGTTTCTCCTTCGATGTACTCCATCGAAAGAAACGTCAGTTCCCCACATTTTTACCCTGCTTCCGATGCAAGTCATACACCTTGCAAACATTGAAGTGGCTCACCTCCCGCGCAGTCCTCGCCTCGGGAGGCAAACTCATCTGGTGCCCTGTCTTTGCACACTTTAGCGCAACACGCCGATCAAGCCTCTCGTCGATCGCTTCATAAACCAGCCCCATCCCGCCCATCCCAATCTTCCGCACGATCCGGAATCTACCGCCCACCACCGTCCCCGGCCGGAATCCTTCGACGATCCTCACGCTTCCCGTCTCTGCCTCGACATTGCGCATGCAGGCACACACTTCGCGATACAGACTTAGATTCTCCCCACACTCCCGGCGCAGAAACGCTTCCTGTTCCTACTCGGGCAATGCTGCGGCGGCTTTGGCTAGCCGCAGCACCCGCTGTTCGTACCTTTCGCCGCTAGGTTGCGCTGCCATTACGAATCTCTCAAGTGTATTGGATTCGCCGGCAGCCTCGCGCTACGCCGGCTTCTTCGCTACAGGCGCCGTTTTTGCCGCCGGAGCCTTCTTCACTCCCGGAGCCACCGGCGTCTTCTTCGCTGGCACTTCTCCAGGCCATAACGGCGATCCCAACGGATACCGCGTGATCGTCACCTTCTGCATCACGATCGGATCGTTCGGCCGGTCATTCGGTCCGCGCGGCACTCGTGCCAGCGACCCCGCCAGTTCAATCCCTTCCACCACCTCGCCAAAAATCGTATGGCGTCCATTCAGCCAGGGCGTTGCTTTCTCCGTAATGAAGAATTGCGAAGATCCCGTCCGCGGCCCCGCATTGGCCATCGCGAACAACCCGCCCTTCGTAAACTCGAGCGACGGATGAAACTCATCTACGATCGGATCCGTGCCGCCCGTGCCATCCCCGTTCGGGTCCCCGCCCTGAATCATAAACCCAGGGATCACGCGGTGAAACGTCAGCCCGTTGTACAGCGGCACTGCTAGCTTCTTGCCCGTCTTCGGATTCATCCAGGCCTTCTTCCCCGTCGCCAAATCCACAATGTTCCTTACCGTCACCGGCGATTCTTTCTCGAACAACTTGCCGGCAATCTTCCCCACCGGCTGTCCCATGTGCGTCAGCGCGATCGTCATGTACAAACCATCCGGCCGCGGCGGCGGTGGCGGTTCCACTTCCTTCTTGGCCACGGGCGCTGCCGCCTTCTTGGCCACCGGGGCTGCTGCCTTCTTGGCTGCCGGCGCAGCCGGGGCCGCTGCCGCAGGCGCAGCCTTCTTTACCGGCGCAGGTGTCTGTGCGAGCATCAATAACGAGCAGGCGCCTGTCAGCGCCAGAATCAACGAAGTCTTCATCACCATGCATTATATCGACCGCGCCGCCTCTCTCCTAATCCTCCTCGCCCTCTCCCTTCACGCTCAAACCGCCAAGGTCTCCATCCTTGCCACCACCGACCTCCACGGCAACATCTACCCCTACGACTACTTCAGCCAACAACCCGCCAACCTCGGCCTCGCCAAAATCTCCACTCTCGTCGGCGAAATCCGCAAACAATCCCCCGATGCTCTCCTCATCGATGCCGGCGACACCATCCAGGGCACTCCTCTCGAAGGGGTCTATCAATCCTTCAAACAATCGGGCCGTCTCCCCACCGGCGTCAAAGTCCCCGCTCGCGCTCTCGCCATCGACCCCATGATGCTCGTCATGAATGCCATGCGCTACGACGCCTTGACCGTCGGCAACCATGAGTTCAACTACGGCCTCGAAAATCTCAACGCCGCAAGACGCGTCGCCCGCTTCCCCTGGCTCAGCGCCAACACCGTCTCAAGCGGTCCCAACTCAAAGCCCTTCATCTCCTACCTCGAAAAAACAATTCAAGGCGTTCGTGTTGCCGTCGTTGGCCTCACAACCCCCAACATCCCGAACTGGGAAAAGCCCGAAAACTACAAGGGCTACAGTTGGGAAGACCCGATTGCTTCCCTCAAGCGCCTCTTCGAAATCTGGGGAGCAAACAAACCCGATCTCATCATCGTCGCCGCCCATGGTGGCATCAACAAAACCGACGCCAGTGAAAACTTCGCCTGGCAGGTCGCCCAGGTTCCCGGCGTCCACGCCGTCATCTTCGGCCATAGCCACGGCGAAGTAGAACAGCTCTTCAACGGCGATACCCTCATGGTCCAACCGAAGAACTTCGGCGCCTCCCTCGCCCGTCTCGATTTCGAATTCAACAAAGACCCCGAAGGCAAATGGCTCATGTCCTCCCGCCGCAGCCACCTCATCAAGGCCACCGCTGCCACCGCCCCCGACGAATCCATCCTCGCCCTCGCCAAGCCCTATCACGACGCGGCCGAACAATACCTCTCAAGCCCAATCGTCGAATCCACCGCTGAGCTCAATGCAGCCACAGGCCGCTACGAAGATTCCGCCCTCGTCGACGCCATCCACGAAGTCCAGCTCCACTACACCAAGGCAGACGTCAGCCTCTCCGCCCTCTTCAACACCCGCCTCGTCATTCCCAAAGGCCAGGTCACCGTCCGCGAAGCCGCCGCCCTCTATGTCTTCGAAAACACCCTCTACAAGATCGAAGGCGACGGAGCCATGCTCAAAGCCGCCCTCGAAAACGCCTCACGCTTCTTCGAATCCTGCCAGACCCCGGCCTGCGACACGGGCAGCCTCCTGGCCAAAGGCATGCCCGGCTACAACTTCGACATGGCCGAAGGCGTCACCTACGAGATCAACCTCCTCAAACCCATCGGCCAGCGCATCGAAAACCTCCGCTTCAAGGGCCAACCCCTCCAGCCCAACCAACCCCTCACCATCGCCCTCAACAACTACCGCGCCGCCGGTTCCGCCGGCTACGACATGTTCAAAAACGCTAAGATCCTCTGGCAATCGAGCGACGCCATCCGCGAACTGCTAATCGACTACTACACAAAGAAGAAGTCCTTCCCCACCACCCCCACGAACAACTGGAAGCTCCTCCCCGAATCCGCCCGCGATCGCCTCCTCAGGCAATAGCCAGCCGCGCCCCATCAACTTCTGACTCACAATAGAACGATGCGCCCCTTCCTAGTCGGCATCGCCGGTGCCTCCTGTTCCGGCAAGACCGAACTCGCCCGCGGCCTCGCCCGCTACCTCCGCGACGACGCCCTCCCCTTCGCCCTCGACCACTACTACATCGACCGCTCCCACATCCCAGAACCCGAACGTTCCTCCTTTAACTTCGACCACCCCCAGGCCCTCGACGAAAAACTCCTCATCAAAGACATCGAAAGTCTCAAGCTCGGCCTCGCCATCGAACAGCCCATCTACAGCTTCGTCACCCACTCCCGCCTTCCTGAAACCGAACCCGTCTCGCCCCGCCCCGTCATCATCATCGAAGGTCTCTTCTCTCTCTTCTGGCCTCAACTCCGCGACCTCCTCGACCTCAAAGTCTACGTCGAAACTCCCGACGAAGAGTGCTTCGCCCGCCGCCTCCGTCGCGACGTCATGGAGCGCGGCCGCAGTCCCGAATCCATCGAAGAGCAATACTCGACCACCGTCCGCCCCATGGCCGAAGCCTACGTCCGCCCCACTTCACAATTCGCCGACCTCACCGTCTCCGGTAACGTTCCGCTAGACTCATCGATACGCGCCGTCCTCAACGCCATTGAAACCCGGAGACACCAATGATGACCCCAATTCTGCTCCTCACCCTTCTCGCCCAAGCCCCACCCGAAGGCCTCGGCCGCGGCTGGCTTGGCGAATTCGATCTCGCCTCCCGCCAACTCCTCCAGTTAGCCGAAGCCACCCCCGCCGAACAATTCAAATACAGCCCATCTCCCGGCACTCGCACCACAGCGCAACTCTACATGCACGTCGCCATCGGCAACTACTTTCTTCTCAACCAGGCGGGAGCAAAAACCGGCGGCCCCAACTGGTCCGACAAAATCGAACGCGACACCGAATCGAAGATCTCCTCCAAAGCGGAAGTCATCAAGTGGCTCAGCCAATCCTTCGCCGCGGTCAAAGAAGCCTACCCAACGATTGATGGCAACAAACAGGCCAACTTCCTCGGCAAGCCCGGCCCTGCCAGCAATGTCCTGCTCCGCATCCTCGTCCACAACCACGAGCACATGGGCCAGGCCATCGCCTACGCCCGTTCTTCCGGCGTCAAGCCCCCTTGGTCCGGAAAGTAATCATTTCAGTTCCGCCTGCAGCGCCTTGGCCGCTTCCACTGCCGCCATCGTCGGCGCCTTCCCCATCCGGAACAAGAACTTCGTCACCCCGCCGACACGTTGCATCGCCGGGTCCACAAACACGGTCCGCCCGGTCGGGTCAGTCTTCGTCGCCGCAGCAAAGTTCACCTTCGCCGCCATCGTCACAAACTCTCCTAACCCCTTCTTCAACCGCGGCTCAAACGCATACTCGTTCCAATTCTTCTGCTGTTCCTCCCGAATCAACTTCTCCACTTCAACCGGGTCCGTCGGCCCTCCCTTCCGCATCACCAGAAACACCGCATACGCCTTCTGAAACCCCGCCAAATCCCCATTCGGCAGCGCCAGCAACTTCTTGATTTCCTCAACCACCTTCTCGTGCGGCGGCTCCCCCGCCATCGGCTTCATGCCCTCTTTGATTTGATACTCCAGTCCCCGCAAATCCCCTTGGAGCCCCTGTTTCATGCTGTCCACATAAGGCCGCCGGTAAGCTTCGCCAGCCGCGTTCGCCCAGACTTGCCGCTTCGAATTCACCGTCGCCGGCAAAGCGATCTTGTGATTCACGCCATTGAACTGGTCCTTCACCCGCTTCTCCTCAATCGCCTGAAACTCCGGCGACCGCATCACCGCTTTGGCCATCTCGATCGACGCCTTCACCACCTCCACCTTCGTCCCATCCGGCAACGCCTTATATGCGGCCACCGTATCCCTGGACAAGTAGGGCGTCTGCAAGTTCCCCGAAGATCCCAACATCCCCTGGATCATCGACTGTATCTTGGCCGGCGTCAGCTTCACCTGCTCCGCAGCCGATTGATAGGCGATCACACAACCCACTCCCAGGCAAACACTCAAGGCAACTTGCTTTAGTTTCATGGCAACACGCTCCTGCTAACACAATCGGGATTGCCGCTCGAATGGGCTCATCGAATTCTGAAATTTATTCAGACCAGACAGCGAGCTCATGTCCATTGGGGTCGGTGAAATGAAACCGGCGCCCGCCAGGAAACGAGAACGTCTCCTTCACGATCGCTCCTCCCGCCGCTCGAATCTTGGCCTCGGTTGCCTCAAGCTGCTCGGAATAAAGCACCAACAAAACATTCCCCACTGCAGGAACATCTCCGGCATAGAAACCACCAGCCAATCTCCCATCGTAGAAGCTCGTAGATTCTGCACCGTAGTCTTCAAACTTCCAACCAAAAACACTTCCATAGAACTCCTTGGTTGCCGCCAGATCCTTCGAAGCAAGTTCTACATAATCGATTTGGTGATGTGGTTTCACAGGATTCATGTTCGTAATGATAGCGGCTTGAATTCACCAATCCGTCTCACCTTCGCAACAATTGACTCGATATGAAAAAGTGATTGGATTTTGCGGCCAAGCTGCCCTAGTCTGATGGTGCGGGAATCAAGTCCCCAATCGTCAATATCCTGTCCACTCGCCTGGATCGTTTCCAGCGCCAAGTAGTTTCATCCCGTCTTCGCTCAGGTCCTCGTTAAGCACCGCGCTCTCCGCCATACATCCGAATTCTGTCTGCTAAGGAGCTCTATGCGCTTACTACACTCGACGTGTGTCTGTACTCTTTTGGCCTTCTCCGCAACGGCTCAATTCCCGTCGCTAGGCCCGCCTTCAGATCTGCCCCGTTCCTCAACCATTTTCAACGGTGGTCTCCAGGGGAGACTCCTCACCAACGACAACGTGGATCCGAGTCAACTCCGCGTTGTCATTGTGGATACCTCCCGCCGATCCGTCGTTGGAGAAGCCCTCATCAACCCAATGGGCAATTTCGATTTGAACAGCGTTTCTGGCGGAGTATTCGAACTCCGAATCATCGACCGTGCTGGGGATACCGTCTACGCCACAGGCGTCACCCTCCCCCAGAGCATTCCGCTCAACATCAACCTGCGTTCACGTAATGTGGCCGCAACACGCCGCCCGATGTCCATCGCCCGGCTTCAACATAAGATCCCCAAAAAGGCGAAGCAACAATTCGAGCTCGCCGCGCGACTTCATCAGGAACAGAAGCTCGAAGACGCTGTCGCCGCACTTAAGCAGGCTCTTACCATCGACCCTCAATACTTTGAAGCGGCCAACAATCTCGGCGCGCTTTACGTAAAATCGGGCCGTTACCCGCAGGCATTCGAGATGTTTCATCGCGCCACAACAATCGACGCCTCAGACCCCTTGGCTGAAGCCAACCTCGCCTTTGTTCTTCTCAAAATGCAGCGGTTTCCCGAAGCAGAAGACGCAGCCCGCGCCAGCGTTCGCAGTGACTCACTCTCCGGTCGCGCGCGCTTCCTCCTCGCCTTAAGCCTGCTGGAGCAACACAAGAGCCGCGCAGAGGCGCTGTTTCATCTCACCCGGGCCAAAGACGACTTCGAGCCTGCTTCACAACTTCTGACACAGCTCAAGTCTGCGGAAGGGCCCAAGTAAGGGCCCCTCAAAACAACAGCTTCAAAGCCAGATGCACCTGACGTGGAAAACCATTGTTCGACGTGATGCGCCCAAACAACGTATTCGTCGGCGCCGTATTCGGATTCGCAAAGTTCGTCCGGTTCATTGCATTTAAGAACTCCGCACGGAGCTGCAAACGCCACGCCTCGCGGATCCGGATGTTCCGCAACGCCGACAAATCCCAGGTCTCCTGAAACGGCGCTCGCGCCCCCGTGAACCGTGACGACAACGTCCGCAGGTTCAAGTCCAATTGATTCGCCGGCAACTGGTCGAACACATCCGTGTTAAACCACCGGTTCAACGTCGGATTTCTCACCGGGATACTCGTCACCGATTGAAGCAACAACGCATTGCCAAAGCCCAGCGGCGGACCTGAGTTCCTCTGCCACACAGCCTGCAACTGCCATCCCCCCGCCAGCGCCCGTTCCAGCCGCGGCCGGCCCGCACGCCCAAACGGCACCTCGTAGATACCAGAGAACGACAGCCGGTGCGGACGATCAATATCGGAAATCGCCCGTTCCAACTGCGGATCGTCAGTGTTCAGAAATCCGATCGCCTCGATGTTCTTCGACCAGGTATAGTCAAGCTGGAATTGAAAGCCCGCCGAGAAACGCTTCTCCAGCCGCGCCTGCACGCTGTTGTACCAGCTCTTCCCGATCTGCTGATCCGTAGCCACGCCCGTGAATTGCGGGAACGGCCGCACCAACTGCTGCGCCTGCACGTTCACCGTGTTCAACGCCGTGCCCGGCGCCAGGCCCGCGAACGGATTTCGCACCAGTGCGGTCAGCCGGTCAATGTTCGGCTGATCCCGGCGGCCCGTCGTGCTGAGAAGCCGGTTCGGCACCGGATTCAACCCACGCGACACACCCAGTCCACGCCCTCGATTGCCGACAAAGCTCACATCAATCACAAAGGCTTTCCCCATGTCGCGTTGAAATCCGAAGCTGAAACGCTGCATGAATCCATTCAGAGGCGCTGCATTGAAGTAGCTCACATTGCGACCGATATCGGTGCGAAGCCCGCCAGATGCTCCCGCCGGCGGGATCAAACCCGTCGGGAATGGATTCGTCAAAGAAGCCATGAAAGTCAGGCCGTTGTCATTCGAAGGCACCAGCGCATTCACGATCGAGAAGCCACTCTGGTTCACCGATTGCCGGTCCGACCCCAACGGGATGAAGTACACGCCATACCCACCGCGAAGCACCAGCTTCGAGTCCACGTTGTAAGCAACCCCAAAACGCGGTGCGATGTTATTGCGATCCCCTCTCCACAAAGTCCGTGGCTGCCCATCGGCACCCGCAAACGTCAACCCGCCGCGCACACGAAAATCCGCAGGCGCAATCAACGCCGAAGGACTCTGCGCATAAGCCGCCCGAGCCGCCGCCTCAATCGGATTCGCCACATCAGCCTCGAAGCCACGCACAGACCGGTTAAAGCGCTCCGTCACCGGGCTGTCGTAGTCCCAACGCACACCAAGATTCAACGACAACTTCTTCGTCACACGCCAATCGTCCTGCACATACACACCAGTCGAAGTCGACTGCTCCGCCAGCGAAGCGTTCGTATTCAACTGCCCTCCCGTCGGCAAGCCAAACAAGAAACTCGCCATTCCCTGCCCAATCGGTGCCACCGGCGAGTTGTCCAGCGGACCCCGCGTAAAGGCCTCCCCAAAGTTGTAGCTCGGCACAGTATTGGCGAAGTTGTAGTTGTGCTCGCGATACAAACGGAACTCACCGCCGAAACGAATCGTGTGCGCCCCGGCCAGCTTCGTCCAGTCGTTATTCCAAACATGAAAATTGCTCTTCGCGTCAGAGTAGCCCGCCCCACCAATCGCTGTGTACCCGCTGATGCCCAGAGCCGGAAATTGCCGCCCCTGCGGATCCAGCACGCCGATCAGCGCGGGATTCAACCCAATCGACGCCAGGTCGAATCCTGCCGACAGCGGCACAAACTGTTGCTGAAACAGTGAGAACCCGTAGCGGAAGTTTGTGATCAGCGTCGGGCTGAACGTGTACACATCGTCGAAGCCCGCGCCTTTCATCCGGCGGTAACGATCCGTGCCCGTGGTCGGCATGTCGAACAATTGGCCCGACGTAAACAAATTGAAGGTCTGTGTGTAGCGCCCGAAGACGCGATGTTTCGACGAGAGATTGTGATCCACCTTGCTCGTGTAAGAGCGAAACTCGTTATAGCTCTGCGGCAATCTCTGATAGTTGTTGCGCCCATCATTGGTACCCGGCGAAGTCGGCCCGGGAAAGAACTCAAGCAACCTTTGCGACCCGCGATCCAGCCGCGCACTCGGAATCACATTTCCCGGCAAAGGCATACGTTGAATTCGTCCTCCCGGAGCAGCAGTCGCCGTCACCGGATCATAGATCTGGTAAGCCCCGCCCAGGCGCAACAAACTCGAAAAGTCGCCCCGCCGTTGTGCCGCGTCGGGCACGGTGTAGAAGTTGTTACCACGCTCCACGCCCGGCCTCGTCAGCATCTCCCAACCGAAAATCCAGAAAGTCTTGTTCTTCCCGTTATAGAGTTTCGGGATCACCACAGGCCCCGACAGATTCGCCCCAAAGCGATTCAGAATGTTCCGCGGATTCGCCTGCGCACGCTTGTCATCGGTCACCGGCCCCGTCTGCGGATTGTAAAGAAGCTGGCGCTGAAACAGATCCATCGCCGTCAGCGCTTGATTGTTGTGGAACTCATAGAAGCTGCCATGCAATTGATTCGTCCCGGAGCGCAACGCAACGTTCACACTCCCGCCCGGCGATCGCCCCACGCTCGCATCGTAAGTCGCCGTTTGCACTTTGAACTCCGCCACCATCTCCGCCGGCGGCGCATAACTTGCATTCGTACCCCACATCGACGGCGCTCCATCGATCGAGAACTCCGTATTCCCCGGCCTCACGCCATTCACCGAAATGTTCGACAACACTTCTACCGCCGGTCCAAGACTCGGGTGATTCGGAGCGCCCAGATTGACCACACCCGCTGAAAGCCGCGCCAGCGCGAACGAGTTACCCCCTGGCAGCGGCAGCTCGATCAGACTGCGGCGGTCCACCACGCGCCCCATCGTGGCTGTAGTTGTCTCAATCAGCGCACCCTGCCCCGTCACTGTGACGGACTCAGTCACCTGTCCCACCTCAAGCACAACATCGAGCGTCAACCGTTCCCCAGCTCGAACTGCGAAGGCCTCGCGCGCATAGCGCTTGAATCCTGTCGCTTTGACCTCAATTGAATAAGTACCCGGCGGCAGCAAAGGAAGCTCGTAGGCCCCTTCAGTAGAAGCCTGCGTCTCAAACCGCACTCCCGTATCATCCTTAACGGCCACCACAGCAGCCCCGGGAATCACCGCCCCGGTACCGTCATTCACGCTACCCGAGATGCGGCCCCGGGCGTCTTGGGCATAAGAAACGGAGAAACAGAGAAGAAGCAACAAGGCAAGCGAGCGAGCCATGCGAAGAGCTTATCAAAGGCCTCCAACAAGAAAACTGATAGTCAGCAACTGGCCCCAAAGGCCCATGAGTTCTCGCTTGTAAAGTGAATTCCAGCTTGCCAGACATCGCTCAACGCAACGCTACCCTTTGGGATTACGGCAAATTAGCCGTGCCCCCTTCGCGAGTCGTCTGGGTTTGCACAGCGCCGTTGCCAATCTTGTAGCGGATCACAAGCTGCTTCTGCAAATTGAGCGCCGGATCACACTGCATCGTGTTGATATCCGCGCGCACACTCAGCCGTCCATTCCGCATAGCCCCACGGACAACATCTGTAACGTCCATGTTACGCGCCGTGGTACCCCAGATCGCGTTCTCGATGATCAACTGTCCGCCAATGGGACCAAAGATGCTGCTGCCGCCCTCCGAACCAGGGACAGCCCCGCCCACAGGCGGATCATTATCGTTTGGCAATTGCACCCGGCCATTCTGGCGCACACGGCTTTCATACCGCCGCCCATTCATCTCATACATCACCGTCAGCGTGTTGAGCCCGAGCACGTTGCCCAAGCCGAGTTCCCGCGTCGACACAACCATATCCAGCATGTCTCCATTCACTTTCGCAGCCACAGCGGCGGTCACGTCCTGGTTGTTGCTCCCATTGCCAAACGTCGCGGAGAGAATCCGCAAATTCCCTGGCTGCGGAGGCACAACTCCCACCGTTCCTGCGGTCGGCAACTCAAGAAAAGCCGCCTCCGCCACGGTCACCGTATTGCGCACGCCTTGGTATTCATAATCCACGCGTAGCGCCTTCTTATTGGCTGGCGCAGGGTCGCCTCCGAAATTCTCGTTCGTCACCTGCACCCGGAGTCTTCCTCCCTGGATCATACTGTTCAGCGTCTGCGTAACATCCCTGAACCGCCGGTCGGCACCATACTGCGCCAGCAAAACGCGCAGATTGCCCACAGAAACAGTTCCGCCAACCCCAGTACCAACAGCCACCGGAGCAGCAACCACAACCGGGCCGCCGGCCAAACTTCCAAGCCGCACAGTCTCAAGGTCTTTGAAATTCTCCGTCTGCGTGCGGTTCCGGAAGAAGTAGCGAATCCGCAAAGTCTTCTCCACCCCCGGAAGCGGATCGCTGAGCGTTTCAGCATCCACACGCAACTCAAATCCATTCCCACGCACCATGTCTGACAACTTCTGCGTCACATCCAACCAAGTGTTATTCGCACCGTACTCCGCCTTCAGCACGCGGAAGTTCTGTCCAAAAGCCAGCGAGCTAGCCATCACCAGCAATCCCATTCACAGGATCGAGCGCCTCAAGTTTTTCATTACAGGTCCTTCAGGAAGTGAATAAGTCTTCACCGCTCTCATCATACCTACGCAGAACCTCAGATTGGCTCACGGTTGGCTGCGATTCATTCAAACCGCACAAGGAAATCGACGCCCGCTCGGAAACAAATAAGTCTCCCGAGCGACGGCTCCTCCCTCTGGCCGAAGCATGGCCTCGAGTTTTGCAACTCCAGCAACTCGCAAGCAGACAAAGGCGCTGCAACGCACTGCTTGGCTTCTGCGGAAATAGCGCACAAAAGAAATCACCCCGTCAGCTGGCATAACCAGCGAACGGGGCGATTTTCATTGCCGGTTGAATCCGGGTTTATTTCTTCTTCACCGCTGGCTTCTTTGCCGCCGGAGCCGCCGCGGGCTTCTTCGCCGCGCCCTTCGGCGCAGCGGCCTGTGCGGGCCAGCCCTTGAGCTTTTCGTTCTCCACTTCGAGCTTCATGGTGAAGGGGTCCTTCGTGAACTCCTTCGCCACACCGGTAAACTCGATCTCCGTGCCAACATCAGCCTTGCCACGCAGGGGCTTCTCAAGCACCAACGTCACTTCCGGCTGATCGGCGCTTTCCACCGCCACAACGATTTCCTTCGGGTTCGTTTCCGGCTTCAGGCTCACGAGCTTGCCCTTGAAAGTCGGCAATTCCGAATCCTTCAGGTTCCCCCAGTATGCATCTCCATCGGCGGCAACCAGTGCCTTCTTGATCTGCATGTACTGGAACAACATCGGGTTCTCGCCCTTGAATTTTTCTTCGTTCTCGATCATCTTCTCGGCGTTCGACTTGATCTTGAATCCCTCGGGCGGAAACACTTCAGCCTTCGCCTTCGCGATGATGTCGTTCATTTCTTTCGGGTCATCCCCGGCATACGACTTGAACACACGAGCGAAGTAAGCCGCAGTCTGCGACTTCGCGGTCGGGTCAAGCGCCCCGGCCCCTTCCAGGTTTCCGGCGCGAGCAAAGTGCCACATCGCCTCGGCCTGACGGTTCGGATCCTTCTGTAGCGCGATCGCCGTCCCCAACAAGGAGCTGAACAGCGCCGATCCCGGCATCATCTTCAAGCCCGAGACATAGTATTTCTCGGCGGCCTTGTAATCTTTCTTTTGCGTCTCAACCCAGGCCAAGGTCTTCAAAGCTGCCAGTTCAGAAGCATCCCGCTGCTCCTTCCACTGCGCATCGGTCGCACCAGCCGGCTTCTTCCCTGGATCAAACTGCGTACCCAGCAATCCGATCAGTTCATTCGAAGCTTTCACACCAGCGGCAGCACCTTCGGCGTCACTCTTCTTCAAACTCTCGGTCAGAACCGTAATGAAATAGAGGGCCTGAAAATTCTTCGGATCCAGGGTCAACAAATCTTGGCTTGCAGAGTAGAGGCCTGCGCCATCATTCTTCTTGCCATAGATAGCGAGGTAGGCTTGCGCCCTCTCCATCTTGTAATCCGATTGCGGATACTTCTCTTTCCACTGGTTCAACAGTTGAATCTGTTGATCTGGCGCCGTGGCCTTCGTGATCGAGACATACAGGTCATACTCTGCCTGGTCTTTCCATTCTTTTTTTGCTTGTGCGTAGACTACGGCCAGCGCACCTGCCAGCACAATCCCGCGGATGGATAAATTCTTGAGTGTCAAAACGCCAATCTCTCCTGCAATAGATCATAACCTGCACACATTGCAAATTTGTGTGCTCGGCTCACTTCTTCATTGTCTACTTCTTTACCGTCTTCTTCGCCGCCGGGGGCGCGGCTTTCTTTGCTGGGGTCTTCGCCGGAGCAGCTTGCACCGGCCATCCCTTCAGCTTCTCATTTTCTACTTCCAGCTTCATAGTATACGGAGCCTTGGTGAATTCCTTCGCAACTCCAGTAAATTCAATCTCGGTTCCAGCATCCGCCTTGCCGCGCAATCCCTTCTCCAGCACCAGTGTCACTTCTGGCGTATCCGCCGTCTCGATTGCCAACACCAGTTCCTTCGGGTTCGTCTCAGGCTTCGCGCTCACCAGTTTGCCCTTCAGCGCCGGCAGTTCCGAATCCTTCAGCCCCGTCCAATACTCGTCCCCGTTGGCGGCCAGCAATCCCTTCTTGATCTGCATGTACGTATACAGCATCGGGTTGGAGGTCTTGAACTTCTCCTCGTTCTCGATCATTTCCTCTTCCTTGGATTTGATCTTGAAGTCCGGCGGCGGCATGACGTTCGCCTTGGCCATTTCAATCACGCCATTCATCTTTGCCTTATCGTCGCCAGCGAACGCGGTGAATACTCTCTCGAAATACTTCGCTACCTGCGCCTTGCGCGCCGCGTCCAGCGCCCCGGCTCCATCCAGATTGCCCGCCCTGGCAAAGTGCCACATCGCCTCGGCCTGCCGTTTGGGGTCCTTCTGTAGCGCAATCACAGTCCCGGCAAAATAGCTCATCTCTGCGTTTCCAGGCGACAGCTCAAGCGCCTTGCCGAAATACTTCTCGGCGGAAGGATAAGCCTTCTTCTGCCATTCCACCCAGCCCAGCGTCTTGATGGCCTGCACTTCAATGTCGCTGCGCATCTGCTTCCATTGCGCATCGCTCGTTCCCGCCGGCTTCTTTGAGGCATCATAGGTCGCATCGAGCGCCCCAATCAATCCATTCGCCGACTTCACGCCGGTATCCAGGCTCTCGGCATCGGTCCGGTTCATGCTCACAGTCAGCAAGGTCAGGAAATACAGTGCCTGAAAACTCCTCGGATCAAGCGCCAGCAAATCCTTGCACGCCCCATACAATCCGGCCGGGTCGTTCTTCTTGGTGTAGATCACCAGATACGTCTGCGCCCGCTCCAGCTTGTAGTCCGACTGCGGATACTTTTCTCTCCACTGGTTCAACAACTGCAACTGCTGGTCGGGCGCCGTGGCCTTGGTAATCTGCGCGTACAGATCGTATTCCGCTTGGTCTTTCCAGTTCTTCGCTGTCTGTGCGCATAAGGCGCTGGCCAACACTCCGCCCAATACAACCTTGCGAAGGGATTCAGAGAAAAATCTCACTGTAGCTCCGCCTCCTAAGAAAAAGTCAATGCGATGAATTTTGGGGTTTGGTTTCCACCGACGATGTGGATTACCGGGAGTATATCAAAACCAGCCTCCCTCTTTGCTGCTAGGATCATTCAAATGCGCTGGCTAGATTTCGGGGTGATCGTCACCTACCTCCTTGGCATCACGTGGTTCGGTTTCCGCTTTCGCGAAAGCCAGAAAAGCCTCAAGGATTACTTCCTCGGTGGCCGCAACGCCCCTTGGTGGGCCATCGCTTTTTCCATCGTCTCGGCGGAGACTTCCACTCTCACCGTCATCGGTACGCCGGCTCTCAGCTTCAATGGCAACTTCGGCTTTCTTCAGGTTGTTTTTGGCTACCTCCTCGCCCGCCTCATCATCAGCGTTTTGTTCCTTCCGCAATACTTCAGAGGCGAAATGTTCACGGCCTACGAGTTGATGCTCCGGCGCTTTGGCCCCAACATTCGCAAACTCACTGCAGGATCCTTCCTCGGCCTTCGTGCCCTCGCCGAAGGCGTCCGTGTCTTCGCCATCTCCATCGTCGTCTCCATCGTCCTCGGCACAGGCGAATTCGTTTCCGAACTCTTCATCGTTTGCCTCACCCTCTTCTACACTTTCGAGGGCGGCATGACCGCCGTCATCTGGACCGACGTCGTTCAGATGTTCCTCTACGTCGCCGGTGCCATCCTCAGCCTCTTCGTCATCCTTCAACAGATCCCAGGTGGTTGGGATCATGTCTATCAGATGGCTAACGAAGCCAATAAGTTCCAGGTCTTCGATTTCGCCTTTTCCTTCACACCCGAGTTCTTCTCAAAAACCTACACATTCTGGGCCGGCTTCTTCGGCGGCTGCTTCCTCACTACCGCCAGCCACGGCACCGAACAATTGATGGTCCAACGCCTGCTATCCGCGAAAAATGAAAAGGAAGCCCGCCTCGCTCTCCTCGCCAGCTGGTTCGTCATTCTGTTCCAGTTCACCCTCTTCCTCATCATCGGCATCATGCTTTGGGTCTACTACACCGATTCGCAGCTCGCCCCGCCCAATCCCCCCGACCGCATCTACCCCAAGTTCATCTGGGACTTCCTCCCCCCCGGCGTCAGTGGCCTCGTCATCGCCGCCATCCTCGCCGCAGCCATGAGCAACCTGAGCGCTGCGCTCAATTCCCTGGCCTCCACCACGGTCATGGACTTCATCAAGCCCCTCGACAAGCAAACCCGTACCGATGCCCAATACCTCGCCCTCGCCAAGCGCATCACGGTCCTTTGGTGTGGCATCCTGTTCGCCATCGCCCTGCTCGCACGCAACGTCAAGAGCGTCCTCGAAGCCGGACTCGGTATCGCCTCCATCGTTTACGGTGCCCTGCTCGGCGTCTTCCTCCTCGGCCTCCTCACCAAACGCACCGGTGAACGCGCCGCTATGGTCGGCATGTCCTGCGGCCTCTCCCTCATGCTCTACGTAAAGTTCTTCACCTCAATTGCCTGGACCTGGTATGTCCTCATCGGAACCTTGGTTACGTTCCTCACCGCCCTCGCGGCCAGCACCGTCATCACCGAAAAAGAGAAACAAACTCATGTCTGAAAAACTCACCCTCCGCCGTGACCTCGGCCTCTGGGGTGCCGCCGCCATCGTGGTCGGTACCGTCATCGGCTCCGGCGTCTTCGTCGTCCCGAAACGCGCCGTAATCGCCACCGGATCCCCCGATTGGGTCACTTTGGTCTGGATCGTCGGCGGCCTCCTCAGCCTCGCCGGTGCCCTCACCTACGCCGAACTCTCCGCCATGATGCCAGAAGCGGGCGGCGAATACGTCTACCTCCGTGAAGCCTATGGTCCTTTCTTTGCATTCGTTTACGGCTGGACCCAGTTCTGGGTCGCCAAGTCCGGATCCATCGCCACCCTCGCCAGCGGTTTCCTAATCTACCTCTCCAATTTCGTTCCGGTTCTGGAACAGACCTTCGCCACCATACCGCTCCCCATCGGCCCAGGTGGCCAACCGCTCGAACTAAAGCTCGGACAGTTAGCAGCAATGGGTGTCATATTATTCCTCGCTGGAGTGAACTATTTCGGCGTAAAAGCCGGCGGACAATTGCAAATTGTCGTCACCATTGCCAAAGTTGGCCTCCTCGTTGGCATCATTTTGATCGGTCTGTTCTCATCCCAGGGTGCCGTCAGCAACTTCACGACCTCGGTCATGCCCAACCCGGGTGGCGCCAGCGGCTTCTTCGTCGCCCTCGTCGCCATCCTCTGGGCCTACGACGGCTGGAACAACGTCAGCATGGTTTCAAGCGAAGTCAAAAACCCCCAACGCAATCTCCCCTTGGCCTTGATCTGCGGCACCCTCGGCGTAATGATCATCTATTTGCTTGCAAACACTGCCTATTTCTATGTGCTGTCCAGTGCCGAAGTCGCTGCAAGCGACCGCGTTCCCGCCGAAATGATGCGTAAGCTCTTCGGCGCCTCCGGCGCGAGCATCGTCTCGATCGCCGCCATGATCTCCATCTTCTCCGCCCTCAATGGCAGCATCCTCTCCGGCGGCCGCGTCCCTTACGCAATGGCCCTCGACGGCCTCTTTTTCAAGAAAATCGCCGAAGTCCACCCGGAATACCGCACCCCCGCCCAATCCATGATCTGGCTCAGCCTCTGGAGCGGAGTCCTTGTGTTTTCAGGACAATACGACCAACTCGCCGCCACTGTCGTCTTCTCCAGTTGGATTCTCTACGGCATGACCGCCGCCAGCGTCATCGTCCTCCGCCGCAAACGCCCCAACCTCGCTCGGCCCTATAAAACGTTGGGTTATCCAGTCATACCCATCTTATTCGTCGCCGTCGCAGCAATATTGATCTTTTTTACTTTAAAAGATCAACCCCGTGAATCCCTATTGGGATTAGGGTTAATTGCCCTCGGAATTCCCTTTTACTCCTATTGGAGCAAACAAAAAAAGGCTTCTTGATTCCAGTGGCAAAAATCTGTTCTATTTTCAGAACAGGACTCTTGTACTACGCCGAATAATCCGATATAACAGTTATAAGCTTCCTCTGGCTGCCCTGAGTCGCCAGCAATTTGAAGCCGAGGATCAAACCGTGGACTTGATGAAAATATTGGAAGATTTGCGGCGTGAGCGGGCCTCGATCGAAGAAGCGATCCTGACCCTGGAGCGGCTTGTTGAAGGCCGTGGTAGACGCCGTGGACGCCCACCAACATGGCTGGCCGAAGCAAGGAAGCGCGGCCGCTCAACCGATGACTCCGAAGAACCCGAAATCGAGGAAGCCGTTAAAAGGTTTTCCGCTAAAGGCTAGGGATACAGCAAATACTGTTGGCGCTTTTCGCTGAATTGGTTGAGCGTCTTCATCCAGGAATCCATTACTTTTGTCGCCGCCTCGCCCGCATCGAGGACGCGAATCGTTTCTAGGCTTCCGATTAGCTTCCGGTTTCCCAGCAAATCAATCTTCTTTGGGTAGAGCTCGCCCAAAGTTTGAATCAAAGCCACTCCCAGTAATGTCGAGTCGAACCGGTTCCGGTCCGTCAACTCGAACTGTACGTCATTCCCCTTCCCATAAGCCTTCACGCCGGGTAAACCCATCGCATTCAGCCGATCCGCCACCTTGACCCCGTCCAACCAATCCGCGCTCACGTGCTCAAACGGGTTCGGAGTTCCCCGCCCCACCGAATAGTTCTTGGCAAACTCGATTAGCGCCAGCCCGGGGTAAAGCGTCGCCCCTGCCAGGCTCTTCATGTTCGGCGACGGGTTCACCCACTTCAACCCTGTCTCGTCAAACCACATCGAGCGCTTCCAGTTCCTCACCGGCACCACGGTCAGCTTCGCCTTCTTCGGCATCAGGTCGTTGGCATACCTCGCCAACTCTCCCAACGTCATCCCGTGCCGCACCGGAATCGGCAAACACCCAATGAAGCTCATTTCCGCGGTATCGATCACCGGCCCCTCAACCTTCAGCCCCGTGATGGGATTCGGGCGATCCAGCACGACAAACTCGAGATCCAGCTTCGCTGCCACCTCCATCGCGTTCTTCATCGTGCAGCCATAGGTGTAAAAGCGCGCTCCGATGTCTTGAATATCGAATACCAGGGTTTCAATACCCTTCAGCGTAACCGGATTCGGCTCCCGCTTCTCGCCGGAATAAAGGCTGTAAACCGGCAGTTTGCTCGCAGGGTCCCGCGTGTCGCCGACATTCTCGTGGTCTTCCTTGCCAAGAATTCCATGCTCTGGGCTGTATAACGCCTTAAGTTCGACCCCCGCGGCCACCATTGCATCGATATTGCGACGTCCATCCCGGGCCAAACCCGTATGGTTGGTAATCAATCCGATCTTCTTGGCTCTGAGGGCCGGAAACTTCTCTTCGATCTGCACATCAAGCCCGGTCATCACCTGCCCCATCTTGCTGATGTATGCCGCCGCCACCGTCGCGACTCGCCCACGCAATGGAGTAATCGGTGGCCGTCCATTCGGATGGACAGCATTGGCAAGCAGGATCACAAAGCTCTCTGAGGTCGGGTCAATCCAGAGGCTGGTTCCGGTAAAACCGGTATGGCCAAACGAACCCACCGGGTACAAATCCCCTCGATTGCCGGCAAATGGCGAGTCAATATCCCAACCAAGCCCCCGCAACCCAGCCGGCGGCTGTGGCTTCGTTGCCATTGCAATGGTTGCCGGCGACAAAAGCGGCGCACCTTTGCGCAGGATCATACGAGCAAACTTCGTCAAATCATCAGCGGTGGTGAACAGACCTGCATGGCCAGCCACGCCTCCCATAAAGCGGGTCGTCGGGTCATGCACCACTCCGTGCAGCTTCTGCGTAGGAGCAATCCGCGGCAGCAGTTTGGGGTCAGGTACAAAGCCAGAATCGATCATCCCGAGAGGAGTGAAAATCTCATCGCGGGCATACTCATTCAGCGGCTTACCGCCTACGCGGCGCACGATCTCTCCGAGCAGGATGAAGTTGATATCGCTATAGACAAAGCGGGTCCCAGGCTCAGAGGTTGGCTTGTCGACAAGGGCTTTCTGGATCCCCGTCTCATAGCCGCTCCACGCAGGTTCGAGATCCACGTCCGGACGAAGGCCAGAATAATGCGTCAGCAAATGGCGCACCGTAATCTCGCTCTTTCCGCCCTGGAACTCTGGGAGATGAACGGTGACCCGGTCTGCGAGCCGTACTTTGCCCTCTTCGATCAGCTTCAGGACCGAGCTTGTGGTCACAACCACCTTGGTGAGACTCGCGGCATCAAAGATCGTGTCAAGGGTCATCGCTTCGACCTTTGGCTCGACCATGCGTTTGCCGTAGGCCTTCTTGTGCAGAATCCGGTCTTTTTGGCCAACCAGACAGACAGCGCCAGGCAGCTCGCCTTTGGCAACGGCCGCTTCAATGACTGCATCGATTTGCGGGATCTGTTGAGCGAGAAGAGAGAGAAGAAGGAGGTGGGTCATGCGGCAATTCCATCGATAATTTGTGCGAGTTTGTAGTCAAGATCGGTCAACCCGCCGGCGTCATGGGTGGTGAGCCAGATTTCCACCTTGTTGTAGACACTGTAGATTTCAGGATGATGGCCGAGCTTCTCGGATTCGAGAGCAACGGCAGTGAGGAAGCTGAAGGCCTCGACGAAATCTTTGAATTGGAAGCGGCGATGCAGCTTGCCGTTTTCGATAAGTTGCCATCCGGGGAGATTTTCTGGGGCCATCTTGCTTATCATAAACGCTATGTCTGCTGTTCTTGCTCCGCTACGGCGTAACCTCGATGCGATGCCTTCACCGGACCCGGACCAGCCGGGATTGCTCCTGAGGGACACGTTCGGGTATTCACAACGCGTATTAGTGATCCCCCCGCAGCTCGTCAGAGCTCTACAATTTTTTGATGGCAACTCGACGGAAAATGATCTGCGCGAGTGGCTGGTCCGCGCGACGAACAGCTTCGATGTTGGCCCGCAGTTGTCGAACCTGGTTGGGGTGCTCAGTGAGAGCGGGTTTCTCGAAGACCCGGTCTACTTCTCGATGCGGGATGCGGCCCACAAAGAGTTTGCCGAAATGCCCGTCCGGCCAGCGACGTTCGCTGGCGGAGCTTACCCGGAATGCCCAGAAGACTGTCGGAGATTTCTCGATCAGTTTCTTGAGGAGACACCCGAGATTCCCGAAGCGGCAGGGAAGCTGATCGGCATTGCCGCGCCTCACGTCAGCTACGAGGGCGGTTGGGAGTGTTACCGGGATGCCTTCACCGCTTTGAAGCAAATGGGGCCAGATCGCACCTTCGTGATCCTGGCAACAAGCCACTACGGGGAGATGGAGAAGTTCGGCGTGACGCGGAAGCCCTATCAGACTCCGCTCGGGGAAACAACGCCAGCCAATGATCTACTCGATGAGCTCAAGGCCATCGCAAGCGATGTGATGATCGAAGAGGATTATTGCCAGGTGATGGAGCATTCTGCCGAGTTCCATGTGCTTTGGCTCCAGTATCTGTTTGGGCCGAATGTGAAGGTGCTGCCGATTCTCGTGGGAGCGAATTTCACTGATCAACCGGAGAGCCCTATGTATCAGGCGCTCGCCGCGTTGGCTGCCAAGCATGGCGACAAACTAGGCTGGGTACTGTCGATTGACATGGCGCACATGGGGCCGCGGTATGGCGATGAAGTTGAATTCGCTGAGGGGGATGCGCGAATTGAAGCGCAGGATCAGTTGCGGGTGACGGCACTCGAAGCCGGAGACATTGGCACGTTCTGGAAGGATGTGCGAGTGGAGAATGACCCGTGGAAGTGGTGCGGTAGCGCGCCGCTGTATGCACTATATAAGGCATTGCCGGGAGTGAAGGCGGAGATGCTCCGCTATGGCCACTGGAATATTGATGAGGCGAGCGTGGTGTCGTTCGCCGGAATGAGGTTTATTCAATGATCTACGCACTGTTGTTTGTTGCCCAACTGCTCGATACGGATTCGTTCTTCCAGATGGAGTCGGTGGGGAATCCCGCAATCTCGCCGGATGGGAAGCTGATTGTCTTTGGGCGATCCCATGTGGACAAGATGAAAGATCAAAACCGGACCACGCTCTGGATGATCAATCAGGACGGGACTCGATTGCGCGAACTGACGAATGGAAGCGCACCGGTGTGGAGCCCTGATGGGAAGAAGATCGCGTTTCTGAGTGATCGCGACGGGACCAATCAGTTGCATGTCATGTGGGTGGACACACGCGAAGTGGCTCAACTGACGCGGCTCGATCGTGCACCGAGCGATATTACGTGGTCACCGGACGGGAAGTCGATTGCCTACACACAAAGGGCGCTCGACGAGGATCCAATCCTGCCGATCAAAATGCCGAAGAAACCAGAGGGCGCAGTTTGGGCTAAGGGCGCGACCGTGATCGACCGCCCCAGCTGGGCGAGCGACGGGGTGGGACCGGTGGCGAAAGGCTACACGCACATTTACGTCGTTGACGCGATCCAGGGCGGGACGCCGAAGCAGATCACGAGCGGCAAGTACAACCACACGGGGCCGGAGTGGAGCCCGGATTCGTCGAAGATTTACTTCTCAGGGATCCGCAAACCCGAAGCCGAATTTACGAGAAACGACAGCGAAGTCTATGTGGCCGATTTGAAGACCGGCGCGGTGACGGCGATGACGGATCGCAAAGGGCCAGACCGGACGCCGAAGGTCTCCCCCGACGGCAAGTGGGTCGCCTACATGGGCTATGACGATAAGAAGTACACGAGCCATCTGGCAAGTATCTATCTGATGGCGACGGATGGATCGGGGAAGAAAGCATGGGCATCGGGACTGCCGAGTTCGCCGGATGAAGTGATGTGGGCACCGGATTCCTCGGGAGTCTACTTCAGCATGAAGGCGCAGGGAAAGGGCAACCTTTATTGGCTCGAGCGCAACGGAGGCCCCAAGCAACTGACTGAAGGCATACATGTTTTGTCTGCGATCTCGCTGTCGGATGCAGGGACGGCGGCCGCGGTGCGGACGAGCTTTCATACTCCGCCCGAATTGGTGACCTTTGATGTGAAGCGGCCTGGGGCGATCACAAGTCTGGTGGATTTGAACCGCGATGTACTGGCCGACAAGAGGCTCGGCAAGGTAGAGGAAATGTGGTTCAACTCGAGCGACGGGCTCAAGGTGCAGGGCTGGTTGATCCAGCCGTCAAATTACCAGGCGGGCAAGAAGTATCCGATGGTGCTTTACATCCACGGCGGGCCTTGGAGCGATTACACAGTGGCATGGAATTGGGCGTGGCAGCACTTCGCGGCGAATGGTTACGCGGTGCTCTACATCAACCCACGCGGGTCGACAGGGTATGGGCAGGAGTTTGTGAATGGGATCCAGTATTCGTATCCGGGCAAGGATTATGACGACCTGATGGCGGGCGTGGATGCGGCGATCGCCAAGGGGTTTGTCGACGCGAACAACCTGTTTGTATGCGGCGGCTCTGGCGGTGGCGTGTTGACGGCGTGGATTGTCGGACACACGAACCGGTTCCGGGCGGCAGTGTCGATGCGGCCAGTGATTGACTGGGTGAGCTTTGTCGGGACGACCGACGGGATCAGCTGGTACGACCAGTTCGAAAAGTATCCCTGGGACGACGCGAGCGATCACCTGAAGAGGAGCCCGTTGACCTATGTGAAGAATGTGATGACTCCGACGATGGTGATGACCGGCGAAGCAGACTTGCGGACGCCGATTACACAAAGCGAAGAATACTACCGGGCATTGAAGGTACTGAAGAAGGAGACGCTTCTCGTGAGGATGCCGGACGAGTTTCACGGATGGCGGCGGCCGACACATCAGTTGGCCCAACAACTTTATCTGTTAGCTTGGTTCGAGAAGCACATGAAGAGAGACAAGTAAGCGGGGATGCAAGTTCTCGCGCAGACGAACCAGTGGATCTCGCTCCTCCTGCCGGCAGAATTGTCGAGTGGCGAGGAAGCGCTGAAGGCATTGTTTGATAGTGCCGTGATGCGTGGCATCCAGGTGGAACAAGGTTTGCGTGAGAACTTTTTGACGGCAGTGCGTGAGGTGCTCTGGAATGCCATTGAACATGGTGGCAAGCTGGACCCGGCAAAGCAGATTCGGATTGATCTGCTGCATTCCAACCAGGCGCTGAGTTGCTTCGTTAAGGATCCAGGGGCTGGGTTCCGGATGAAAGAGCTGAAGCACGCGGCAGTCAACAATCCGGAAGAGGATGCAGTTAAACACGCAATGGTGCGTGAGCAAGAAGGGATGAGACCCGGGGGCTACGGGATCTTACTTGCCAAGAACTTCGCCGATGAACTGATTTACAACGAGCATGGCAACGAAGTATTGCTTGTGAAGTATCTGACTTAACGCTTCTTGACGTTAATCGCGAGGCGCTTGATTTTCTGGTTGAGGGTGGACAGGGGAATGCGAAGGCTTTCGGCGGCTTCGGTCTGACTCCAATTGGTGCGCTCCAGGTTGTCGATGATGACCTTGCGCTCAAAGTCAGCGACGATCTCATAGAGACTGGCATCGGCGGGGAGCGCTTCGGAATCGTCTTTGCGGATGCGGACACCACCAGCTTGAAGCAAGTGCTCGGGCAGCAGGCTCGCGTTCACTTCTGGCTCGCTTGAAAGGACAACGGCGCGCTCGACAACATTTTCGAGTTCGCGGACGTTGCCAGGCCAAGCATGATCCATCAAGATCTGAAGGGCCTCTGTATCAAAGTGCAGCAGGCTGCGGCCAGAGGCAGCAAGGAGTTTGTTGTTCTCGCGGGAATAGGCAGTGGCAAAGTGATCAATGAGGAGCGGGATATCTTCTTTGCGATCCCGCAACGAGGGCAAAACCAGATTGACGACATTGAGGCGGTAATAGAGATCTTCGCGGAACTTGCCTTCTTCAACGGCCTTGCGGAGGTCGGCGGTGGTGGCGGCGCAGACGCGGATGTCGAGGGGCATGATCTCGCCCGTGGCCGGGGATAAGAACTCGCGTTCCTGGATCGCGCGAAGAATGGCTGCCTGCATGTCGGCCGTAAGGGCGGTGACTTCGTCGATGAAGAGGGTGCCCTGGTGAGCGAGCTCGAGGTAAGACTTACGACCCGTGTGGAAGGCGGACTCGAGGATGTCGCTCGGCATGGAGCCGGTGTTGACTGCGATAAAGGGGCGATCGGAGCGGGGAGAGTTGGCGTGGATCGATTTGGCCAGGAGTTCCCGGCCGGAGCCGGCTTCGCCAGTAAGGAGGATGTTGGCCCGGCTGGGAGCGACCTGGGCCACCATGTCGAGAAGCTTCAACATGCGCTCACTCTTGCCGATGATGTTGGCGTAACTGTAGCGCTGCTTGAGGGCGCGCTTGAGCTCGACGTTTTCTTGCAGGAGGCGAGCCTGAGCGATCATGCGATCGATTTCGATGATGAGCTTGTCGTTATCCCAAGGCTTGGAGAAGTAATCGTTGGCACCGGCCTTGAGGGCTTCGACAGCTACTTCGATCGAACCATATGCGGTGATGAGGACGACGGGTGTGTTGGTGTCTTTCTTGCGAATCTCGGCAAGTGTTTCGATGCCGGTGAGGTCGGGCATCATGAGGTCGAGAAGGATGAGGTCGTAGCTGGAGCGCGCCAGCTTTTCGAGGCCCTCAACAGCACGGAAGGCGAGATCGACGCGAAAGCCTTCGCCAGTGAGGAGGAATTCGAGGCTTTCGCGAATATCGGCTTCGTCATCGATGACGAGGATGTGGCCACGGTGCTGGGGCGGAACTGGAATATCAGACATGAACAGGTTTCTTGATGAGTGGGAAATCGAGGCGGAAGCGGGTACCCGCTCCTGGAGTGCTGGAGACATCGATGGCGCCACCGTGCTCCTGCACAATGCCGTAGGTGACGCTTAGGCCGAGGCCGGTGCCGCGCTTGGCGCCCTTGGTGGTGAAGAAGGGATCGAAGATGCGATCGAGATGATCGGGAGCGATGCCGGTGCCCGTGTCGGCAACCTCGACGTGGGCGAGGTCGGCATCGGCCCAGGTGCGAATCGTCAGGACGCCGCCGCGGGTGGGGAGTGATTCCATTGCGTCGCGGGCATTGAGAAAGAGATTGAGGAAGATCTGTTGGAGCTTGCCCTGATTGCCTTTGATCGGTGCGATGGATTCATCGAGGTTGAAGGCAACGGTGACGCGAGCCTTTTCAAGTTGGTGCTCGATTAGTGAAGCAGTATCGCGCAGGACGCGATTCAACTGGATCTCAGAGAACTCGAGAGTGGAGGTACGAGAGAAATTGAGTAGGGAGTTGACAATCTCGCTCGCGCGGAAGGTCTGCTTGGCGATCTTGTCGAGCATGGCAGACTTCTGCTCGTCGTCGGAGACACGCTTGGCGAGCATCTGGGCATAAGTCGAAATGACGGCGAGGGGCGTGTTGACCTCGTGGGCGACGCCGGCTGCGAGCAAGCCAATGGAGCTGAGCTTGTCGGCCTGAACGAGGCGGCTTTCGAGATCAGCACGGTCGGTGATGTCGTCGAAGATGATGAGTCGGCCGATCTGGGTCTGGTCTTTGGTGACCAGCGGAGCAATCGCAATGTTGACGAGGGTCCGCGGGCCGAGGCGTGCCTTGTAGACGTGCTGGATACCGGACTCGCGTTGGAGGTCGGTGAGTGTGCGAGCCAAGTCGGCAGGGACGACCTCGTGAAGATGCTTGCCGACAGCGGCGTGGCGAGTCACACCGATGAGGCGCTCGAGCTGGGAGTTCCAGCTCTCGATGTAGCCGTCGAGGTCGACGGCGAGGATGCCGACGTTGATGGACTCAACGATGTTCTCTGAAAATTCCTTGAGCCGTTCGTTTTCCTGGACCTTGCGCTGGAGGCTGCGATAGAGGCGAGCGTTGTCGACGGTGATGCCGACGCTGTTGGAGAGAGTGACGAGAAGTTCGAGATCGTCGGAGGTGAGGAAGTCCCCTTTGGTGGTGCGGCTCACGCCGAGAAAGGCGATGGTGGTGCCACGGACGGTGCAGGGAATGTAGTAAGTGAGGTCGAGTTCGGAGATGGTTTGGCGGGCACCTTGCGAGTAGGTGCCAAAGACGAAATCAGGATTGAACTTAGTGCGTTCGAAAAAAAGGTAGGGCTTGCCGATGGCGTCGGTGAGGAAGCTGAGGTCGGGGTAGGCGGGTGCGGGTTGATTGCGAGCGCCGTGGACGAGAGCGAGATCGAAATTGGCGGGCTCGTCTTCGTCGCTTAAGAAGAAGGCGACGTGCTGGACGTTGAGGGTGTGAAGGAGGCGTGAGGCAACGCCGTGCAGGGATTCCTCGAGGTCGTTTTCGCTCGAGAGCTCGCGGGCAAAGTCGAGAAGGGTGCGGCGGTAATCGTAGGACTCGCGGTAGAAAACGTAGCGGTCGAGATTTTCCTGGAGCCAATTGCGGATGGGCTGGAAGATGAATGTGGCGATGAGGATGAGAACAACGACGGCGGCGGGTGGAAGCTCCTCGACCTTACCGAAGCTGAACAGGAGGCCATAGAAGATGCCGAGAACCGCGAGCGAGGCCATGGTGTAGACATAGCCTTGCTGGAAGATGACATCGACGTCCATCAGACGGTAGCGCAGGATGGCGTAGGCCCAAGTGATCGGAATGAGCGGGAGGCTGAGGACGGCGAGCTTCATGAGGCTGTTGGGCGTGACACCCATCGTGAAGGGAACGACGTAGATCAACGTGAAGGGAAGGATGCCGAGCACTGCGCCGTTGCGGAGCCATTTCATTTGCTGGCGCAAGATCGAATCTTCAACGCGACGTTGCTTGTAGGCGAGGACGGCAGCTCCAGCGAGATAGCTCACGCTGAGAAACGGGAGCCAGATGCGATCGAGATACCAGCGAACTTCAACGAGAGAGATCGTAAAGCGGACGATGCCCATGGCGGTGAGGACATAGAGCGAGACCATGCCGAGGGCCGGCACGTAGAGCAGAGCTTGTTTGAAGAAGCCGCGAAGGCGGGAAGGCGTGTTTGGGAAGGTGAGACAAAAGTGGAGAAAGAGGGCGGGCGCGAGGAAGCCAGCAACGATGTTGCCCCAATAGATGACTTTGTCGAAGGTATTCAGCTTACCGGTGTAATGGAAGCAAGTGAAGATGAACGAGCAGATGCAAAGCAGAAAGAAGTGGCGGGCTTTGGGAGCGCTCTCACGCCGGAAGTAAACGAACAATCCCATGCCGAGATAAGAAAGGCCGACGCCGGTCAAGTAGTAGAGCGTGCGGTCGGGACCATTCTCCTCGATACGGACGGCCTTCTTGACTTCGACGTTGTCCTGGTAGAGGTGGTAATCGACGCGCAGCCAAGCCTTGCCGAAGAGCAGAGCTGGAATGTCGGTGGACTTGTTGACCTTGACGTTGCCGATGCGGTCGAGGACTTCCCATTTGTGGATGCCGGCGCTTTGACCGGATGAGCCGGGAAGGACATCGAGGGCGACGACATAGTTGTGGCCGTCGGGCGCAGTGCGGTCCACCCACATGATGCCGTCTGTGGGGAGGATGTAGGCGAACTGCTGGCGGAAGTTTATGGCGGCGGCGACAAGAGAGGCTACCGTCAGAACGACGAATAGCGCGCCGATAAACTGCCCCTTAATCTCCTTCATAGAGACCCTTCTACGATGGGGTACATTTTTGAGACCCCGATAAATCCGTTATCGACAGAATAGCTGATTTATCAACGGATTGCGCAGGGACCCTTAGCGAGACGCGTGCCATTTCTCGATTCGCGTGACGAGGGTGTTTGTGGCGCGGAGATTGGCTTCGTTTTGTTTGATCAAAATGATGTGCTCGCGACGGGCGAGTGCGCGGCGGGTGGCACGAAGCAGACGGCGGTTTGGGTCTTTGATGTTCCTCACGAGGGGAGACTGGAGACGCTGGTTCAAATCGGTCTCGATGAGATTGGCGAGGCGCTCGGATTGCCAGTTGAGACGGGCGAGGTTGTTGAGGTCGGCTTCGTGCTGGACGGTGACCGGGGGATAGCTTTCGTGAAGGCGGGCAAGCAGCTTTTTGTAGAGGCGAGCGTCTTCGAGGTCGTTGATGAAATTGAGGTTCATTGCTTGGATCCTTCCGAGATTGGGTTCGTTTTGTTGTTTTGCAATTTGAGACCGTGATGGACCGTTAGACCGAGGAAGAGAGCGTCTTCCTGGACGAGTTCATGCTTGCGGAGTTTGGCGCAGGGCAGGGCCGGGGAGATGTTTTCGTCGAGGTCGACGTCTTTGAGTTCCGCGTGCATTTCGACGGCGGCGAAGCGGTCGAGTTGGAGCTGGGAGAGTTGTTTGAAGGCCTTGGCGGCGCGGCGCTCGTAGAGGGCGCCTTGCTTGACGAGGCGTTCCATTTGCATGAAGAGGTTCTGGTTGTCGGGGTTTTGTTGCCAGCGGTCCTGGGCTTCCGATTCGAAGCGTTGGGCTCTTAGTGCTTGGAAGGTTGCGAAGGCGTATTGCTCGAAGATGAGTTCTTCGGCGGGGCCTTAGGGGGCGATCTGCTGGAAGAGTTGGGCGCGAAGCGCGTTGTAGTGTTGTTGCTCTTGGCTGCTTGCGGCGAAGAGGGACTCCGCTGAGGCGTTGATGCCGTGGCGGAGAGAGTTCTTTGCGGATTGCTGCTTACCTTCGTCGGTGCGGGGACCGGTGGAGCGCTGCGCGTTGTTTTGGTTGGCGATGATTTGAGCGTCAGTTGCCATGATGGGGATCCTTTGTAGTTGAAATTGACGGAAGTAGTTCCGAGGACAGGATAGGGGATCGGGGTGGAGGGAAATGGGGGCGATTTGGGGTGAAGTGGTTGAAAAGATGGGAGAAAAATTTGTGAAAAAAGTCGTGAATGAGGATTGGGGGTGGGTGAGAATTGAAATGTGAGAGTTGATCCGTTAACTGTCGAGCAGCGGTCGGCGTTGATGGCGAAGGTGCGGTCCAAAGATACAGGACCGGAAATGGTTGTGCGCAAATTGGTTCATGCCATGGGGTACCGCTATCGGCTCCACCGGAAGGACTTGCCAGGAGCACCGGATTTAGTATTCGCGAGTTTGGGAAAGGTGATTTTTGTGCACGGTTGCTTTTGGCACTTGCACCAGGGATGCAGTTTGGCGCGGATGCCAAAATCGAGGCTGGACTTCTGGAAGCCGAAGTTGGAGGCGAATCGAGAGCGAGACAAGAAGAATTTGCGCCAACTGAAAAAGCTAGGTTGGACGAGTATTACGATTTGGGAATGCCAGCTGGGAGACGATAAGAAATTGAGAGACAGGATCGAGAGGTTTCTCAATGCGTAGCGTGGAATTGTTCGCCGGAGCTGGAGGCATGGCCATCGGAATGCATCAAGCTGGCTTTGAGCATGCGGCGGTGCTCGAATGGAATCATGATGCATGCGAGACGTTTCGGGATAACCGAAAACGGAATGCGTATTCGTTGGACTGTTGGCCGCTACATGAAGGCGACGTGCGGGACTTCGAATATGGCGGCATAAAGGATGTGATGGTGGTGTCCGGTGGCCCGCCGTGTCAACCGTTTTCACTTGGCGGCAAACATGGCGGGTATAGCGATTCGCGGGACATGTTCCCTGAGGCGGTGAGAGCGGTGAGGGAGTTACGGCCGAAGGCGTTTGTCTTTGAGAACGTAAAGGGATTGATGAGAGAATCATTCTCCGATTACTTCGAATACATCCACTTGCAATTGACACACCCTGGGCTGGGCCGACGTCAGGCCGAAAGTTGGCGCGAGCACCGTACGAGACTGGAGCAACATCAAACGGCCAGAGGCGAGAGAGCCGAGTATCAGGTGGTTTACCGCTTGTTGAACGCGGCTAACTATGGCGTTCCGCAACGGCGGGAACGGGTGTTTTTGGTAGGTTTTCGGGCAGACCTGGGGATTGAATGGAGCTTCCCGGAAGAGACGCATTCAGAGGATTCCCTTTTGAAGGCGCAGTGGATCGCCGGGGATTATTGGGAGCGGCATCAAGTTGCGAAGCGGAACCGGCCGTCGTTGAGTGAGAGGCAGAAGGCGAGGGTGGCGAAGCTGAAACAAGGAAGCGAGAATTTGTTTGAGGCAATGCCGTGGCTCACCGTGCGCGACGCGATTGGGGATCTGCCGGATCCGGAGAAGCAAACCCACCACAATGTTTTGAACCACAAGTTCAATGCTGGGGCGCGAACGTATCCAGGGCACACAGGAAGCCCCTACGACGAACCGGCCAAGACTTTGAAGGCTGGAGATCATGGAGTGCCCGGCGGGGAGAACATGTTGGCGCGGGCGGATGGCAGTGTGCGTTATTTCACGATCCGAGAGGCGGCGAGGATTCAAACATTTCCGGATGATTATGTTTTTCGAGGGTCGTGGTCGGAGGCGATGCGGCAGTTGGGAAACGCGGTGCCGGTTCGGCTGGCTGAAGCGGTTGGAAGGTCGGTGGCGGGCGCGTTGCGAAAAGGATCCAGAGGATAGTCGCGAGCGAGTAAGAGGCGCCCGGAATCGCTTGACCAACTCGCAGAGCAACTTCGGGAGATCTCCGCATCGATCGAGTCGGTAGCAGGGATTAATTTGCCTTCCGCAGAGGCGCGGAAGGTTCGGAAGAAAGTCTCTGACGCATACGAGCAAATCCGCAGGGTGATGGAAGCGTTGGACCCCATAAAGCACCCGGTGTACGTTTTCGAACCGTCGAATCCGAATGTGGCTGGAAGAATCGTGGGCATAGCTCTCGTTGCGCAACCTAGAAGGCCACTCGCGACCGTGGACCGATTTTATGGGTCTGGAGTGTATGCGCTCTACTACAAAGGAGCATTTGACGCTTACAGCGGCATCAAAGGGAAAGAGCACCCCATCTATGTTGGGAAGGCGGACCCGGCGAATTCCGCAAGTAAAACCGCAATGGAGCAAGGCGAGAGGTTATCCAGCAGATTGAACGAGCATCGAAAGAACATTCTGAAAGCAAGAGGAACACTTTCGATCGAGGATTTCGAGTATCGGGCATTGGTTGTGCAAACGGGCTACCAAACGGCCGCTGAGAGTTTCTTGATTCACTTGTTCAAGCCAGTCTGGAACAAAGAAATGGGAATTTGTCTCGGATTTGGGAAGCATGGAGACGATCCCAAGACGCGAGCGAACCTAAGGTCGCCTTGGGATACGTTGCATCCCGGGAGGGAGTGGGCGCATCGGGATGCATTGATGAAGGACGCGAAGTCAATGGACCAAATCAAGCGTCAAATCCGTGCCCATTTCGAAAAAGAACAGCCATTTACATCGGTGGACGATATCTTGAAGCGCTTTTTGGAGGAGATGCGAGAGCTTGCCTCGTTCGGCAAAAGCTATTGAGCAATTGTTCGAATAACTCGCGTGATTATTGGCACGTTCGTTTATATCAATTCCACGATGGACAGGAAGTCGTTAGGTCGGTATTGGGCTTGAATTGTATGGGACTCGCGCCCTCCAAACGAAGCATGAGGCCGGTGGCTCTCCCTCCTGGGTTGAGCCACCGGCTTTTGCTTATTGGCGAACGGCTTGGGCGATGATCGATCCCTTGCCCTTGTGGGTCCGAATCACCATCGCGGCTTTCTCGTCGATCACGTAATTCGGTTCGCGATCATTGAAGAGCAGTTCTTTCTCGGCTTCGCCGTTTTCCAGATTGACTCCGACGATCCCGGGGCCGTCGCCCTCATCGGTATCCACGTCCGTCAACATGTAGGCATACTTGCTGTTGAGCGCCGCCGCTGAGAAGCGCTTGGCCATGGCGTTCTCAAACTTGTTGATCGCGGCAAATCGCTGGTCGTTGTGCCAGCGGTTCTCGCTGGTTCCGTAATAGGTCGAAGCCGCATTGCCCGTGTGGTAGGAATACTGCATCGCAAAGGCCGCGATCGTCATGATCTTCGCGAAGTTCGAAATTCCTGGTGCCTTGAAGGCACTTCCCCAGCCCGCCTTGCGCGCCTTTGGATCAAACAACAACAGGTGCTGCTTGCCGCGGACAATCAATTGCCCGTCGGTCCGCGGCACGAGCGAAATCGGGGTATCTTCGTCGCTCTTGTCCTTGCGCGCCATCGCCGCAACTCCTCCGAGCGCAAATCGTCCCGCCATCTTCGCGGCCTTCTTTGCACCACCCGACTTGAACTTGAATTCGAGCGGTAGACGGTAGCTCTCTTTCACTTTGTTCCCCGATGCATCGAGACTCAGGCCGATGAGGTTCTTCGCGTCCGCCACCAGCAGGACACCGGCCTGAGTGTCGAGGTGCATATTCGTGATCGATTCCTTGGCTCCTTCATAGCGCCACCGCAGGGTGCCGCCCGCGGCATCCAGCGCCACTACGCCGACCGGCTTCTTCAATTGATACTCGCGGCTTGCCGGCTCAAGGAATACACCGCCCATTCGTCCATAGAGGGTCCCCTTGTCGAGGATCATTTCCGGGATCGCCGCTCCGAAGTCGGCGGAGGTCCACTTCAACTGTCCGCTCGCCTCGTCATAGGCGCGAATCACGCCCTTCGCACTGCTGTAAACCAGGCCGCCCGCCGCGACGGGCGAAGCATTCGTGTTCTTTAAGGACTTCTCCGTGACGTCGAACGCGACTCCCCATTCGAGTTTGCCCGTCTTCAGGTTCACCTTGTGCAATCCTGCGTAGGCGAGATACAGGGCATCTCCGGCGATTGTCGGAGCCGCATGTCCATCAAGATCCACTCTCGGCATGAACTTGTTGCCCTTCTCGGACAGATACATGTCCACCTTCGCTTCCAACAGAAACTCCCAGTTCGCCTTCCCTGTCCCAAAGTCCAAATGCAAGAACTGCAACCGCCCTTTGTTCGCATACGACATCGCCACAAGGACAATCGCGTTGTGTTGATAGTCCGGGAAGAGGTCCGCCATCTGTCCCTGCATCTTTTCGGTTTCCCAAATCGACTTCCCCGTCATGATGTCGAGCGCATACATCTTTGTCGACTTCGCGAGTTTGCCCTCATCATCAGCCACGAATAGCAGGGGCACCCCGGGTACCTCTTCAATCGCAAAGTCGGGCACCTTTCGGAGGTCCTCCCGCTTCCACAAGGTCTGGCCGGTTTCCACCTCCACGGAGTAAAGGCCATTGTCTGTGGCGTAGAGATAGGTGCCGGCTGCCGTTACACGGTGCCACCGGACGTCGCCATTCGCCTCAAGGGTCCATGCCGCCTCTGGCTTGGCGGCAATCAACATCACAGGGAGACAAAGTAAAAGGAAAATTCGCGTCATAGCTTTGGCAAGAGTGCCAAAAACTTGCTCTAGTGGCCAGTCATTCGTTCTTAATCCTTCTTAAATCTCAATGGTTTCAAATACTTGCGATATGCTGGTGTTTTTGTGAAGCCGGTTCACCAATTCCACGAGTTCACGCTGAAGCCGCAGTCCCGTACCCTCCTCTGGCGCGGCCAACCCTTGACTCTCACCGCCAAACAGTTCGATTTGCTGCTTGCTCTGGTTGAGCGGGCGGGTCGTCCGGTCGATAAACAGGAACTGCGGGAACTGGTCTGGCCGGACGTCCACGTCGAAGAGAACAACCTCACGCAACATGTCTTTCAGCTGCGCAAGGCACTTGCTGCTGTGGCCGGTGACACGACGTTTATCGAGACGCTTCCCAAAACCGGATACCAGTTCGTTGCGCCGGTTACCACTTCGCTCCCCGCCCGGCGCCGGATCCCTGTCTGGGTTTGGGCCACGGCGGCTCTTGTCCTCTTTCTTGTCACTCTTGGCTCCGGTCGCCGCCAATGGGAATTCTGGATGGCTGAAGACCAGCCGCCCTCCAACCAGCAACCCACTGTTGCGATTCACGCGCTGACTGGTCCCAATGGTGCCGCGCTCGCCGCAGAAGTCGCCGCGGGCATCGGTCGTATGGACGGCATACAGGTTCAAGTCGTGCAACCGCTCAGCGGCGCCAAATCTAGTGACTTCCATCTGACTGGCACGCTACAGAATCAAACCCTGACAGCGGAACTGCGCCGCTCTAACGGCGATGTCTTGTGGCATCGCGAGTGGACGGACTCGCTCCCCGATCTGACGGCCGAACTGATTGCGCAAACTGCGATCACGCTTGAACAACAGGCCGGGGCCTTGAAGGTCGAAGCTGCGGTCGGTGAGTTGGAGGCAAAGGAAATTGGCGAGGTTGGCGGCCCAGTCGCGGCCGCGTTGCTTCACTTCGTCGATGAGGGCGGATTGTTCTTGTTTGGTGAGAGTGGTGGTGGAGGCGGCGGTGAAGGTGGGTAGTGTTAGAGAGACGGTGGTCTCGACGGGTTGGTCGGGTTGTTTGGGTTTGGGCTGGTAGGAGGGAAAGGCGGTGAGACGGAAGTCGTAGGAGCGGGTGGCGTGAGAGTGCCCTGGGTGGCTTTGAATTTGATGGAGTAGTCGCCGGGTTCGAGGGTTTGCGTTGGGATGGAGATGAGAGTGTTGGGGACGGTGAGGTTGGCGGCGAGTTCGTTGTCTTTGTAGATTTCGGCTTGCAGGGTGGGAGGCGCAGGTTGGTTGGGGGCGGGCTGAAGGGGGATGTTGAGAGAGATGGAATCGTTGGCGCCAGCGAGCGGGAGAGTGTTGATTGCGTGGGGTGACATGGAGGCGTCGGCGCGGACGCGGGAGATGGCTCCGATCTCGAGCGTGTTGGGGTTGCGGGCGGGAATCGTGACGGGGATCTTTTTGACACCGTAGCGCTTGGTGGTGCGGTCGGCAAAGGCGACTTCAAGAGTGTAGTCGCCGGGTTTGGCGTTGAGGGAGCGGTGCCACTGGAGGGTGCCGCGGAGGGCTTTGTCCTTTGAGGCGAGCGGGGCGGCGTAGTCGATTTGCTGGCTGAGGCGCTCGGTGATGTTGCCGGACTTGTCGCGGAGGAAGGCGAGGACGGCGGCCTTGAGGCGGAAGGTGTTTTCAGTAGGGAGGTCTTCGAGATCGAACTCGGCGATGGGGAGTTCGGCGACGATTTCGGTGACGGTGTTGCCGGTGGGATCGGCATTGAGATCGAGGGTGAGGGCTTCGAAGGGTATGGCGTCGGGAGGAGGGTTGCGATTGAGGGCCTGGAGGAGGGAGACCTCGTAGGGGGCGACGACTTTGAAGTCGCCAGCGCCGAGGGCATAGAAGCCCTTGCGGGCCTGGATCTTGACGTCCTTGCGCTTGACCTTGACGGCGATGGGGTGGAAGCTGCCGTCGAGGGCGGGGACTTGGGGGAGAAGGCGATTTCCCAATAGGAGCCGATGTCTTCGGCGATTTGGGAGGCCATCTTGCGGGAGTCGTTCGAGTCGGAGAGGAGGAGGCCGCCGGTTGCGGAGGCGAGCTCGGCGAGGAGGGTGTTGGGATTGGCGAGGGCGGATTGCTCGGCGGTCTCGAAGGACATGGCTTCTTCGCGGGTGACGGCGCGGTCGCCCGCGTTATTGATGTTTGAGGCGCTGGCCGCAGCGGCGCGGGCGAGCATATTGGCGGCTTCGCGGGTGCGTTCGGCTTGTTCGAGGCCGGTGGCATTGACCCCGTAGATGGAGACGCCGGCGGCGTTGGCGGCTTCGATGAGGGACTGGAAGGTGGGGTTGAGGCTGGGGTGGCTGCCGAGACCGCGACAGACATAGACGATGGTTTTGCGGCCCGGGAGAGAGGCGACCGAGCGGATGGCGGCGCGGAGGGAATTGAGCGAGACGCGGCCGGAGTATTGGCGCTGGAAGCTGTCGGACATGCCGAGCATGTTGAGGGCGATCTCGGCTTGTTTGGCGCGGACGAGGTCGGCGGCGTTGGGGGCTTGAGCGCTGAGGTTGATGCCAGGGGGTTTGGGAATTTCGCCGCGGAGGAAACGATCGAACTCTTCGCCATTGCCGGCGAGGTTGCGGAGCCGGCGTTCGGCGAGTGTTGTGAGGTCGTCGGCTTCTTTGTAGCGAGCCATTGAGGTAACGGCCCGGATGGCTTTCTTGAGATCGGTGGGATCGTTGGTGTAGTTCTGAACGAGCTTTAGCTTTTCGCGGGCGAGGAGGATGGAGAAGAAGGTGTTGGGGCTGGCGGCTTTGTCGAGGAGAGCAAGAGCGGTTTTCTGGGCGAGGCGGGCGGATTCGCGAGGGAGGGGTTCGAAGAGGAGGGTGACGAAGCGGAGTTCTTTGAGGGGGTCGGGGGCGGATTGAGCGGGGGTGGGTTGTGAGGAGGTTTCTGTTGCTGGTTGGGAGGGCGTGGGTTGTGAGATGGTTGGGTTGACCCAGCGTAGGGATTTGAGGTCGTAAGGTTTGCCGTCGGCGGTGATGGAGATGTCGGAGGGTGAGAGGTCTCTGATTGGGCGGCCACGCTTGTCGCGGACGACGAGGTCGATGAGGACTTCGGTGGAGGAGGTGGTGATGGGGGTTTGGGCGTGGAGGGGGCCGCTGCTGAAGAGGTACCAGAGGAGGAAGATGATTGCGGCCATCAGATACCACCAGTAGAGGGGTCCGAAGATCACCGACAAAAGATGGTCGAAATCGCGGGAGGCGATTTTGAATATTGTGAAGAGCATCTTGATTGCGGCCTTGATGCTGGCGATTAGGTTGCCGGAGACTTTCTCGGTGCCGGCCTGACGGAGGCCGGAGGAGACGGGGAGTTCGAGGACGCGGAGCTTTTGTTGGGCGGCGCGGATGTGCATCTCGACGATCCAGCCGTAGTTGCGGTCTTTGAGGTTGAGCTTTTTGAGGGTGGAGGCGCGGATGGCGCGGAAGGGGCCGAGGTCGGAAAGGCGTTGGCCCCAGAAGAGGCCGATCAGGCGTGTGCAGAGCCAATTACCGAAGCGCTGGTGGGGGCGGATTGCGCCTTGTTGGGCCTTGCCGAGGACGCGAGAGCCGATGACGAGGTCGGCGGTGTTGTTGCGGATGGGCTCGATGAGTTGGGTGGCTTCGCTTGCGTCCTCGCTGCCGTCAGCCTGAAGGAAGACAAGGATGGCGTCGTCGGGAGCCTGGGCAAGTGCGGCGAGGCAGGCGGCACCGTAGCCTTTTTCTGTGGTTTGGATGACTGTGGCGCCGGCGCGGCGGGCTTCGATCGAAGTATTATCTGTGGAGCCGTTGTCGGCGACGATGGTGTGCGAGAAAATGCCAGTAGGCAGACGCAACAAAGTTTGCGCGATTACGTCTTGCTCATTGTAGGCGGGAATGACCAACCACACAGGCGAACCAGCAGCGACGCCGCCGCAACCTTCGGCGGGATTTTTTATGAGGGACCTTGTGTTGAGCGTGCTCATCGCGGTGGCGATCATTCTGTTTCTGTATCAGCCAGTGAAGGTTGAGGGGACATCCATGATGCCGGCTCTGCGTGATCAGGAACGGATCTTCATCAATAAGTTTACCTATCGGTTTGGGATCGAGGAGATCCGGCGCGGGGATATGGTGGTGTTTCTGTATCCGGGAGACACGACAAAGTCGTACATCAAGCGGGTGATTGGAGTGCCGGGAGATTGGGTGGAAGTGAAGGAAGGCGCGGTTCTGCTGAATGGAGCCCAGATCGAGGAACCGTACGTACCGGAAGAGTTTCTGGACCGGATCAGCGCGCCGCGCGTGAGGGTGAAACCAGACGAGTTCTATGTGATGGGGGATCACCGCAGCGCCTCAAACGATTCGCGAAGTTGGGGGAGCGTGCCGCGGGAGTATATCTATGGCAAGGCAGTGTTTATATATTGGCCGCTGGAGAAGTTGGGTCGCTTGCGGTAGTCGGGATCAGGCCATCATTTCTTTGATTGCACGGGTGTAAACCACCTTGAGATTGGGTTTCCGCGGGACTCCGCTAAGCAGCGAGTCGCTCGAATCGGCAACGAGAAGGTATTCTTCAACGGAGCGAATGAGGTTGATCAAGGCCAGCCGGCGACGGTGGAGGCGGTTCAATTCCTTTTGAACGTCCTGACGTCGGGCTGGATTAGGGGAGGTCTTACTACGCGACATACGTTACTTGTACTAGTACTTTCCTTGGTACTCAATCCCTATTTTGAGGGTATTATTACACTCTTTTGAGGGCAACACTACCCCCTATATGAGGGTAATCGGTATACGAGTTTGCACATATGCCTATGAGAGTGTACGGATTGGCTTGGAACGTGATAGGATATTGAAAACAATGGACTTTCTTGAAGGATTGAATCCCACACAGCGAGAGGCCGCTGCACACATTGAGGGGGCACTCTTGATCCTTGCTGGGGCGGGATCGGGGAAAACGCGCGTGATTACACACCGGATGGCGAATCTGGTTCACGGGCATGGGGTGCCCGGTTATGCGGTTTTGGCGGTGACGTTTACGAATAAAGCGGCTCGGGAGATGAAGGGGCGGGTGGAGGGGTTGCTGGGTTCGACGGGGATTTCTTATGAGTTGCCGTTTGTTTCGACGTTCCACTCGTTTTGTGTGCGGTTGTTGAGGCGGGATGGGGACCGGCTGGCGGACTTGCGGCCTGGGTTTACGCGGCAGTTCAACATCTATGACGATGACGACCAGATGGCGCTGATCAAGCAGATCTTCAAGGGACTGGGGTTGGACGAGAAGTTCATGCAGTATCGGGCGATGTTGTCAAAGATCAGTCATGCCAAGAGCCATCACGAGGGGCCGCAGGATTTGTTGAAAAACGCGAAGGACCCGAAGTCGTCGCGGATGGCGGTGATTTATGAGCAGTACGAGGACCGGCTGCGGCAAGCGAACGCGGTGGACTTTGATGACTTACTGCTTGAGAGTGTGCGGTTGTTACGGCATGATGCGGCGCTGCGGGAGGTTTATAACCGGCGGTATCAATTTGTGATGGTGGATGAGTATCAGGATACGAACCGGAGCCAGTATGAGCTGATGCGTTTGCTAAGTGCGGGGCACGGGAATGTGGTGGCGGTGGGGGACGAGGATCAGTCGATTTACTCGTGGCGCGGAGCGGATATTCGGAACATTCTGGATTTCGAGCGGGATTATGCGGGGGCGAAGATTGTGCGCCTTGAGCAGAATTACCGGTCGACGAAGAACATCATTGAGGCAGCGAGCGCGGTGGTGGCGAATAACACGCAGCGCAAGGGGAAGAATCTCTGGACGGAGCAGACTTCGGGGCCGAAGATCGGGATGTATGAGGCGATGGATGGGGAGAATGAAGCGCTGTGGATCGCGGACCGGATCGATAAGGCGCTGGACCGGGACCCGGGGGCGCAGGTGGCGATTCTGTATCGGACGAATTCGCAATCGCGGCAGATTGAAGAGGCGTTGCGGCGGTATGGGCGTAAGTACACCGTAGTTGGTGGACTGAGCTTTTACAATCGGGCGGAAATCAAGGATGCGCTGAGTTACCTGAAGTTAGTCGTGAATCCGACAGATTCGATTGCGTTGTTGCGGGTGGTGAATACGCCGGCTCGTGGGATCGGCAAGACGACGATGGATCAGGTGGATGCGTATGCGCTCGACAATCAGGTATCGCTGTGGGCGGCCATTGAGCAACTGATCGAGAAGAAGGAGCTGGGGTCGAGGGCGGAGGCGGCGCTGGGGGCGTTTCGAGGGATGATCCTTGAGTTGCGCGAGGGTTTGGAAAAACAGTCGGTTGAGGATCTGTTGCGGAATTTGTTGGCCCGGACGGGGTATATCAAGTCGCTTGAAGAGAACCCCGCGCCGGAGAATGAAGGGCGCGTTGCGAACTTACTCGAATTGATCAACGCGGCGGCGGAAGCGAGCGAGAGAGGCGAATCGATCGGCGATTTTCTGGATCATGCGGCACTGGTTTCGGATGCGGACCAGGTGAATGAGAAGGCGCAGATTTCATTGTTGACGATTCATAACGCGAAGGGGCTGGAGTTTCCGGTGGTGTTTCTGGCGGGGATGGAAGAGGGGCTGTTTCCGCATTCGCGGGCGCTGCAAGACGATAACCAGATGGAAGAAGAGCGGCGGCTTTGTTATGTGGGGATGACGCGGGCGCGGCAGCAGTTATTCATGAGCTGGGCGCGGATGAGACGGCGGTATGGCGGGGGGATGCCGGAGCCAGCACTGACTTCGCGGTTTATCCGTGAGGTGCCGGAGACGTATGCAGAGCGCTTGAGCCGATTGATGGTGACGCCGCAGGTGGACTTGCGCGGGGAGCAGTGGGAAGCGCGCGAGACGGTGCGGAAGTATAGTTATGGATCGCGGCCGGGGCAGGTTGCGGATAACATCAATTCGTTTTTTGGGGGTGGGAATTCGGCTGCGACGGCGAAGCCGGTGGTGCCTTGTGCGGTGACGCCGGTGGCGCCCGTGAAGCCCTCTGCGCCTGCGGCAGCGCCGAAGCCGACGACGGGGTCGTTGTTTGGAGATCAGGATGATGCGCCGCCGTGGGAAGAGAAGAAGGCTGCGCCGGTTGCGCCTGTGGCGCCTGTGAAGCCGACAGCGCCGGTTGCGCCGGTTGCGCCGAAGCCCGTGCTGAATACGTTTCGACCCGCGGCAAAGCAGGTGGCGAAGTCGAGCGGGTTACGATCGGGTTCGTCGGTGAGTCATCCGCGGTATGGGCGGGGGACAGTGGTGCGGCGAGAAGGTGATGGGGAAGATGCGAAGCTGGTGATCCATTTCTCGAGCCATGGGCTGAAAAAGCTGGTGGAGAAGTTTGCTGGGATTACGAAGCTGGACTAGCCAGCGGCAACTGCCAGAATTTGACTGGATCGCCGATTTTTGCCAACTTTTCCGATTTATGAAAATTACACTGGCGATGTTGTTCGTGCTGGCAGTTTCTGGGTATTGCACGAACATACTGAATGTGCCGACGGTGGACAGCAGCCTGTTCCGCGTGACCCAATTTGCCAGTGGGCAACCGTTGCCGAATAGCGTGATTCGGGCAAAGGATGGATCTTTGCTGGCGGTGCAATCCCCGGGGTTCAGTACGGCCCAAGTAGTTCGCTACACAGACACCAACAAGGATGGCATTGCAGATGGATCGCCAACGGTTCTGTATTCGAATGCTAGCGGTGGGGCTGGAACGCAAATCAAGTCTGCGGGTGAGCTTTACTACATTGGTGAATTCGGGGCGAAGTCCATCACGGCCCTGGCACCCGGGGCGAATGCTGGAGATCCGCTAAACAAGGTGGGGAGTTTGGACTTTCAGTATCCTGCCGGACATGGCCATCCGACACCGGGGCTGGCAATGCGGCAAACACCTGGACAACCTGGCTCAGTGGATCTGGTTTTTAACATTGGATCAGAATTCGATAGCGCAGTTTCGACTACGCCAGTCATAGTCAGTGGCATGGGAATGGCAGCCCAGAGCTTGCAGGGGGATTCTCTGTACATGGTCACGATTAGCGAAGTGGGGGGAACGCCAATCGCATCCAACCTTCGACAGGTGGCCAGCGGTATCCGGAATGTCTACGGGATGGCGTTTCATCCCACAACTGGGGATCTGTACTTTGCAGATAATGCGATTGACGAAGCTGGTGTGGCGAATCCGCTGGAGCCGCCACAAGCAGATGAATTGAATCGCATCCCGGCAGCAGATTTGGGAACAAGCGTGTTGCGGTTCGGGTATCCCAACTGTTATCCGCAATATCGAACGAATGTTCTGCTTGAACTGGGGAGTGGGGCTTGCAATGGAGTGACAACAAGCCTGATCAACTTTCAACCGCAGGGGATTGATGCGAGTGGAGCGCGATCTGAGGGTCCGGCAGAAATTGCCTTTGCGCCGAGCTTATTTCCGGGACTTTATCAGGGCGGAGTGTTTGTTGGGTTTAGCGGTGGGACGGGCCCGCAAGGGACGAACAACCAGAATCCGCTGGTCTTTGTTGATTCCACCAACAGCCTCCTTCAATACTTTGTTGCGCCGGGTACGATTGGGAACATATTGGGTGTGTATGCAACTGAAGACTCGTTGTTCCTATCGGATTGGGGTGGAGGGTCGATCTATCAAATCCAAGCAATCGAGGCTGTGCCAGAGCCGGGAACGTTTGTGTTCGGTCTGATCGGGCTGGCCGTGGTTGCGGGCTGGCGACGAGTGCGGTAGTCTGAAAGTTTGGAATTGATTCATCGATGAATACGAAACACGTAAAAGATAAAGACGAGCGCAAGAAACTGAAGCGTGCCGCAAGGGCTGAGGCACCTGCTTATGCTGGTCGCGAAAAGGGCCAAGATCGTGGTTCGCTGAAGCGCAAGATCAAGAAACTCAGCAAGGGTCAGCGCAAGCGTTAGTACTTTAGTATTATTCGCCGTTATTTTGTGATTCAATAAAAGTGCGTCCCGGCGGGCCTCCCCTCCGAGCCTGCAGGATGCAAACAGGGCCAGCGGTGCCTCTTCACCACTGGCCCTTTCCACGTTTTTTCACGCATACCAGGACGGTGTGGATTAGAATACAGCGATGAGCCAGTTGCTTCGCTGTAAGCCAATTGCGGATTTGATTCGGGAGAGTGAGTCGGGTACGCACCGGCTAACGAAGACGCTAGGGCTCTGGAGCCTGGTGGCGATGGGGATCGGGGCGGTGATTGGGTCGGGGATCTTTACGCTCACCGGAACGGCTGCGGCCGGGGTGACGATGAAGTATCAGAGCGTGTTGCATGCGCCTGTCCTTGATCTATTGCGGTTTGGGCCGGATGCGATCTCGACGATCGGAAGGCCGGGAGCGGGGCCGGGGGTTGTGTTCAGCTTCTTGATGGTGGCGTTTGTGTGCGGGTTTGCAGCGCTGTGTTATGCGGAGCTTTCGTCGATGATTCCTGTGGCGGGGTCGACTTACACGTATGCGTATGCGACGCTGGGCGAGATCTTTGCGTGGATCCTGGGGTGGGATCTGATCCTTGAATACGCGGTATCGAATATGAGCGTGGCGGTGGGGTTCTCGGGGTACTTTAACGACATTCTCGACAACCTGTTTGGATATCGATTGCCACCGGAGTGGAGTGGACCTGCGTTTCGCGGGGGAGATGTGACAGGGGCTTACTTTAACTTGCCAGCGTTGCTGATTATGGTCCTGCTGACTTGGTTGCTGATTCGCGGGGTGAAAGAGAGTGCGAACGCGACCAACGTGATGGTGATCATCAAGATCGTGGCGATTCTGGCGTTTGTGTTTGGAGCGGCTTCGGCGATCCGGCCAGAGAACTGGCATCCGATTATGCCAAATGGTATGTCGGGAGTGATCTCGGGGGCGGCGATTGTGTTCTTCGCCTATATCGGGTTCGATTCGGTTTCGACAGCGGCTGAGGAGTGTAAGAACCCGAAGCGGGATTTGCCCTGGGGGATTATCATCACGCTTGCGGTTTGCACGTTGCTGTATGGAAGCGTGGCTCTGGTGTTGACCGGGATTGTGCCTTACACGACGTTGAACAACGATGAGCCGGTGGCGCGGGCACTGAAAGATGTGGGCTACAACAACCTGCGGATCTTTGTGAGCGTAGGCGCGTTGATCGGGATGTGGAGTTCACTGCTGGTGTTTCAGTACGGGCAGGCGCGGATTTGGTTTGCGATGTCGCGGGACCGGTTGTTGCCGGGGATTTTTTCGCGGGTGCATCCGAAGTATAAGACACCAGATATCAGCACCTGGGTGGCGGGATTTGTCGTGGGGATTCCGGCAGGGTTGTGGGATATCGCGACGTTCGCGGAGTTGGCGAACATCGGGACGCTGGCGGCGTTTGCGAGTGTGTCGGTGGGAGTGTTGCTTTTGAGGAAGCGGCAACCGGATACGCCTCGCGGATTCCGGGTGCCATTCGTGCCGGTGGTGCCGTATCTGTCGATCGCGTTTTGCCTGGTGTTGATGCTGGGGCTGCCGTTGCAGACCTGGCTAACCTTCTTCATCTGGCTGGTGATCGGACTGGCGATTTACTTTGGGTATTCAAAGGCGCGAAGCCCGTTGGCCGAGGGAGCAAAATAGAAGTATGAAACGGCGAGAGTTCCTGGCAGGGATGGCTTTGCCGCTGGCTGCGGCGATGGCGGACAAGATTGGCATCGGCTACAACACGTACTGCCTGCGTGGGCTGAAGATGACGGACCGGCAGCATTTTGAGCAAGCCGCAGAGTGGAAGCTGGATGCTTTGTTTCTGCAAGACTCGCTTGATCCGCGGGCACAGGACCCGGCGCATTGGGCGGAAGTGAAGCAGTGGGCTGGTGAGTTTGGGTTGCACTTGCAGACGGGAGGCAGCGGAATCCTGCCGAAGACACCGGAACAGTGGGACGCGAACCTGGCGGCGTTTCGGAAAAACATCGCGCGGGCGAAGGCCTGTGGGTCGCCGATTGTGAGAGGGGTGTGCGCGAGTTTCCGCAAGGATCTGCCACTCGAGACGACAGAAGCCAACATGGAGTTGACGGTAAAGGTGCTGCGGGCCGTGCGGAGCGAGGTGATGGATGCGGGGTTGAAGGTGGCCATCGAGGTGCATAAGGACTTTCAGGCCTGGGAGCACAAGGAAATTATCGAGACGGCGGGCAAGGAGTTTGTGGGGACGTATCTGGATACAGGGAACCCTGTGTTCACGGTGGAAGATCCGATGTTGACACTGGAAACATTGGCGCCGTATACGTTGACGTTTCATTTGCGGGATTCGGTGGTGTATGAACATGCGGGTGGAATTGCGGTGCAGTGGGTGCCGCTGGGTGAAGGGACGGTGGACTTCCCCGCCCTGATCGCGAAGGCGCGGCAAGTGTTGAAGCCGGAGGTGAGGATCTTCATTAAGCCGATCACGGGACGGCCACCGGAAGTATTGCCGGTTTATGACGAGAAGTGGTGGGCAAAGTGGTATCCGAAGGCGCGGGCGCATGAGTATGCGCGGTTTGTGAAATTGGCCAAGAAGGGGCGGCCGTATGAGAAGCATGTGGTGCAAGAGGATGTGGCGGGAAGGCCGACGCCGGCGCCTTATCAGGCCGCGCTAAATTATCAGCAGAAGGAACATATGGAGCGGAGCATCCGATATGCGCGCGAGGTGCTAAAGCTGGGGGTGAGAAGTTGAGACTAATCGCTGCCGTTTTGATGATGGGGTTGCTGGGCGGGGAGTTGAACGCCCAGAAGAAGAAAAAGAAGAAGGACGAAGAGCCGATTACGCAGACGCATGAGATTCTGCCGGATCCGCCCGCGGCGGTGAAGGTGGAGGCGTCGCGATTGGTGTTTCATACAAGTCCGCTGTCGACAAAGGGCTTGTTGAGCGCGCAGGCGAAGGATGCGCTGGTGGCGTTGCGCAAGGCGGCGCACGGGGCGACGATGGTGAAGTTGCGAGCGTTTGTGGCTGGGCGCGGGGATGCCAGGAGGGTGAGCGCAATCGTGAGCGAACAGTTTACGGAGTGGAAGTTGCCACTGCCGGCATTGACGATTGTGCAGGTGGGGGCGCTTGGGGTGGATGGGGCGCAGGTGGTGATTGAAGGAATTGCCGAGGAGAGGAAGCCCATGAATCTGAATGGGGTGGCTTTTCTGCCGGCGAAGCAGGTGGTGAAGCCGCTGGGGGAGGCGGGGGATGTGGCGGCAGTCGGGCCGTTGCTTGAGGAAGCGTTGAATGGGTTGGCGGGAGAAGTAGTGGCCGTTACTTGTTATGTGAGTTCGATCGATGGGGCGAGTGAGCTTGTAGCTTCGATGGCGCGGAAGTTTCCGACGGCGGCGCGGACACTGGTGCAGGCGCAGCGTGCGACGGGATCTGGCCTGGCGCGGTGTGAAGGGGTGGCGCGGCGGAAGATGGGCAATCCGGACCGGTTGGTGTTGACCGGGACACTGATTGGATTTGGGACGGATGTGGGGCTGGTGGAGGGTCGATTGAAGAAGCTGATTGAAGGGAATGGGGCGGAGATGTTGGAGCGACGTGCGTATGGGGTGAGCCGGAGTTTTGAGGAGAAGCTGGGGAGTGTGAGTGTGGTGGAGGGAGTGGGGTCGAATGAGGCGACGTTTGCGATGGAGGGCGTGGGGTTGGTGAAGTAGGGGGGCTAGAGAGGAATCCAGACCAAGCGGTTGATCCAATCGTGGTCGCGTTGCGGACCAAATTAGATAGAGCTCTTCGACAGCGACCGAAATTGGGATGGCTTCGCGAAGGATGATAGCGCCAGAGCTTTGGGTGTGTTGCGTGAACCGAAAGAAGTGTCCTGGCATCGTGCGTCGATCCTACGAAACGAGAATTCTGCCAGAGAGGCTTGCGCGACGAAGGACTTCTGGATCGGAGAGTCCGTCGAGAGCTGCCGAGGCCGCAGTGTGGATCTCAATCGCATTGTATGCTCGACGAAGCCCAGAATTACGCGTCCGTCGAGATCCGCATCAGCCTGAAACTTTATTGCCATTTCTGGCACGCTGGAGCTTGGCTAGAAGCTCCGCATTGCTTTGCAAGGAAACTTGGTGGAATGCCCTTGATTGCTGTTGGCCTTCAGAAAGGTAGGCATCGATTGCAGTCTGGTTAGCCAACTAGAAGGCCAGTGCGCCGAAGACTTGCTCCAGTGAGAGCGAGGGGTACGATTCGACAATGCTCTCGGCGGAGAGGCCTTCGCGGAACAAGAGGACGACCGAGTCGAGAGAAACTCTGGTTCCGGCGATCTTAAAGGCTGAATCGCTGAAGGTGACGTGAGGGTTTTGGGGAACGCCGATCACATCCTGATAATGATCGATTTCGAAGGTGCTCAGTTGGCGCAGTGGTTGGATTGATGGCGGAGTTTGATGCGGTAGTTGATTCCGTTCAAGCCGGGGGGTGGCGGGAAGGCGTCAATCGGATGGCCGAGGGCGAAGAGTGTGGCGCGCCACTCGATGGATTGGGTGACTGGGAGGTTGGAGTATTGCGCATGGAGGCGAAGGAGATCGGGGAGGGCTGTTTTCGCCTTGGGGCGGATGCGACAGAGGCCAACCGAAGCGGACAAGATTTCTTTGCCCCACAGTGGGTTTTGTGTGTCGGGCTGGGTGAAGCCGTTCTCGATGATGCGGAGCAATTTGGGGATCGCGGTTGGGCCTTCTTCGGCGAGGCGTGGAATCAATTTGGTTGAAAGGCGAGCCACGCGGACGTTCTCGAATGCAAGAGAGAGATCGGTGTTGACGAAAGCGCGATATTGGAGTGCGGCGGCGTTGGGGCGAACGCCTATTGGGAGGGATAACGAGGGGTGCGATTCAAAGGTGCTATTTGGAGCATTTTGAGACTATGCGACGGAGAGATTGTTCGTAATCGGGTTAGCTCCAGTTGTCGGGTGGGGGGAGTGCGGAGATGGGGTGACCGAGTGAGAGAAGCGCGGCACGCCATTTGAGGTCTCTGGTGATCTTCGAATTCTTTTGCTGTTCTTGTATCTCGATCAACTCGGGGAGGACGGAACTGGCCTGGGAGCCGAGGCGGCAAAGACCCGTAGCAGCGTGGAGGATTTCATGACCCCAGAGGTGGTCTTTGCGGTCGGGTTGGGCGAAGCCGGCCTTGATGATGTTGAGGAACTTGGGTGCGGCAGAAGGACCTTCTTCAGCCAGCCGGGGCATGAGCTTCTCTGCACGGCGCGAGAGGCGAGGGTTGTCGAAGACCGCAGCGGGGTCGGCGTTGGCGAGGGCACCATTGGGTAGTTTTGCGACGGTGGCCTGAAGGTTCATGATTTGGTCATCGTCGAGATTTTCGAGACGGGTGAGGCGGCGGACAATCGCATCGATCAGGACAGGTGGAACTTGCTTGCGGAGTGCGTTGTTGAGGATTTGAAAGTCGGTGAGGCGAGGATCGGCAACAAGGCGGGCAATGCGTTTGAGGTCATCGGATTCATCGCCTTGATAGAGGAGATGTTCGTAATCCTTCACGAGGAGAAAGGCGGCTGAGGGAGCCGAGGGGTCTTTCACAAGATCGTCGATGTGGTCGCGGATGACGTCGGGAGAGGGCGTTGGAGGGAGTGCGAGATCGAAGTTGGTGAGTTGCTTGAGGTAGGAGAGGATTGTAGTCTCGAGCTGGCGCTCGGAGCGGACGGCCCAGCGCCAATAGGAGAATGTCATGCCGGTGCCCTGTGGCTCGAGCATGAGGGGAGTGTAAAGGTGAGCCACGTGGGCATCCGTAAGGCGGGCGGTCCATTGACTGGGGGCGATGATTTCGGCGCCTCGGATCGAGACGAAGTGGGTGCGCTGAGTGATCCAGTGGATCTCAAGGTTGGGCTTGGAAGCGGGTGTGCCCGGGAAGGATACAAATGCCCTTTGAGAGGCGAAGATGTGTGGATACAGCGATGGGGGCGAGTTCGCTGGGATCGAGATAGTAGTCTTGCTCGAGGAGGCGTTTGGTTTCTTTATAGGAACATTCTGCGTTGGGGGCAAGGCGGAAGGCGAGAGGCTTACCTTGGCCGGGAAGGGGGTTGACGACGACCTCCTTCGCGACCTTGTTGAGGAGAAGAAGCTGGCATAGGTAGCCACAGTGAAGGGATTCGGATTTGGATTTGGACTGGAGCGCGATGGAATCGACAGTGGCCAGTTTGGTGGGAGGCGGGGCGTTGCGTGCCTGTTCGGCGCGGAGTTCTTTCTGGAGCCGATCGTTGAAGACGCTGGGCATGCCGAAGGCGACTGTACCTACGATGAGAACGGGAAGGAGATAGCTGAGAAAGGGGTTGCGCTGGTGGAAGATGAGCCAAGGAACGGCGGCGCAGACGTGATACATGAACAGCGTGGGCAGGATGCCGAGAATCAGGCCCGGGAGGATGAGAAACCAAAGTCCGACGGCGACGATGCCCGGGAGGAAAAAAATGATACCGCTGATGATGCCGTTGATGATGAGCGTTGAGAGGACCAGTTTGGGGGCGAGCTTCATCGTTAGTCTTGACGGAGTGTGAGGGCGGGGTCTGTCCGGGTGGCGCGGATGGCCGGGATGCTGGCGGCGATTGTCGCGGCGAGGATCAGGATAGCAGGAGAGAGGGTGAAAGCGAGGGGGTCGTGGATGGTGATGCCGAAGACTAGGGATTTGAGATAACGGCTGAGGAGCCAGGCGGCGACGATGACGGCGGATGTGCCGAGGGTTGAGGCAATGAAAGTCTCGGCCAGGACCATGCGGACGAGTTGGGCGGGACGTGCGCCGAGGGCCATGCGGATACCCATCTCTTTCGTGCGCTGAGCGGCGCGGTGAGCGATGACGCCGTGGACACCAGCGATACCAAGGATGAGGCCGAGGACGGCGAACAGGGTTAAGAGCGTTGCAGTGGAACGTTGGCTTTGAATGCTTGAGTCGCGGAGTGCGCCTAGGGTGGCGATGTTTGAAATGACGATGTCGGGATAACGTTGCTTGAGTTGCGAGGGCCAGTTGTTGTTGGTGGTTTCAAGAAGGATCGAGAGTTGCAGGTTGCGCTCGGAAAGGAAACGGGATTGAGTGAGCGGGAGGTATTGGACCCCGTCTATCCAGGATGGGTAACCGGTGATCGAATAAAGAGAGGCGTCGGAAGCGACGCCGATGATGGTGCGCCAGTTTGGATCGTAGACTGGGCGGACGCGCTTGCCGATTGGGTTTTGATTGGGCCAGAAGCGGCGTGCAGTGGATTCGCTGATGATGGTGACGAGTTGAGATTTGGCCTGGTCAGTATCGTTAAAAGCGCGACCGGCGAGGATGCGGATGCCGAGAGTGTTGAAGTAGCCGGGCGTGGCGGCGGTTTGCCAGAGGACGAAAGCAGGATCACTGGGTAGCTTGGGATGATCTTCGATGGCGGAGGCGACGCTCGCGAAGCTTGGATCGAAGGGAGCTGCGTTGGTCCAGTTGATGCTGCGGATGGCGGGATCCTGAATGAGGGTTTGGGTGAGGTCGTTGAGGAGAGCCTGACAACTGTCGGGGTTGGGGCAGCGGCTGGGACCGGTGGCGATGCGGGCGGTGGTGACGTTGGTAGCGGGGATGCCTGAGTCTTGATTTGCCAATTGCCAGAGGGTGTGGCCCATGAGGGCGGCACCGATGAGGAGGGTGGTTGCAAGGGCTAGCTCGATGCCGATAAGGGTGAGCGAGAACTTCGAAGCGTGGCGGGAGGGCTTGAGAGAGAGGCCTCCGAGGAGAGGGACTGTTGTGAATAAGAGAATCGTGACGGCGAGGCTGGCGGCGGCGCCAAGAGGGAGAGTGGGGTCGCTGAGAAGTTCTTCGAGGCGGGGGGTGTCTTTGGGGAAGACCATGGGGAGGGCTTCGAAGAGCAGGAGAGCGATGGCGAGGCCGGCGGTGCCGCCGAGGATTACGAGGATCAGATTTTCAGTGAGGAGTTGGCGAAGGAGGCGTGCGTTGCTGGCACCGAGTGCGGCACGGAGAGAGAACTCGCGTTGGCGATGGATGCCGCGAGCGAGCAGGAGATTGCCGACGTTGCCACAAGCGATGAGCAGCAAGAGGAAGGTTGCGCCGGCGAGGACAAGGAGCTTGGGTTGGACTTGTTTGATGAGGGCGGCGTCGTGGCGGACGACGGTTGCGTTGGCACCATAGAGATCGGGCATGCGCCAAGGGAAGCTGGAACGGACTTTGTCGAGGAGAGGGCGGATTTCGGATTGCGCTGTGGCCAGGGTGTGATTTGGTTTGAGGCGGCCGATGGGGAGGAAATTGCCGTTACCCCAGATCTCGCCGACGTTGCGGGGATCGATTGGGATGGGAAGCCAGAGTTCGGTTTGGGGCGTGGGGAATGCGAAGCTTGGTGGCATGACGCCGAGGACTTCGTAGGGGCGTTCGTTGAGAGTGATGGTGCGGCCTACGATGTTTGGATTTGCGTTGAAGCGGGTGCGCCAGAGTTGATCGCTGAGAACGGCGACGCGGTGTAGACCGGGACGCTCGTTTTCTTGCTTGAACCAGCGGCCGAGTTGCGGGTTGGTTTGGAGGACCTGGGCGAGGTTGAAGGTGGTTCTTGAGGCGCGGAGTTTGGATGCTTCGCCGGATTCGAAGAGGTTGAGATCGAGAGAGGAGACGTAGCCGACGTATTCGGTGGTTGTCGAAAGAGTGCGGAGGGTAGTGACGGGCCCGACGCCGGTCATGCCTTCGTCAAGTGTGACGAGTTGCCTCGGTTGTGGATAAGGGAGTGGCTTGAAGAGGATGCCGTATGCGGTGGAGAAGAAGGCGGTGTTGGCGCCGATGCCGAGGGCGAGCGTGAGGATGGCGATGAGAGAAAAGGTAGGGGATTTGCGGAGGGAGCGCAGAGTGAAGCATGTGTCGGCGGAAAGGTCTTCGAGGTATTGAGTCTTTCGTTTGTCGCGGCATTCTTCGCGTGTAGATGCGATGGGGCCAAACAAGCGGCGGGCTTCGAGTTTCGCCTGTTGTGGGGTGAAGCCTTTTTCGATCAGTTCGGCCTCTTGTTGTTCGAGGTGAAAGGCGAGTTCGTCGGAGAGCTGGTCGTCGAGGTGGTCTTTCTGGAAGAGGGACTTGAGGCGGAGGAGGAGTTTCATTTATGCGGGCCTCACGACGAGGGAGACGGCGGAAGAGAGGCGGTCCCACTGATTGAGTTCGATGGCGAGCTGTTTCTTACCGGCTTTGGTGAGGGAGTAGAACTTGGCGACGCGGCCGGATTCGGTGGGTTTGGTTTCGGAGTCGATCCAACCTTGTTGCTCGAGACGGTGGAGGGCTGGGTAGAGCGAGCCTTGTTGGACGAGGAGGACGTCGCCGGAGGATTGCTGGATGCGTTTGGCAATGGCCCAGCCGTGGACAGGCTCGAGGGAGATGGTTTTGAGGATGAGGAGGTCGAGGGTTCCCTGGAGGAGATCGTTTGGCTTGCTCACACTATGATTATCTACAATTTTTGTAGATAATCAAGGGGTGGAGAGGAGAAGGGTGTGATGAGACGGGCTGCGGACGCCGATGCGTGCTGTATGGTGTGGTTGTTTCATTGGCTTGGTTCGCTTTTCCATGCGGCGGCGAAATCGGAATGAGACATTTCGATGTCGCGAAGAATTTAGTGGAGTGTGCCAATTTTGAGTGTTTCGCTGGCGTGGATCGGGACGGTGGGGTGAGGGAGTTTAGGCGTGTAGGAGGTCTTCGCGACCCAGATCTATTTGTCGAAACGCAATGGGCAGACTCAGGCGAGAGAGTGCATCTTCCAGACCGAAAGCTTCGAGGCAGCCAGCGCAATTTTCAAATCGGAAATCGCAACCGTGAGCTGTCTCATTACCAAAAAGTTGATAGTGAAAGTTCATTCCGTTGACTGCACAAAGTTTTGATCCATCGACGAATGGGTTGGGTGAGATATCCGGAACCCGAGCTGCGAAGCTTGCGGGCTCCGGGTTGATTCCGAGGAATTTAGCGGATGGAAATGAGTTCGACGTCGAAGATGAGGGTGGCGTGGGGAGGGATGTCGGCACCGGCGCCGCGGGCTCCGTAGCCGAGCTCAGAAGGAATGTAGAGACGATACTTGGAGCCGGTGGGCATGAGTTGGAGGCCTTCGGTCCAGCCGGGGATGACGCGGTTGAGCGGGAAGGAAATCGTTTCTTTGCGCTGATAGCTCGAGTCGAAAATGGCGCCGTTGGTGAGGCGGCCTTCGTAGTGGACTTCTACAGTGCTTGATGCGGCGGGCTTTGCGCCTGTGCCTTCGCGGAGGATCTCGTACTGGAGACCTGAAGGGGTGGTGACGATGCCGGGCTTCTTCGCGTTGTTCGCGAGGAATTGCTTGCCGTCGGTGATCGGATCTGACATGACTTTATTTTGCATGAAGAGCCAGCCGATGACGAGAATGGCGGCGGGCATGATGAGGTAATTGAGTTTTTTCATTTGAGATCTTTTCCGGTGATGAGTTTGGCGACCGCTGGTGTGGGGAGGCCGCCCGATTCGAGGACTCGCTGGTGGTATTCGGCGAGGTTGAAGGCCGCGCCCTTGGTTTGTTTGTAGAGTTCGCGCAGGCGCATGTGGTCGCGCCAGCCGGCGAAGTACTCGCAGAGTTGGACGCTCGAGAGTTTAGCGCGCTGGAGCTTGGCAGTGGCTTCCTCTTGCTCCTGGAAGGTTTGGTCGACCATGAGGCGGATGGCTTCGTCGTCGGTCATCTGGCCGGTGTGGAGCTTGATATCGAGGATCGAGTTGGCGATCATGCGGAGCTGTTGTTTGAGGAAGGTGAGCTTGAGGTCGGGGTCGTTGTTGAGGTAGCCCTGCTCGAGGAGCATTTGCGTCGAGTAGATCGCCCAGCCTTCGGCGAAGGCGCCGCTTGCGAAGACGCTGCGCAGCAGGCGACGGCCGCGGGGCTCGAATCGGTTGGCGTATTCGAACTGGACGTAGTGGCCGGGCATGGCTTCATGAATGGTGAGGAGCTTGAGACCGTAGAAGTTGTATTCGCGGAGCTTGGACTCGATGCGTTCTTTGGACCAGTTGGCGGGGATGGGGGTGAGCCAGTATTGGGCACCGAGAGTTGGGTCGAGGACCGGGGCGGGATTGAAACCGCCGACCACGTAGATGCCGCGCATGAAGGCGGGGGTCTCGATGACGGTGAGGTTCTTGTTGGGAGGAAGTTTGAGGAGGCCTTTTTGCTCGATGAAGGCGGTGGCTTCGGCGAGGTCGCGGCGGGCGTCGTTGAAGTAGTTTTCGGGAGTGGAGTGGCGGGTGGCGATTTGGTCGAGGCGCTTCTTGATGATGGGGTTGAGGTCGCCTTGGCCATTCCAGCCGCAGAGGCGGGCCATTTCTTCGCGGACCTTTTTGAGTTCGGCTTCGGCAGCGGAGAGGAGTTGGTCTGGAGTTTCGGTGGTGCCGAGGTGGAGTTGGAATTTGCGGGTGTACTTCTCTTTGCCGAGGCGCCAGTCGTAGTCTTTGCCTTCGAGATCATTGGTGAGGAACTGGATGTAGTCGTTGAGGGCTGTGGTGGCGAGGTCGGCAGCTGAGTCGAACTTCTTTGAGATTTCGGCGGGGCGCTCGGCCTTGAGCTTGGCAATGAGGTCGATGTTGCCTTTGGTTTCTGCGATGGCGACTTCACGCCAGATTTTGGGGGCGGCGGTGAGGTTGCCTTTGGCCTGGAGGACGCGAGAGGGGATGCGCTCCATGCGCTTCAGAATGTCGTAGAAGCGTTTGTTGCGGGGAGCGTATTCGAGGGCGTAGGGCGTGAAGAGGGCATTGCCGATGACTTCGGCGTAGAGCTGGGGAGAGTGGGCCCAGGGAGTGAGGACTTCGAGTTCGAATTTGGCGAAATCGATGCGCTGGCGGACGAGGTCGTAGTCGGCGCGATCTTCGGGAGCCAGCTTTTCCGGGTTGACGTCACGCTTGAGGCCGCTAGAGAAGCGTGAGTAGTAGGCGCGCTGACGGTTAGCAGTGACGATTGAGAATTCGTCGAGGAGTTCGTCGAGGGGGACGCCGTTGTGGCGGTGGTAGCCAGCGGCTGTAGCCAGAGATGGGGCGAAGGTAAGTGAGTTGAGGACGAATTCTTCGGCGATCTGCGAAAAGCGCTGGGGCTTTGGGGTACAGCTGGCGAGGAGCAGCAGCAGAACGGGCAGGACGAGGCGCATGTACCTATAGGATGTCATTTGAAGGGGCCGGTGAGGTTGGTGGTGATCCAGCCGCCGTAGAAATTGCCTTTTTGTGGGGTGACATTTTCATCCTCGACAAAGCAGGCATCGACCCGGCCAGGATAGACGGCGAGGAAGCCGCGAATGGATTCGAAGTCGAAGGTGGGATTTTCGTAGCTCCAGGCGGCGTTTTCAGACTGGCGGTTGTTGAGTTCGATCGACCAGTAAGAGGCGGTGCCTTTGAACTCGCAGACAGAGTAGTGGTCTGTTTTCTTGAGGATGCCGCGGAGGAAATCGTCTTTGGGGATGTAATAAGCGGGCGGGTGAGACGTTTCGAGGACGCGAAGGGCGCGGGAGGTGTCGGCGATCGTGTGGCCGACGAACTCAATGCGGATGCGCTGAGGGACGGGTTTAACACGGGGGGGCCGGGGGTAAGACCAGACGGATTCCTGACGGAGCATGTTTGATGGATGCCCACAGCCGGGAGGTTGAGGTTGAAATTTAAGGTTTGAAGTTGGGGTCGCTCTTTTGGAGTTCGGCCATGGCTTTACGCAGAGCGGCAGCTTTTTCGGCGGGCCAGGCTTGACCTTTCTTGCCGTTATAGGCAATGGAGAACTCTTCAACGGCCTGGACGAGCTTGTTGAAGCGGTCTTCGAAGCGGCGGAGTTGGACACGTTGCAGGTAGGGGCTCTGGCCCACGGGGGTAGGTTCGGCCACAACGGGTACATGGGACCGGTGCATTGCAACTGCTTGTTCTTGAGCACGGACGGGGTCCGTGGGGAATTGAAGCAGGAAAAGCATGATGAGTGAAGCGTTCATGTTTCGGCCCTCCAAGTCGCCGTAAGGATTCAATATCGTTTAGTGTACGCATATTGCAAATCGGTTACAACGAGATTTTCTTTAGGTTTCAATTTGAATAATGAACCTTCATATATTGGATCGTTTGGAGAGATGCGGGCCGTAGAGAGAGAGGATTCGATTGGATTCTCCGGTTGGACTCATTGCCTGGCAAGAAGATGACCTTTGCTGCTTTCGCGCGAGAGCAATATTGCTAAGTGATTGACTATGAAACGGTTATGTCAATTATTGAGCCCGATGCTGGTGTGCGCGGGTATGTCGGCGAGGATTGGCGTTGGGGGAATCGGCATTGGCGGCAGCAACAATTTCTCTGGAGCTAGAAGATCGGACCCCTGAGGGGGCTGATCGCTCCTCGGAGGCGGCATCTCGCTGCTTTTGTCCGGCTTAGGATTTGCGTTCGTAACGAGTCAATTGCGCACGGCGTCGTCGCCGCGAAGCAAATGCCCTGGCCCCACTTCTCAGGCGGAAGCGTGACCTCGACGGCTTCTCTTGTGTGATTTGCGACATCAACTTTGGGTATGGCCACACGACGGGGAATGGCATTCGTCACTGTTGAAAATGCAAGCCGAATTCCAGAGACAGGAATAGCCTTGGTAGTTTTGGCCGGTGTGGCTGCGATTTTCTCAAGAAACTTGCCGAAGAATCCCTGGCGGCAAATGGAACAGGTCAGCCATTGTCACTTTCCGCACAGATGTCCCTTCCTTCGACCAGGCGAGGATCTTTGGAGTGCTGAACTGATCTGAATCAGAACTGAGTTCCTGTGGTCTGTTGATGACCCCTGAGAATTCGCCAAATCTATGAACCAAAGTGGACTCAGGAGAAGCAGAATCCCCTTTGGGGCCTGACAGGGAATACGGTGCGCTGCGATCGCCGTCAAAATGTGTTCTAAGGTCAAAACGCTAGGGTCTAAGCAATGAAATAACTTAGTACGATAACACGTTACTTAGGGTGTAGGGATAGTACATTATCCGTGTTACGTTCTACTCTATGAATACTATCTTGCGTGGGGTGGTTTTAAGCCTGGCGTTGACATGCGCCGGTGTAGCGGCATCGATTGATTTTTCTGGAACGGGCATTGGCGGAACTGGAACGTTCTCAGAAGTAGGAAGCGGAACAACGTTCAACGGCACGATTACGGTGGTGAGTGCTGGCAGCGACGGTATCCTGGATAATCCTAACAATGGCGGAAGGTATTCCTTGCTGATTGGAGGAATCCAAGTGAGCGTGGGCGGCCTTGGGCAATTTTCCTTTACCGAGGGCGAAGAGGTAAATGTCTCGATCAACGTCCTGAACAGTGATGAAGGGACGGATGGGGTGGAATTTGAGGCCCAGGATCCTTTTTTTGGTTCTATCGTGGTTACGTTCTTTGGGGATTTAACAGGCAATTTTGTGAGTGCCCCCGTAGGGGACAACGGACTCGATGCAGTCAAATAAATCAATTGGGCGCACTTCAGCAGCGGCAACATGACGATTACCTTATTTAATCCTCTGGAAGAAACGTCGACTCTTGGCGCCATTTCATTGCCAGACAATGAGGCATATTTTGTGATCAACAACGTGAACGATGTTCCGGAGCCGGGTACGGCTTTGGTAGTGCTGGCTGGAGTGGCGGCGATCTACTTGCGGCGACGGTAGCACTGGCTGCCTTCCTTACCGAAAACGTTGAAAACATCTAATGGCGAAAGGGGACTTGGCGAAAGCTGAGTCCCCTTTCTGCTTTTAGGGAGCAAAGGCTGCGGATGTCGAATGGCAGCAGAATTGGTGCAGGCCTGAACTGGCATGATGGCGGCTTGGTGGTTTTTTGAGGAGAAGGATCGAGAGATGGCGACTTCTAAGCGAAATCGACTAAGGTGCTTGCGCAAACATCCTAAGTAAGGTAAATAGATACTAAGAGAGTATCACTTTACTAGTATCTATGATAATTTTCTCCCTATGAACAGTGGTCCGAACCGGGCACATGGGTAACGGAATAAACGTATCCGTAAGACCATCCCCAGTCTTGCCGCTACGCGCCGGATCTGCTATCCCTCCACGCCTCTGGCGTCAGCTTCGCCACCTCGCTCAGCTTCCTGCCGCCCATTCCCGGCAACACCGCCATCAAGTATTCCCGCACCGGAATCTCCAATCTCTTGCAGGTTTCGACAATGCTCAGGATCGCGGCCACCTTCGGTCCCGCCTCCTCGCTCCCCACATGGATCCAGTTCTTTCTCCCCAGCGCCACTCTCCGCATCGAGTTCTCGGCCCGGTTGTTGCTCAGCTCCAATTCGGCATGGTCCACGAAGCACACCAGCCGCTTCCACAAACTCAGCGTGTAACTAACTCCCTTTCCCAGCTCACTCGACGGCAGCGCCGATTTCGACAACCGCAGTAACTCCTCGCGCAAGCCATCCAGCAGCGGCCGCGCCTGCTCGCGCCTGGCCGCCTGCCTTTCCTCCAATCCCCATCCCGCTTCTCGCGCTGCGGCATCCACCGCAAACATCTCGTTCATCCGCGCCACCACCCGCGCCGCATCCGCGTCCTTCGGATTCAGCTTCAACGCGTCGATAAACTTCCGCCGCGCATGCGCCCAGCAAGCCGCATGCACCATGCCCGGCGCTCCCACCTTGTCGTAGGCCGAATAGCCATCCGTCTGCAAAATCCCCGCGAAGTTCCGCAACAATTTCTTCGGACCCTCGCGCGATCGTCCCATCTGAAAATCGAATACCGCCGCCCCACCCCGCCCATGCAGCCCTGGCCGCGAATACTGCCATAAGTAAGCTTGATGATTCTTCCCTCTCCCCTCCTTCACCTGCACCGGAACCGGCGTTTCGTCCGCCTGCAAGTAAGTCCCGGCCAGTAACTCCCGCTTCATCGCCTCCACCACCGGCCCCAGTAACTCTCCCACCCGCATCACCCAGCCATCCATCGTCGCCCGGTGAATTTCCACTTCCGTTTCCCGCTCCAGCACCGCGCTCTGCCGGTACAACGGCAAGTGATCGCAGTACTTGGCGATCACCGTATCCACCACCACCCAGTCACTGGCCAGTCCCTTTTCGACGATGCGTTCCGCCACCGGCGCCGTCTTCACCCCAGCCTCGCCGCAGTTCCCGCAGGCCCGCTTCTCGCGCTTGGTCACCAGCACGAAATACTTCGCCGGTTCCACTTCAAGCTGCTCGCTCGTCTCGTAGCCAATCACTTCCAGGCACCGTCCACATTGCCCGCAAAGGCATTGCGCCTCGTCCAGCTTCACAATCTTTTCCACTCGCGGCAAGCTCTCCGGCAGTTGCTGCCGCCCCGGATGCTTGCGCTCCTTCGATCCGCCGCGCCGCACCAGAACTTCGATGTCCCGCGCTGCCTCGGCTTCCACTTCCTCGCTGCTCACGCCCGGCTCGGCTTCGAGCAATTCCAGTTGCTGGTCGCTCAGCTTCTCCGAGCTCGGCCCATACTTGGCGATCAACCGCTTGCGCAGCTTTGCCTCAAGCGACTGGATCTTCAGCATCGCCCAGGCCAGCTCCCGCCGGAGAGTCACTACTTCCGGACTGTCCGTTGGCTGTTCTTGGAGTAACTGGCTCACGAGTGGGGGAAGCAATAGAATACAAGACTTCCGCTCACTTACAAAGCACTTTCTGATGGCTATCGCTAATTGGCCTTCTCAATCCGCAGCCAGCCCCGACGCGGCTTCGCTTGCGACAGGTCCAGTCCCGCCACCAGCATCGCCAACTCCTCCTGCCGCATCGCGACGCTCGTTTGTCCGGCTCCCGCTTCGGGCCAATGAAACCGGCCCTTCTCCAGCCGCTTGGCGCACACCCAAAGACCGCTGCCATCCCAGAACACCACCTTCAGCCTCGTTCTCGACCGATTGGAGAACAGGAACAGATGGCCGCTCAGCGGATCTCTCCCCAACTCATCCCGCACCAACCCAAACAGCCCTTCGAATCCCTTGCGCATATCGACCGCCCCGGTCGCCACATACACCCTCGTCGCCGGCCCCAGCCCCAGCATCTCTAGCCCACAACCGACAACAATCGCCGCAGCGCCGCTTCATCGAAATCCGCTGCAACCTCCAATCGCAGCCCATCGCGCAAAATCAATGTCAGCGGCTTTGCCCCCTTCGCGCCCTCCATCACCACGGGCAGCACTCTAGCCTGTTCGCGTTCCCGCCCGTTCTCCCGCCGCAGATAATAATCCAGCGTCGTCACCGCGATCCCCATCTTCTGGCAATATGCCTTCCGGCTCAACCCACTACCACGGTAGCCCGACACCAACTCAACTCCCCAATCCAACCCGCGCCGCTTCCTGTCTGACATCCCTTCACTTCAGCAGAGTTCCTCGGTTCGCTCAAGAACGGGGATGCTCTTACGCTTACACTGCACTGAATTTGTAGCCTTCCGCGGTCCGAACCGGGCACATGGGTAACGGAATAAACCGGGCACATAGGTAACACTTTTGGCTGGAGGGGGAAGCACCCGATGGCCTGGAAAGAGACTTGTGTGATCGAGCAAAGAGAAGAGTTCATCG
>Ga0194133_10000756_pt1 | contig 61837 bp, 64 predicted proteins | sample TA2KigOf40mmetaG_FD_155448 | JGI IMG/M metagenome (GOLD analysis project Ga0194133, IMG submission 155448) | Freshwater microbial communities from Lake Tanganyika, Tanzania - TA2015055 Kigoma Offshore 40m | ecosystem: Environmental > Aquatic > Freshwater > Lake | place: Tanzania: Lake... | reverse complement strand
GCGTCACTGATCCCAGCCGTCCGGCAAGCCTTCGCCACATCCGCACCGCCAGCCAAATCAAGCTCAACCTGACGTAAAATCTTCAGACAATCCTCATCCGAATAGCGCTTCCAAGCCATCCAAAACCCTCCCCTATGACACAACAATAGTGGCTCAACTTTAGGGGGCTGAGACACGTGACCCTTGGACGACACAGCGACCCCAGCGAGGATGAGATCACAATCGCCGAGCGAGCCTTGTTAGCAAAGAATTTGAGCGGCTGGCTGGCAATCATGGAAGGAGATCCATGGGTCGGAAGCCCTCCACGGCTTTTGGAAGTCAGGCCCTTGGCGTCACCAACCTCTAACTTTTCGGACGCGGCAGACGCTTGCATCATCAAGATGCTCGCCAAAAGAGACGAATTAAAAGAGTGATGTGGGAAAACTAAGCGGAAAACCGGCTAACCTACGCTGCCATCCTCAATTTCCGTTCATTGGTGCTGCCTCAAGTTTCCGCCCCTAGTTCCACTCCCCCAGGTATCCATTTCACGAACCCATGCTGCACCGCAGCACGAATAAACCATTTCAGATCAACGCATTAAACCTTGTTGGAAAAATCAGCCTACCCTCAAGCTTTGGAGAGAATCCCCCGATTCGGAGAGAAAAAGCCCGACCATTCCACCCCCGCACCATCGAGGTTTCTGGCGAAAAGCCCGCAAATGCTCGGGAATTTCCAAGCCCGTCCAGGGCTGAGAGCATGTTTGGGGAAAGGGAGGTGGCGTCCCGTACGGGATTCGAACCCGTGCTGCCAACGTGAAAGGCTGGTGTCCTAGGCCTCTAGACGAACGGGACAAGGCCGGAAGGCGCGTTCATTAGCCCTAGTTGCGTCCCGCGCCTAGCCCCCCTTGGCCAATTATCGCCCGAACCTTGCCAGAAAATCTTCTTACGGCTTTTGTGGCGCCTCACCTCACACCCTGGCCCCTCATCATGTCGGAAAAGCCCTGTCGGCTCTATCTCATCACCCCTCAGCGGTTTGACCCATTGGTCTTTCGCGATTCCCTCGCGGCGGCGCTCGATGCCGGGGATGTCGCTTGTTTGCAATTGCGCCTCAAGGACGCAAACGATGATGACATTGCGCGCGCCACGGAAGCCCTGATGCCCATCGCCGCTGCGCGGGATGTTGCGTTTCTGTTGAATGACAATGCCGCGCTCGCGGTCAAGCTTGGCTGCGATGGCGCCCATCTCGGCCAGGGAGACGGCAATCATGCCGAGGCGCGTCGGCTACTCGCTGGGCGCATTCTCGGCATCACTTGCCATGCTTCACGCCACCTTGCGATGGAAGCTGGCGATCTTGGCGCGGATTATGTGGCGTTTGGCGCCTTCTACCCAACCGAAACCAAAGAGACCGTGCATCGTGCGGGGCCAGACATTCTCGCTTGGTGGGATGAAATGTTTGAAGTTCCCTCCGTTGCGATTGGCGGAATCACTGCAGAAAATTGCGCCCCGCTTGTGCAGGCAGGTGCGGATTTCTTGGCGGTGATCGGCGCAGTGTGGAACCACCCAGACGGCCCAGCGGAGGGTGTTTGCGCGATGAATGATGCCATCCGCGCCGCTCTCAACCATTGATGCCTGATCAGTTTACGGGCTGATGGCCAAGGCAACGGCATTCAAAGCCGGCAGAAAAAGTGCCGCACAATCGCTCGGGCTTCTTCAAGCCTCGTCGAAATACGATTTGATGGTGTGGAAGATGCAAAGCAATCCCAAGCCGATCAGTCCAAAGCCAAAAATGCTCATGCCGATATCCTGCGCTGCGGCGGCGGTGATGATGAAAGCCAGGAAGAACCAATTCGCCACATAGATATGCGGTTCTTCGCGGCGTATGATGGTACCACCAAAGGCGATCAGGTAGAAAACCCAAACCACCGTCAGCCACAAATCCACATACCATTCCGGTTCGGCATATTCTTTGCCCTGGGTGATGCCCAGCACATAGCCAAGTGCCGCCATGACAATGACGAATTGATAGCCCCAGAACAGGAACCACCCCATATCGTCGCCGCCAAACAATCGTGCACGGCAGGTGCGCTGCACGATGAACAGGCTGGTGCAGAACAGCGCATTGCCGCCAAAGGCGAATATCACCGCGCTGGTATGCACCGGGCGGATTCGCCCGAAGCTGGTCCATTCCAGATCAAGATTGAGCAATGGAAAAGCAAGTTGCAGCGCGATGACAACGCCCACCAGAAACCCCACAACGCCCCAGAAGGCGGTGGCGATGGCAAAGGCGCGGATTGGGCCTTCCACCAAGATGGGCTGATCACCGGGCACGCTTCGCGCCGAGGCGGCAATGGCTGCCATGTCTAGTCTCCCTCAAGACGCAGGACTCGAAACGGGCCGCGTCAGGGGGCAGAAAAGAACCAGCCGCATGGCGCGTCCTTGATCAGGATCAATTTCGCCATGAATCGCTCCGCTAAATTACAGGTCCAATCGCCTGGGCCATGCGCCCATAGGCAAGCGGAGGAAGCTTATCATGCCAAGCGATGCAGCAAGTGCGCCGCGGCGACTGACTATTCGGAAGGTCACGCCCGACCGCCCCTGGGTATGGCTGAATGCCGGCTGGCGCGATTTGATGACCAATCCCCGCATTGGATTTTTTTACGGCGCCGCCTTGGCCGCTGCGGGTTGGTTACTGATGATGATCCTGCTTGGCGTGCGCTCGGCCTGGGTGATTCTGCCAGCATCGGCTGGGTTTTTCATGATCGCCCCCTTGCTCGCGACCGGGCTTTATGAGGCAAGTCGGCTCCGTGCTGAGGGCAAAGCCGTCACATTCAGCGCCTGCCTTGCCGGCTTCACGCGCAATGGCCAGCAACTTGCTTTCTTGGGCGCTGTGCTGGTGATTCTGCATTTGTTCTGGGTGCGCGTTGCGGCACTCATTTTCATGCTGATGTTTGGCATCAATTTCACGCCAAGCCTGGAAGATTTGCCTTTGGCCATGTTGCGGTCCGACATGCTGCTGCCCTTCCTGATTGTTGGCACTGGCGCAGGCGCCATCCTGGCGGCGGTGGCTTTCGCGATTTCAGCGATTTCCATTCCCATGCTGGTGGATCGTGATGTCTCCACCATGGAAACGATTGTGCTTTCCATACGCGCGGTCGTGACCAATCCAGGCGCAATGATCTTCTGGGCGGGCCTGATTGTAGTGTTTACCGCCTTTGCGATGGTGCCCTTCTTCCTCGGCCTCGCGCTCGTGGTGCCGCTGATCGGGCACGCCACCTGGCATGCCTATAAGGACCTCGTCGTCGAAGCCTGATCAGGGCCGCATGGTGAGTGCGGCGAGGCCCGTACCGCGCAAGGGTTCCGCCAGCCGCGCGAAATCACAGAGCAGCGGGCGGGTTTCGCGCGGGTCAATGATTTCCTCGACCCAAAAGGCCTCGGCGGTTCGGAAGGGGGAACGGAGCTTCTGCAAACGCTCGTCTATTTCAGCGATTTTCGCTTCACGATCTGTCGCGGCATTCACCTCAGCGGCATAGGCAGCCTCGATCCCGCCTTCCAAAGGCAGCGATCCCCAGCGCCCGGATGGCCAAGCATAACGGATGGAATAGCGCCCTGCTGGTTGATGCACGACACCGGCGACACCAAAGGCATTGCGCAGAATAACGGTGCACCAGGGCGCGCGGCATTGATTGACCGCCGCCATGGCGCGTACCCCCCAGCGGATAGTCGCGGTTTTCTCGGCATCCAACCCAACGGCGAAGCCGGGACAATCCATCAGATACACCACCGGCAAATGGAAGGTTTCCGCCATATCCACAAAGCGAATGATCTTGGCGCAGGCATCGGCAGTCCAGGATCCGCCCGAGAATACCGGATCGGATGCCATCACCGCGACCGGCAAGCCATCCAGCCGCGCGAGGCCCGTGATGATCGGGCGGCCAAACCAGCGGCCCATTTCGAAAAAACTGCCCTTGTCGAAGAGTGTTTCGACAATCGGGCGCATCTTATAGGCTTGTCGCGGATCGCGCGGGATGGCGCTGATCAGCTTGGCGTCGCGCCGCCCCGGATTATCGCGCGAGCGCAAGCGGGGCGATACCTCAAACACCGATTGCGGCAGGTAGGACAGGAAGCGCCGCGCGGCGGCGAAGGCTTCTTCTTCTGTCTCCACCGCGTCATCCACCGCGCCGGCCTTGCATTGAATCTCCCATCCACCCAGGTCGCGCTTTTCCAGGCTTTCGCCCAAGCGCGCGACCACCGGCGGGCCGGCCACGAACATGGCGGATGATTTCGTCATCACCGAATAATGCGCTGCCGCGAGCCGCGCCGCACCAAGCCCGGCGACCGATCCAAGGCCGAGGGTCACCACCGGCACCAGGCCAAGATTTTGCGTTGTCAGATGATAAAGCTGCGTGCCGCCAACGCCGCCCGGCAGATTGGCGCGCCCCGTGGTTTCAATGGTTTTGACCGAACCACCGCCGCCGGAGCCTTCAATCATGCGAATGATCGGCAGGCGCAATTCAGCGGCCATGCGTTCCGCCATGATGGGTTTTTCGCGAATGGTCGCATCAGCGCTGCCGCCACGCACGGTGAAATCATCGCCCACCACCACCACAGGGCGGCCTTCAATCTCGGCCCGGCCCATGACGCAGTTGGAAGGGGTCAGGGTGACCAGATCGCCCTTTGCGTCGTACTCGCCGCGCCCGGCAATGGCGCCGACTTCATGGAAGCTGTCCTTATCCACCAGCTTCAACACGCGTGCGCGCACCGTCAGCCGCCCGCCATCATGCTGGCGCTTCACCTTATCTGGCCCGCCCATGGCCTCGGCCATGGCTTGGCGGCGCTTCAGCTCATCGATTTCCGGTTGCCAAGTCATGTGGCGTTTCCCTGGTATCTTTCTGCCGGCAAGTGTCACGCGACTTACCGCACCCTGCAAGCGGGCGTTGTCGCAAGCCTCCGGAACCCCCATGATAGAAAGGCCCAGCCGCACAGAGACGCCGCCATGCCGATTGATGAAAGCCTGAAATTCCTGCCCGTAAACATCGCGGTCCTGACCGTGAGCGACACGCGCGATATGGCGAGCGACCGTTCCGGCCAGACGCTCCAAGACAGGATCGAAGCCGCGCGGCATCATTGCGTGGCGCGGGAGATTGTGAAGGATGATCCGGACGCGATTGAAGCCGTGCTGCGGCGCTGGATTGCCGACCCTGCCGTTGATTGCGTGATTACCACCGGCGGTACCGGCATCACCGGGCGGGATGTGACGCCGGAAGCCTTCAAGCGCGTCTTGGAAAAGGAAATTGAAGGCTTCGGCGAATTATTCCGCTGGATCAGCTTTCAGAAGATCGGCACGTCAACCATCCAATCCCGCGCCATGGGCGGCGTTGCCGGCGGCACCTATCTTTTCGCGCTGCCTGGTTCAACCGGCGCCTGCAAGGATGGCTGGGATGAGATTCTGCGCTTTCAATTGGATTCGCGGCACCGCCCCTGCAATCTGGTGGAGCTGATGCCGCGCCTATTGGAACATCTGAAGCCGGCCTAACCAACGGCGCGAGGGATAACCCCTCGCGCGTTATGCCTTACGCTGCCTTGGAAGTCGCCAAGGCCTTCCACACGCTCTCAGGCGTGGCCGGCATATCAATATGCTTCACGCCATCCCCGGCAAGCGCATCCACCACGGCATTGATCAGCGCCGGCGGGCTGCCGACCGCGCCAGCCTCCCCCGCGCCCTTCACGCCAAGCGGATTGGTCTCACACGGGACTTCGATGAAATCCACATCAATATTCGGCAGGTCATCGGCACGCGGCAGCGCGTAATCCATGAAGGACGCTGACAGAAGCTGGCCGCTTTCCGCATCAAAGGCCGTGCGTTCCAGCATGGCCTGGCCAATGCCCTGCGCCACGCCTCCATGCACCTGGCCGCGCACAACCAGCGGGTTCAGCGCATGGCCCACATCATCAATCACCACATAATTAGCGACCTTGATGATGCCCGTATCGGGGTCCACCTCCACCTCCGCAGCGTGGCAGCCATTGGGGAAGGTGTGGGATTTGATCTGCGCCACTTCCAGCGCATCCAGCAGCGTCACCTCCTGGCCCTTGGCAGCGCGCGCCTTCTGCGCTGCCGCCAATTCCAGAATGCCAATGCCCTTATCGGTGCCAACCACACCGAAGCGGCCATTGGCCGTGGTGAATTCAATATCCGCGACGGCGGCTTCCAAATGCTCAGACGCTGCCTTCTTGCCTTTTTCCACCACCGAAGCCGCTGTTACCAGAATGGCCTGGCCTTCGGAATAAAGGCTGCGCGCACCACCCGTTCCACCGCCCGAAGGCAGGCTTTCGGAATCGCCCTGGCGCACACGGATTTTTTCAATCGGAATGCCGAGTTCGTGGCTCGTCAACATGGCATAGGCGGTTTCATGCCCCTGCCCCGTGCTTTGCGTGCCGACATAGACATCAACATATCCATCATCGGCAAAGCGCACAGCAGCGTTTTCCGTGGCATCACCGCCCGTCGCTTCCAGGTAATAGGCAAAGCCAATGCCACGCCTTTTGCCACGCCGCTGGGCGTCAGCACGCCGCGCCGCGAAGCCGGACCAATTCAGCCGTTCAAGCGCGGTATCCATGAGCTTGGCGAATTCACCGGAATCATAGCGCTGCCCCATGGCCGAGACGTAAGGCATGGCGGAAGACGGCACCATGTTGCGCTTCCTGATCGCAACACGATCCATGCCAATTTCCTGCGCCGCCGTATCGATCAGGCGCTCGACCAGATAATTGCTCTCAGGCCGGCCAGCACCGCGATAGGCATCCACCGGCACGGTATTGGTCATCACGCCCACAACATTGGCGTAGATGGCACCGAAATCATAAACACTCGCCAGCACCTTGGTGCCGGCACCGGTTGGGATGAAGGGCGCGAAAGTGTTCAGATAGGCGCCCATATTCGCCCAATTCTTTGTGCGCAGCGCGAGGAACTTGCCATCCTTGTCCAAAGCCAATTCACCGGCGGTGATGTTATCGCGCCCATGCGTATCTGACTGGAAGGCTTCCGTACGCTCGGATGTCCATTTCACCGGGCGCTTCAGCTTGCGCGCGGCGAAGCAGGTCAGCACATGTTCGGCATACAGAAACAGCTTCATGCCAAAGCCGCCGCCGACATCGGGGGTGACGACGCGGAAGTGATCTTCCGGCAGGTTGAAGACGCTGCCGGCCAGAAGCTTGCGCACAAGCCAAGACCCCTGGGTATTGGTGTGCAGTGTCCATTTGTTGCTGCCGGCATCATAATCCGCCACCGCCGCACGGGCTTCCATGCTGGCCACCACCACGCGGTTATTCACCACCGTCAGGCGGGTGACATGCGCGGCCTTGGCGAAAAGCGCATCGGTCTTGTCCTTGTCGCCGACATGCCAATCGAAGCAGGTATTGTTGGGCGCACTCGGCCAAACCTGCGGCTGACCAGGCTTGGTCGCGGTCGCAAGATCGGTGGCCGAGGGCAGGATTTCATAATCCACCTCAATCGCTTCCGCCGCATCGCGCGCCGCCTTGGCGGTTTCGGCGACCACAAAGGCCACCGGATCGCCCACATGGCGCACCACGCCTTCCGCCAGGGTCGGGCGCGGCGTGGAGGAAATGGCCGAACCATCAATATTCTTGAGCGGGATCAGGCAAGGCAGCGGGCCAAGCCCCTCGGCGGCCAGATCGGCTGAGGTATAAACCCCAAGCACGCCCGGCATCGCCTTAGCGGCGGCGGTAGAAATGCTCTTAATCGCCGCATGGGCATGGGGGCTGCGCAGCACCACGCCATGGGCTTCGCCGGGCAGGCTGATATCGGCGGTATACTGCCCATCGCCTTTCAACAGCCTTGGGTCTTCCACACGACGAATTGATTGGCTGAGGCCGAATTTTGCCATAGCGGGCTACTCCCTGTTCTGCGTTCCTGCGTATCATTCAACAGGTTGGGGCGGGATGGAAAGAGGGCAAGTCCGCCTTCGCCGCGAATTGTCATCGGGCCACCGATTGCACCATGGGTCCGATCTTGTCAGTTTGGTTAGCTAACAAATAAGGGATTAAGCGTGATGTCCGGACAGGCAAAGCCACCAGGGCCCGAATCCATGCTCCTATCAGGTCGGCTTGGCGCCCAGCTTGTGCGTCAGGCGGCAGGCAGTTGGTGGGTCTTTATGCTCCGCGGCATCGCCGCGATTATTTTCGGGATTTTGGTGTTCCTTTTCCCCGGCCTCGGGCTCGCCTTCATCCTGGGCTTTCTTGGCGCCTGGATGGTGTTTGATGGCATTGGCTCAATCTACCAGGCCGCACAGGGTGGCCACCCAAGCGGTGAGCGTAGCCGAACCTGGCTTTGGATTGACGGCATTATCTCCCTCGCTGCCGCGGCGGTGATCCTTTTCGCGCCGGGGGTTTCGGCCATTGGCCTGCTGGTTGTCACAGCCGCCTGGTTCCTGCTGTCGGGCGGGGCGCGTTTGATGCTGGCCTTTCGGCTTTCGTCAGTGCTGCTGGGCTTGCTGGGCGCGGTGAATATCCTGATCGGCGCCTGGATGCTGCTGCGCCCGGGGCCGGGCTTGCTTGCGGTGATCTGGATGGTGGCGCTGGAGGCTGCCATCATGGGCGTGATCATGATCGGCCTCGGCTGGCGGCTTAAGCATATCCACCAGAATCCGCATCAGGATCAGGGGCAGACGCGGATTTGATCTGGGGTGGGTGAAACCATTAGGCTCAACCCATGTGGTTCCCTGCCCCAAAGGAGCTCCCGCTCCGCCCCTTCGCCCGCCTGCCGGATCGCTTGCGGAATCTCCGCCGATCATCCTGGGCTGATGCCAATCGCGCCGGCGCGCCGATTGACAGTTTCCTGGAGGGCCCCTGCTTTGATCGCGCGGGGCGCTTCCTGGTCACCGATATCCCCAATGGTCGCATCCTGCTGGTCGGCCCTGGCGATGGCTGGGACGTGCTGGCGGAATATGAGGGCTGGCCGAATGGCCTGGCCCTCGGCGCCGATGATGCGCTGCTAATCGCGGATTATCGCCATGGCTTGCTGACGCTCGATCCCGCGCGCGGTTCCATCGCGCCCTTGCTGGAAACCGTGGGCAGTGAGGGGTTTCTCGGCCTGAATGATGTGATCCTTGGCCCGCAAGGCGCCATTTTCTTCACCGACCAAGGCCAGACCGGGCTGCAGGACCCGCGCGGGCGGGTTTATCGGCTTGGCGCCGATGGGCGACTTGATCGGCTGATCTCGAACGGCCCAAGCCCGAATGGCATTGCGCTGAACAAGGCCGGCACACATTGCTATGTGGCCATGACCCGTTCCTGTGAGGTCTGGCGCTTCGCCCTTCGCGCGGACGCTATTGTGGGCAAGGCCAATCTGTTCTTCCGAACGCCGGCCGGCACATCCGGTCCCGATGGCATGGCAGTTGATGTGCATGACCGGCTTTTCATCGCCAATCCTGGCCATGGCATGGTCTGGGGTGTGGATGCGCATGGTGTGCCGCTATTCGCACTGGATTGCCGGCCATTCGGGCGCATGCCGACCAATTGCTGCTTCGCGCCCGATGGCGTGACGCTGCTGATCACGGAAAGCCAATCGGGGCAGGTGCTGGCAGCGGAAATACCGGCGCCCTGATTGGCGCGACTAACCTTCGGGGGCCGCAAGCCCAGCTTCGCTCAGCGGGCGCGAATAAGGCTCCGAAGGTGGCTCAGCACAATCTCAGCCGTCTGTTCAGGCGAACCGCTCACGGTATTGATGCGCAGTTCGGGATTTTCCGGCGATTCATAAGGGCTTGAGACACCTGTGAAGTTTTGGATCGCACCGCTCATTGCCTTGGCGTAAAGGCCCTTGGGGTCTCGGCGCACACACTCCTCGATCGGGGTATCCACGAAAACCTCAATGAATTCACCCTGATCAAAAAGCTCACGCACCATCCGGCGCTCAGCACGGAAGGGCGATATGAAGCTGCACAGCACGATCAGGCCCGCATCCACGAAAAGCTTCGCAACCTCACCCACGCGGCGGATATTCTCAACGCGATCCTGATCCGTAAAGCCAAGATCACGGTTCAGCCCGTGGCGGAGATTGTCGCCATCCAGCGCATAGGTGTGTCGTCCTTCGGCATGCAAAGCCTGTTCGACCAGCTTGGCGATGGTGGATTTGCCCGATCCAGACAGGCCAGTAAACCACAGTACCAAAGGCTTCTGATGATCGAGTGCCGCGCGCGCATGCTTGTCAACAAGGAACTGCTCGGCATGGATGTTGGTAGCGCGCCGCAACGGGAAGGCCACCATGCCCGCGCCCGCAGTGCGATTGGTGAAGCGGTCAACCAGAATGAACGCCCCGGTTGCGCGGTTTTCAACATAGGGATCAAGCGCGACACGCGTTGCGAGCGAGAGGTTGCAGAAGGCGATCTCGTTCATATCGAGCTTCTTTGCCGGCGCCTGTTCCAGCGTGTTGATATCAACGCGGTGCTTGATGGAAGTAACGGAAGCCGCAGTCTAAATATTGCCGATCCGCATCATATATTGCCGGCCGGGCAGCAGGCCCTCTTCATCCATCCAAAGCAGATGTGCGGCGAATTGGTCGGTCACATCGGGCCGATCGGCAAGTGGCGCAAGCAAATCACCACGCGCAACGTCAACCTCATCAGCCAGGCAGATCGTGATCGCATCCCCTGCAACGGTGGTGGCCTTGTCGCCATCCAGGCCAAGAATGCGCGCAACACGGCTTTGCTGGCCGGAAGCCGCCACCACTACACCATCGCCAACCGCAATCTTCCCTGAAGCCACGGTGCCGGAAAAGCCACGGAAGTCGAGGTTTGGGCGGTTCACCCTTTGCACGGGAAAGCGAAAAGGTTTGCTCGCCGCGTCCTGGTCCACGTCGACATTTTCAAGATGATCCATCAGCGTCGTGCCGCGGTACCAGGGGGTATTGCCACTGCGTTGCGTCATATTGTCGCCAAACCGCGCCGACACAGGAATAGGCACCAATGAAGTAAAACCAAGGCCCGAGGCAAAACGCGCCCAATCGCCAACGATGCGGTCAAAGGTAGCTTGGTCGAAATTGACCAAATCAATCTTGTTCACCGCCAGCACGACATGGTGGATGCCAAGCAATGAGCAGATATAGGTATGGCGCTTGGTCTGCGTCAGTACGCCCTTGCGCGCATCAGCCAGGATGATGGCAAGGTCGGAATTTGAAGCACCGGTCGCCATATTGCGTGTGTATTGCTCATGGCCAGGCGTATCCGCGACAATGAAGCTACGCTTAGGGGTGCCAAAAAACCGGTAGGATACGTCAATGGTAATGCCTTGCTGGCGTTCAGCTTCAAGCCCATCAACCAGCAATGCAAGGTCAATATCCTCACCCACCGTGCCGTGCTTGCGGCTATCCTTCGCGATCGTTGCCAGTGTGTCATCCATAATCAGGCGGCTGTCATAAAGCAGGCGCCCGATCAGCGTAGATTTTCCGTCATCCACCGAACCGCATGTCAGAAATCGCAGTAGCGAGGGGGCAACTTCGATGGCTGTCGTCATCAGAAATAACCCTCACGCTTCTTGCGTTCCATCGAAGCTTCCTGGTCCTTGTCGATCAGGCGCCCGGCACGCTCGCTCACGCGGCTTTCGCGCAATTCGCTTATCACCTGTTCGATAGTCTCCGCGCGGCTCTCATGCGCGGCCGTCAGCGGCCAATCCCCCATGGTTCGGAAACGTACCCACAATTCCTCAACGCTCTCCCCGGCGGCGAGCGGCATGCGGTCATCATCGCGCATGATCAGCATCCCTTCACGCCGGATGATCGGCCTCCGCGCCGCGTAATAAAGCGGGACGATCGGGATATTCTCGGCGGCGATGTAGTCCCACACGTCGAACTCGGTCCAGTTTGACAGCGGGAAGACGCGCATCCCCTCCCCCTGGTTGATCCGTGTGTTGAACAGCCCCCAGAGTTCGGGTCGCTGATTGCGCGGTTCCCAAATGTGGCCAGCAGTGCGGTGGCTGAAGATGCGTTCCTTGGCGCGGGCCTTTTCCTCATCGCGGCGGGCGCCGCCGATCGCCGCATCAAAGCCGTGCTTGTCGAGCGCCTGCTTCAAAGCCTCGGTGCCCATGACGTTCATATGCACCTGGCTGCCATGATCAATCGGGTTAATCCCACGCGCCAGGCCTTCGGGATTGCTGTGCACAATGAGATTGAGCCCGAGTTCCGCCGCGCGACGGTCACGGAATTCGAGCATGGCGCGGAAATCCCAGCCGGTGGCAATATGCAGGCAGGGGAAGGGCAATTTCCCGGGAGCGAAGGCCTTCATGGCAATATGCAAAACGACAGAACTGTCCTTGCCGATGGAATAGAGCAGAACCGGGTTACGGAAGTTTGCCGCCCTTTCAAGAAGGATCCCGATTGCTTCAGCTTCCAATTGGCGCATACGCAACGTCAGCAAAGTGGCACCCTTTCCTACTTCCGGATCATCCCATTCCCGGCAGAAGATCACCGGGAGCCCCCGCCGAATGACGGGCGCAACAAGCCCTGACCACCAAGCCACCTGCCATGCCACAGCCAGCGCGGCCGCCACTGAAAGACGGCATTTAGACTGACAGTTTTGGCGAAAGGTTTATTGCTTAAACCTGGAACTGCACACTTTATCTTATTTACAATTTCTATATCGCAACATCAAGCAGGCACCCTCAAGAATGGGCAGCTACAAACCAGACAAGACCCTGTTTTTGTCCGGGCTGGCATGCCTTAGATGTCATTAATGGATGAATTATTGGAACAAGACAGCTGAAGGCCGCGCTAAGCGGCCACGCCCAGGCAGGTCAGGAATTGAGGGCAAGGCACGGATGATCTTGATCCGTTCCAGTAGATTGCCCTGCCAGTCGCTAAGTCACCCGGTCCAATTCCTGTTCCGTCATTCCCCCTGGCACCAGCGCCATCGGGATTTTGAGGCGTGAGGCATGGCGGCCTGTCAGCGCCGAAATCAGCGGTCCAGGCCCGCCGCTGCCGGTTGCCATTGCCAGCACCAGGATGGAAATGCGTGGGTCTTCATCAATCAAGCCCAGCAATTCCTCACGCGCTTCCCCTTCACGGATGATCAGGATGGGCATGCCGCCGGTCAGGTCGCTCACTTGCGCGGCCAGGCCAGCAAGAAGCCGCTCCGCATCCGCCCGGCGTTCTTCCTGCATCATCACGCCAACCCCGGCCCATTCCACAAGCTCGACCGGTTCCAGCACACGCAGCAGCGCCACACGCCCGCCCCCCTTGCGCGCACGCAGGCAGGCATAGCGCAGCGCCACCGCCTGTTCGACGCTATCATCCACCACCACCAGGAAAACGCGATCGCGCTTTGCCTTGGTTGCGGCGGTGGCGGCTTCTTCGGTTCCGGGCATCAATTTCTCCTGAACAGCACACTGCCGAGCCAGCCGGCCAGCGCAGCCAGAACAATACATAGCAGGCCATAAAGCAGCGGCTGACCGCGCGCGAGGGAGGCGATATCCGCCGCCGTGCCCACGCGTTCGACACGCAACGACAATTCCTGCCGCGCAATCACTCGGTTTTCGCGCGCCAACAGCACCTCAATCTGGTAATCGCCAGTCTGCACGGTCGCAGGAAAGGCGATACGCGCGCTGAAAAGCCGCTCCCCCGCACGGGAAACCGGCGCTGCATATTCCTGCCAACGGCCATCATTCTGTTTCAACTCCAGCAATGCAGCGCGAAAGCTAGGGTTTCGATTGTCCTCACTCCGCAGGCGCAAATTGTCAAAGCCCAGGCGGTATTGCCGCCGTTCCTCTTCGGGCAGGATTTCCCAAACCCGGCGCGTGGCGGCCAATGCATAAAACCCCGGCACTTCTGGAAAGCGCGTGGAAGGGCCATTCAGCCAGATGCCAAGCACATTGATCTTGCGGCGCACCACCACGCCCTGGGTTGGGCCGGTTGCAACGATGATCAAATCCTCGGCAGACTCTCCACTCAGCGGATTTTGCGTCGCACCAAACACCAGCACTGATGCGCCAGTAAAGCCGGTGCTGATCTCAACGCGGTCCGTGGAAAGCTCGGCCGTGATGGGTGCGGCGACAACGGCGGCAGGCGCCATCAACAAGCCAATCAGCATTAGCGCGCAGGCCAGCGCCTTCATGACAGGGGGCCAAGCGTGAAGGCGCGGCTTGGCGTTTGCACCAGATTCCAAGCGAGGCCAAAGGCGACCGAAAGCACAAGCAAACCAAGCAGGGCGCGGGTTTCCTCTCCACGCAGCTTGGTGCCCATGGCGGCGCCGAATTGCGCCCCCGCCACGCCGCCGGCCAGCAGCAGCAGCGTCAGCACAATATCCACGCTGCCCACCTGCCAGGCTTGCAACAAGGTGACATTGGCCGAGACAAAAACCACCTGAAACAGCGATGTGCCAATCACAATCGCGGTAGGCATACCAAGGATATAGATCATGGCCGGCACCAGCATGAAGCCGCCGCCCACCCCCATGATGGCCGACAGCAACCCAATGCCAAAGCCAATCGCCAGCGGCGGAATGACTGAAATATAAAGTCTGGAATCGCGAAACCTCATCTTGTAGGGCAGCCCATGCAGCCAGGTATGCTCATGGAGCTTGCGCCGCGGCGCCGCACCGCGCCGCCGCCGGAGCAAGGCCGTGACGCTTTCCCGCACCATCAGCGCGCCGACAATGCCAAGGATCACCACGTAAAACAGCGAGACCGCGACATCCACCTGGCCCCAGCGTTTCAGCAACGCGAAGATCTGCACCCCAAGCGCAGAGCCCAAAAGCCCACCCGCGAAAAGCGTGAGGCCCATACGCCAATCCACATTGCCGCGTCGCCATTGCGCAATCAGGCCGGAAATCGAAGCGCCCAAGGTCTGATTGGCGGCGGACGCCACCGCGACGGCGGATGGAATGCCAATCAGCATCAAAAGCGGCGTCAGCAAAAACCCGCCACCCACACCGAATAATCCCGAAAGCCAGCCCACGCCAAAGCCAATGCCAAGCAGCAGCAGGGCATCCACACTCATCTCAGCGATGGGCAGGTAGACCTGCATCGCGAATCCCATCAGTCAAACGTGAGCCTTACGCAAAGCATCGGCCTTGCGGCGGAACCCCGCAAGAGGCTTATCGGCGCGTCACAAGGCAGGAATGCGGCAGCGGGCCTAACGGCGCGTGGCGAAAGCGACCAAGGCGAGGAAAAACAATCCAAGCAGCGCAAAGCCGGCAATCGCAAAGGGCGGCCCGATACCATCTGCCAGCGCCCCCAACACCAGCACACCAAGCGGGCCGGTGCCGATGCAGGTAGTGGTCAGGCCAAGGATGCGTGATCGCGCCTCCACCGGGGCCTCCATCATCACAATGCCGGTTTGGAGGCTGGCAAAGGCCGCTGTGCCAAAACCGCCCAGCATCAAGAACAACGCCGCAAGCCAGAGTGAGGGCGCCAAGGCGGCCAGTGTCAGCACCGCAAGAAAGGCCGTTGACCCCAGCAGGAAAAGCCGACGCCCCGCCTGCGGCCCTCGACGCAGCGCGAGCGCGAGGCCAGAGATCAGCGCGCCCAAGGGTTCGGCCGCAGCCAGAAAGCCGATTTCAATCGCGCTCGCGCCAAAGGCACGGTCGCCAAAGGCCGGCAGGATGGAGTTGTAGGAAAAGCCGAAAATATTCATCACCAGCGTCACGCCCAAAACAGCGCGGAGTGCGGGATGGGCAAGCGCCATCCGCAACGCCTCGGCCACCTCAGCGAAAAGGCGGCGCGGCACAAAGGCGCGGCGCGGTTGGGAATATTCCACGGTCGAGACCAGGCCCAAGGCAATCAGGTAAAGCGCAGAGGCAATGACATAGGCCGCGGTGACACCAATGGTCTCGTAGAACAGGCCCCCCAGCATCGGGCCAATCATGCGGGTTGTGCTGCCGGTGGTCGTGTCAAAAGCAACGGCGGGGACAATGCGCTCGGGCCCCGCGGTTTCGGCCACCATGCGCCGGCGCGTGGCGAGTTCATTGGTCCAAACCAAGCCGCCGATCAGCCCATTGACCCAAAGATGCCAGAGCGAGAGCCAACCCAAGGCCGAAAGCGTGGCGATGGCAATGGCGCCAAAAGCGGTCAAAGCCTGACCGGCCATGAGCAGATATTTGCGATTGAGGCTTTCCGCCACCGCGCCTGAAAGCGCACCCATCAGCAGCATCGGCAAAGCACGCGCCATCAGCACGAGCGAAACCGCGAAGGCAGAGCGCGTCAGTTCATAGGCGTAAAGCCCGCTGACCAGCATTTCCACCCACCGCATGGAATTGGTCAGCCCGCCCGCGCCCCAAAGTTTCAAAAAGGCGCGGTCGGAAAGCAGAACCCTGAGCGGCGCGGGATCAGCCATGACGCCGCGCTGCCCTTATGGTCTCAATAGCCTGAATCACCCAAATGCAGCAGCGGGAAGGCACTGAAGACATACGGCGCATTGGTGGCCAAGGCGCCGGAATGGATGAAGCTTGGGTTGAGGTCGCTGAATTTGGTGGCGCCGAGCAAGCCCATGGTGGTGTAGATCTCGGTCTCCAAGATTTCGAGCATGCGCTGCACGCCAGCCGCGCCATCAGCTGCCAGCGCATAGCAGTAAAGCCGCCCAAGCCCGACCAGATCAGCGCCCAGGCACAGCGCCTTCACCACATCAGTGCCGCGCGAAAACCCGCCATCAATCCAAACCTTCGCGCGCCCACCAACGGCCTGCACGACTTCCGGCAGCACATCCATGGCCCCCCGGCCATGATCCAATTGCCGGCCACCATGGTTCGAGACATAAACAACATCAACGCCGTGGTCGCAGGCAAGCGCGGCGTCCTCGGCAGTCGCGATGCCTTTCAGGATCACGGGCATTTTGTATTTGGCCTTGAAGCGATCAATCTGCTTCCAGGAAAGGGCGGCCTGAAATTCAATGCCCTGCACCCGCGCGCGCCAGGGTTTTGCAAAGCGGCGGGCAATGTCGCGTTCACGTCGGCTATAGACCGCGGTATCCACGGTGAAGCAGAAGGCATCATAGCCGGCCGCAACCGAACGATCCGCGTAATCATCAATAAAGCTGTCATCGCCGCGCACATAAAGCTGAAAGATCTTGGGGCCAGGCGTATTGGCCGCCGTTTCCTCAAGCCCTGGCTTGGTCACGGAAGAGACAATCAGCGGCACGCCAAAGGCCGAAGCCCCCTGCCCCGCCGTCGCCGCACCATTGGCGCCGAAGCTTTCCAGGCCACCCACCGGCGCAAGGGCCACGGGCAGGCGAAGCTTCTTGCCGAACATCTCGGCCGTTGTGTCTATTTCCGAGACATCCCGCAGCACGCGCGGGCGGAATGCGAGCGTATCCAGCGCCAGGCGATTGCGGCGCATGGTGGTTTCGGTTTCTGTCGCCCCGGTCAGGTAATCCCAGATATTGGCATCGAGCCGGTTTTTCGCCGCCTTGGCGAATTCGTGCATCGTCAGGAATTTGCCTTCAGTTTCACTTAGCATTTGATGTCTTCCCTACTTATCAACCAGCCAAAAATTCGCGCGTCCAGCGCGCATAATCATCCTCACGCATGGCGGCCTTCATCAGCGCCGCATCGGCAAGCCCGGGCAGTTTTCCGGGCGGCGTGCCATCGCGCAAGGCCTTGAGCGTCGCATGCACTGCCGCCATGGCAGCGAAGCTCGGCGCATGGCCCTGAAGGGCGATGCGCACGCCATGCGCCGCAAGCTTTACCTTATCGGCGAGTGCCGGCGGCGTGCCGCCCAGCATCAGGGGCACGCCATTGGCAGCGGCGTGCAGCGCGGCAAGCTGCGCCCAATCGCTCACACCGGTATAGAACAGGGCATCGGCGCCGGTCTTGGCATAGGCGCGGGTGCGCGCCACGGCTTCCTCCAGACTGACCAGATTGACCGCGCTGGTGCGCGCCACAATCACAAGGCCGGGGTCTTCACGCGCCGCCAGCGCCGCATGGATCTTCCCAAGCCCGGCATCCAGGCTGAGCAGGCCGGGCTCGCCCGCACCATGGGCGCGGGGAAGGTCCGTGTCTTCAATGGTCAGCGCCGCAACACCGGCGGTTTCCAATTCCTGCACGGTGCGCATGACGTTCAGCGCATTGCCATAGCCATGATCCGCATCCACCATCAGCGGCGGCGCCCCGGCGCGGCAGATGCGCCGCGCTTGTTCGGCGAATTCCGAGAGCGTCACCAGAATAAGGTCAGGTGCCCCAAGGACAGCGATGGACGCGATGGACCCCGCAAACATCGCGGTTTCAAAGCCAAGATCGGTTGCGATTCGCGCCGCAATCGGGTCATGCACGGAAGCCGGATGCAGGCAGGCACCGCCGGCCAGAATGGCGCGAAACCGCGCACGGCGCGCGGAGGTATTCATGATGGCGGCGTTCCCTTCCCCTAAATGACGGGGAGTGTGCAACCGCGCCAGGGGCTGGGCAAGCCGCCGGCTCAGGAAAGAGCGAGGGAAATCAGCGCGGCAGCAAAAAGCGTGGTGGCGAACAGAAAGCCCATGCCCAAAGCCACCAAGGCTAGCAGGGCGCTTCGGTCAGCGCGTCGCGTCTTGCCTTCGGGCGAAATGGAAAGCCCCGCCTGATGCGGCCCTGCCGACAGGCGCTTGGTCGGCCCAGGCAGGACGCCAGCAGATAGAAGCTGCCTTGCTGAATTGAGCGTGAGAGACATGACCCAACCTCCGATAGGCTGAATACCGGTTTTTCCGATATAAAGTCAAGGCCTGTTTTCGCGCTTCAACTTTCCGGGGCAATTTTGCGCATATCGGCCAGCAAGGCACGAATGGCGGCCAATTGCTCACGCGCTGCTTCCGGGTCGGCGGCCTCGGTCATGGTCCCGCCGGCGCTCCGCCAGATCTGGAAGGCGAAGCGCCCCTTGCTGGCAAGGCTGGAGGAATGGCCAATGCCGTCCAATTCGCGGGAGACAATTTCAAGCAGCGCGCCAAATTGTTCAGCAATTTCGCTGGCTGAAAGCGGCGCCTGGGCGATATTTTCCGAGGCGCTGCGCGGCATATCCGGCATGAGTTCAAGCAAGGAGAGATCAAGCGCCAGCAGCAAGCGCTTCAATGTCTCATGTCGCGGTCTTGTTTTTCCGGTTTCCCAATCGGCAACGGTTGCCTGCGAGGCACCGATCAGATGCCCCAGCGCCACTTGTGACAGCCCCTTGGCCCGCCGCGCCATGCGCAAGCGGCGCGACCATTCCGGTACTTCCGAGTCGGGTATTCGCAAAGCCATGTCCCCTGTTCACCATTGAGTTTTGCACAAGTCCAAGGGGTTCTTCCTATAATTTGAGCCATAGGCGTGAAATTAACGATTGAGCCTTGGGATTTGCAGAAAAATCCTCGCCCGCTCAAGGGAAATACCAGATCCTATTTCGCTTTCTGGTGTGGTACACGCTGGCTGTGACGCGCTAGATGTCGAAAACCAACGCCAGATACAATCATTGCGCGAGGAGCCTATTTTCTCCCCTCACGCATAGGCGGCACCGCAGCGCCAAGGCCAATTGCACAATAGTCGAGCACCCGAGGCCCTTGATGATGCGAAGGCAGCAGGCTGCGAACTACCTTTACAGAGCCAGCCGGCAATCACTACCTTAGAAAAATATGGGGCAGGCTTAAAAATCCGATGTCACAGGCCAACCTTAGAATCTCAACTGGCAACTCGCTCGGGAGGCATCATCATGCAGGAAGACGATCTCCGCGGCCTTATTGGTCGCGTCAAGAATGGGTCAATGTCACGCCGTGCCTTTGTCCGGCGCATGGCGGCAGTGGGTTTCACCGCGCCCATGGCGACGCAGCTTCTGGCGATGACCGGGGCCGCCAATGCACAATCCACGGCGGCAAGCGTCCCGGCCTATGGCGGCACGCGCCGCGGCGGCGGTGGGCATTTGAAGATCCTTTATTGGCAAGCCTCCACGCTGCTCAACCCACATTTCGCCGCCGGCACCACCAATCAGGATGCCAGCCGCGTCTTTTATGAACCGCTCGCCGGCTGGTCAGCGGATGGCACCTTGCAGCCGATCCTGGCCGCCGAAATTCCCTCGATCGAAAATGGCGGCCTGGCGCAGGATGGCCGTTCCGTCACCTGGAAGCTGAAGCGCGGCGTTAAATGGCATGATGGCCAGGATTTCTCGGCCGATGACGTAGTGTTCAATTGGGAATATGCGCGCAGCCCGCAGGTGGCCACCGTCACTTCTGGTTCCTATCGCGATGTCAATGTCGTCAAGGTGGATGATTTCACCGTGCGGGTTGAGTTCCAGGCGCCGACGCCCTTCTGGGCGGATGCTTTCGTGGGCTCGATCGGGATGATCATCCCGCGGCATTTGTTCCGCGATTTCGCCGGCGCCAATTCACGCGATGCCCCCACCAACATCCGCCCTGTGGGCACGAGCGCTTATCGGCTGCAAAGCTTCGCGCCGGGCGATCTTCTGCGCGCCGAGCTTAATCCCAATTACCACATGAATAATCGTCCCTTCTTTGATTCCATGGAAATCAAGGGCGGCGGCGATGCGGCATCGGCGGCGCGCGCCGTACTGCAAACCGCCGATTTCGACTATGCCTGGAATTTGCAAGTGGAAGACGCCATCCTGCAACGCCTGGAAGCTGCCGGGCGCGGGCGCGTGAATGTGATTGACGGCGGGAATATCGAATTCGTGCAGCTTAATGCCGCCGATCCGAACCGCGAGGTTGAAGGAGAACGCGCCCATCCCAATTCACGCCATCCGGCCTTCCAGGATCCTGCCGTGCGGCAGGCCATGGCGCTGCTGATTGATCGCCAGGCGCTGACGCAGCATATCTATGGCCGTGGTGGTCCCGCCACGCCCAATTTCCTGAACAACCCGCCGCGTTTCCGTTCGCCCAATATGCGCATGGAATTCAGCGTTGAACGTGCCAATCAAATCCTGGATCAGGCGGGCTGGGTGCGCGGTTCGGATGGCATTCGCGCCAAGGACGGCGTTCGGCTGCGCTTTGTCTATCAAACCTCGGTCAATTCGCCGCGGCAACGCACCCAGGCCATCTACAAGCAGGCCGCCCAGCGCGCGGGCATTGATCTTGAACTGAAATCCGTTGTTGCTTCAGTGTTTTTCTCATCTGACGTCGCCAACCCGGATACCTACATGAAATTCTGGGCCGATATGCAGATGTACACGACAACCATGCCGCAGGCGGACCCGCAGCGCTTCATGAACCAGTATGTTTCCTGGGAAATGGCGCAGCGTTCCAATTCCTGGCAGGGGCGCAACATCCTGCGCTGGAAGAATGACGAATATGACGCTGCCTTCCGTGCCGCGGAAGGCGAGCTTGACCCCGTCAAGCGTGCCGCGCTTTTCATTCGCATGAATGACCTGATTGTGGGATCGAACCATGTGATCCCGCTGGTGATGCGCCCAGCCGTTTCCGGTTCGGTCAATAATCTCCGGCATGTGCTGTCTGGTTGGGACCAAACCATGTGGATGATCCAGGATTGGTGGCGCCAGACCTGATGGGGCCAATACTTCGGGCGGTCGGCAATCCAGCATGACCGCCCCATGACCCAATATCTGATTCGCCGCCTGCTCATTGCGATCCCGAGTATTTTCGGGATCAGCATTGTGCTGTTCACCGTGCTTGCGCTCGCACCCGGTGATCCGTTTGAGGAGCTGGCGACCAATCCCGCCGTACCGCCCGATGTGCGCGCAGCGCTGCGCCAGAGCCTCGGCCTCGATGATCCGGTGCATGTGCGCTACATCGCATGGCTCACTTCCATGCTGCGCGGCGATTGGGGCTATTCCTTTGTCAGTCGCATCCCGGTTGATCAGCTTATTGTCCAGCGCATCCCAACCACGCTTTACGTCATTGGCCTGTCGCAGCTGGTGGCGCTGGCGATTGCGCTACCCGTTGGGGTTTATGCGGCAACACGGCCCTATTCCATCTTTGATCAGATCGCGAATACGCTCGCCTTTATCGGCTTTTCGCTGCCTACCTTCTTCACTGGGCTGCTGCTGATCCTGCTGTTTTCCATCTATCTCGATTGGCTGCCCTTTGTGTATCGCACGAATATCGAGGCAACGGGTTGGCGCTGGTGGTGGGAACAATTTCGCCAATCCATCATGCCGATCATGGTGCTTGGTCTGTTTCAGGGCGCGGCCTGGACGCGCTTTGTGCGCTCTGCCGTGCTGGATGTAATCCGGCTGGATCACGTGACCACGGCGCGTTCCAAGGGTCTGCCGGAAGGCAAGATCACCATGCGCCATGTGGTGCGCAATGCCATGATCCCGGTTGTCACGCTGGTTGCGCTGCAAATGCCCGCGGTTTTCGGCGGCGCGATTGTGACCGAGCAAATCTTCCGCGTGCCTGGCATTGGCAGTCTTTTGATCAGCGCGATCCTGGCCAATGACACGCCGGTGATCATGGCGGTGACCTTTGTGTTTGCGTGTCTGGTTATCTTCTTCAATCTATTGGCGGATATTCTTTATGGCTGGCTCGACCCCCGCATCAGCTACCGCTAGCGCCAGCCCTCGGCCCCTGACCAGCCCATGGTCTGAGGCCTGGCGGCGCTTTCGCAAGCACAAGCTTGCCGTCATCAGCGCTGTTCTGCTGGGTTTCCTTATTCTGGCGGTGCTGTTTGGCCCCTTGGTCTGGCGCGTGCCGATCAATGACATTGATTTTTCTGTGATCCTGCAAGGTCCTTCCCTGGCGCATCCCTTGGGCACGGATGATCTTGGGCAGGATCTGCTGGCGCGCATGCTCTATGGCGGGCGGATTTCACTCGCGGTCGGCTTCACCGCGATGTTGGTGGCCGTGAGTGTCGGTATTCTGATTGGTGCCATTGCAGGGCTTGCCGGTGGCAAGACTGATGCGGCGCTGATGTGGCTTACGGATCTGTTCCTGTCCCTGCCGCAATTGCCGCTGCTGCTGCTGATCATCTTCCTGTTTCGCGACACGTTGAAGGCGATTGTGGGGCCGGAGCTTGGGGTTTTCATTCTGATTGTCATCATCATCGGCCTGTTCAATTGGATGCAGGTGGCGCGCCTGGTGCGCGCGCAGTTTTTCTCATTGCGGGAGAAGGAATTCGTCGAAGCCGCGCGCGCGCTTGGTGCGTCCCGCTTTCGGCTCGCGCTGCGCCACATCCTGCCGAATTCGCTCGGCCCCGTGATTGTCGCGGCGACGATTGATGTCGCAGCCGCCATCATTGCGGAAAGCACGCTGTCTTTCCTCGGGCTTGGCTTCCCGCCCGATATCCCAACCTGGGGCAGGCTTTTGTTCGATGCGCGGGATCATCTCGATTTCGCACCGCATTGGGCTTTGTTTCCGGGTCTCGCGATTTTCCTGACCGTGCTCACGATCAATTTCGTGGGCGATGGCCTCAGGGATGCGCTTGATCCACGGCGCGTGGTCTGAACCGCGATGGATGATCTTCTCGACATCAAGGGCCTAAAGGTTCATTTCAAGACCGATGATGGTTGGGTGCGCGCGGTGGATGGCGTGGATCTTTCCGTCGCCGCCGGAGAGACCGTTTCCATTGTGGGCGAATCCGGCTGCGGCAAGACCGTGACCGCCATGACGATTCTGAAGCTGATCGCCATGCCGCCCGGCAAGATCGTGGCGGGTGAGATCAATTGGCGCGGCGAGAATCTGGTGGAAGCGCCACCCGCCCGCATGCGCGCGATCCGCGCCGCCGAAATCGGCTTCATTTTTCAGGAACCCATGACCTCACTCAACCCGGTCTATACGGTGGGGGAGCAGATCGCCGAAGCGGTGCGCCAGCATGAAGGCTTGTCGCGCAAGCTTGCCATGGAACGCGCGGCAGAGATGCTCAATCTGGTGCAAATCCCGAATGCATCAAAGCGCGTGCATGACTACCCGCATCAATTCTCGGGCGGCATGCGCCAGCGCGTGATGATTGCCATGGCGCTATCCTGCAACCCGAAGCTTGTGATCGCCGATGAACCGACAACGGCGCTGGATGTGACGATCCAGGCGCAGATTCTGGACCTGATGAATGAGATGAAGCAGCGCCTTGGCATGGCGGTACTGCTGATCACCCATGCCATGGGCGTGGTTGCGGAAACCGCGCAGCGCGTTGTGGTGATGTATGCCGGGCGCGTGGTGGAAGAAGCGCCCGTTGAGGCGCTTTTCGCAACACCACGGCACCCTTACACCCAGGGCCTGATCCGTTCCATCCCACGGCTTGATCTGGCGGCGACTGAACATAAGCGGCTTGAGGCGATTGGCGGCGTAGTGCCAAGCCTTTTGCATCCACCGCCTGGCTGCCGCTTTGCCGCGCGCTGCAAACACGCCATGCCATCCTGCCGCGAGATTGAGCCAAGCCTTGAGATGATCTCCCCCGGCCATAAGGTCGCCTGCCTGAGGGCGGAGGAAATCGCATGACGGAACCACTGCTCAGCGTGCAGGATCTGGTGAAGCGCTTTCCGGTAAAGGGCGGCATTCTGCAGCGCACCGTGAACCAGGTTCACGCAGTCTCCAGCGTTTCCTTCGACATCAACAAGGGTGAGACGCTTGGCCTGGTGGGCGAATCAGGCTGCGGCAAATCCACCACAGGCCGGCTGATCCTGCGGCTGATTGAACCCACCGCCGGCAAGGTCTGGTTCGAAGGCCGCGACGTGACCGCGCTTGATCATCAGCAGATGGTCGCACTCCGGCGCGATATGCAGATCATTTTCCAGGACCCCTTCGCCTCCCTCAATCCACGCATGACGGTCGCTGCCATTATTGGTGAGGCGCTGATCATCCATAAGCTTGCCAAGACGCCGCGTGAGCGCGAAGACCGCGTGGTCGAATTGCTCGAGACGGTTGGGCTCAATGCGGATCACATGCGCCGCTTTCCGCATGAATTCTCTGGCGGGCAAAGGCAGCGCATCGGCATTGCGCGTGCCTTGGCAGTGTCACCGAAGCTGATCATTTGCGATGAACCTGTCTCGGCGCTTGATGTCTCGATCCAGGCGCAGGTGGTGAACCTGCTTGAGGATTTGCAGGAAAAATTCGGGCTTACCTTCCTGTTCATCGCGCATGATCTTTCGGTAGTGGAACATATCTCCGATCGTGTTGCGGTGATGTATCTTGGGCGGATTGTGGAGATTGCCTCGGCGCGGGAGCTCTACACCACACCGCTGCACCCTTATACCGAGGCACTTTTGTCAGCCGTGCCGATCCCGGACCCGACCGTGAAGCGTGACAGGATCAGGCTGCAAGGCGATGTGCCAAGCCCGCTGAACCCGCCATCGGGCTGCCATTTCCACACGCGCTGTCCCATCGCTGACGGGTCGCGCTGCCGGAATGAAGTGCCGGCCTTGCGCGCAGTGCGGCCCGGGCATTCGGTTGCATGCCATTACCGAGAATAGGTGTGGGTAGCGCGGCAATGGCGCCGCGCAAAAGCCGTAACTCATTAAAAAAATTCGGAAAATGGCGCGCCCGAAAGGATTCGAACCTCTGACCCCCAGATTCGTAGTCTGGTGCTCTATCCAGCTGAGCTACGGGCGCCCTTGATGGCAAGACGGATAGCGGAGCAACGCGTCAGGCGCAACCCCGCAAACACCATCAAATTGTCATGCAGCGAGCTTGTCCAATTCGCGCACCACGGCTTCACCCATCACGCTTGTGCCAACCCGCGCCATGCCGGCCTGCATGATGTCAGCAGTGCGCAGCCCTCCGCCCAGCACCTTTTCCACCGCAGCCTCCAGAAGTCGCGCATCTTCCTCCATGCCGAAAGACCAGCGAAGCAGCATGGCAAAGGAAAGAATCTGCGCACAAGGATTGGCAATGCCCTTGCCGGCGATATCGGGCGCTGAGCCATGCACGGGTTCATACAGCGCGTGGCGCCTGCCAGAGGCATCCAATGCGCCCAATGTCGCCGATGGCAGCATGCCGAGCGAGCCAGTGAGCGCGGCAGCCAGATCAGACAGCACATCGCCGAACAGGTTGGACCCCAGGATCACATCAAACTGCTTGGGGCGAGAGCAAAGCTGCATGGCGCAGTTATCGGCATACATATGCTCAAGCTCGACATCGGGGAATTCGGCCTTGCCGATTTCACCCACTACGGCGCGCCATAGGCGGCCGGATTGCATCACATTCGCTTTCTCAACACTGGTCACCTTGTTGCAGCGCTTGCGCGCCAGATCAAAGGCAATGCGGGCCACGCGGGCGATTTCGTCTTCGGTGTAGACTTCGGTGTCAATGCCGGTGCGCTTGCCATTGGCATCCGTATGGATCCCGCGTGGTTCGCCGAAATAAATGCCACCAGTCGATTCGCGCACGATCATCACATCAAGCCCGCGCACCAGATCAGGCTTCAGGCTGGAAGCTTCCACCAGCGGGTCAAGCACCACGGCAGGGCGAAGATTGGCGAAAAGCCCAAGATCCTTACGCAACCGTAGCACGCCCAGTTCCGGGCGCTTGTCGAAGGGCATGGAATCCCATTTCGGGCCACCGACGGAACCGAACAGCACCGCATCCGCAGCCTTTGCGCGTTCCACTGTTTCATCCGAACAGGGTGTGCCTTCCGCATCCAAAGCCGCGCCCCCCACCAGACCTTCTTCGATATTGAAGGACACATGGCGGCGGCGATCCATCCAATCCACCACGCGGCGCACTTCGCGCATCACTTCAGGGCCGATCCCGTCGCCGGGCAGGATGAGAAGCTTCTTGTTCGATGACATGGCGTTTTCCTCATGGCCCTGGTCACGCGCCAGGGCAGGTATCATTCAAGCATAAAGCCAGGGCTGTGCGGCGCGCTGGCGGGCTTCAAACCCATCAATCGCCGGGGCGTGCTGCATGGTCTGGCCGATATCATCCAAGCCATTCAGCATCAGATGCCGGCGGAGCGGATCAATCTGGAAGGGAATTTCTTCCCCATTCGGGCGCACCACCACCTGGCGTTCCAAATCAACGCTGATGCGCGCATTGCCGCCCATCTTGGCGTCTTCCATCAGCTTTTCGCAAATCTCGCGCGGCAGACGCACCGGCAATACGCCATTCTTGAAGCAGTTATTGTGGAAGATATCGGCGAAATCAGGCGCAATCACGCAGCGAATGCCGAAATCAAGCAAGGCCCAAGGCGCGTGCTCACGCGAAGACCCGCAGCCGAAATTCTCAAACGCAATCAGGAATTCCGCCTTGCGGTAGGGTTCCTGGTTAAGCACAAAATCCGGGTTTTCCGAACCATCTTCCTTAAAGCGGAAGTTGGCGAAAAGATTCTTCCCGAATCCCAAGCGGCTGATGGATTTCAAGAACCGCGCCGGAATGATCTGGTCGGTATCCACATTCGCCTTGGGCAAGGGTGCTGCGATACCGGTAAGCTTGGTGAAGGCTTGCATATTACAGCGATCCCTTCGGCTGATAGTCACGCACATCGGCCAAATGGCCGGCCAGCGCCGCTGCAGCGGCCATGGCGGGGCTCAACAAATGGGTCCGCCCGCCGGGGCCCTGGCGGCCTTCGAAATTGCGGTTGGAGGTGCTGGCGCTGCGCTGACCGGGCGTGAGCTTATCGGGGTTCATGCCAAGGCACATGGAACAGCCCGCTTCGCGCCATTCAAAACCCGCTTCGCGCAGGATCCGATCAAGCCCTTCCGCTTCCGCCTGCTTTTTCACCAGCCCCGAACCCGGCACCACCAGCGCGCGGACATGATCCGCCACGCGGCGCCCCTTGGCGATGGCGGCGGCAGCGCGGATATCCTCAATCCGGCTATTGGTGCAGGACCCAACGAAAACAACATCCACTTTCAAATCAGTCAGGCGCTGTCCGGGCGTCAGGCCCATATAGTCGACCATGCGCTGCAATTGCGCGCGCTTGGCCTCATCCGCCTCATCACTCGGGTTCGGCACAATGCCCGTGATCGGCAGCACCGCTTCCGGATTCGTGCCCCAGGTCACTTGCGGCGCAATCTCATGCGCAGCTAGGCGCAATTCCTTGTCGAAATGCGCGCCTGCATCGGAAGGCAGCGTCTTCCACCATTCCAGCGCGCGCTTGAAGGCTTCACCTTTCGGGCCATTGGGCGTTTTGGCGATGTAATCAAAGGTCGTTTGGTCAGGTGCGACCATGCCAGCGCGGGCACCGCCTTCGATGGTCATGTTGCAGACCGTCATGCGGCCTGCCATGTCCAGAGCGCGGATCGCATCCCCGGCATATTCAATCACATGGCCCGTGCCGCCCGCCGTGCCGATCTTGCCGATGATCGCGAGCACAATATCCTTGCCGGAACAACCAAAGGCCAGATTGCCATCCACGGAGACGCGCATGTTCTTGGCGGGCTTTTGCAGCAGCGTCTGCGTCGCCAGCACATGCTCCACTTCCGAAGTGCCAATGCCAAACGCCAGCGCACCCATGGCCCCATGGGTCGAGGTATGGCTATCGCCACACACAATCGTCATGCCCGGCAGCGAACGGCCAAGCTCAGGCCCGATCACATGCACAATGCCCTGGCGGTCATCCAGCAGCGGGATGTAAGGCACGCCGAATTCAACAACGTTCTTTTCCAGCGTTTCAACCTGCAAGCGGCTTTCGGGGTCCACAATGCCGGTGCGGCGGCTGTCATCAGTCGCGATATTATGGTCCACCACGGCAAGCGTCGCATCCGGGCGGCGCACCTTGCGCCCCGCGGCGCGCAGGCCATCAAAAGCCTGCGGCGTGGTCACTTCATGGGTCAGATGGAGATCGATATAGAGCAGCGCCGTGCCATCCGGCAGGGTTTCAACAACATGCGCGTCCCAAATCTTGTCGAACAGCGTGCGCGGCCTCTCGGCTGACATTTCATCTTCCCCCTTACAACATACAAAAACGCCGCGCCTTTCAGCGCGGCGCGTTTAAGTCAGGCTTCGGCAGCCTTGGCAGCGCCATCAGCCTTCATGCCCAGCTTTTCCGCGATACGTGCGGATTTGCCGGTGCGGCCGCGCAGGTAATAAAGCTTCGCACGACGCACGCGCCCACGGCGCACCACCTGAATTTCCGCGACATTGGGGCTATAGAGCGGAAACACGCGCTCCACGCCTTCACCATAGGAAAGCTTGCGGACGGTGAAATTGCTCTGCACGCCCTTGTTGGAACGCGCGATCACGACGCCTTCATAAGCCTGGGTGCGGATGCGTTCGCCTTCCACCACCTTCACCATGACGCGCACCGTATCGCCAGGGCCGAAATCCGGCGTGGCGCGGGCTGCGGCGAGCTTCGCCTGCTGATCAGCTTCGAATTGCTGCAAGATATTCATGTTGGTACCCTTTCTTCGGTTTCTTTAGGCGGCGGCGGGATGGCCGGCAATGGCCCCCGCGCCTCCGCGCGCTGTTTCATGCCGCGCCCATAGATCGGGGCGGCGTTCCTTGGTGATGTTCTCGCTTTCGGCCCGGCGCCAGGCCGCAATGGCGGCATGATGGCCCGAAAGCAGCACTTCCGGCACGGCGCGCCCGGCCCATTCGGCAGGGCGCGTGAAATGCGGATATTCCAAAAGCCCCTCGGCGCCATGGCTTTCCTCGGCAGCGCTTTCCACCGCCCCCATGACCCCAGGTAGCAAGCGTACACAGGCATCAAGCAGCGTGAGCGCGGCCAATTCCCCCCCGCTCAGCACATAATCGCCGATCGAGATTTCCAGCATGCCGCGCGCTTCAATCACGCGCTGATCCACACCTTCATAACGCCCGCAGAGCAGCACCGCCCCCTGCCCCGCCGCCAAGTCGCGGACCAGCGCCTGATCCAACAACCGCCCGCGCGGCGTCAGGTAGATCACCGGCCGGGCAGGCGTTTCGGCCAAGGCCGCGCCAATGGCCGCATCCACCACATCCGGGCGAAGCACCATGCCGGCGCCGCCTCCAAAGGGCGTGTCATCCACGCTACGATGGCGGTCCTTGGCATGGTCGCGAATATCATGCGCCATCAGCGACCAAAGCCCTTCGCGCAAGCCACGCCCCGCGAGGGAAAGCCCAAGCGGCCCCGGAAACATTTCTGGGAACAGCGTCAGGATATCGGCGCGCCAGCTCATGCCGCGGCCTCCTCGCCTTCCGGTGGCGGCACCAGCACTTCGGCCGGCGGCACCACCACAAGGCGGCCGGAAGCGATATCCACTACCGGCACCACCTGGCGCGTGAAGGGCAGCAGCATTTCATGCGGCCCTTCAATCACCAGAAAAGCCCCGCCGCCATGGTCTTCCACCGCGCGGATGCTGCCAAAGGCTTCACCGGCTTCCGTCACCACCTGAAGGCCAATCAGATCAGCCAGGTAGAATTCATCTTCCTCGGTAGGGGGCAGAGCCTCCCGCGCGACGAAAAGCCGGGTGCCGGTCAGGCGCTGCGCGGCATCACGATCAGCGACACCTTCAACAGCGACCAGATCAGGCCCCTTGACCGTCAGACGGAACTGCCGTGTGCCGGCCTCATCAGAAAGCGGGCCATAGGCGGTGATGGCGGCCGGATCGGCGGTAAAGGCACGCAGGCGCAAAAGCCCGCGCACGCCATGCGGCCTGCCGAACTCCCCCACCATAATGCGCTTGCCGCCCATCTGCCGTGATGCCTGCCGCTAAGGCCAGCTTCAGACGGCTGCCGCGACGGCGCGTTCCTGCGCCTTCTTCTTCGGCGCGGCCTGCTTGGTTTGCGCCGGGATCGCCGGCATGGCGATCAGGCCAGCGCGACCCAGAAAGCGCGCCACGCGTTCGGTGGCGACCGCACCATTGCCGAGCCAATGCTTCAGGCGGTCTTCCTGCAGGCGAATACGCTCCGCATGGTCAGAAGGCAGCATCGGGTTATAGGAACCCACCTTTTCAATGAAGCGGCCATCGCGCGGGCTGCGGCTATCGGCCACCACGATGTGATAATAGGGGCGCTTCTTGGCACCGGCGCGAGCCAGGCGAATCTTGAGAGCCATACAGGTATTCCTTTCTTTAGTGACTTGAAACGAGGGGTTTGGAGAGGGCCATCATCAAAACGGCCTCCGGCCTTGGGGGAGCAGCGCGGCAAGCCCGCCACGCATCAGCCCCTTCTGGCCGATCTTGTTCATCCGCTTCATCATGCCGGACATATCGTCGAATTGCTTCAACAAGCGATTCACATCCTGCACCGTGGTGCCGGAACCAGCCGCAATGCGCCGCTTGCGCGATGCCTTCAGCAGATCTGGCGTGCGGCGTTCCTTGGGCGTCATGCTGGAAATGATCGCGGCCTGACGCTTCAAAATTGCGGTATCCAGATTGGCGCCTTCCAACTGCGCCTTCACCTTCTGCACACCGGGCAACATGCCAAGAATGCCTTGCAGGCTGCCCATCTTGCCGATTTGCTTCAGCTGCGCCGCATAATCATCCAGCGTGAACTGGCCCTTTTGCATGCGCGCGGCGAGCTTTTCAGCCTCCGCCTGGTCAATCGTCTCGGCGGCTTTCTCAACCAACGAAACGATATCGCCCATGCCAAGAATACGGCCCGCAATGCGATCCGGGTGGAAATCTTCCAGCGCATCCAGCTTCTCGCCGGCACCCAACAGCTTGATCGGCGCACCGGTCACGGCGCGCATGGAAAGTGCGGCACCACCGCGCGCATCGCCATCCACGCGGGTCATGACAATGCCGGTGACGCCAACTTTCTCCTGGAAGGCCTTGGCGGTATTCACCGCATCCTGCCCGGTCATGGCATCCACAACCAGCAGGGTTTCATGCGGCTTGGTGGCTGCCTTCACCTCGGCCACTTCGGCCATCAGCGCTTCATCAATCGCAAGGCGCCCGGCAGTGTCCAGCACGACAACATCATAAAGTTCCCGCCGCGCCAAATCCATGGCGCGTGCCGCGATTTCAAGCGGGCGCTGCCCGGCGATAATCGGCAGGCTGGTCACTTCCGCGCGTTCCGCCAATTGCTGCAATTGCAGCTGCGCCGCCGGGCGATGCACGTCCAAGGACGCCAGCAACACCTTCTTCTTTTCGCGCCCCTTGAGCCTGAGCGCGATCTTGCCCGAAGTCGTGGTCTTGCCCGACCCTTGCAAACCCACCATCAAAATGGCGACAGGCGCGGGCGCATTCAAATCAATGCCGCGCGCCCCTTCGGTGCCGCCAAGCGCTTCCACCAGCGCGTCATTGACGATTTTGATAACCTGCTGCGCGGGGGAGACGGAGCGAATCACCTCCTGCCCCACGGCGCGTTCCTTCACGCGCGCGACCAAGTCGCGCACCACGGGCAGCGCCACATCGGCTTCCAGCAACGCCACGCGCACTTCGCGCAGCGCTTCGGTCACATCGGCTTCGCTCAGCGCGCCACGGCGGCGCAGCCGATCAAAAACACCGTTGAGCTTGCTGGACAGAGCCTCAAACATGGGGCAGCCCAATAATCCTTTCGCGTTGCGATCGCCCCAAAGCAAAGCGCGCCGCTGCGCGAGCCTTCGCGGAGCGACGGAGCCAACCCGCATAAGGCGGGCGGACCAAGGTTCAGGACGAACCAAAGACAGTTAGGATTTATCCGCCAAGCGTCTGAGGGTCAAGCGAAAAGGGGAAAAGCGGCTTTGGCGACGAAGCACCTCGACGCCGGGGGGGGCTTTTGTTACCACCGCAGCTCATTAAATAAGACCAACAGTCAAGGGTTGCCATGGGCCAGAAGCTTGAAGTCGGGCTGAAATTTAGCCGCCGCGCCGCCTTGTTCGGCATCGCTGGGCTTGGGCTGGCCGCCTGCGCCACCCCACCCCGCGGCCCCAACGTGCCCTTTGCGCGGACGCGGGATGCGCGCGTGCTTGGCCTGCCCAATGAACGCTTTTTCTTCCCCTGGGATGGCGAGGCCTTCCGGGCTGAGGTGGTGGCCGCCGAGGAAAAAGCGCGGCGCCGTCATGGCGTGCCCCCACCTGGGCGCGAACGCACCATTGAACTGCTGGCAATCTCAGGTGGCGGGGAGAATGGCGCCTTTGGCGCCGGCCTGCTGAATGGCTGGACCGAGGCTGGCAACCGACCGATTTTCAGCCTGGTCACCGGCGTTTCCACCGGCGCCCTGACCGCGCCCTTCGCCTTCCTTGGGCCGCGTTACGATGCGGCGCTGAAAAGTGTCTATACCGACATCACCCCAAAGGATGTGCTGGAGACGCGCAATCTTCTGAATGCCGTGCTTTTTGAAGATGCGCTGGCCGATAGCGCGCCCTTGTTTCGCACCATTTCGAAGCATTTGAACGAAGCGATGCTCGCCGAAATCGGGGAAGCCTATAATCGCGGCCGCCTATTGCTGATCGGAACATCGGATATTGATGCGCAATTGCCGGTGGCCTGGAATATTGGCGCCATCGCGGCCAGTGGGCATCCGCACGCGCTTGATCTGGTGCAGCGCATCCTGCTGGCTTCCTCCGCTGTTCCTGGTGCCTTCCCCCCGGTCATGATTGATGTGACCTTGGACGGGAGGCCCTATCAGGAGATGCATGTGGATGGCGGCGCCTTCACGCAGGTGTTTCTTTATCCCCGCAGCGTTACGCAGCAGAGACGCGCCAATATCCGTCATGGGGATCGTGTTCAGCCCGCCCGTGCCTTTGTTATTCGCAATGGGCGGATCACGCCCAATCCAGCAAAAACAGACCGCCAGACCTTCGTCATCGCGCAGCGCGCCATCGCAAGCATGATTGCTTCAAGCGGCTATAATGATGTGGCGCGCATTTTAACAACAGCACGGGAAGACCGGGTGGATTTCAACCTGGCTGCCATTGGCCCCGATTTCACGGATGAACCCAAGGAACCTTTTGAGCAGGCCTTTATGCGGAGGCTTTATGATCACGCCTTCGCCCAGGCACGCGTCGGATATCCCTGGCTGAAGGATATCCCTTATTGAAGGCCGAGGGGGTCAGCTGACCCCCATCACATAGGCCGGTGGTTCCTGGGTTTCGAAAGCGACCCCCTTCACCCCCGGCACGCCTTCGGCCAGCACACGGAGGCCCTGCTTCACCGTCTCAGACCGGCAGAAGCCATGGAAAGTAACCTGACCATTCTTCACGTCCGGGAAGATGAAGTAGGTATCCACCCAAGGTTCATTGCGCATGGCAATCGCCAGATCGCGGCGGATGCGTTCATCTGGCGCATCTGCGACCAGGCTGCCCGGTGCGGCCAGCAGCGCCCGGATCAGGTCCGAACGCGAAACAACGCCCACAAGCTTGCCATCCCGCAGCACAGGCACACGGCGGATCTTCTTCTCCTCAATGATATGCGCGACATGCTCAATTGAGGTGTCTTCGGTGACCGAGGCAATATCGGTTGTCATCACATCGCGGACGCGGTGGCCATGGGTGCGGGCAAAACGCGCTGCCTGATCGGCGGCTGAGGCAAAAAGACCCAGCACCCAGGATTTCGGCGCATCTTCCTTCGCGGCCGATCGGCGGATCAGATCGCCCTCGGTCACCATGCCCAGGAAATTGCCGGCGCCATCCACCACCGGGGCGCCCGAGATACCGCGATCCGACAGGATACGGGCGACAGCCTCCAAAGGGGCTTCGGGCGGGATGGTGACAAGGCTGGTGGTCATCAGGTCACGGGCGCGCATGGGTGGGTCCTCCTTGGCTGCGTATCTAAGCGCAAGGCCGGCGCCCGTTCTTGCGGCACATCAAGAAACGCGGATCGGCGGCGGAGGGGGGGGAAGCCAGACGCACAGCTGGCTGGAATTGGCTGGGGGACCTGGATTCGAACCAAGGCTGCCCGGGTCAGAGCCGGGAGTTCTACCGCTAAACTATCCCCCAAGAGCCGCGCTTCATAGCACCGGCCTTGCTGCGCTTCAACTCGCCCCCTCAAAATCGCTTGCCCTTGGGGCCAGATATTCCGATCATGGATGGTCCGCCCCAATAGGGCGGCACGATAGGGAAAATGACCGAAGCCGCCCCGCATCTTGCCCGTTACGCCGAAGCCGGCCAGCCTTTTACGCGGGCAGACGGTTCGGGCGCGACCTATGCGGCGCTTGACCTTGGCACCAATAATTGCCGCCTGCTGATCGCCGCCCCCTGCCAGACTGGCTTTCGCGTGGTGGATTCCTTCAGCCGCGTGGTGCGGCTTGGCGAAGGTTTGGGCAGCAGCGGCCAGCTTTCCCCCGCTTCCATGGACCGTGCCCTGGTCGCGCTCAGCGCCTGCGCCGACAAACTCTCACGTCGTTCCTTGCGCGGTTTTGAGGCTGTGGCGACGGAAGCCTGCCGCCAGGCCAGCAATGGCGCAGGCTTCCTTGCGCGGGTGGAAGCCGAAACCGGCATCAGGCTTCGCATCATCACGGGGCGGGAAGAAGCCGAACTCGCCATGGAATCCTGCGCTGCGCTGCTGGAACCCGGCGATCGGCGCGCGCTTTTGTTTGATATTGGCGGCGGCAGCACGGAAATCGCCTGGATCCGCGCCGCCGCCCGCCCTGGCGATGTGCCGGAGCTGATCGGCTATATCTCCTTGCCCGTGGGCGTCGTGACACTGGCCGAACGCTGCGGTGCGGCCTGCTTCACCCAGGAAGGTTTCTTTGCCGTGGTGGATGAAGTGGCGGCGCGGCTGGAAGCCTTTGACCGGCTCCATTGCATCGGCCAGGAAATCCACGCCGGGGGGGTCAAGCTGATGGGCACTTCCGGCACCGTTACCACCTTGGCCGGCGTGGTCATGGCGCTGCCGCGTTATCGTCGCCCGCTGGTGGATGGCTCAACGCTTGATTGCGAAGCCGCCGATGCCGCGCTTGGCGATCTTTTTGCCATGGGGCGCGCGGAATTGGCCGCGCATCCTTGCGTGGGGCCAGAACGGGTGGATTACGTGCTGCCCGGCTGCGCGATTTACGCTGCCATCCGGCGTATCTGGCCAACCAGAAGCCTGCGCGTGGCGGATCGCGGCCTTAGGGAAGGCATGTTGCTCAGAATGATGCGTGCGGATCGTGAAGCAGCGCGGCGCAGCCCGCCACACCGCCGGTAAGGCTTTCATCATGGCGAAACCAAGCCCGCCCGGCAGCAGCCGCGGCCTCACGCAGCGCCTGCGCAGTGCCGAAGGCCGCAGCACGGCCAGCCAGAAATGGCTCAATCGCCAATTGAATGATCCTTATGTGCGCGCCGCCAAGGAACGCGGCTTGCGTTCCCGCGCGGCCTTCAAGCTGCTTGAGATGAATGAGAAGGTAAAGCTGCTGAAACCCGGCGCGCGCGTCGTGGATTTGGGCGCTGCACCTGGCGGCTGGACTCAGGTAGCGGTGCAGGAAGTGGGGCCGCGCGGCCAGGTGGTGGCGCTTGATATCCTGCCGATGGACCCGGTGCCGGGGGCCACCACGCTGCAAGGCGATTTCCAGGAAGAAGAAGCCGAAGCGCGTATCATCGCAGCCCTTGGCGGCAAGGCTGATCTGGTGCTGTCAGACATGGCGCCCAATACCACGGGCCATGGCGCGACCGATCATTTGCGGATCATGGCGCTGGCGGAATTGGCGCTCGATTTCGCGGTGAAGGTGCTGGCGCCGGGTGGGGCTTTTGTTGCGAAGGTATTTCAGGGCGGGTCGGAGAAAGACATGCTGGTGACGCTCAAGCGCCATTTCACCAGCGTGCGCCATGTGAAACCGCCTGCAAGCCGGAAGGAATCCGCTGAATTATATGTGGTGGCAAGCGGCTTTCGCGGCTCGGTCATTGCGCCCGCCGGGTTCAAGGGCTAAGGGGGGTCGCCAAGGTAGCGCAACGCGAAAGCCCCTCCATGGCCCTTCAACCCTCCCCATCCGTCCCTTTTGCCGGCAAGACCATCGCCGAGGCTTATGCCTTTGATGATGTGCTGCTGGTGCCGGCCTATTCCACCGTGCTGCCAGCGCAGACCGTCACGCATACCAGGCTCACCAAGGAAATCCGCCTGAATATTCCACTGATATCGGCGGCGATGGATACGGTGACAGAAGCCCCCATGGCGATTGCCATGGCGCAGGCCGGCGGCATTGGCGTGATCCATAAGAATTTCTCGCCGGAAGATCAGGCGGCGCAGGTGCGCCAGGTGAAGAAATTCGAATCCGGCATGGTGGTGAACCCACTGACAGTGCATCCGGATCAGACACTCGCTGAGGTGCGCGCGTTGCAGGACCGCCATCGCATCAGTGGCATTCCAGTGGTGGAACGCGGTTCGGGGCGGCTTGTTGGCATTATCACCAATCGCGATGTGCGCTTCGCGACCGACCCCAACCTGCGTGTTTATGAATTGATGACGCGGGAGGGTCTGGTGACCGCTTCCCCCGATGTGACTCCGGATCAGGCGCGGGCGCTTTTGCACAAGCACCGCATCGAAAAGCTGCTGGTAGTGGATGAGGCACAGCGCTGTGTCGGCCTAGTGACGGTGAAGGATATGGACAAGGCGCAGGCCAATCCCCACGCATCGAAGGATGGCATGGGGCGGCTCCGCGCCGCAGCCGCCACGGGTGTTGGTGATGACGGCCTGCACCGCGCCGAATTGCTGGTGGCGGCGGGGGTTGATGTTGTTGTCGTGGATACCGCGCATGGCCATTCCGGCGGCGTGATGCAGGCGGTGGAACGCATCAAGCGGCTTTCCAGTTCCGTGCAGGTCATTGCCGGCAATGTAGCCACCCCGGAAGGCGCCTTGGCCTTGATTGAAGCAGGCGCAGATGCGGTCAAGATCGGCATTGGCCCCGGTTCCATCTGCACCACGCGTATTGTGGCGGGCGTTGGTGTGCCGCAGTTGACCGCCATTCTGGAAAGCGCCGCCGCTGCGCGCGAAAAAGGCGTGCCGGTGATTGCCGATGGCGGCATTCGTTCTTCCGGGGATTTGGCCAAGGCGCTGGCGGCGGGCGCGGATTGCGCCATGATGGGCAGCATCTTCGCCGGCACGGATGAAGCACCTGGCGAGGTATTTCTCTATCAGGGCCGATCCTACAAATCCTATCGCGGCATGGGCTCACTCGGCGCCATGGCACGCGGTTCGGCGGACCGCTATTTCCAGGCGGAGGTGCAGGATTCGCTCAAGCTGGTGCCGGAAGGCGTCGAAGGCCGCGTTGGCTACAAAGGCCCGGTCGGCGCCGTGATCCATCAAATGGTGGGCGGCTTGCGCGCTGCCATGGGCTATACGGGCTGCGCCACGATTGACGAATTGCAGACCAAGGCACGCTTCCGCCGCATCACCGGCGCGGGTTTGCGCGAAAGCCATGTGCATGATGTGGCCGTGACGCGTGAGGCACCGAATTACCGCGCCGAGGGCTGATCCGGTATTTTTTTGGTCGCATTTTCCGAGCCGCCAAGTGATTCCACTTGGCTTGAAAATGCGCCGAGACCATAAGGCGCGACCAGCGCCCAGACATGATCCGGGATCATATTGCGCATCTTGGCGGGTTCAGCGCGTTCAAGATGCAGCACGCTTTCCACAGCCTTCATTTCAACCCGCGCGCGGGCAAATTCCAAACCGCGCGGACCGATGCGCGGCATCAGCCAGCCGATAATCGGCCTCAGCCAATTGGGCATGCGGCGCAGGGGCAAGCCGCCCGCAGCACGGCGCGTATTTTCCAAAAAACCCTTTACTGCATTGGCGCGCTTGCCGGCACTGCCCGGCGCGCTCGTGGTGATTTCATCGCCAAGCAGGCGCAGCAACTCCTCACCGCGCGCATTGCGCACCAGCAGCCATTGCTCCCCCTGCCCGCCCATATAGCCAACCGTGATATCGGCCAACACATTGGTGTAATCCACACAGCTCCGGCAGGTGAGGGGGAAGAAATCTGAAGGGAGCTGGCTGATCGGCAATTGCAGGAAGGGAATTTCGCGCGTGCGGCCATCCGCAAAGCGCAATTCCACATGGTAATCGGCGCGAAATTCCAGATAGGTGATCGTCCCAGGCTGATCCGAGAGAAGTTCCAGGAAACGATGGAATTTTTCCGTGGTGGTATTGTCGGAACAGGGCGTGCCAATGACGTAAAGCGCGTCCAGCCCAAGCTGCGCTTCCAAGGAACGCAGCGCATAGACTTGGCAGGGAATGCCGATCACGGCGATGCGCTTATGCCCGGCCGCTGCGGCTGGCTCCAGCAAGGCGAGCAGCGGCGCATAGCCCATGCGCATGCCACGGCAAGCGGCCATGGCTTCCGGCTTCGTCACCAATACCGGCACGGGCTTCCACTTATCTTCGGGGTCCGGCGCCATGGTCAGCACAGCGGTCACCGCGCCGGCTTCCAATAATTTCTCGGCAAGCCTCGTGGTGATGCCCGTCCATTGCGCGCCGGGGCGGGGTGGCTTCAGCGATGCGCGCAGCATTTGGCGGAAGGGGCCGAAATGCAGTTCATCCGCCCGTGCGGGGTCCCGCGCGCGGCCATGCACCGCGGCTTCCAGGCGCGTATAATCCGGCTTGATGAATTGGCAGGCCGCACCGCAAGCCTTGGGGTCTTGCAGGCGCGAAACGCCGCAATCCGTGCAAAGCCCGCGCGGGGCGGCATCACGGAAGGCCGGGGCCGCGATACCATCCGCCATCACAGCGCCAAGGCCCCAAGAATGGCGCCAGCGCCCAATACCCAAAGCGGGCTGTAATCCGTGCGCCAGACGAAAAAGGCGGAACAGATGGTAAGCGCAACGGTCAGCCAGCTTTCGGCTGAACCCTGCGCCAGCAGCAAGCCCGAAGCCGCAATCAGCCCGACGGCAATCGGCACCAGCCCGCGTTCGATAATACGCAGCCAAGGCCTTCCCAAAAGCCTTGCCCGCAAGCGCGAAAAGCCAAATGCCATCAGGCTGGTTGGCACAGTCATGGCCGCGGTTGCGGTCAGCATCCCCAAAATGCCGCCGACATGCCAGCCAAACAGCCCAACCACCAGGATATTCGGGCCGGGTGCCGCCTGGGCCAGCGCGAAGCGCCGCGCGAAATCCGCATCACTCATCCAGCCATGCACATCGACAACCAGACGGTGCATCTCCGGCAGCACCGCAATGCCGCCGCCGACCGAAACCAGGGAAATGGCGCCGAAGCCCAGCAATAATTGCCAGAAGATCGTGGCGGTCATTTGCCGCGCGCCCCATGCCAGGATGCCAGAATGCCAAAGGGTGCCAGCCCCAGCACCACCATGGGCAAGGGCACGCGGAAGAAACCCGCCGCCGCCAATGCGCAAAGCCCAACCCCCAAAAGCGCCAGTGTCGGCTTCAGCTTCTGCGCCATCTTGACCGCGGTGCCGAGCACCATCCCCGCCGCCGCCGCTGCAACGCCCGCCAGCACTGCCTTCACCAGCGGGACCTCGCCATAGGAATCATAAAGCACCGCAAGTCCCATCAGGATAATCAGCGGCCCGCCAAACATGGAACAGGAAGCGAGCAAGGCACCAATCGCGCCATGAAACCGGTCCCCCACCATAATCGCGGCATTGAGCGCATTGGGCCCCGGCAGCACCTGACCCAAACCAAGCGTCTCGGCATATTCCTGTTCTGTCAGCCAGCGCTTTTCTTCCACCAGCACGCGCCGCGCCCAGGCATTGATACCGCCAAAGCCGATCAGGCCGATCTTGCCGTAGGTGAGGAACATATCAGTACGCGTCGGCACGGGGGCGGGAGAATCATCCATAACCGCAGAGGAACCCGTCACGCCCCGGGGATCAATACCCCAAAGCGCTAAAGTCATGAGCCCTACGCGGAGTCAGTCTTTGAACACCCGCGCCGCAAGCGCCACTTGGAACAGGGCGGTGATGAATTCCTGGCCCATGATGAAGTACTTCGGATCAAGATAGGGCAGCGCGATCAGTTCATCACCCGCAGCCGGCGATTGGCGCGGTTCAAGAATAACCTGACCACTTGGGCGGCGGAGCATGAGCGTAGAACGCCCCCCGCGTGCAGTCAGCCCACCGGCCTGATCAAGGTATTGGTCAATCGTCATGCCTTCCCGCCACAGCACAGCGCGCGGCATACGCACCTCCCCCTGGACCATGACCGTCTGCGATCTTTCCGGGATGACGATAACATCGCCATCTTCAAGGCGCACTGGCGCGCAGGTGCCGTCCTCATTCACCACAACCAGGCGGCCTTCGGGCAGGCTACGGCGCGCGCGACTGAGATAGGAAAGGACAAGATTGGCTTCTGCCGAGCGGGCCTGCGCCACGCCTGGCGTCATGGCAGGGGAGAGGAATAGCTGCCTTTCCAACCGATCAAGCGAATCATCAATGGCTCGCTTTTGCTGCATGGCAAGGCGCGGGCGCAACAGGAATACGGCGGCGGTATTGGCCAGCATCGGGTCCACTGCGACGTGATCCAAGATCTGACAGAGCGAAAAATCCCGATCAGCCACAAGGACAGAAGGATATAGCCGGCTGCCTTCGATGGTGACACGCACCGTCCGCAGCGCGACATTCGCCACAAAGGTCACCGTGTCCTGGTCCTGCAAGGTCTGACGCGCAAGTTCGGCAATGGTGACATAGCGAGAAAAGGGTTGCGCATTGCGCACGCCGCGGATCACGGCATTGGTCGCCGCTGGCAGCAACCGGGCGTAATTGATCAAATCCTGGCCGCGCATTGGGCCGCGCTGCGCGCTTTCAAACAGGTAATTGTTACGCACCGCGCCATAGGCACCGATCAGCGGGCGCTGCCGCCCAACAACGATCGTATCGCCTTCCTGCAGGCGAATTTGCGGAATATTGCCATCAATCAGGAAGCGATAAAGATCAAGGCTGGTTACGGTGGAACCTCCGCGTTGGACGATGACATCGCGGAAGGATCCCCGCGCTGAATCAACGCCACCTGCACGCAGCAGGAAATCCAGAATACTGTCCGAAGCAACGCCAGCATATCGGCCGGGGCGAAATCCGGCACCAAGACCCTGTCAAACCGCCGCAGAAGATTAAGCTGTATCGTATCGGCAATCAGTTGAAACGGCCGTAACAGGGGCGGCAGGATTAGCCTGATCTGATGACAGATCAGGAAGGAAGGCACAGACGGCGCATGAAATCCAAAGCGCCCGTCCGCAATAATGATATGCGGCCTGATTTCGGCAACCAGCCGATCCGTGAATGATTTTTCCTGCCGCAACCGGCGCGCGAGCCGCAGCAAATCCGTCAGGAAATACCAGTAATGCGCAATACCCGCGCCACGCTGCAGGGGCGGGTAATCAGGGAAGGCTATGAATTCAACGGCCTCATGCCCGGCAAGCTCCCGGCGCAGCGCAACAAGAGCATCGCCATCACTGACAAGGCTAAGCCTTGCCCCATCCAAAAGCAAACGTCGGATCAGTGGCAGGGAGCGTTGCACATGGCCAAAGCCCATGCCGCTGATCGCAAAAAGAACGCGGGGTGACCCTGGGCGCGCTTCTTGGCGGCTTTCGGGCCTACTCAACCTCCCCCCACCTGCCGATACGCCGCCGCCTATCTTTGCGACCAGGGCGTAACCTGCCACAGCTTGCGATATTCCGCTTCCTGCCGGCGTAACCGTTCAAACCAGGCATCACCCGCTTCATAGGCCGGTTCGGTAAAGCGCCCTTCCAGGATTTTCACGAATTCCGGATCGCGCGCGATATCGGCGGTGGCTTCGCGCAGGCGCTGGACAATCGCAGGCGGCGTGCCGGCCGGCATGACCAAGCCGCGTTCGGATGCCATCTGCACCGGAAAGCCCAATTCCATCAGCGTTGGCACATCCTGGCGGAAGCGGCTGCGTGTGGCGCCACCTTGCGACAAAACGCGCAGCTTTTCCGTATTCGCCGTGACGGGACCAAGGTTCAGCCCCATGCTGTCCACCTGCTTGCCAAGCACGGCGGTGCGAAGCTGCGGATCACCCTGATAGACCACATGCACAAAGCGCGTGCCGGTCGCCGCCTGCAACAACACCAATTGCAAATGATCATCCGTGCCCACGCCGGGGGAAGCATAGGTGATCGTCTCAGGCCGCGCCCGCGCCGCCGCCAATAGGTCCGCGAGTGTCCGGTAAGGGCTGTCTTCATGCACCGTAATGGCGGAAGGGTCGGTCACCAGATTGCCGATGCCAACAAAATCATCCAGCTTGAATTGCGCGGAGCGCTCAATCGGAATGGTGAGCAAACCCGGCATATTGGTGGTGCCGATGGTATGCCCATCAGGGCGCGAACGCGCCACGGCAGCCAAGGCCACTTCGCCCCCCGCGCCGGGGCGATTGACCACCACAACCGACCCACCGATGCGCTTTTCGAGCGCAGCCGCATAGCCCCGCGCATCAAGATCGGTCGCGCCGCCGGCGGTGAAGCCCACAATGATTTCAATAGGCCGATCCGGCCAGCGCGACTGCGCCAAGGCGGGCGCAGCCAGTAAGGCGCCGGCTGAAGCCAAAACACTGCGACGTTGGATTTTCATGAAGTTTCTCCCCTATTCCTTCCATCTGGGCGATCTGGCGGCAAAGCCTGATCTGCCCGGGCCAACTGGCCGATCATGACCGAGAGCGCAACTCAACGCTACCCTGTCGGCAGCCAGACATTCACCCTGGTGCCAACCCCTTCAGTGCTTTCAATAGCAAGCCTTCCACGATGGCGCATGGTGATGTGGCGCGTGATCGCAAGACCTAAGCCGGTGCCCCCCTTATGGCGCGACCGTGCCGCGTCCACACGATAAAACCTTTCGGTCAGGCGCGGCAGATGGTGCTTGGCGATGCCAGGGCCATCATCGGCGATGCTGAGCAAGGCGCCGGGCCGCGCGGTTCCATCCGCTGCAACCGCAGGCTTCAGCGTAACCGTGATCAAGCCGCCATCACGCCCGTGATTGATGGCATTTTCCAAAATATTGCGGATCACCTGCGCCACTTGATCCGCATTGGCGGGCTCTGCCACCAAGCCTTCCTCAAGGTCCAACTGCACCCTGATGTCCCGCCGCTCAATGAGCGGCGCCAGGGCCTCCACCTCGGCACGCGTCATCATCGCGAGTGGTGCTTCGCCATTCGGGGGCTGGTGTTCTTCCATTTCAATGCGCGACAGGTTCAGCAAATCATCAATCAGCCGGCGCATACGCTCCCCCTGCTCAGCCATGATGCCCAGGAAGCGCTGTTGCGCGGCGGGATCATCGGCGGCAGGGCCGCGTAGCGTTTCAATGAAGCCAAGCAGGCTGGCCAATGGGGTGCGCAATTCATGGCTGGCATTGGCAACGAAATCGGCGCGAGTTCTTTCAATCGCCGCTTCCCGGCTGCGATCAATCAGCAGAATCAAAAGCCGCCCGCCATCAACAAGCGGCGGATCAAGCGGCACGACACGGGCGGAAACCTCCCGCGGCACGGGCACGGGCAAATGCAACTCAGCCGTGACGGAATGGCCTTCGGCCAGCGCATCATCCATGGCGGCGGCCAGCACGGGGTGGCGGAGCAGCGCCGCGGTATCCGGCCCCTGCCCTGCTGCTTCCGGCCCAAGCATGCCCCGCGCCGCAGGGTTGGCGCGCAGCACGGCGCGTTCGCCGGAAAGCAGCAGCACGGGTTCGGGCAGGTTTTCCAGAATGGCTGCATCGGCACGCCGCAGCCTTTCCAGAAGCGCGCCCTGTTCCGCAAGCCCGCGCGCAAGGCGGCGAATGCCATCGGCCAGATCATCAGTCGAAGGCAGCGCAGGGGCCTCAGCCCGGGCAGGCACAGCCCTGACTTGCGCCAAAGCATCGCCAAGTGTCGCGGCCAGAAGCGCAACCCGCGCGCGCCAGCCCCAGGCGAGAGCAAGGCTTGAAAGCATCACGCCAGCAAGCGCCGCCAGGCCAGGCGCCAGCCGTAATTCCCGCGTCAGCATCAAAAGACACAGCACCAGCAGCGGCACGGCGCCAATCGCAAGGGCCAAACGCAGCAAGGGCTTCATGGCAAAAGCCGGGGTTGCCACATGGTGCTAGAAGCCAACACCAAGCGGCATGGGCGGTTCCACCAAAACGGCATCGCCGTTTGGCGCCACCCGAAACAGCCCCAGGCTGCGCTCCACCGCCCCATTTGCGCGCAATTGCACGGGGCCATCCACACCATCGAAGCGCGGCATCGCATCCGGCGTAGTGCCAGCCGGCGCAACGGCAAGGCCAGCCGCCAACACTGCGGCATCATGCGCAACCCCCGCGATGCGCGGCGCGCGCTGGCCAAAAGCCTGCTGAAAGCGCCCATCAAACGCGCTCCGCGCCCGTTCATCCGGGGCAGGGAAAAGCGCGCCATGCAAGGCGGGTTCATTGGCAAGCCCAGCATCGGCAATCCACAGCGCATGGCCAAGCAGCAAGGGACGCGGATTTTCCTGCGCCCCGGCCCTGACCGCCGCTGCCAATTCCCGCGCACGGAAGCCGGTGGCGCCAATCACGACCGCATCAATCGCGCTAGTTGCCCGCCGCGACATCTCGGTGACAGGCCCGGCAGCGCTAGCCCTATCGTTGAACAGCGCAATCGCTGGGCTCGGCAGGTTAAAATCCGCCGCCACTTGTCGCATCGCCTGCGCCAAGGCGCGGCCAAAAGCATCATCCGGCGCCACCATGCCGAATTGCCGCGCCCCGCTGGACATGGCCAATCCGATCACGCGGCGCATCTGCTGTTCTGGCGTAATGCCAAGCGTCCACACGCCTTGCCGCGCCTGAGAAGCATCATTGGTGAAGGCAAGTACTGGCAGGCGCGCGGCCTGGGCAACCGGCGCCGCGCCCGCGGTTTCCCCGCCCGTCAAAGGCCCAACCAAGCTAACGGCGCCAAGGCTGACCGCGCGCCGCGCCGCATCCCCCGCCCCCATGGCATTGCCACCTGTATCGAGTGGGATGAATTCCACGCGGCGGTCATTCTTTTCAAACAGAGCCAATTCTGCCGCCTGTTGCAGCGCCTGACCAAGCGCCGCCTGTTGCCCCGAAAGCGGCAGCAACAGCGCAACCCTGGTGCGCGGCACATCCGGTGGCGCGGCGCTTGGCGCGGCCCCCACCATGATGGGGGCTTGCGGAGCACAGGCCGCAAGCGCGACAAGCAACCCAAGCGGGACAAGGGCGATCAGGCGTGACGACAGCCGATTCAGAAAACGAGGCACAGTCGATCCATCCTTCGGCCAAGCCCGCCATCGGGTCCGGCCTGACATTGGTTGCGACCCCCATAGGCAATATGGGTGATCTTTCGCCCCGCGCCCTGGCTGCCCTGCAGGCCGCCGATGCGGTGCTTTGTGAAGATAGCAGAACAACCGGCGCAATGCTCGCCCGTCTTAGTGTGGCAACGCGCCTTATTCCCCTGCATGACCATAATGAGGCGTCAGAGCTTCCCCGCATACTGCAAATGCTGGGTCAGGGGCAAAAATTGGCGCTGGTATCGGATGCCGGTACGCCCCTGGTGAGCGACCCTGGCTTTCGGCTGGCGCGCGCCGCGATTGCTGCGGGGCTGCCGATCTCGGCCATTCCAGGCCCCAATGCAGCGGTCATGGCGTTGGTGCTATCTGGCCTGCCGCCAGAGCCTTTCCTGTTTCAAGGCTTCCTGCCGCCGCGCACCGCCGCGCGCCAGGCAGCGCTTGGCCAGTTGAAGGCCTTGGAACAGGCCGGCTTGGCTGCCAGCCTGATATTTTATGAAGCGCCGCATCGGCTGGCTGAAAGCCTGGCTGATATGGCCGGCGCCTTCGGGCAGGAGCGCCCCGCTGCCGTGGCGCGCGAAATGACCAAACGGTTTGAGGAAGTGCGGCGCGGCAGCCTTGGCGATTTGGCCGCGCATTACGCCAACGCCGAAGCGCGCGGCGAGATTTGCATCGTGGTCGGCCCCGCAACCGAGGCCGTGGTCAGCGATGCGGAGGTTACAACGCAGCTTCGCGCCGCCTTGGAAAGCGGCCTTTCAGTCAAGGATGCTGCGGAAGCGGTGGCAAAAGCCACCGGACGCAAACGGCGCGATGTCTATCGGGAGGCTTTGTCCCTGTTGAGCAGCACATGATGCAAGAAGCCTTCTTGGCCTTCGCGCATATACCTTTGGCCTGAGGCGGGATGATGATGGTTTGATTGATGCTTAAATCGGCGCCCCGCTCACACCCGCGGCACCGCCACCCCAACCAGCGCATCCCGCGTAATGATGGAAGCAAGCTTCTCAGCACTCCACCCCTCGGTCCCGGCGGGCCGCATCGGCAGCACCATCCAGCGATAATCCGCGGTGCTATCCACCACGCGGATTTCCACATCATCGGCCATTGGCGTGCCCCATTCGGCCAGCACGGCGCGCGGTTCACGCACGGCGCGTGACCGATAAGCGAAGGATTTGTACCAGCCCGGCGGATAGCCCAGCAGCGCGCGGGGGTAGCAGGAACATAGCGTGCAAACCACCAGATGATGCTGCTTTGGCGTGTTTTCCAAAACGCCAAGCTCCGGCGCGCCAGCCATGGATGCGCCCATCGCCTCAGCGGCCGCCTTACCATCACGCATCAGCAGCGCGTAATATTCGGGATCGGTCCAAGCACGCGCCACCATGCGCGCACCGATCTCAGGGCTCGCGCGATCCGTGATCGCCTGACGTTCGGTGATTTCGGCTTCCGTTACCAGCCCCTTCGTGGAAAGGGCGGCAACCAGTTTTTCGAGCAGCGCGAGGCTCGCGCCAGAAGGGGGGGCGGCCATGTCAGGCTTCCTCCAGCCAATGTTCGAAGATTTCCACCATCACCGTATCGCCCGCCTTGCCTTCGTCCCAAATGGGCGGCTGTTCGAACAGCACATGGTAAAGCTGCCGGCGCGGCGCTGGGCGGGCGAAGGCCAAATCTTCCGGGTTCGGGAAAGCACCCAGCGGGCGCACCACCTGGCCCGTGCGCCCACGCACATAATGCGGCGTACGGATATGGCAGGGGCCACGGGTTTCGGGCCAATCATCCTTCACGCGCACCCGCGCACCAGGCGCAAACCGAGGATCAGTGCTCATGCCAAATCCTCCTGCCTGATCACGCCTTTTTCGACCATCAGCGCCGCAATCGAATGCAGCCAACGTTCGTAATAGCCAAGCGCGAAATACTCATCCTCAGGGATGCTTTCGATGCCGCGGCGGAGTTCATCCACCGTCATCATCTTCTTCTGCGCCAGGATTTGCCGAATGGCATCCACCTTCTTGCCGAAGGCATCGGGCGGCGCCTCATCATGCTCAACGGGCGTGCAGCGGAAGCGCGCGATTCCGCCAATATCGTGCAGCGCGCGGTTGGGTGATTCCTCGGTCATGGCGAAAGCTTAATCTGGAAAAGCCCAGGCGCGAAAGGGGCGTTATTTCACTTCCTCGGTTGGCCCCACGCCCCAGATATCGGCGCGCTTGATATGGCCCCGAAACTCACCGATCTGCGCCTCACACCAGGGGTTATTGGTCTCACAGGCGCGAAGCCTTCCGACCACGCCGGGGCGAAGCCGTGCGATGGGCTGGGCCTGATCCTCTGCCCGGCGGCGGAGCATGACCTCAGACCCAGGGGCGCCTCGCACCACAAAGGAACGCCGGCCCATCAGGGTTGATTGATGCACCCAGCCTTCAGTGCCTTCCGGGTCGCGGATGCGGCGCCATAATTCGAATTCGCGCACAATTTCTACCGGCAATTCGCGGCGCTGATAAGTCCATTCAATCGGAAAGCGCGTGCCTGGGCCGCTCCGCATATTCACCTCATCGGAACGGAGCGCGGCAAAGCGCGGCAGCGGCAGGCCAGTGACCGAACCAGTGTTGGGGGCGCGTTCGGCTGGCGGAGGCGCGGGCGTGGGCTCGGGCGGCTTGGCAGCGTCAGCGGTGGCAGCAGCGCCGGCAGCGGCGCCGGCAACGACACCTGCGGCGGCACCGGCGGCAGCGCGATTGCCCTGACTGGCCTGCGGTTGTCCGGCGGGGCGTTGTTGCTGGCCTGCCTGGCGCTGCTGCGGTTGCCCGGCAGGACGCTGCTGCTGCTGACCTTGGGTGTTGCGTTGCGTCGCTTGCGGCCTTGCCGGCGGGTTCACCACCGGCGGGCGCGCTTCAGGCCGCTGAGGCGGCGCGGGTGCTGCCTGGCGTGCCGGCGGCACATTCTGCGCCCCGCCAAGGCTTGATTGTCCAAAGGCCGGTGCCCCCAGCAGAAGGATGCTCAGAATCGGCAAAAGACGACGAAAACCCATGTTCACATCTCTTCCGCTGCGCGGGGCCAAGGTCAAGCTTTAGTTATGGCGGGGCCGATGGTGGACCAACCGAAGCGAGCATGCGGCGCGGGCGCTAATCCCGGCCTTCTTCCACCGCATGGCAAGCCACCATCGCATCACCTGCAGGCTTCAATTCTGGGCGTTCGGCCTTACAGCGCGGCCCTGCCAGCGAGCAGCGCGGATGGAAAGCACAGCCGGTTGGTGGCGTAATCGGGCTCGGCACCTCACCACCCACCGGAATGCGCACGCGCCCGGTCATATCAAGATCCGGAATCGCTTCCATCAGCGCGCGGGTATAGGGGTGGCGCGGACGACGAAACAGGCTTTCCGCCGGGGCCAATTCGGCGATGCGGCCCAGATACATGACGCCGATCCGGTCACTCACCTGCCGCACCACGGCCAAGTTATGGCTGATGAACAAATAGGTCAGCCCCATGCGGGACTGCAATTCCTTCATCAGATTCAGGATTTGCGCCTGCACCGAAACATCCAGCGCGGATGTCGGTTCATCGCACACCAGAAATTCCGGATTGGACGACAAGGCACGTGCAATCGAAATACGCTGGCGCTGCCCGCCCGAGAATTCATGCGGGAATTTGTGGCCATCCAACGGCGATAGCCCCACCTGCGTCAGCAATTCCGCAACCCGCGCTTCCTCAGCCGCGCGGTTGGGCAGCAGGCCAAAGGCGCGCATAGGCTCGGCCACAATGTCGCGCACCCGCCAACGCGGATTGAGCGAGGCATAGGGGTCCTGGAAAATCATCTGCATCCGCCGCCGCTGATCGGATGCAGCGCGGGCTTCGGCCAAATCCCGGCCATCAAACACCACCTGCCCCGCGCTTGGTCGATAAAGCCCAACCGCAAGCCGTGCGACCGTGGATTTGCCACAGCCTGATTCCCCCACCAATGACAGGGTGGTGCCCTTCGGCACAGACAGGTTCACGCCATCAACAGCGCGCAGGATGCGCTTGCCCTCGCCGGCAATCAGCCGCTGCAAGGCAGGGCGGGAGACATCGAAATACCGCGCCGCATCGCACAGTTCCAGCATGGGGGTATCAGACATTCTTTGCGCCCTCCCCGTCCGCGTAAAGCCAGCAGGCGGCCTGGGTCGGACCCGCTGGCAGCAAATCCGGCCTGTCTTGGGCACAGCGCGCGAAGGACTTGGGGCAGCGCGGGTTATAGGCGCAGCCCTTGGGGATGGCGGAAAGGCGCGGCATGGCGCCATCAATCTGCGCGAGCCGTTCCACACGCCGATCCAATGGCGGGATGGAACCCATGAGCCCCACCGTATAGGGGTGGCTTGCCTGCTTCACGACATTGCGCACCGGCCCGATTTCGGCGATGCGCCCGGCATACATCACGGCCACGCGATCGGCGGTTTCAGCAATGACGCCCATATCGTGCGTCACCAGCATCATCGCCGTGCCCTTTTCGCGCGCGAGCGACTTTAGTAGCGCGATAATCTGCGCCTGGATGGAAACATCCAGCGCGGTCGTCGGTTCATCCGCCACAATCAGGCGCGGTTCGGCACATAATGCCAGCGCAATCACCACGCGCTGACGCATACCGCCCGAGAATTCATGCGGGTAGGAATCAATCCGCTGCGCGGCCGCCGGAATACCCACCAGGTCAAGCCAGCCAATGGCCCGCTTGCGCGCCTCAGCGGGCGTGATCGGCAAATGGGTTGTCATTGTCTCGGCCAATTGCCGGCCCACGGTGTAGAGCGGATTGAGGGTGGTGAGCGGGTCCTGGAAGATCGCGCCGATATCCTTGCCACGGATGCGGCGCATATCCTCATAGCGCAGATTATCAATGCGCTTCCCATCGAGCCGGATTTCGCCGCCAGCGATTCGCCCCGGTGGTTCCAAAAGCCCGATAATCGCCGCACCCGTCATGGATTTGCCGGCGCCTGATTCGCCAACAACGCCCAGCACTTCGCCAGCGGCAATGGTGAAGGACACGTCATCAAGTGCCACTAGCGTCCCGCGCCGCGTTGGGAATTCCACGCGCAGATGGCGCACTTCAAGCAAGGGGTTCTGGCCAGACATTAGCGGAGCTTCGGATTGAGGGCGTCGCGCAGCCAATCGCCCAGAAGATTGACGGAAAGCACCATGGCAATCAGCGTGATGCCGGGGAAAATGGTGATCCACCATTCGCCGCTGAACAGGAAGTCATTGCCAATACGGATCAGCGTACCAAGAGATGGTTGCGTAGCCGGCACCCCAACGCCGAGGAAGGAAAGTGTAGCTTCCGACAATATGGCCAGCCCCAGATTGAGTGTTGCGATCACCAGGACCGGCCCCATCACATTAGGCAGTACATGGGAAAGCATGATGCGCGGTGGGGATACGCCAATCACGCGCGCTGCCTGCACATATTCCTTGTTCCGTTCCACCATGGTCGAGCCACGCACGGTGCGGGCAAATTTCGGCCATTCGCTGATGCCAATCGCGAAAATCACCACAAACAGCGCGATCTGGTCATGCACCTCGCGCGGTAGGGCAGCACGCACCACGCCATCAATCAGCAGCGCGACCAGGATGGACGGGAAGGTCAATTGCACATCACAAATGCGCATCAGCAACGCATCGAGCTTCCCGCCAAGATACCCGGCCAGCAGCCCAAGCGTAACACCAAGCGTAGTTGCGAAAATTGTTGCCGATAGCCCAACCAGCAATGAAACCCGCGCGCCATACATGATGGCGGAAAGCACATCGCGCCCCTGATCATCGGTGCCGAGCAGATATTGCGCCTCCCCTTCTTCGGTCCAGGAAGGCGGCTTGAAGGCATCAAGCAGATTGAGCGACGCCAGATCAAACGGGTTATGCGGCGCAAGCCAGGGCGCGAAAAGCGCCCCCAGAATGCAGATTAGCGCCACCACGGCGGAAAGCATGGTGACGGGCGACCGGGTGAAGGACCACCATAGATCACTGTCGAAAAACCGGCGTAGCGTTGCAGCCATGATCAATGCGCCCCCTGCCCACGGCCAATGCGGAGCCTGGGGTCCACCGCGTAATAGAGCAGGTCAACAATCAGATTGATCGTGACGAAAAGCGCCGAAATCAGCAGCAGATAGGCCGCCATCACCGGAATATCCGCCTGATTGACGGATTGAATGAATAGCAAGCCCATGCCAGGCCATTGAAAGACGGTCTCGGTCACGATGGCGAAGGCGATGATGGCGCCCAATTGCAGCCCGACAATGGTGATCACCGGCACCAGCGTATTTTTCAGCGCATGGCCGAAATGCACGGCGCGGTTCGGCAGGCCGCGCGCGCGGGCGAATTTGATGTAATCGACGCGCAGCACTTCCAGCATCTCAGCCCGCACCAGCCGCATAATGAGCGTGAGCTGGAAAAGCCCGAGCGTGATGGAAGGCAGGATCAGCGCCTTAATGCCTGTCCAGGTCAGAAACCCCGTGGACCACCAGCCGATCTTCACGGTATCGCCGCGCCCGAAGGAAGGCAGCACGCCAAGCCAGACCGCAAACACCAGAATCAGCAAAATCCCGATCAAAAAAGTTGGCAGAGAAACCCCTACCAGGCTGAAGGTCAGGAAAAACCGCGACAGCCAGGAATTGCGATAAAGGCCAGTATAAACCCCCATCGGCACGCCAATCAGCAACGCAAGGGTCGCGGCAGTCAACGCCAGTTCGAGCGTTGCCGGCGCGCGTTCGGCAATCAAATCCGCCACGGGCCGCGACAGGCGATAGGAAAGCCCAAATTCGCCCTGCACCGCATTGCCCAGGAAGGTTGCAAATTGCACCCAGAAGGGCTGATCCAGCCCCAAATCCTTCACCAGCGCCTGACGCTGCGCCTCAGTGAAATCCTGCCCAAGCATAATTGCCACCGGATCGCCCACATAGGCAAACATGGCAAAGGAAATCAGCGCAACGGTGAATAGCACCGGCAGGGATTGCAGAACCCGCGAGAGAATGAAAGCGAACAAGGGAAAACTCCGAAACGGCGCGGCGGGCGGCAGGCCCGCCGCGCCAGGGGATCAGTTCATCCGCGCCCAACGAAAATAAGGCTGGTTATTGGCCATATGCGGAATGGTCAGGTTGGACCGCATGGCCCAGGGGATCATCTGATGGTGCAGCGGAATATGCGGCACATCTTCACGGTAGATGCGCAGCGCCTCCCGGATCGCCTCATTGCGCGGCTCCCCAGATTGGGTCTTCATCCGCTCAATCAGCGCATCCATGCGCGGGTTGGAATAGCGCCCGTAATTCCAGATGCCATCGCCCTGTTCGCCATTGCGGGTCGCGACCAGCGACTGGAAGGAGTACAGCGCATCCAGCGTCGGCACGCCCCAGCCCAGCAGATAGATGGACGTATCCTCTTTCTGGATCTTGGCGAAGAAGGGCGCCAAGGGCATGGCATTCAACTTTGCCCGCACACCAATCCGTGCCCACATCGCGACAATCGCCTGGCAAATCTGCTCATCATTGATGTAGCGATTATTCGGGCAATCCAGCGTGATTTCAAAGCCATTCGGGTAGCCGGCTTCTGTCAGAAGCGCCCGCGCGCGGGCCGGGTCATAAGCCAGGCGCACATCCTCTTCCTTCACATAACCATTCACCTGGGGCGGGAAGAAGGTGCCCGTCACCACGGATTGGCCGCGCATGGTGGTACGGTTGATCGCCTGTATGTCAATCGCGTGATAAAGGGCTTGGCGCACGCGCAAATCCTTCATGGGGTTGCGCCCCTTCACGTCCGAATAAAGCAATTCATCCCGGAACACGTCCATCGCCAGGAATATGGTGCGCACTTCCGGGCCTTCCAGCACGCGGATGTTTTGCGCCTGGCGCAGCCGGTTTAAATCCTGCAGCGGCGGATCGAGCACGAAATCCACCTCACCTGAGAGCAGCGCGGCGATACGCGTTGCATCGGATGCAATCGGGCGGAAGATGATTTCCGTGACATTCGCGTCCCGACTGGCTTCTTCCTTCCAGCCCCACCAATCGGTGTTGCGGGTCATTACCGTGCGCACATCTGATTCACGCGCCGTCAGGCGGAAGGCGCCGGTGCCATTGGTATTGCGGACCGTATGCATTTCTTCGCGCTGGCGGGTGTTTTGTGGCCGCGCTGCATTGTTCTTTTCGGACCAAGACCGCGACATCATGAAGACGGAAGCGATCTTATTGGGCAGGATCGGGTCCGGACGCTTGGTGACGACATCCACCACCAGCGGTTCAACCTGCACCGCGCGTTCCACCGTATCCACATAAATCCCGTAATTGGATGTGGGCGCGAGCGCGCGGGTCACGCTGAACACAACATCATCGGCCGTGAAGGCTTCACCTTCATGGAATTTCACGCCATCGCGCAGCCAGAAGCGCCAGCGATTGGGTTCCTGCTGTTCCCAGCGCGTGGCCAGGCCGGGGGCCAGGCCCAATTCCTGGGTGCGGCTGATCAGCGTGTCGTAGATTTGTTGCAGCACCATCGAAACCGTACCAACATTCTGGCTATGCGGGTCAAGCGTATTGGGATCACCCGAAGCGGCCCAGCGCACTGTGCGCGCATCCGCCCCCGCCCCACCCAACGCAAGGCCGCAGGCCAGCGCGGTCGCCCATAACAGCTTTCGCATCCCATTCTCCTTTTTTTGGTTAAGAACCCCTATGGCCTATAGGGGCGCCGCCCCCGGCCGGGAAGGGGTTTTATGGGGGAGATTTCCCCAGGCGCGAAACTGCTTTAGTTTCCGACGCGTCCGTTCAAGAGAACCCAGCCCATGCCGCGCTTCGCCGCTAACCTATCCATGATGTTCAATGAAGTTCCCTTCCTGGACCGCTTCGCCCTTGCTGCAAAGGCCGGCTTCAAGGGGGTGGAGTTCCTATTCCCCTATGAACATAAGGCAGCCGAGATAGCCGCGCGGCTCAAGGATAACGGCTTGCAGCAGGTGCTGTTCAATGCGCCGGCGGGGGATTTCGGCAAGGGCGAACGCGGCATGGCCGCCATCCCAGGCAAGCAGGCCGCGTTTCGGGACAGCATCAAGCTAGCGCTGGAATACGCCGCCGCCCTCTCCTGCCCGCGGCTGCACATCATGGCCGGCCTCAAGCCCGAGGGGGTCGCGCATGACACACTCACCGCCGTCTACGGCGCGAACCTTGCCTATGCGGCGGAAGAATGCGCCAAGGTGGGCGTGAAGCCCATTATCGAACCCATCAATCAACGGGATATCCCTGGCTTTTTCCTGAACACCACGGATCAGGCGGCGGCCATCATTGCCGCCATCGGCCCCGAAAAGCTCGGCCTGCAATTCGACCTTTACCATTGCCAGATCACGGAAGGCGATGTGGTGAAGCGGGTTGAAAAGCACCTGCCGCTGATTGCCCATATGCAGGTGGCCGATACCCCAGGCCGCAATGAACCCGGCACCGGGGAAGTGAACTGGCCCTTCGTCTTCAAGACCATTGACGCGCTTGGTTTTCGCGGCTGGATCGGCTGCGAATACCGCCCCGCAGGGGAAACCCTGGCCGGGCTTTCCTGGTTCGCCCCCTATAAGGACTGAAACACAATGAAAATCGCCTTTATCGGCCTTGGCATCATGGGCCGCCCCATGGCCGGCCACCTGAAGAACGCCGGCCACGCCATCACGGTGGTGGAGCGCAAAAGCCTGACCGCCGAGGACCGTGCGGCCTTTGCCGTGGCGCCTGATGCCAAAACCGCCACCGCCGGGGCGGAAGCCGTGATCCTGATGGTGCCGGATACCCCCGACGTGGAAGCCGTGCTGTTCGGTGCGGGCGGCGTGGCTGAGGGCCTCAAGCCCGGCACGCTGGTGATTGATATGTCCTCCATCAGCCCGACCGCCACCAAGGAATTCGCGGCCAAGATCGCGGCCAAGGGTGGCGATTACCTCGATGCCCCGGTCTCGGGCGGGGAAGTCGGCGCCAAGCAGGCCAGCCTGACGATCATGGTCGGTGGCTCAGATGCCGCTTTTGGGCGCGCCAAGCCGCTGTTTGAAGCTATGGGCAAGAATATCACCTTGGTCGGCGGCGTTGGCGCAGGGCAGACCTGCAAGGTCGCCAATCAGATCATTGTGGCGCTGACCATTGAAGCAGTGGCGGAAGCGCTGACCTTCGCCTCCAAGGCGGGGGCTGATCCGGCCAAGGTGCGGCAAGCGATCACCGGCGGGCTCGCCACCTCGCGCATTCTGGAACTGCATGGGGAACGCATGATCAAGCGGACCTTTGCGCCCGGTTTCCGCATCCGCCTGCACCAGAAGGATTTGAACCTGGCCCTGCAAGCGGGCCGCGAATTGGGCGTTGCACTCCCCAATACGGCGTCCACCCAGCAGCTTTTCGCCGCCGTCGCAGCGGCTGGCGGGGCAGACTTGGACCATTCCGGCCTGGTCAAGGCGCTTGAGACGCTCGCCGCGCATCCCGTGGCGCCGGACGCCTGAGGCAGGTTTTTGGCTTGGGGGCGGGCTTCCCTGATTCTGGGGAGCCTTCTCAATTTTGAGTGATGCCACCAAAAAAGCTTGCGGTCATTTGATTTTTGGACTTTTCGCGCTTTACTGATCCTGCCATGGCGGCGCCCGCGCCGCCAGGGTTACAGCAAAGGCGCCACCCCAATGCGGTTCGACGAAATTGGCCAGCAGCTTCGCACCTACCGCCTGGAATCCGGGCTGAAGGCTTATGAGATCGCCGCCCGCCTGGGTATCTCCCGCGCCGCGCTCTATCGCTATGAAAAGGGCGAGGTCATCAAGCTGGATACGGTGCGAAGGCTGGCGGAGATGTTGCAAGTCTCGCCTTTCGCGCTGCTCGGTATTGGGGTTGATTACTTCTCCCGCATCGCATCCTTCCTTGAACGGCTGCGCCATATTGAAGAAGAAGCCGATAGCCAATTGCAGCTTGGCGGTGCCTTCAGCTTCGCGCTGACCAGTGAAGGCTTCCCGCAGATATTGCGCAGCCTTTGGGTGGAAGCGGCCAATATGGCGCAGGACCGGGCCGCGGCGCGCGGCGCGGTTGATCAATGCCTGACCCTGCTGGCCCAGCGCCGCCTGATCCTGGAACAGCGCCGGCCCAGCATCATCGCCATGCTGTCCGAAGCCGCCATTCGCAGGCTTTTGGCGGATGGCATTTGCGCCGGCCTGCCACTTTCCGAACGGAGCCGCGCCGATGCCCGCGCCGCAGCGGTGACCGAGGCAGAAAACCTCGCCAATCAAATGGAACAGGCGCCGCTTGGCGTGCAGATCGGGCTTTTGCCGGAACCGGAGCCCATCAATCAGGCCATTATTTTGCGCAACCGGGAACGCGGCTTCGTGGTGGCCAATCCCTTCCCGGCGGATTCGCATCCCGGCTGGGCGCAGGGGATTGTCAGCATCACCTCAGCCGATGATGCGCTGGCCGTGCATCAATGTGTCGCGGAAGCCTGCTGGCGCCAGGCGCGCAAGGGCATGGCCGCGGCACAAAGGCTACGGATTCTGATCGCCGAGGCACATCCCCCGTAACAAGGGCTTGCCGAGACCACGTCAAGCGTCTCCATAATGCGTCAGACCGGAGTGTTGCCCGGTACTGGGAAAGGAAACGCCATGGCCCGCGAGAATTGGGACAAAGAAATGCTGCGCTTCACCGAAATGATGGAGGCGCGCGCCGCGGCGCAGCCCCCGGTGAAGTTGGAATTGCCGCTGGATAATTCGCGGGAATTGAATGATGGCCTCAGCCTGCCACTCGCCAAGGGTGGCGCGGTGATGGCGGAAAGTGAGGATCGCTGGTTGGCCTTGCGCGGGCGGCGGATTCTCTGCCGCTTCCATCGGCCAACAGCGGGCAGCGGGCATCCCGTTTTGGTCTATCTGCATGGTGGCGGCTGGGTTTGGGGCAGTGTGGATACACATGACCGGCTGATGCGCGAATATGCGGCGGTGTCGGGCTGCGCCGTGATTGGCGTGGATTACGCGCTGAGCCCTGAGGCGGTTTTCCCGCAGGCGCTCGAAGAATGTGCCGCCGTCACGCGCTGGGTTGCCCAGCGCGGCGCGGAATGGGGTTTGGATACCAGTCGGATTGTACTGGGCGGTGATTCGGCAGGCGGCAACCTTACCGCCGGCACGGCGCTATTGTTGCGGGAAACTGATCCTGCGCTGAAACTGCGCGGCCTGCTGATCAATTACGGTGTCATGGATAGCGCCATGGCAACACCAAGTTACAACACCTTCGCGACCGGGCATTTCCTGACGCGGGAGAAGATGGATTTCTATTGGCGCTGCTATGCGCCCAAGGAAGCCGATCGCGTGAGCCCCTTCGCATCCCCGATGCGCGCTGATTTGCGTGGCCTGCCGCCCGTTTTGGTGCATATCGCGGAGCTTGACGTGCTTGCCGATGAGAACAGACTTTTCGCCAATAAGCTGCGCGCCGCTGGCGTGGCTGTGACGGAAGAAACCTTCCCCGGCACCATCCATGGCTTTCTCCGCGCTCTTGGCCATGTCGCGGCAGCGGATCGCGCAGCGCGGCAGGGCGGCGAATGGCTCAAGGCGCGTTTTGCCTGACATAAAAATAGGGAGAGACACCATGATTGATGAAGCCACAAAGCATCGCATCCAGGCCCAATTGGGTGATCCGAAGCTCGCCTCACAATATCTGAAGCCGGATCAAATGACCTGGCAGGCAACAGAGTTTCCCGGGATTGAAATGAAGTTGCTATGTCGGGATGAGGCGCGTGGCATGTCCACCATCCTGTTCCGCATGGCGCCCGGCGCAGAAGTGCCGCTGCATGAACATACGGATATTGAACAAACCTATGTCATGGAAGGCTATCTGGAAGATGATGAAGGGCGTTGCGGACCGGGTGAATTCGTCTGGCGTCCGGCGGGGAATACGCATGTGGCACGCGCCCCGAAAGGCGCGCTGTTTCTCTCAATCTTCCTGAAGCCCAATCGCTTTGTGGAAAAGCAGCCGGGCTTTGCGCGGTGAAGCAGCCGCTCAAATAAGGCTTGGCCAGTGATCCATTTTCATGGATCACTGGACAGCGCGCGTTTTGCCACTTCCTTCAGATACCGCGACGCCACCGGCAAAATCGCATCATTGAAATCATAGCGCGCATTGTGCAGATCGCGGCCTTCCTCAGCCGGGCCATTGCCGATCCAAACAAAGGCGCCCGGCACTTCCTTCAGGAACCAAGCGAAATCCTCGCCCGTCATGGCCGGGCGCATATCGCGGCGGGTTGCGGTGACGCTTGCGGCAGCCGCGGCCGCCAAATCGCGTTCCGCCGGGGAATTCGCCGTGACACCCAGGCCAGGGCTGATAATCAGCGTGCCCTTCACGCCGCAGGTAGCCGCAACGCCATCCGTGATGCGTTGCAAGCCTTCCTTGATGGCATCGCCGGCTTCTTCATAAAGCCAGCGGATCGTGCCCTTGATGGTGACCCGGTGCGGCACCTGGTTCTGCGCTTCGCCCCCTTCAATCACGGTAAGGCTGACCACGCCGCCCATCAGCGGGTCCACATTGCGGGCAATGACGGATTGCGCCGCCACAATCGCATGGCCCGCCGCGAGCAACGGGTCGCGCGTCAGATGCGGCAGCGCGGCATGGCCGGCATGGCCATCGAAAATCAATTCAATGCGTGCGCCGGCCGCCATCACCGCGCGGTCATGAATGGCAATGGTGCCGGCGGCCAGGCCCGGCCAATTATGCCAGCCAAAAATCCGGTCCATCGGGAAGCGCGTGAATAATCCATCGGCAATCATCGCCCGCGCGCCGCCACCGCCTTCTTCCGCCGGCTGAAACACCAGATGCACCGCTCCGGTCCAGCTTTTGTCTTCCAGCAGCATCCGCGCGGTGCCAAGCAATGCCACCGTATGCCCGTCATGCCCGCAGGCATGCATGACGCCCGGCACGGAGGATTTCCAAGGCAGATCATCCGCCTGTTCCTGGATGGGCAGCGCATCCATATCGCCGCGCAGCCCGACCGAGCGATTGCCCCCACCGCGGCGGATGGTTGCCACCACGCCATGGCCGCCGATATTTTCCGCAATCTCGGTCACGCCCATTTCGCGCAGCTTTTGCACGACGAAGGCCGCGGTTGGGCCTTCTTCCAGGGTCAGGCCGGGATGGGCGTGCAGGTGCCGCCGCCAGGAAGTTAGGGTAGCGTAAAATTCATCTGTCATGACACCTGCTTTCTACCCTTCCCCCGCCCGGGCCACCACCAACCATAGGTGGTTGCCTTGGCTCGTTTTATGCACCTGCCTGATCCTGGCCAATATGGTTTCGGCGCAAGAACCGCCCAGCATAGCCTATCGGGTGGAAATAACCCCAAAGGACGACGCTGCGCTGGTTTCTGCCCTGGAAGCCGTTTCGCAATTGATAAGGCTGGCCGAGACAGCGCCAACCGATGGCTGGGGGCTTTTGGCGCGGGCCCGGGCCGATCTGCCGCGCCTTGCGGAAGCGCTCCGGTCTGAGGGGTATTGGGGTGGGGCGGCGCGGATCGAAATCGCCGGGCAGGATGTCACGCTGCCGGAAACCATCCCGGAAGCCGCCGATCGGGAACGCCCCCTGCCCGTTGCGCTGATCCTCACCCCCGGTCCGCGCTACCGTATTGGCCAAATCCTGATGCGCGCGGAACCCGCTTCGGAAGATGTGCTGCTGGAACAGGCCGCAGCCGGGCTGCGCCTTGCCGAAGGGGACCCAGCGCGCCCAGCCGATATCCTGGCCGCCGAGGAAGCGCTGCTCCGCGAACTCCGCCGCGCCGGTCATCCCTTGGCGAGTGTCGTCGCGCGTGAGGCAATGGTGGATCACGACACCAAGACCCTCGATATCACCTGGCGAATCGCGCCAGGGCCCTTAGCGGATTTCGCGCGGCCAAGTGTCGCCGGCAGCACACGCACCAACACTGCGCTGCTGGAACGGCTGGCCGCGCGGCGGCTTGAAGGCCAGCCCTATGCGCCCGAACGCCTGGAACGCGCGCGGCGCGCCATGATGGGGCTTGGCGTCTTCAGCTTTGTGCGCGCGCAGGAAGGGGCCAGCTTGGATCAAGCCGAGCGGCTGCCCGTGAATTTCCTTGTGCAGGAACGCCCACGCCATGCGGTGGGTGGACGTTTTGGATATGAAACCAATTACGGCCTGACCGCCAGCGGCTATTGGGAAGACCGCAATATTTTTGGCGGCGCCGAAAGGCTCCGGCTGGAAGAAGAGGTTGCGCGCATCGGCTAAGCCGGGATCGAAGACGCGACCTACCGCGCTTTTGCCACGCTGCGCACGCCGGAATTTCTGGGGCGCGATCTGCAAAGCACCTCGCAAATTGGCGCCGTGCGCGAAAGGCTGCGCGCCTATGACCGGGACGCTGCCTTGGCATCCTTCACGCTGGAACATCGGTTTTCGGATACCATGGCGATCTCCGGCGGGCCGAATTATGAAGAAGGGCGCACCGGGCGCGATGGCGACATGGAAGCCTTCAGGCTTTTCGGCGTGATGGGCGGATTTCGCTATGACAATACAACCGATCCGCTTGATCCGCGCCGCGGCCAGCGCTTCAGCATCAGCGCCACCCCCTATTTCTCGGCTTTGGATGCCAATAGCTTCACGCGCATCCTGGCCATTGGCACAAGTTATTTTGACGTGATCGGCAATGGCGACAGCGTGCTGGCGCTGCGCGCCGCGCTTGGCACCGCACCGGGGGCGGCGCGGGATGAAATCACGCTGGATAAGCGCTTTTATGCGGGCGGCGGCGGTTCCGTGCGCGGCTATACCTATCAATCAATCGGGCCGCGCGATGCGGCCAATCGGCCCCTGGGGGGCGCCAGCCTTGCGGAAGCCAGTGTTGAATGGCGCCAAAGGCTGACGCGCAGTTGGGGCATCGCTGCCTTTCTGGATGCCGGCAGCGTGGCCGAAGAAGCCATGCCCAATTGTCCAGCCCCCTTTTTATGTACCAGTGATTTGTGGGTTTACTAAGTATGTTTCGGGTGCCGGCGGCCGCATGCCGAGGGCGTGGTGTGGCCGGATATGGTTATATTGGTTGAGCCATTGATTGATGATGGCCTGGGCCTGGCGGGTGGTGCCAAACCATTCAGCGTTGAGCACCTCTCTGCGAAG
>Ga0194133_10000751_pt1 | contig 62034 bp, 59 predicted proteins | sample TA2KigOf40mmetaG_FD_155448 | JGI IMG/M metagenome (GOLD analysis project Ga0194133, IMG submission 155448) | Freshwater microbial communities from Lake Tanganyika, Tanzania - TA2015055 Kigoma Offshore 40m | ecosystem: Environmental > Aquatic > Freshwater > Lake | place: Tanzania: Lake... | reverse complement strand
TGTAGAAAATTATAATGGTGTTGATTTCCCTGTTCCTTGTGGTTTTGAAAAATTATGGATAAATTGGGTTGAAATTGTCAATTCCAATTTAGTCTTGAATGCTTTTGAAGAATATCCAGATGTGCAATTACAAGGACTAAACAAAATACCATTCGATTATACAAAATATACACCTCCCAATGGAAGACAAAATCCTTATCAAGATTATGCTAGGGCTACCAATCAATGGCCCACTTTAGGAAATCAACCAAAAGGTGTTAAAAACTGGGCTTGTACTCCAAGACCTTTTACTTGGGATAGTCAAGGTGTTCAACCTGAGGTGCATCCTACTCGTACTTGCCCAGGAGTTAGGCACGATTTAACACAAACTCCTCTTACTGCATCACTTGACCCGTCTATGTTCAACTATCCTCGTGCTATTACACAATACACTTGGATGTTTCGTAATGATGCAGTTATTCCTTCGATGATGTATAATGCTACAACGCCATAATAAATTAAGACTTTACGTTATAAATATGAATAAAACTTATTGTAAAAAATATGGATTATATTTTTTCATTCTTTTATCAAAAAGTTACACCAATTGTGAATAAAACCTCTAACACACCCAACAAACCCAACACACCCAACACACCCAACACATGGCAAGATTTACAAAATCAATCGATTGGAAGTGATTGGTTTATCCAATCAAAAAATTACTAATTATAATTCTTCAATCATAAAATAATAGTGTTTGATGGAAAACTAATGGATCCATCATTATATTTGATTCAATAATTTTTTCTTGAACTAATTCTCTAAAATATTGTGAACTTATTTCTTGAAGATAGTAATGGAATTTATAGAAACTCCTCACAGTATGAACCCATTCGAACTCTTCGAATTTACCATACAACTCACCTGCATGAAGTGAATATTCACAGTTCACTACATGATTATGTGTTTCATCATTGGATCCATAAAAATCTAAGCACCATCCGCAAATATGATAACCACAACAACATTCAATCGCAAAACACCCATCAAACCAATAAATTATGGTTTTACATATAGGACATCTTGGATTAAGTATTCTAGATTGGATATCTTCTACATAAGCAAGTGTTGGATCTGTTGATATAATTTTTTCGTATTTTTGCGATAATATTTTCAATTCATCTTTTTCACCTTTTCCAAAAGAGAGATTCCTTAAATATTCAAAATAATCTATGAAATGTTCTTCTCTTATTTTGAGAAGTGTTCTTGCAATCACGTCATAATTGGGATTATCTTGAAAATCTTTATCATCAAGATCTTCCGTAATACTCAATAAAGATACGAATTTTGGATCCAAAAAATGAAGTCCAAATTCGTCTTTAAATTCATTGTATCTCTTATAGAACGATTCATGACCCATTGCAACACCAAGATCCCACCATACTCTCATAATCATTTTGCAAATACTTTTTGATATGAAAATTAAATTATTAATTTGTAGTGTATTAAGACAAAATGGACAACTGAAAATAAATTTCTTTTTCTTGCTTGCTATATCAACTAATTGGCTTTTGATAAGATTTTTTAGGCAATCGTAACAGTAATTGCAGTAATTATCACATTTGAATCGCTCGACATTAAACATTACATTTTTACAAACATCACACTCTAATTTTGAATTGATATATCGTTTAGCATTTTTTTGTAATACTATTGCTGCCTCTCTCAACTCTTGAAAATAACTACTACATTTTGAAATGGATCTTCTTTTCAAAATATTTCCTAAAAATAATCTTGCATTTGATACTGGATTATTTACCAATGTTCTTTTAAAAAAAGCAGATAAAATTCTCAAGTTATACTTTTTAATTGACCTCCTCTTTAAAAAAATGCATAGAAATTGACTACAGAGATTAACATGATTCTTAGCTTTGTGATGATAAATAACATAAGATTCAAGTATTTTCTTATCAAAGTTAATATCTAATTCGAATAAACTATATTCTTTAATTAATTCTTCAAATGGAAAAAGTTCATTTAGTAATGGTGAAAAAGTATCACTTATTTTCTTCAAATCTCTACAACTAAACCCGACATCTCTTAATTTTTTTATGTCAATATAATCTGCGTTAATCCCTCCTAAGAATGATTTAATTAAAAATTTATTTTCCCTTGGCAGTCCACAAAAAAATATAAAATCCTCTATGTATCTAATATTTTCAATTTTATAGCCCATATTTAATATATCCCATTGGGTATATTTTATTTTGTAATTTGGACTACATATGAATGTAGATAATCTAATTCCTGCTGCATTTAATTCTTCAATTGTACAATCTCCTAGAAAATCACGAATATCCATGTATAATCTGTGAAAACTCAAATTGTCACTACTTATTCCTCCAGTTATATAAATACCTGGTTTCTCAACTAGATCAAAAAACTTCCAATAGATTATGATTAAACTATTGATTTTATCTTGATCCATTCTATAAAGCTTTAAAAATAATTTTATAAATAATCAATTTTTATACAATTAATTGTATAGCTTGATTTAATATCTCTTCTTCGCTTTGGTTGCCATTAATAACAACAACTCTCTTTGCCAAGTTATCCTTTTCTTGATTATATATTTGATTGAGTTTAGTTAAATATTCCAATGAAATAGTTAATTCTCCATTCCTTGACCTTCTAAGTAATCTTTCATAAGACAATTCTGGACTAGTATCAAGATATATTAATAAATCCGGTTTTTCATAATTGAACATATTTAATATTTGTTTATGTACATCCATCTCTAATTTATCCAATGTTTCATCATCTACAAGCATTTTTGAAAAAACATAAACAGTTGTGATAGCACTTCTCTCAAATATATTGACAACATCTTTCGAAATATTTTGTCTTTGTTGTATGTGAGATAGTAATACTCTTGTTTGGAATGATGATGCATATCTTGGTATATTTGAATAATATTTTTGTAACCACCCTTCTTTCATCCACGAATCAACATTTTCTTCGTGAAAATGATACTTATTTGATTCCAGCTTATTTTTTAGATTATATAAAAGTGTTGATTTTCCTGCACCAATACTCCCGTCTATAACAATATTGGAAACCATTTTTTTATACTATATATATATATATTATCGTTTTTAATATTCAATTTTTTACTAACTATATAATAATGAAAATCATTAATTATGAATTTACATTTGAAATATTAAATATGATGAAAGAACAAAAACAAATCGATTACATTATACAAGAAATTAAAAGTAAAAGTTCAATAAAATCTGGAATAAAATTTGAAAATGGATACGAATCTGAAGATTTTGATAAAAAATTAACAAAATGCTTATCATTTATCATTAATAAAATAATACCGATTGTTAATAATGACAAATTTTTGTTTCTAATTTCCGGTTATTTGCTTAATAATAAATTAGCAATAATCATTGAAAGTGGTATTTTTGAATACAGTTACATTGATCAATTTGGAAATTATGATTTGGAGATATTCAAAACATTGCATGATTTACCGAGTTATGTAAGTATTTTTGTGGAGATGATTAGTGAGTTTTTTCCAATGCACTTTTTAGAAATATTGAAATCAAAAAATTATAATATTATTCCTATTTTGAAAGCAAGTGACTTAAGATTGGGATTAGAAAACATTTCCCATAAAAGTCAAGTAAGAGTTTTTTATTTTCTAATTGATATACTCAAAAAAATGCTAAATGATCCCATTCGAAGAAATGATTTGATAGATGTTATTATTGATTGTTTTCATATTATTTCTCGAAGATCAATGAAACGTGAATATTTATACGAGGTTAATGAGATAATAGAATTGAGCGTTATTTGCCCATCATTATTTCAAAAATTAATTAATTTAGAACTTAACAATAATGATTTAGCATTTCTTTCAAATTATAGTAAAGAATGTCAAAGATTGATGAAAGAATTTGAAAGAGTATTAAATCATCCCTCATTAAAAGAAGAAAGTCGTGCTTTTTATGAGAATGAAATAATAAGATTGAACCAAATAAGAAAAATAAGTGATAACGTTGCAGATAAAATAGTTATATTGAAGAATATTCGTGAGAAATGTGCTGCTAGAAGAATACAAAATGCTTGGTTCTCTTATGTTGAGAAAATTTGTCATCCAAACCATCCAAAAATGCTTCAAAGATTCGAAGAATGGAAGAAGATGATGTAAAAAGTGATTTATTATTATTTAAAAGTATAAATATATAACATAAAAATGGGCGTTTTAAAATTTTACTATGATCGTATTATTTACGAGCTATTCGAGACTTCATCTGATAGAGAATATCTTTTGAATGAATGGAATCCTGAAATTAAACCAATAGAGCAAGTTAATTACTATCATGAGGTTTGTGCAGCCATATTAGAAAAATATAAGGTGTTATATGAAGACAAATTAAAAGATCAAATATGGAAAGTTATTAGAAGTCTAAGGAGAATTATTTTGAGACCTGTTGAAATCAAGAAACAATTTGAAGTATTACTTGAAATTAATAAAGGATTACCTGAACAAAGAACACCAGAATGGTATGCATTTCGTGAGAATCTAATTACTGCAAGTAGTTGGGGAAATGTTTTTGGATGGGTTGGATCCGCTAAGGAAGTAATCTTACAAAAATTAGGACACGAAGGATCCCAATTCAAAGGAAACCAATTCACTGTTTGGGGAACTAAATATGAACCGGTTGCTACAATGGTATATGAAAGAAGAACTGGGAAAAAAGTTGTTGATTTTGGTTGTTTAAGACATCCAAATGAGGAAAACTTTTTTCTAGGAGCATCTCCTGATGGTATATCTGATGATGGTGTCATGTTGGAAATAAAATGTCCTCCAAGACGTCAAATTGGACCTATTCCGCCAGATTATTACTGGGCTCAAATGCAAGGTCAATTGGAAGTGTGCGATTTGGAGAGATGTGATTTTTTGGAATGTAAATTGGAAGAGTATAATGACATGGAAAGTTATCTCGAGGATATTGATGTTGATAAAACTTTTTCCAATGGAATGGAGAGTGGTGTTGTTCTCACCTTTAAGAAAGGAGAGGAAACTAAATATTTTTATAGCCCATTTTTTATCAAAAATGATGAATTAAATGAATGGACAATAAAACATATCAAGGAAAACAAAGGAATGGAATTTGTAGGTCCATCATACTGGAAAGTAGTAATATATCAATGTCAACCTGTTTTTAGGGATCGTGAATGGTTTGTTTGGGCTAGAGAACAGCTAAAATTATTTTACGATCAATGGCAATTCTACAAAAAACATGGATATGATTCTTTACTAAGCGAAAGACAGGTAAAACCCAAACCATCGAAAAGTGAGAATACCTATCTTACTGATTATGAAGGCTTCACTGTTGTTAGTGAGACTGGAGAAGAAACTGAGGTTGTTATTCAAAAATTGACTAAATTTGGTTTTAGTGCTCCAAAAACCAAAGTAGAAGACAGTAATATTGTTCCAATGAAAAAAATTGAATTTGTTGAAGAAATTCCTGTTGCTAGTCAAGCTAGCACACCAAAAGCTAAATTTGGTTTCAAATAAGGTATAACAAATTTGTATTATAATAATTTACATTCTTAATTGAGTTGGCATTGCTGGCGGCATTGATGTTGGCATAATATTTCCAGATGGAGCCATTGTTTGAGTTGGCATCATATTTCCAGGAGGAGCCATTCCAGGAGGTGGCATCATCATGTTAGTAGGAGGAGCTACTCCAGGAGGGGGCATCATCATATTCCTAGGAGGAGCCATTCCAGGAGGGGGCATCATCATATTCCTAGGAGGAGCCATTCCAGGAGGAGGCATCATCATATTCCTAGGAGAAGCCATTCCAGGAGGAGGCATCATCATATTCCTAGGAGGAGCCATTCCAGGAGGAGGCATCATCATATTCCTGGGAGGAACACCGGGAAGTGGTGGTAGTGTCATAGTTCTAGGGGATGAAGATATGGAAACAGATGTTGTTGTTGGCATCATTCTTGAAGAAGATAGCATCATATTTTGAGGTGCTCTTGAAAGAGAAGGTGAAATTGTTGGGAATAATCCTGGAGAAAGAGATGGTGCAGATGAAGGAGCAAAATCCAATTTAACATTATTTAAATCGAAAACTGGAGCCATTTTTCTTTCTAATTTTTCTCTCTCGTAAATAATCTTTTGTACAAGTAACATAGTTGATGCTACAATGCCAACAAGATAAACGATAAGAGGTAAGTAATATTCTTTAGATAAACTAATCACACTAAATAGAATAAATGCGAATAGAAACATTATAGGAGTAAAGTATGATATTTCCTCAGCAGACTTAGTTTTATGAACTCTAACAATAAGAGGGATTAAAGCAAATGCTTGAACAGTAATTCCAAATAAGATACCCAATCCTGAGTAATCAATTTTTAGAGATTTTTTACCCGAATAATTTCGATTATTTATATTCATAATATTTATTTATAAATAAAATCTATGGCTATTTTTCTAAATTTTTTCTTTTCTCCATCCGGTTTTCTTTCCCAAAATCTAGCTTGAATAGGTCCAAATCGACCCATTTTTCTCATTTTTTCTAAATTATCTCCAATAAAATTCCAATAAAGAGCATCCCATGTTTGTTGCCATTCTCCTTTAGGATAATCACTCATTTTTATCATTTCGTAATTTGATGAAGCAGCATAAGCTTTTGTTGTTGTTAATCCTCCATCACTATAGAGAGCCATACTATATACATTATTTATCATCACCCAATCGTAACTATCAACAGCAAATTCCATAAACCATTTATAAACATCGTGAGGAATTATACCAATCATCATCATAAGAGAACCAACTATCATAAGCCTCTCGATGTGATGTAAATATCCATTTTTGAATGCTTTTTTAATGGTATCATCTAAAACCAATAATCCAGTCGTTCCATCGTAATATTTCTTTGAGATTGGAACTTTTGCATTAAAATAATTTTTGGTAGTCATCTCATTATAAATAAAAAGATAGGTATATCTACTAAATTCTCTCCAACCTAATACTTGTCTCACAAAACCTTCGATGTTGTTTAATCCAACCTTATGTTTTGTACCATACTCAATGATACGATTAATGACGTAGAGAGGGTCAAGAATTCCAATATTAATAGACGAACTTACACCAGAATGAAATAAGAATGGATTGGGTTTAATTGTGATTGCATCTTGATATGTTCCAAAGTCTTTTAGTCTTTGATGTATGAATAAATCTAGCCAATCTTTCGCTTCTTGGAATGTGATTGGACACCAAAACTCATCTGTTGTACCGGTATTGTTTGGAAATTCTTTATTTATTATCTTGATAGCATTTTTAACATACTTATCGTACTTTGGAGGTTTAACTGTAGGAATTATTATATTTTTGGGAAATGGCTTTCTATTCTCATTATCATAGGTCAACCTTCCACCTAAAGGCTTCCCATTCTTCATCATAATGTTAAGACGTTCTCTTTGCCATTGATAGAAACCAGTTTGATAGAAGGGTTTTTTACGATTCTTTACTGTTTTATAGTATGATTGAAGGTCTTCTTCACTGGCTATGAAATTTGGCGTTTCTAACTGGGTGATTGGAATATTATTTTTTTTAGCGAATTTATCTATTTGGGATGAGAGAAGATGGTCTACAGGATTATAAAATGAAGTTGGACCTTTTATTTTTAGATTGGAAAAGAAATCATAATCAAATCTTGATTTTATTTTTTGGATAGGTTGATATATAATTTTTGCATTAGTATTCTTTTTAAGATAATCTCTATAGAATTGGGTTGAAGCTGAATGGAGTACTAATTTCTTTTTATTAAACGACATTTGATCTTGTCTATAGCCAAAGAAGATTGGATGTTCAATTAAATAAATATTTTTGAAAGATTTGAGATTGGATAAATCTTCGAATAATTGATGAGGAAAAATTATAAAGTTCATTATAATTTTATAATAAAAAAATTAGTAGTTTAAAGTCATTTTTTTATAATACATAAATGTTTTTCATAATTGATTTTATTCTTTTTTTAAATTTAGTAACAATTTTTCCTGCTACTTATATTGTTGAAAATATATGCTATAATGATGCGTGTGAAGAAGCGATTATTTCATATCAAGAACTAATGCTAAAAATGATTAAATTATATTTTTTTTATAGAACTATTGGAAGAAATTATTATAAGAAATTGGGTCTTAACAATAATTCATTTAATGATGTAACCTTACTAAAGAGTTTTATGTGTAGCTTAATTACAATCAATGAATATTATTCTTTTTGGCTATTATTATTATTCAATAATTTGAATTTATAAAAATTAATTTAAAAATTATTTGTAGAAGGTAATAAAAATGCCATACTTATATCTTCTTAATTTATCTAATAATGAAAATGTAGCTATAATAAGTTTTGATAAAAATAATAAAATTTCAAAAGGTTGCTCTTCAAAAATATTCAAAAACTTGCAGAATTCTTTTATCACAAATTTTATTGTTTTAGAATTTAATCAAAATACATATATTGATATAATAAAAAAAATAAGAAAAAGTGGTAATGTTGGTGTTCATTGTTTAAAAAATGAATGCTTTCTTACGGTTGATAATATTGTCTGGTGGATTGGATTAGTAGATATTTTAGAATTAGTTGAATATAAATTAATTTTCGAATGATTATAATTACATTTTTATATCTTTACAATTTGAAAAAATTAATCCAAGACAATTCCCTATTATTTTCATAAAAAATGGATTTTTTTCTTTTCGATAGAAATGAATCATTCCGTTCACTCCCTTCAATAGTGAGGTGGATGATATTTCATTTTCTTGGGCAATGTGCGATAAAACATAAAACCAAACCATTTTTCTAAGATTAATGGTTTCCCTTCTCTTTGGATGAGACCATAAATATTCTCTTTTTTCCATTTCTAAATAGGGTGGTTCATATTGTGGGAAAATTGGTAGAGTAGGATTCTCGCATTTTGGTAGTATTTTTTGATAATAATCAATTAATAGATTTATTGCCAATTCTTTATTAGGGTAAATTATTAACTGGTTGCTAAAAATACCTCTTGAAGCAAGAAAATCCATAGGGAAAGGATTCTTACTATAATAAAACAATAGTTTTATGGAAAAACACCACTTGATCCATTTTTTAGGATTTTTTGATGGCATTTCTAGCGGCATTGATAACTTGAAATAAAAATCACTTGTTGGATTAATTAATTCAATTAAATCTGGATAAGTATAGATTGGTCTAGTATTATTCTTAGCAATTTCCAATAACTCTTGATAAATTGGCAAAAAATTTGAACAAGTCATTGAGTTAGCCATCCAGTTTGGTAAATAAATACATTTATTGTTAATAATTTTTTCGATTACTCCAATTGTGAACCAAATATTTGTTGAATTGGATTGTTCTAATTCACAAGCTTCATGAATACCCAGCAATGTTAGAAACATTGGTATATTTTTTTCATTCCAATCTGAAAAATTTTCATTCATGATATTTAATATTATCGCCTCAGATTGCATGAATTTTTTAGGCATTAGATAAATTATAAAAAAAATATTCAGTTTTTTTTATACTTAAAATTTTCAATTCTTTTTCAACTTTTGAGAAACCCAATTCTTCCAAGCAAGAGCATTTTCTCTCAATGATCCACCTTTTGCCTGGTATGCTCCAACTAAACTTCCAACTGCTCCTGCAACTCCAATTGTAACCCAATTATCGGCACAAGAAGCTCCAACTGCACTTGAGCTCAAGTGTGTAATTGCAACTGCGGCTGTTGCTGTCGCTCCAGTCTTAAGATATGTTTTCCAATTAGTTTTTTCACTACTCATAATATTTATAAAATAATTTAATTTTTTTTTTTTTACTCATAAGTAAAAATTTCACAAAAATTTTATGCTTAATATTATGTCAGATATTGAAGATGAATCTACGTATGAGTCTCTACCCAAAGATGATGAAGAATCAACAGAGGAAAGTGAAAGTGAAGAATCATATGAAAGTGAATCAACATATGAGTCAAATATTGAAGACGAAGAAGACGATGATGAAAATAAATTGGAAGAATTATCTGAAGATGATGAAGATGAGCCAGCTGATTTTAATTATAAAGTTGAGGAAGTTGACTAATCATAATTCACTTCTTCTTCATCAATAGAAGTTGGTTCTATTTTTGGTGGAGCCTCTATAGAATCTTGTTTTTCATAAGAACGAATAATTTTTGGTGTTATTCTTTCACAAGAGTATTCCAATCCACAAAGATCTCGCAAAATTTTAATAGTCTCCTTGCTAATAACCTGATCATTCAGGTTTATGTCAAATTCACTTGGATTATCCATCCTTGTTATTGTTATAAATATCTTTATTTATTACTATCAATTTTTTAATTCCAATCAGGCTTAAAATCAGGAAATAGTCCTTTGAAGACATAAGCATTTACAATTGGTTGTGCATTTCTTGAAATGACAATTAGTTCATCGCCTGGATAACATTTAGAAGTCGATTGATTTGCAGGTATTTCATCCTTAAATATTTGAACAATATTTGCTGGTAGTGTAAAAGTGTAGCTATAGCTTAATCCAATTTCCCTTTGTTGATTTGCCTTTGCTACTGCTTGATATAGTGCCTCAACTGTTGGAAGAAGTAAGATATTTGTGTAAAATTCTTTATCAACATTATCCCAGTTATTTTTTACCTCGGGTGGGACCTGTGCTAAAGTTTTGTACTGTTGGGCAATCAAATAAATATTAAATACTTGCTCATATGTGTAAGTTTTCAAAACTATTTTAGGATCAAGTAATGAGTAATACTTGAAAAGATAGATTGGAACCTTATATGAAAATTTATTTTTTAGAGTCGGTGCTTGATTCACACCAGTTTGAATATAATTATAGTAATTAGATCGTAATAGCAACAAACTCATAAAATAATTTAGAAAAATAGTATCTGGTTGGCAAGTGTATGGTTTATAAGGAAATGGGTCACCTATTTTTGGTGGGCATTGACAAGGAAATGACATACTAATTTATATAATTTTTTAATTTTAGGATCAGGACCTGAAATTATATTTATAATGCTACAAAAAAATTATCAACAATGTCATCATTTCTCCACATATTTACTCGTGGAAATATACTTGGACTGGTGTTATCTGGAATGTCTTTCTTGACTGCAAAAGGGAATACCTTCTTGTACACACATTTTTCACTCAAACGTTCATCTTCTGGTGAATAATAATAGGTTCTTTCTAAACAATCCTCTATATTAACATCCCTTTTAAAATTATTGGTGCATTGCATATAGGATCCATTATCTTTTGGACAAGGGAAAGCTTTTGTAGCCCAGCATTTTGCTGATGAGAGTGGATCATTATAACAGGATTCTTCAATCTTTTTTAAACAAGGGCGATCATATATTTGGAATTTTTCATTTTCTTTTTTTCTTCTTGGATACATTACTACTGGAGAGGATTGTCTTTGGGGATGCATCACAAACCAAGATAGAATTAATATGATAATAATGAGTGCAATCAAATATAAATTATTCATTACTTAATAAATTGATAGAAAAAAAATTGAAGTATATTTTAGTTATATTTTCAACACATTAAAATGGATACTCTATGCATTAATAATGTCACAATTTACCCTGGTATAAAACCTCCTAAAGGGATAGTCCATAGTGAATTTAAAATGGAGAATCTAACAATGTGGATAACCAAGTGTAAAAATTTATATTTTAACAGTGAAAATCCACATCCAATCTCAAAATATGGTTTATCGAAACCAACTTATTTATTAAGCCATTTATTTTTTATTGTACGAGATATAATTTTTCAACAATTAGAGAAAGAAGCAGATATTAATTGGGCTAACAATTTTCTCTTTGGGTGCTTGGAATTCCTAAGGGTGAACTCAAGTAATGCATATTGTGAATCTCTTGAGGATCCTATGATTACAAGAATTTTTTTAGAAAATTACATTGCGATACCAATGAATCCATTAACCATATCATATTTTAATTTCAAATCAAAATCTATAAAATTTCAACATCACACACTCAAAAATAATGTTGTAAAATCCTTTGATAAGTTCAACAAAGATTTCCAAAAAATGTCAAATGATATATTGGAAAGAATTAGTGAAAATGTTACAAAAGAAAAGATTGTTGTTGAGGAAAAAATTGTTGTTAAAGAAAAAATAATTATTCAAGAAGTCGAGAAAAAGATTACAAAAGAGAATAAGGAAATTCAAACAATAATCCCCAATTCTTGGAAAGCTAAGCCAATTATCAAAAGTGATATTTCTACCCAAACTTTATTAAACGGAAATTCTATTGAAATACAAGTTGATATTCCAATTCAAAAGGAAGAAACAAAAATAGTAGAAACAAAATCCAAGAAAAAGAAGAAAGAAGAAATTATTGAATTGACTGAGAGTGAATATGCGAGAATTATGAAGGAAATGAAAGATCAAGTGTCCAAAGCTAAAGAACAAGGATACTTAGAGTATAGTAAAAATTTTATGAAATTTGTTACTAGTGCAAAACTACCAGTTGCTCATTTATATAATATATTGAAGTCATCCGAAGCTGATAAAGCAATGGATGCAATTTTGGTATTCGTTATTGATCTTGTTTCCAGAAATTTTCGTTTAAGTATCATTGATGAAGGATATGGAATGAAAATTAAAATTCCCCCATTTGTTAGATTTTGGAAGGAAGTTATAGTTCCAAGAATTGATGACTGGGCTCATCCTGTTTTTAAGATACTCAATCAAGAATGGAAATTGATGGAAAATACTCTTAAAGAAAGTAAGGTTCAAATTGAAGATAACAAGATAAATATCCTCTTTGGACACTATGCTACCATCATCTTGACTGATTGCTGGGATCTCCAATGTTTTATTCCATCTTTTTTTAATTTAATTTTAAGAAGATGTAGAAATATTCCATTTCTCATAGGTATTGTTACAGCAATAGAAGATAAACCAACTATTCCAATTGAACAATATAAATACAATTTGGCAAACGATTTTCAACTTTTATATCTTTTACCGAGTGATCGTGATATTATTGAATCTAATAGAGAAATTCTCAAATTGGATGATCCAGGTACTCTTTCATTATTGAATTTGGGAGATAAAAAAAAGGTCTAAAAAAAATATAATTTTTATAAATATGCAAGGAAGTTTAGAAAACATGAATTCTGAGATTTACGTTATAAAGCGAGATGGACGAAGAGAAGAAGTACATTTTGACAAGGTTCAAGATAGAATAAAACTAAAAAGTAATGGATTGATCGTGAATCCAAATTTGGTGGCACAACGTGTTTGTTCACGAATTTATGATGGTGTTTCTACAGCAGAATTAGATGAATTAGCTGGTCAAATTTGTACAAGTCTCATGACTGAGAATCCTGATTATGGAATTTTGGCAACTAGAATTGTTATTAGTAACAATCACAAAACAACGTCACCAAAATTTTCGCAGGCAATGCTCCAATTGGAATCTTTTTTGAGTAAAACATTATTGGAAATTGTAAAAGAAAAAGGTGATATAATTGATGCGCAAATCGATGATGATCGAGATTATTTAATCGATTATTTTGGATTCAAAACACTTCAAAAAGGTTATTTATTAAAGATTGGAGACAAAATTATTGAAAGACCCCAATATCTTTTTATGAGAGTTAGTCTAGGATTACATGATTGGGATTTGGAGAATGCATTCAAGAGTTACAATATGTTAAGCAAAAAATATTTTTGTCACGCAACTCCAACATTATTTCACAGTGGCACTCCACACCCTCAACTTTTGAGTTGCTTTTTGATGGGAACAGAAGATAGTGTTGATGGTATTTATAAAAATATATCAGATTGTGCAAAAATAAGTAAGTGGGCAGGAGGAATTGGAGTACATATTAGTAATATAAGAGGGAGAAATGCTTATATTAAGAGTTCCAATGGTAAAGGGAATGGAATTGTACCAATGTTAAGAGTTTATAATGAAACTGCCAAATATATTAATCAATCAGGTAAGAGAAATGGATCTATTGCTATTTATTTGGAGCCTTATCATCCAGATATAATGGATTTTCTCGATCTAAGAAAAAATAATGGAGCTGAGGATGCTAGAACTAGAGATTTATTTTTAGCACTAATGTTACCAGATTTGTTTATGAGAAGAGTAGAGGAAGCTGTAAAAAATCCAGACAAGGTTATTAATTGGTCTCTATTTGATCCAAATAAGTGTCCTGGATTGGTAGAAACTTATGGAGATGCATTCACTGCATTATATGAGAAATATGAAAATGAAGGATTAGCAAGAGAAGTGATAGACATTGGAAAACTCTGGAAAAAAATAATGAGTTCTCAAATAGAAACTGGAACACCATATATTTTATACAAAGACCGTATTAATGAATTGAGCAATCAATCTAACATTGGAACAATAAAAAGTAGTAATTTGTGCTCTGAAATTGTAGAATACTCAGATTCCAAAGAATATGCTTGCTGTTGTTTAGCCAGTATTTCACTGGGAGAGTTAGTGGATATTGGAAAAATAGATGGGCATGTTAAAATATATAGTAAGACAAATTGCCCCTATTGTGAGAAAGCATTGGAACTTTTACCAAAAGATTGCGAAAAAATTGTATTGGATGATGATGACGAAAGAAAGGCTTTCTATGATGATTTAAATAAACCCCAATGTGAAGGTGAAGTGTGTTACATTAAAAATAAGAAATTTAATACTGTCCCACAAATTTTCATTGGAGATAAACATATTGGAGGATACACTGATTTAGTAAAATATTTGAAAGCAAAAATAAATTTTGATAGATTGGAAGAAATTTGTGAAATTCTAGTAAGAAACCTTAATAAAGTCATTGATATTAATTTCTATCCAGTTATTGAAACTTCTCGCAGTAATTTTCGCTCACGTCCATTGGGCATTGGAGTTCAAGGATACAGTGATATGTTATTTAAATTGGGAATTCCTTTTGAGAGTGATGAGAATAAGTTGATTAATAGACATCTTTTTGAGGCAATCCAATATTTTTGTTTGAAGGCTTCTTGCAAAATGGCTAAAGAAAGAGAGGAAGTTTTTTATGAAATGAAGAAAGAATCAATCGATGTACCGGTTGATAGAGATTTGGATTTGCCTTGTTTGGAGTATAAAGGTCAAAGATTTACTCAAAATGAGCTTAGATTGGAAAGATATCCTGGAGCCTATTTACTTTTTGATGGATCTCCACTTTCAAGAGGAGAATTCCAATGGGAGAAGTGTGGAGTTAGTGAATTGTTTATGGGTAAAGATAATTGGGAAAATTTGCGACAGGATATAATGCGCTATGGAGTAAGAAATAGCTTACTAACTGCTCTTATGCCAACCGCTTCCACCAGTCAAATCCTAGGAAACAATGAATGTTTTGAACCAATCACTAGCAATATTTATACACGTAGAACACTTGCAGGTGATTTTGTTGTTTTAAATAAATATTTGGTTAGAGATTTGATTAGAGATGGTTATTGGAGTAGAGAATTGAAAGATATGATCGTTGCAGAGAATGGAAGTGTAAGTAATTTAACTTTCTTACCTGATAAAACAAGAGAATTATATAAAACAGTTTGGGAGATAAAACAAAAATGTTTAATTGATTTGTCGGCAGATAGAACTCCTTTTATTTGTCAAACACAATCTTTAAATTTATTTTTTGAAGAACCAAAAGTTGGCACATTAGGAAGTGCTCTAATATATGGTTGGAAGCGAGGATTAAAAACTGGTTCGTATTATATACGTAGTAGACCAAAAGTGCAAGCTCAGCAATTTACGGTTGATCCAAAATTGAAGGATAAAATGAATAATTATGAAGTATGTGAATCTTGCAGTGGTTAAATTTATTTATCAACTATTTCTTCCTCGCTATTTTTATTAGCAATGAGATATTCCATTATCTCAATTATCAAGTTATATAATTGTGCTGTATTGTTGAAAAATGGTAGTAGTTCTGTTTTTTTAAAACTTATCTTTTTTTTAAGAAGAGCTGAGTTATCGATCAATTTATTAACCAATCGCTTTATTTTGAATAATAAATCTTTTGATTTTTCATCAAAGTTGCTATATATTGGATTTAAATGATTTAATTGAATATTATAGCTATAAAGTATTAGTTTAACGTAAATCTTGTTAATTAAACGATTAAATCCTTTCTTTTGATTATCGCTTAATTTTAGTACTGTAATATTTTTGAGATAATTAGAACATTTGATTGAAATATCCCTATATTTTGTAACGTGTTCCCATTCTCTATATTTGTCGTGATCAAATTTGGAGACAATATCATCAGTATCATCTGTATCTCCACAATCGCTTATTTCTTCAACATCTTTTGGAAATTCAATTGATTCAACTGACTTTTTTTTACTAACTTTCATGCTCTTTACTTCTGTAATAATTTCTTCCAAATCTTCTTCTTTAGATTGTACAGTAGTAATTTTTGGCATTTCTTTCTTTAAAATATAATTATAATAAAAATCAATTTTTAAGCTATTTTTTTTCACTAATATTTTCTATGCAAAGTTAACCACATGGTTGACGCTGGATCCATATTTGCAAAAGTATCATTATTCTTAGCATCAGCAGCCATTATATGTGCTGTTATATTATTTTCAATGAATGCTGATGATAAAAAAAAATTTAACCGAATGAATGAACAGGCTCAAGAAAACACAAGGAAACAAAATTCATCCATTGATGAATTAAGCAGGAAATTACAAACTATGGGTACATCTGGGGGAGCATCTCGTGGTCCTCAAGGTGTGAGAGGACCTCCTGGACCTCAAGGAGTCCCTGGTGGATTTTACTCTGCAAGTGGTCCAATTTTAAATATGGCAACTAAAAAAGTTGGCACTCCTACATTTGGGAATGGTTTTGCAAGTATAGTTTATTTAGATGACAAACGTTATTCTCCAATCCAGTACTGGTATCTTGAGAATCAATCTAATGGGACAGTAAAAGTTAAAAATAAATTTACAGCAAAGTGTTTAACAGCGAACAATTTAGGAGATGTTTATAGTGATAACTGTTCTAGTGACAATAACAGCCAAAATTTTACTTGGGGTCCATCTATGCAGCTATCTTCATCTAGTTTTCCCAATCAGTGCGTGAGTATTCAACAATTTGAAAGAAATAATAATAATTCTAACGATAGCTACAATTATGATAATTTACAGGCTAAGCCCAGATCTAACACTGGAACTGTTCAAAAAATGAAATTAGAAGCTTGCTCTTCAAGCTTAAATCCGAATCAAACTTGGTATATTGGAAATTAATCAACATCATCTTCATATAATTCATTTAAATCTTTTGAAGATATTAAATGAAATTTTTTCCTTGTGGGTTTGTCTAAAAATGTTTTAATAACATCATATGCTGTTATAAAATACTTTGGAGGATCTATCAAGGTTGCTTGTCTTAGTTTATCAGGAAACAATTGTTTTAGTATATTGGTTAAATATTTTACAAATTTAAAATTTATGCTTTTTACCTTAAATGATCCCATCTTAACTACTACATCAAACTGTTGATGTCCTAAAGATTGGGATTTTAATAATGCTTGTGTTAACACATTTGCTATAAATGAAGTAGTTTTTACAATATCATCCTCTGTCTCAGGTTGTTTCCAATCTTCTGTATCAATCACTGCGATACCAATTTCATTACTTTCATCTACATAGATTAGTTTTTTTAAATGTGCATCGCTAGATAGTTGATTCATAAGTAATATATTTTTAATGTTTTTAAGCCTTTACGAATTTATAAAACACAATTATCAATCCACTTGAATTCTCTTGATGTAAGGTTATTTAAATTTTCTTGTATATTAAAAGATTTATCATTTTTAACAGGGGCATCAGCGGGTTTCTTTAGTTGCTGTTTATTTTTATTCCAATCATTGTTATTATTATTGTAAAATTCTTGACCACTAAAATCTTTCTTAAATCTTTGCTGGCGATTATCTCTTCTTCCCCAGCCTTGCTTAGAATCCTTTTCCATATTCCTAGAATTCATTTTAATATTTAAAAGTAAATTATTTTTAAATAACAAATGATTTGTAATAAATGTAATAAATTTTATTTGAAAAGAAAATACTACGAAGATCATGTTAAGCGCTCAAGCTGTATTCGGTTTTTAGAGAAATCGATACCTTCTATTATTATAGAACCTCCTAAAAAAATAGAAAAAATAGAAAAATTAGAAAAAAAGCCCAATCATTTTAATTTATACAATACATATAATAATGTTGATGAGGAAATTGATGACCTAAAAATGAAATTTGATCAAATGATTGGAGAAATAAATGCTCTAAAAGATAAAATTAAAGAGTTAGAAAAATATAATAAAAATGATGAAAATAAAGAAGAAAAACAAGATACTACTAAAATTGTTAAGAAAGAGAGAATGAATATTGACGATGAAATTGTAAAAGAACACCTAAATCCTAAAACATTGGAATCTGATTGTGAATTATTGTATAAATACTATTTCGAGAATATAAAAAAAAATTTATATCCCATTAAAAAGGAAAAGAAATCAGATTGCTATTATTGGAATGGTACTGATTGGGTTGAAGATATTAATGGTAATAATTTAAAAGTAATTTTTACAAGTAATCTAAAAAAAGTATATACTAGAGTAAATAATTCAAAGGATCCTGATTATTTGATTAATCAAGAATACATAAATGAGCTTTCATCAAAAAAACATCAAAATCATTTATATAATTATTTTCTCGATACTTATTTGTAAGTTATTTGCGGAAGCTTAAAAGATTTTTATTTGTTTATTATAAGAAATGGAATTAGTATTGCCGGAGAAAGTAGAAAATTATTTTTATGAAAAATTATTAAAAACCCAATTTGAGAAATTTATTGCAATAAATAGAGATCAACTAAGTAAAAAAAGTTTTTTACCAGTATTAATCAATTCAAATAACTCATATTTGTCTAGGTTTTTGATTGAAAAAATTTTTAATCATATTTTTCCGGATGAAAAAAATATTACTTCAAATTATGAGCATAAATTAAATACTAATAAAAATTTTTCATTTAATGTTAAAATATCTAAAAATCATATTGAAATAAGTCCTAGTGAATATGGTATAAATGATAGGAGTATTGTTAGTGAGTATATTAATGAGGTATCTTCAATGACTAATATTGTTACTGGTAATAAGAAAAATATAATAGTATGGAATGTTGATAAAATTGGAGAGATTGCATTTGAATCTTTACATAATATTATAAAAAATAATGAAGATACAGTTAATTTTATATGTGTTTCACAGTCAATAAATAAAATTGATAATGCTATTTTTAGCTCTGTTATATTATTAAACATTCCAAACCCTGACAAACAATTTTATATTGATTTTTTTGATTATTTTGAAGATGAATTTAAATTGGATCCAATTAATTTTTTAAAGAATATTAAAACTGGAAATACAAATTATAATTTCAATAGTTTTTTGAAAAATATTTCTATATTTTATAATTTTAATTTAAGTTCTTTAGAAAATCTTGATAACAGTTTTAGAAAATTTATAGAAAACTTATATAATAAAATAACAAGTAAAAATAAAGTAAGTGATACTTTTGTAGAAGAAATAAGAAATTCATTGTATGAATTGTATGTTTATCATTTTAAATTTGATGAAATTATTAATTTATTTTTAGAATTTGTTATTAATGATGGTAATATAGATGAGGAAAAAAAGAAAAAGATTGTAGAGATTGCTTGCTATTTTAATACGACTTCTAGTAAAGGTAATAAAGAAATTATTCATTTAGAGGCTTTTGTTTTCAATTTTATAAATATTTATTTTCATACAAATGAAGTAGCGCCTCCTAAAAAAACTCGTAAAATAAAGACTTAAAATTTATATTACTAGTATAATAAAAAATGAATAAAGAAGATTTTTATGAAATTTTAGGTGTTACTCGAGATGCGAGTGAAGAGGATATAAAGAAAGCATATAGAAAATTAGCAATTATTCACCATCCTGATAAAAATCCAGAAAATCCTCAAGAGGCTGAGATAAAATTTAAAAAAATTGCTGGTGCTTATGCTACATTGTCTGATCCTGTTAAGAGAAGAAATTATGATTTGGGTATTCCTAGTGATCTAGGTGATGCTTTTGGTGGAGCCTTTGATCCCTTTTCAATATTCAATAGTTTTTTTCAAAATCAGAATGTGGATTCATTTATAAATAGTTTTTTTGCAGGACAAAATAACTCTGCTTTTACAGGTGCATTTGATGATATATTAGGGGGTCCTGATATAAAATTTACAATTCATACTTTTACTCAAATGCCTAACATGGATCGAGTTGAAGATATTAATTTTTTTGATTTAAGTAAGAAGATTGGAGAAAATATTGGGAAAATGAATAAAATTAATGAGAAAATTAATAAATTTGGTTTTCAAATGCCTCAGTATCAACAAGTTGATAATGAAATGGAAAAGAAGGTAGAAAAATTAGAGAAAAATAATGAAAAATTAAAAAATCGTATTGAGCTATTGAAGCAATATAAACAAAAGAAAAAATTTGAAAATATTGAGAAGAAAATAAATGTATCAGTTGATGATGTTTTAGAGGGAAAACCAAAAAAAATTAAATTTATTCGTTATGATAAAAAAGATCAGGAAGGTGAATTTGAAGAAGAAGAGGTGAAATATGTATTTAATTTAGAAAAAGATTTGCATAAATTACAATATGTATTTGAGAAACAGGGTCATAAAAATTGTTCTTTTCAAGATTCTGGTGATTTAATTATTAGAGTTAATATTTATAATGACGTATTAAAGTTTAATTATAATAAGAATACTCTAATTATTCCAGTATCATTCAAGAAAATTAAAGAGGATTGCGTTATTAAAGTTTTTGAAAATATTTTGAAATTAGAAAAAATTAAAGAAGATGAATTAATTATTTTTACAAATGAGATAGATAAAGATAGTCAAATTATTGGGATATTAATTACTAATAAAGTGGAAATATACAAAAAATGGCAAAAAATAGAAGCTTCTGAGACAAATTGGGTTGAGAAAGAAAGAGGAAATATTAGTGAAAACTGGTCTTATTTATTTAATTTCTTATAATAATTATGAATAATATAGATTTTATATCATTATATCATTCTTACATTAATAAATATTATAAAAATATAAAATTACATAGCATACAACAAGTAGATAATTTAGGTAAAAAAAATATACTTCATGAATATTTCGATTCACCTTTTCTATCAAATGAATTGAGGATTGATCTTGAAGAAAAAATTAGCAGAGTTAATATTTTTAAATATACTTATATTGTTAAATTACCTCAAGGATATGTAAGTTTTCATTTCATTAGTGATAAAAATCTAAAAAGTATTAATAATTTGAAAAAATACTATTTTTTTGTTATATTTTTACAGATAAACAGTGGAAAAAATTATTTATATTTAGATAATGTTTATATTAATATTATAACATTAGATGTGCCAAAAATTTACACGAATTCTATATGTATAAATGATATTAATAGTGCTTCAACTATTATCACTTTTCCAAAGCTTGGAGGGCAGATTTATTTATGGAGAACAGATGAATTAGAAAAAGTATTAATACATGAAACATTGCATAGTATTTTCTATGATTGGGATATTATAAATCAAAAATTAAATGATGATTTACTTTTAATTGAAAAAAAAATTAGTACAAATGGGAAAAAACTAAATATAAATGAAGCTTATACAGAGTTATGTGCAACATTTATAATGTGCTTGTTTGAGTTAGGTAAGAATTTAAATAAAATAGAATCAAAGAAAAAACTTAAGATAATACTAAAAAGAGTATTAGAACATTCTTTAAAAACAAGCGGTAAATTATTTAGTAAATATAAAATAAAAGACTCTAGCCAATGTACAAATGTTGATAAATTAGAAGGTTGTAGTTATCATCAATCTGCATCTGCTTATAGTTATATCATTATGAAAACAGCTTTATTATGGACATTGATGAAAAAATGTAAATTAAGAGATAGAAAACAAACAGATAAAATACAATGTATTGAGGATTTTTTAAGTATTGGATTTACTGGTGTGATTGGATATTCTTATCAAAAAATTATAATAAAGATACTAAAAGATAAATCATTTAATCGAGAAGTTACTAAAAGATTAAAAAATAAAGGTAAATTGGGAAATATGTATTTTACAATTTTTAATTAAAAAATATTTAGTCAATACTTAACATAATTTTTACGAAATATTTAATTTTTGTATTTGTTAATATATATCCAAAAGATGGGTATTAAAAATCTTAGTACTTTACTTAAATCTTATCAAAATTTTCCTAAAAAAAATATTAGTGATATTCGATTGTCTATTGTTGCGGTTGATTTTTCTCTTTTCTTATATAGATTTTTATATAATCAAAATAATCCAATCGAATGTTTTCTAAGACAAATCCAGTTATTTTTTAAAAATAATATTTTACCTGTTTATGTTTTAGATGGAAATGCACCTTATGAAAAGAATGAAATATTAATAAAAAGAGCAACAAAAAGAAACAAAATGACGGATGAACTTAATAAATTAATTGAATTGAAGCAAAGATTAATGTTAGATAATGCATCTCCAAGAAAATTGTCGATTTTAGATCAAGATATTATTAAATTGGAAAAAAAGTGTGTTCAATTTTCAAGAGAAATTATTTCAAATCTAATTCATTTTTTTGAATTATGCGGTATTCCAGTATTATTGGAGAATTATGAATCAGATTGGATTTTATCCCAATTAAGTAAAAATAATTTAGTTGATTATGTTTTATCAGAAGATAGTGATTTACTTGCTTTTGGATCAAAAAAAATAATGAAAAATTTTTGCATTCAAGATGAAACATTTTATTTATATGATATTGATAAAATAAAAAGTTCATTGAACTTTGATCAAGATCAATTTATAGATTTATGCATATTGTCTGGTTGTGATTATGCCCCAAAGTTGAAAAATATGAACAGTGCAAGATCTTATGAATTAATAAATGAATTTAAAAAAATTGAAAATATTGAAAATATTCCTATAAAAATAGATAATGTTAATTTAGCTAGAAATATTTTCAAAAAAGAAGGAGATAAAGAATTTATTGATAAATTAGAAAGTAAAATTTACAAAGGAAATTTTAATTTTGATGAAATAGAAAATTTTCTATCATTTAATTTGGATAATAAATATCTTATACCTTTATTTTTGAGAACTTGCAAAAAATTTGTTCATTATAAGAAAATAAATAGTTAAATAAATAGTTAAATAAATAGTTAAATAAATAGTTAAATAAATAAATGCTTAATGTATTTTTGAAGATTAAAACATCTATATCCTCCAGTTCTCTTATCTGCTTTTTCAATTGGGGCTAAAATTTTACTAAGTGGTTCATCAGGAGTAAAAAATTGACGATTAGTTACTGTTTGTAAGCCCTTCTCTTTGATATATCTATTGATAATTTTTGTAGCAGAAGGTCTATTAATCATATTATCATCATCCATTGGCTCAAACTTCGATTCAATACCAGTTTTAATTGCTTTATCATCTTCTTCATTCATAATTACATCAATATAATTACAAACATCAGTTCTCCTAAAAAAATCAACAAGTTCTTTCTTGACTTTTGTCTTCTTAGCGAAACCAGAAGGCTCTCTTTCCTTCTTGTCATTTTCTCCTATTTTCTTTACAACGCGATTCTTTTGATTCTTCTTTAAAGTTCTTATATATTTAAACGATTCCTTTTGATAATGTCTAACATTTGCCTCAATATTCTTTATTGCTACTTTCAAATTATGCAATGAAATTAAAATAGTTGTTGCTTCTATATTTAACTCTGCGATTTTAAGAGCATCATCTCCTTCTTCTTGTAGATTTACTTCTTCATTAACTTCTATTTCTGTCATCTTCTATATACCATAATATGATAATTTTCTTTAAGTTATTTTACGAAACGATTTTATGATATAATAAAATTTTATTATCTTATTATATTTATGGTAGACCCAGACACAAAATTTGCAAAAATAATTTTTTATGCGTTTATTACTTTAGCAGTAATTGGACCACTTATATTATACAACATACATAAAAATATTAGTTCTAGATGCTCAACAACTAAAATAGTTCAAAAAGAAAAAAAGAAGAAAAATAACACAATAAGAAATATAATTATCATTTCGATCTTAGCAGGTCTTACTGCTCAAGCAATGAACTATTCATCTTCATATTTTAGAATACGTCCATTAACTAAATAATTCTTATATAATAATCAATATCATCTCCTTTTATATCAGGTATATAAAATTCATCTTCTTCTCCCAATGCAAGTGCTAATTCAGGAAAATCATTCTTTTTTACTCTTTTTCCATCGCATTTCGTATATTTTTTTAAGAAATTCTCATCCAATTTAATTTTATTATAAATTGCTTTTATTTCTCCAATTTGATTGATTTTCAATCCATTTTCTTTGACAATTCCTTTAAAATTAACTTCTGATGTGACATCCAAATCCATATGTATCTGCATTCTTTGACCAGTTCCCTCTTCGCCAAATTTAACACTTGATAAGAATTCTACTATTCCATCCCTTCTTTTTGGCACCATATAATTTTGATTTAAGCTAATATTTAATGTATCTCCAAGATTTACTAACTGGGTACAAGTAAAAACAGGATCAGTTTGTATTTTAATGAAAGGAAGTTTGATTTTATCATTTGAAATACTGTTATCTTTAATTTTTCCAGTTGAAATACTATTCTCTGCTATTTTAGATTCTATTATACACCCATCTAATAATTTTGGGGATTTAATTGAATAATTTACGATATGTTTATCATCTATGCAATTTGCAGTAATATGATTTGAGTTAATACTATTTTTCTTAATTATATTTGATCCAATGCTAGCTTCAACGAAATGTCTTTCTTCCAATGATTTTTCATTTATATGTTTTCCTTCTATACAATTATCATTCACATTTGAACTTTCAATTATTTTTGGGCTAAGATGCCAATTTTTAATTAAATTTCTAGTCAAATGTTTTTCTTGAATAGATTGTTCGTTAATGTGACTGCCATTAATACTATTTTCTTGTATATGCAATCCATTAATTAGATTGACAGTTATATGATCTCTTGTTATGATATTTTTTTTTAGATGTTCACTACCTATTATATTTTCTAATAAATTTTTGGATTCAATTATTCTCTCACATAAATGATCATTTTTTATTAAATTATTGCTCAAATGCTCACTAATTATTACTTTCTCCATTAAATGATTGCTATCGATTGCTCTCTCACATAAGTGCTTTCCCTGTATTTCCTCTTCCATTATGTTATCGCTCTTAATACAGCCCTTTGTTAAATGTTTTTGAAGAATAATACTAGATTTCAATGCAGTCATTCCAATACATTCCGTTCCTAACTCTTTATCACTAATAATTCCTGGAGTGAAATGATGATTCTTTAAAAATCCATCTTTTAAATGGGAATCTCCAATACATTTTGGATGGATGTGAGATTGATTTATTACTTTATTTCCAATGTGTCTACTTTCTATAATGTTATCTTGTAAATGTTTTGCTTCTATGGATGATTCTTGTATATTTTGAGAAGTGATACAATTATCTTTTAATAAATTGTTTCCAATAATCTTTTCTTTAAGGGATAAATCCTCATTATAAATTTCTTTATTGTAATTTAATTTGAGTTCCTTTCCATTTTTCTCTAATGGTAAAGAGTATTCAATCGATTCCATTCCACCCATTTGTAGGGAACTATTATTGTTAAACATAATATATTCAGATTGTCCATATTTTCCACTTTTTATGCAAACTTTTGCTGGTAAACTCACAAATGATATATTCTTAAATTTAATTTTTTCTCCAATCTCAACTATTTCTACTAATTGGGAAAATCTCTTGGTTAAAATAAAAACCAAATTAGAGACTTCATATTTATTTGAATTATCCATTGGAATAAATTCATCTTCTTCTATAACCGCGTCATTATCCTGTAAAAGAAAATCACTAACAATGTAATTTTGCAATCCACTACACATTTGATCAACATATCTTTTGTTAGCAACATCATTGTTTTGTACTGGATCACCAACATTTTTTATAGTTTTTCTTCCACCATCTTGAAAAATAATATCTCCATTCACTTTCAAATTACCTAAAGATAAATCTTCCAATTTAATAGAATTAAAATTCTTGTGCAATTTTTCCAATCTATATTCATTCCTTTCCCAATCATAATAAAAATGAGATTCATTTGCATTGTTGGTAAAAGTAAGAGGACAGTTTAATAATTTTATTTTATCTACTTGGTCTAGATTTATCTCTGGTATCTTAATTTCTTGCTGAATGGCTTCTACTCCCCCAAATTTTACCCATTTATCTCCATCGTATCCCTCGAAATTATTCTCGAAAAATCGAATAAATCCTTTCCATTTTTTTCCAATGCTTTCATTTAATAATAAACCAGATTCTAATGTAACTTCATCTCTAACCAATAATTTTTTATCAATTGACACATCACCACCAACTTCCAACATTTTTTTTGGATTTATCTTATTTATTCCAATCTTGTGCCCATCTGTATATAAAATACCATCGCCTTCTTTCCACAAATCATTTCCTCCAAATTTCACCCAATTTTCTCCATTATATCCCATAAATAGTCCCTTATTATAAGCAATTATCCCCTCTTTTTCCTCCCTGTTTGGTCCAATCAAAATCGAATTTAAAAAATAAGCAGTTTTTTTGAAAATAGATCCACCCTCGACAATTAATGGAGCCAAAGATAAATTTTTGACTTCATCTTTATTATCGACTACTAATTTATTTAACTTCTTTGATTCAAAAAATGATGACATTTGTTGAATTATAATTGAATTAATTTTAAGTAATTTTTCTTATCAAAATTTAACTTTTGTATCATCGAGTGATCCATTCATTTTATAGAGTTGCTCAGCATTAAATTCAGGATTCTTAAATTCTTCCAATTGTTTGTTCAATACTTCTACCTTCACATCATACCCTTCTTTGATTCTTAAAAACATCTCATTTTCACTTTCTCCAATCTTATCAATTAAATATTTCATATATTTCAAAACAGCTCCAATTTGATTGGGAATCCAAGATATAATTGGAGTTCCTCCTGTAGCTTTCGCATACTTTGTATTTTTCATAATGTATTTTAGCACAAATTGATGATGTCCATTTCGAAATGCATAAACTTGTTCTACAATTGCTAATAATAGTATGAGTTCATCTTTTTCCAATTTCTCTAAAAATAATGGAGATTCACTTTCCAAGTCTTTAAAATACTCTTGGACACATTTTGGTCTATAACTTCTTAAATCAAGTAAATATTTTGTCAACATATTCTCTGGATAATAATTTATGATACCAGTGAATATGTCCAGGGAAGGAATAATGTCATCTTGAGCACCCGTTTGTCCTCTATATTTTCTAGGTTCATCTGCAACCCCTTCATACACAACTCCATTTCCAAAAATATCTTCATTACCCTCAATACCCATGATAAATGCTCTAAAATCATTATAATGCTCAGGGCGACTTGCTTCCCACATTGTGCGTCTACGCTCATTCATATCACGAATAGTTGCCAACACCTCTTCCAATCCTGGTTTAGCCTCCCCAGATAATGCTCGAAAAATTCCAGATACCAATTTTGGAGAAACTTCATTTATGTATACATGATTCATTATAAATCCAATTTCGTCTTTTGTACCAGTAAAACTACAAGCCATATCTAAATTATTCCAATGTAAAGTTCCTTCCTTATCTTTCTTGACATAGTTTCCTAAAGAATATGCGTAATGATAATCAAGCCAAGGAAAAACTTCCAATTTTCGTGCGACCTCTGCCAAAGGCATAGCTAATTGACGGGGTAGAACCTTGTGAGCTTTTCCATAAACACCATTGCTATCTTTATTAAAATGAGCTGGAGCTAAAAGATAGCCACTTGATAAGAAAGTATAAGCACGAAAAAGAGCCTGTAGATTTTGTTTATCATTTTCTTCAATAACTAATAATGTAAGATTGGGTAAATTTTTTACTTCTCTTTCAAAAGCTCCTGGTTCTTTTGTTAGTTCTGTATGTAGTTTATTGATTAGATTTTGAACAGGGAAATATTTCATTGGAAGTCTAGCTAATGGCTCAAACTGGGGTAAGAATCCATATTGAGGAGATACGTTAAAAACACTGTCAGTATATTCTGTTTTCATTTATAATTATAATATTGTTTTTTTTAAATAAAAAAATTGAGTCAAGAATTTCTAAGGAAATTCTATCTCCCATTTTTTTAAACAAAAAAATTGAGTCAAGAATTTCTAAGGAAATTCTATCTCCCATTTTTTTAAACAAAAAAATTGATGCAAATCCCTTCTCATTTTAATAGAAAATGTCCCATGGACGTATCAAATCTTTTAAGGCTATGCCGTACTGGTGGTATCACTAGAGTACAAGATGATGCAGCTTTCCTGCGTGTCTTTACAACTCCTTGCAGCGAAATTATCAATCCACGTGCTGGAATGAGAAGAATCCGCGAGGAAGATGTTCAATTATTTCAAGAAAAAATAAAGGAAGGATGTCCTATTTGTCAAAATGGAGAGGAATTAACTGAAGAGACTTGTCTCATCATCAATTGTCCTGGAAAACATCAAATTTGTTCTACCTGCGCAAAGTCGTGGTTTGAGCGAAAACAAGAGTGTCCATTGCGTTGCCAAGTGTCATTCACCCAGCGATACAATCAATACTTGCGGTCTCAATACACATTTAATGGTGGAGACATTGTTGCTTATCTCAATCAACTTCGAGATGGAGGGTTCAATTTCAATGATCCGGTAGAAGGTGATCCTATCTTGATCCAAGCCATTAAAAACGGTCGATCGAGACTTACCAATTACCTAATACAAAATCTTGGTGCAGATCCCAACATTACTGATTCTCGAGGCTTACCAGCCATATTTCACATTTTTGATATTGATAACCCTGATGCACAAGTACTTGTGTTTACAACTCTATTGTCTCACGGTGTTAATATAAATGTACGTGATCTTGAAGGAATCCCTTTTATCATTCAAGTTGTTAGAAGATCTCTTATTGAAATAGTTAATGCTTTAGTAAGTATATCTTTTCAAAACAGATTGGACACCGAAGTCGCTTGTCCAAATGGTTACACCATTTTTGGTTCAACCGCTCTCAATACTGATAACTACATTCTTCCCTACATATCAATTTTTGAATGCGATTCTTTTCTAGGCAACACGATTAGTGGGGACTCAACTATCCAGATTGCGATTGAAGAAGCTCAGACTACGTTGGACTTTAATGGTTTTGTTGATGTTCTCCTGGAGTATTGTTCAGGTGGAGATTATCTATACACTCAAAACAACAAAGGTCACACAGACATCATTACCTGCGCAAGGAAAAATAAACCGGAGTATCTAAGCTTTCTTTTTACCAAAATAGCGGAATCTACTTATTTCTCGAGTGATTGGATAAACGATGAAGATAACAAAGGTCAAACTGCTCTCTTTGCTGCTTGTAAGAGAGGACATCTTGAGTGCGCACGTCTCTTAATTGAAAAAGGAGCAAATACTCTCACACGCAATGCACAAGGTGTCTCTGCTCATCAAATCGCGCTTGATCGAGGATATCACGAAGTTGCTCAACTACTGGAAGAGAATTTGAGCATTCCAGAGGTCTCGTTTTGAATTTTTTCTATATTGAATTACTATTATATTTAATTATAAAAAATTGATACTAAAATAAGCGATTGTATCAAAATATTAGAATGGAAAATATTTTTTTCAACGTCTGCAAATACGGGTATTCTTACCTGATTGGAAAATACAACAACAATGAATTTTCTGATGAAATGAATTATCTTTCAATTTTCACCCAATCTTATCAAGAATATCGTGAAGAATTTGGAACACTCAAAGAAGGAGCTCTCACAAGAAACAAAATGAAAGAAGCGTCTTCTCTTGAAAATTCAAAAATTGAAATAATGAGTGAAGGCTGCCCTATTTGTTTGTCTTCTATTGAGCCATCAAATGCAGCCATCGTAAGATGTCCTTCAAAGAAACACATCTTGCATAGCAACTGTGCTCTACAATGTTTCAAGAGATCAATGACTTGTCCTTGTTGTAGACACGATCTAAGTGACCTTACTGGTTCTTATATGCAAAGAAAAATTGATGAGTTCCACCAAAAATTGATTGAGACTAATTTCGATTTCAATGCAACAAAGAATGGTCTAAATGGATTGATGATTTCTATAATGTATCGTAATCACGATATCTTTTTTTATCTTCTTGATAAGACCAATTTGGATTATCAAAATCCCTCTGGAAAAACTGTTTTACATGTAGCTTATGATATTGAGACAGTAACTTTTATTGAACCTCATCCTATGCAAATGAAGTTTTTCTCTTTATTACTTAGTAAAGGTTGTAATCCAAATGTCAAAGACAACTTTGGAAATACAGTACTTCATTATGCAATAAATAATGACAACGAAACTGCTATTCACAAACTGCACAAGTACCAAATAACTGATTGGGATATTCCAAATGCGAATGGTTACACCCCTATAGGTCTAACCTTAGTTTACAATCGTGAATCTATCCTGCCATTTGTTTGCTCTCGTGCAAGATTTCCTAATATAGCAAACGTCTCTTCCAAAGAAACAAGTGTTCAAATTGCAATCAACTTAATGAATCATTTTGCTGATTTTCGATGTTTTTTTGCGACATTTTGTCAATACACACAAAACAACTATCAAATCTTACAAAACATTAGTGGAGAAACAGATTTTCACTTTGCAGTGAGACTTAGAAGAGAAGATCATCTCAAATTTATTTTGAATTATCTTACGAAATATTCCAATCCATTGAACTTTATTGATATACAAGATAACAATGGGAGAACTCCTTTCTATCGTGCTTGTGAAATTGGAAATCCAGCAATGGCTTTATTGTTGAAAAAATTTGGTGCTAACATCAATATTCCTAACAATATTGGAATTACTCCTCAACAAATATCTATTATCCATATTCCTAGATTTAGTTATAAATAATAAGTATAAGGACCCCAACTATATAAATTAACATCACTCTTATTCGGCTCAACTTCAAAACTAGTGTTTTTTCTCGTTGCCTTAACCTCCCAATAAAATTTTACACCCTCTTCGTACTCTTTATCAACATACACTCGCAATAAATTTTGGGTTTCATAAAAAGTTGCTCCTAATTGAGTAATTGGTTTTCCCATTGGAGTAAGTAAAACAGTTGTGCTATTTCTTTCAATTATGCTACTTAGATAATTTGGTAATTCTATATCAACAAAATTTCTTCCTGCTTTTACTTCTCCTCTTCCTCTATAAAAGACATCTGCTGTTGGTCCCTCAAGGCAAGCATGTACTAAATATTTATCTTTATCAAGAGGATGTTGGATTGTAAAATTTTTTACACTAACTTTTTTCTTAGTTAACATACTTCCATCGTACATTGGAACAGCTTTCAATTCCTCTCCCTCCCATGTAAAACAAACTTGATTAGCAATACTATTACTCATACATCCTGTTTTTATAATAGCAGCATTATTACCTAATTTATTATTGAATGAACCAAAAGACTTCCCTTCTCCAATTAATACTTCCCCACTACTAAAAATTCCACCATCTGTTGTTTGAACAGTAAATTCATCTGATCCTAATCGCTCATTAATATCAAAAGATTCATCACTTCTCCCTAAAAATACTACACCACCACTCCCACTTATTAATTTAATATTCTTTCCCATTTCTACTGTAGATTTCCCTTCCATGCACTCTCCAACAATCCTCACTCCTCCTCCCTCTAAGACACCTCTTTTAATCATTCTAATAAATTCTCCTTCCTTTTCACCAGTTTCCAATATCAAAGGTGTTCCTTCACTATTCACTTCATTACTTATAATATGTAATGCACCTTTTGGTTTAATGGTCCCAATTCCCAATCCTCCACCAGTTATATAATTTGCCCCTAACGTTGAGAATTTATTAACTACTAGCACAGTATTATTAATATTACTTGGTTCCTCACAAGCTTTCCAATCTATTTTTGTGAAATTCCTTGGTACTAAAATATCTAATAATGATTTTTCATAAGAACTTAATTTAACGAAAGAAAAAGCACTATTAATTCTACGATATATAATGTATCCATCACTCCCTTTTACTTCTTCCCATTCTAAGCTAGCAAAAACACTTTTAACATCATTGGAATAAAATATCTCATCGCCAGCTTTATAATTAGTTTCTTTCCCATCTGAATTCAATGTGCAAATATAGTATTGGACAATCATATCTTTTTCTTTCTCAAAATAATCCTCACTGTATTGCAATTGGACATTAAAAATATTTGGAGGAAATAATTGGTACACATTTTGAAAACCCAGGGCACTAACATTTTTACTAATATTTAATTCCTCATTGGATAAACTTTCATTTTTAACACTTGAACTGATTTGCAATTCTCCATTCTTGCCAAAATGAAATTGTTTTCTATCTATTTTTAATCCAATCTTTACATTTTCACCTAATTTTATAAGAGATTTATCTACATCAATTCCACCATCCCCAGTAACATAAATATTATTATTTTTCAACATATCATTTCCAATCATACCTTTTTTCACCTCCAACTTACCATTTTCCAGTTCAAACTCATCTCCAACATTCAAAGAAAAATTATTTCTAGTTTTCTTTATACCATTACTAACACCATAACTCTCCGCTCGCGAAAAAACATTAAATTTGATTGCACTCTCATCCCAATTGAAATCATCGAAATGCTCAAAACTCATCCCAGTGTTCCCATATTTCAAGCCATTCTCAATAAAAACATAATAAGATTTTAGCTCCTCACTGCTTCTCTTCTTGCAAAAATCAAATACTCTTTGGAGTACTATACGATTAGAGACAAATCCATCAGATACAACATTATAAACACCATTTTGTGTTTCGTCATCTTGATTCAAAACAATACATCTTTCATTAATTTTTAATTGATGTCCATCAAATGCTTCTATAAAACCTTCACTATCTAAGTGCCAAGCATTTCTTATGTGCATTTTCATCTCTCTCTTCTCATAATCAACATCTAAGTTTTTTATTGAAGCGCATTTAACAGATGGTGCGATTTTCAAACCAGATAGATATCTATCAACGTATCTTTTAGTAGCAGCATCCATATCATATAAAGGATCACCCACATTAACTATTCTATGAAAATTCATCACTAACTCATCACCAAAATTTTTATTCCATAATTGTTGCTCATCTTTTGTAGAAACAATATCACCGTTGATTGGAGCTTTTTTTCCACATAAATACTCTGCATTCAAATTCAATATCAGTGGTGCTCCTTGGTCTTTCATAACAAAATTATTTACTTCAAGGTTATTAATAATTCCATCATTGCAGAATACACTACCATCTATTGTAATATCCCCTCTTTTTTTCATAGTTTTATAGAAAATATCTCCTTTCGCATTAACTTTTAAAACATCTTCATCTTTGGCTGTTCGCAAACCTAGAATATTATTATAAACAACCATATCATAATTCTTCCCAACTTCCAACTTAGTTTCATTTCCATCCAATCTTCCAATCTCAATCTTATCATTGGAAACATTAAATACTTGATATTCCTCACCTTCAATTAATAATAAATCCAATTTGTTCAAGTAATCCTCCATTGTGCCACTTGATATTTGAAATAGGAGTATATCATTTCCTAAATACGATACATTTTGGATAACAAAACTAGGCAGTCCTTTAATAGTTGCACTATCAAGATGTTTATTGACGTGAAGTCCAATCTTTCCCATTTTATCTATTCGAAAATCATTATTAACACCCAAATCGAGTGAATCAGGATATATAATTTTACCAGATAAGTATAGATTATTTACAAATTGGGAACTTGATCCAATATCGGATGTGGATATTGGATAAAGATTACCTGAGTAATGAACAGGACCCTTTATTACAATACCCAATTTTGGATCATATTTTATTAAATCTTCAACTTTTTTTAATCGAAATTCGCTGTCATCTAATTTTTTTGTAAAATTTCTTAAAAATGCTAGAGTATCTTTATCGTTCATTTTTATTTACATATTTTGTTAATTTTAAGCCTTTACGTAAACCGTTTTTCCAATCTATCCAATCTTTTTCCAAAATCATCAAATCTTTCTAAAAAATTAAAATTCAAGTAATCCTCTTGACTCATAAATTCCCAAATAGTTTGATTAGAAAAATTTATCCCAAATATTTTCTTACCATTTTTCTCTCCATATTTTACTAAAACTAATGGAACTATTCTTGGTCTAGTTCTCAATATTTCTACACAATCATCGGCTAATTGTAATATCCATTGTTGATTTTTATGTCCCCTAGAGATAACTACATAAATTCCATTTTCAACCAATAATGTTTGATTCTTGACTAATATTCTATCTCCAATCTTCGCTTCTATCCCATCTATCATTAAGCTCTCCATCTTTTTAGAAATTAATTGGTAAGATGAAGCCATGAAAGCAGCGTCCAATTTTTCATTAGTTGCGAATCTAGCTGGTTCCAACAAGTGTCCTCCTACAATAAATTGATCAACGTATTTTTTATTAACAACATCATAAGCGTCACTTGGATTATCTATATTCACAATCTTATTATATTTTGCATCTAAGTTTGTACCAAGACTCTTATTAAATAATTCTTGAGAATCCAATGTATTTACTAAATCACCTTGATTGGATATTTTTTTACCATTTAAGTAGGAAACACTCGCATTTTCAATTTGTGTTAATTTACTAAAAGCAATTCCAGCTTTGTCGTCAGTGAAAATAAGAGATTTTCCACAGTAGATATTTCCTTTTACTTCCAATCCAATATTAAATTCTCCTCCTTTGTGTGCAATGAAATATCCTCCAATGTCAATATTCTGTTTAACTTTTAACTCACCATCCAATTCTAGATTTGTTCCAGTTAATTCATTACACACTATATTTTGTGATTCCAATCCAAGACATTTTACATTTTTAGATACAGTTACATCACTATCGACAAAGAGTTGTCCCTCTACTTTTATATTTTTAGTTACTAATTGAGTTTTAAAATTAATTGTTTCATTTGGTGAAGTAATAAATCCATCCAATTTAACATTTCCTTTAATAATAAGATTTCCCTCAATATTAATATTATTGCTACTGTGTGTTGAAATTATTGTTGAGTCTATTAATACATTTCTACAATATGCGTTCATTAAATTAACATTTTTAGCCCGAATATTTAGTAGATTGGATAAATTTTTTGTTTCAAAATATTTTTCATCTCCAATGATAAATTCTTCTTCTTTATCATCCCACATTATCCCTTTTGCATGAACATCATCTCTAATGCGAAAACCACACGGTTTATTTGGTTTCGTAAATACATCGCAAAAACTATTTTGCAATCCACTCCCGTTATTCTCGTAATATAAGTTTCCTTTGATAACTAGATCCCCCGTAATACACCCTCTTCCTTTTATAAAAAAGTCATAAGAAGGATTAAAATCTCCTACAAATAATCCTTCCTTGGCATAGATAGTCCTATCTCCTACGATGTTATGCTTTGTATGAATGTCTTTCTCTTCTAATAATTGGGCTGTTAATGTGACAATTTTAGCTAATTGGTGTTCATTCATTTTTTTATACTATCGATATTTTTTTAAATAATCAACTTAAAAAAATAAATAACATATAAAGTATGCCAGGAGGATTATTACAATTAGCTGCATATGGTCCACAGGACGTTTTTTTGACTGGTAACCCACAGATAACCTTCTTCATAGCAGTTTATAAAAGACATACAAATTTTTCTATAGAAAGTATCCAATTAGAATTTCAAGGAGTTGCAAATTTTGGTACCAAAGTTTTTTGTGACATTGATCCACAAGCTGATTTAGTACATCAAATATTTTTAAATCTAAGATTACCTAATCTTAACGTATTTCCTGAACAAAATCCAGATTATACGGTTAGTTGGGTGAATGCTATTGGACATGCGATTATACAGCATATTGATATTGAGATTGGAGGAACCATTATAGATAGACATTTTGGACAATGGTTAGAAATATGGAGTGAGTTGACCCTAATGACAGAGAAGGAATATGCTTATAATTTAATGATTGGGAAACAATTAGTATTTAACACGGATTCACAACCAGGACCTCTCAATCTATACATACCTCTCCAATTTTGGTTTAATCGCAACATTGGATTGGCACTTCCATTAATTAGTTTGCAGTATTCCAAAGTAAGAATTATAGTTGCTTTTAGAGATTTCAATCAATTATGGGTTAGTAGTAATGGAAAAGAACCAGGAAAAGGTGGTCTAGAAAGTAGTATAATTTCAAGTAATCAAATACAAGAGGCTAGTCTTTGGGTGGATTATATTTTTCTCGATAATACAGAGAGAAAGAAATTTGCATCCTGTAATTTGGAATATTTAATTGAACAACTTCAAGTAAATACAATAGGAGTTGATGAAAAACAAATACAAGTACCGATGACATTTAATCATCCAGTAAAAGAATTGATTTGGGTATTACAAATTAATCCAATCTATCAATTTGGTACGAATCGATTGTATGAATTCTTTGATTTTAGTAATGGGGAAGAAAAACCAGGTGATACAATAGAAAGTGCTCTGATTAGATTCGAGGGGCAGGAGAGATTCAAGAGAAGGGAAGCTCTTGTTTTTAGAGTCGTCCAACCATACCAATATCACACTCGTGTCCCTAGAAATTTCATTTATTTATATTCATTTTCACTAAGACCAGAAGATCACCAGCCAACTGGCACTTGTAATTTTAGTAGATTGGATAGTGCTACTTTGGATATTATTCTCAATGAATGTGTTATTCAAAAAGACACGCAATGTAATATTTATGCTACAAATTATAATATTCTCAAAATAGAGGCAGGTATAGCAGGTATAGTTTACGCTGATTAAGTAAAAAATGTAGATTGGACTAAATGAGGTAGTGCAAGCGCAGCTGTTGGACACACTTCAACTAGTGCTGTTAAAACTAGATTTACACCTAGAGTCTTATATTCTTTATCCTCTCCTTCATCAACAATTTTTTCCATTTCTTTTAGCAATTCATACTGCAGGAATTTTTTATGTTTTGGTTTTAAAAAATTCACTTCATTAATTATACGACTAAACATTGTACCATCTTTTGTTATTCTCTTCCTTATTTCTACAGGCAATTGTGCACGATAATCAAACATATCATACGCATATTTATATAATCTTTTGAGATCATCTAATGATAAATTATTGAACCAATTTGTATCAGTATATTGACCAATCATGTCAAATTTTTGAAATACTCGAATTAGAACCTGATCATATTTTTGATCTTCTGTCAATTTTGGAGAATCATATTTGAGTTTCCTCTCAGTCTTCTTTATATATTGAATTTTTGAATTCAATCTCGTTTTAAAAGTTTCATCACTAGGAAACATTTTTTGATTGTATGGATTAATAGATATTAGATCCATTGTTCTCAAATCAAAAGCATAAGTAAAACCATCCCTGTCTTTGTAATCAAAATAATACTCTATGGGTATTGTAAAAATGGAATCTAAAGTCCCACAATCTTCCTTATTATTTGATTTGTTTCTTCTACTAATGTTCCACCTTCTAAAGTTCTTTTGAATAAAAATTATAGATTTAACATGGTTCCTGTAGTTATTAAAAGGATCATTTGCTTGTACTACAGCTTCATTAATAATTGAATCAATTCTAATTATTTTCTTAGCCTTCAAATGAATGCCACAATAATCACTCCCATTTTTTTTGGGGTGCTGGCATTGTAAATTGCTACCTTTCGCTCTAATTGACATACATAATGATAAATTATAGATGGGTTCCATTTTTTTATTATTAATCTAAATATTTTAAATTAAAAAAAATCAATTTTTAATTATACTTATGCTGAAAATATCTACTGCTGAAAAAAAGCAATTTAAAAAAAAATTGATTTATTATTTTACTAATATATAGTCTAATATACCAACATGAGTCTTAAAATTGTTAGCCCCGCTGAACTTGATATCAAGAAGATATCTGCAACCGAACCAAAGAAGAGAAATGATCGCCTTCAAAGCCTTCTTCTCTATGAAAGCACTCCATTCTATCTTCAAACCGAAGAAGGACGTGCTCCCTTTGGTGTGAGGTCTTTTACTGGAGGTGATAAGACTGATTATTCTCTCAATATTTCAATGGATGCGAATGGAAATTTTATTAAGTTCCTTCATCAACTCGATGAATATATGCTCGATTTTGGAATTGAACACAGCAAAACGATTTTTAAGCAAAAATACACACCTGCTCAACGCGAGGTTGTTCGTGCAATGTACACATCTTGTGTCAAGATTTCTGATGAGGGTGATTATCCCCCAAGAATTGCAGTCAAGATTCAAAAGAAGACTGTTGAGGATTCTACTCCTCAACTTCTTTTCTTTCACTCGGAAACTGAAGAAGTTGAAATTGAAAACTTTGAGCAATTGACCAAATTAGTGCCAAATGGCTCTTCTGTTACTGCACTCATTTCATTGAAGCCTTGGTTTATCTCAGGAAGATTTGGAATTACTCTTACTCTTCAACAAATCCTTGTACCAAAGCGTCTTGGTGGTCGTCCCACGTCTTATGCATTCAATGATAAGACTGGTGCAGTTTCTACTAAGATTCCTGCTGCAAAGGCAGCTGCTGCAACTTCTGTTGAAGATGAAGCGGAGGATGATGATCTTGTCGCTGAAGAAAACACAGATGTTGTCTCTGTTGAAGACAGTGATGTGGTTGAGGCAGAGGAGGAAGAAGAGGAGGAAGAAGAAGCTCCCCCACCAAAGACGGTGAAGAAAGCGACTACTCCTGCTCCTGCCGCCGCTGCTGCTCCAAAGAAGAAGCCAGTTGCAACTGCTAGAAAGTAATTTTAATTGAAAATGTTTTTATATTAAAAAAAATTAATTATAATATATTATTTAATGGATTTTATCCATAGTTTTGAGTTGGGAGATGTGAATAATTATGAAGATATAGTTTCTAAATTAAAAGCACTAAAAAAATACGATAAAGTTATTATAGTAAATAATGACAGCAATTTTACATCAGCTATAATCGATTTAGGGGGTGATAATGCAAAATATAATAAAAAAGATTTTGTTTTCCATTTGCCAAAATATCAAAAAGTAAATGAAAAATTGGTGGAAAAATGCTGTACAATATGTCAAGAAAGTTATAAAAAAAATGAATATTTTAGAGAATTAAGTGATTGTGGTCACTGTTTTCATAAAAAATGTGTTGATGAGTGGTTTTATAGATCACAATCTTATTCTTGTCCTCTATGTAGGAAAAATCCTTTCTCATTATTATAATTTTCTTTTACAAAAAGAAAAATATAGGAAAAATATAAAATGTTTTATAATTAAATTTTTAAAATAAATTTACTCTGCTTCTTCTTCCTTATTCAAGTGGCGAGTAAGACCACCCATAATGGAGCAAAAATAGAAGTTTTCCTCAATGACTGCTCCATCTTCAGCTTTTCTTTCAGCATAATCAGGGAATAATTTTTGAAGAGTCTTGTCCATTTTGATTCTCTTCTTGTCTTCATATTGTTGAAGACTGTGTTGCTTGGCATATGAATTGACGAGCTTCAAAGCAGTCTTACGACTAATAAGAAGAGCACCGTCTTTGTCATCATAATTCAATTCAGTCAAAATTTGATTTCCATCTTTATCCTTCAATTGTTGGTAATTTGATTCCACAAATTTTCTGAATTCAGCGGTTTGAATTGGAACCATTTTGTCTAGTCCATTAGAACCGGATCGTTGTTTCTTTGTAGTAGTAGCCTTGTTCAATAATTTTTGAATTTTCTTGCGCTCTGTAAGAACAGCACGCTGTAATTTCTTAGCTTCTTGGTACATTGTTTGTGAGTACTTGTGAGTACGCACAGCAAGTTCCATCATATTATTCATATGCTTATCAATGATTTCATCAATTGATTCATCAGCATTTGTTTCAGCAGCTTCTTCAATAACTGGTTCTTCAGTAGCAGATGCTTCTGCTTCTTCTTCCTTCTTCACGACCTTCTTCTTTTGGACCTTCTCAGCGACTTCAGTATCTACCTTCTCAGTTTTGGTAACTTTTTCTTGTTTAGGAGTAGGTTTCTCAACCTTCTCTTCCACCTTCTCCACCTTTGTAGCTTTCTCAGCCTTGGGGGCTTTTTCAGCTTTGGCAGGTACCTCGACCTTCTCAGCTTTGACTGTTGTGTTCACTTTACGACTGGACATAGTTATGTAACATTTAACTTAAGAAAATTATAAATCAATTTTTTTCAGGATCAATATTTTTCAATATTTTCAAGAAATATTAATTTTTTTCCATTTTTTATTTTCACTCTTAAAAATAAAAACCTTTAGCACAAACCAATTATCACATAAAAATGAGGTAAAATATATTTTTTCCAAACGCACTTTTTCACTCAAAAATTTTGAAATCTTTAGGAGACCACTTTTTTATTTAAATGGTGAATTTTCACTATTTATTTAGTGAATTCGTATAAATTTAAAAAAAATCTTCCATTATATAGTATCTAAAGATGCCTGCTACTGCAACGCCTAGAAATACCCAGAAGCCAACCACTACTAAGTCCAAGGAGACTGCCCCCGCCGAGACCACCTCAGCCAAGACTAAGACTGCCCCTGCTACCGCCCCTGCTCCCGTAGAGGTCCCCGAGACCGTTGAGGCTACTGAGACTGATTCCACTGATGTCTCTCCCCTCCAGACTGAGGCTCTTGCCTTAATCGAGATGGCTCGCTCTGCTCAGACCCTTCTCCAGAACCTCATCAAGGGAACCCGCTCTGTTGCTGCTAACATCAAGCGCCTTGAGCGCGATGTTAAGCGCCTTGATAAGAAGAGCAAGCGCAGCCGTGAGAACCGTGCCTCTAACGGCAACAAGGGTCTCCAGCAGCTCAAGCCTGTTTATACCCAGGAGATGCGCGCCTTCTTTGAGAACAACAAGACCCTCACTGACAATGACGGTCAGCTTATTGTAGATAATCTTACCTATGACAGCGATCACCTTCTTGTTTCCCGCAAGCAGGCTCTCAAGCTCGTCACTTCCTACATTCGTCACCACAAGCTCCAGGATGAGGCTAACAAGCGTAAGATCAATATGGATTCTACTCTCCAGACCCTCTTCCCTGAGCTTTGCGCTGTCAAGGACAAGAAGGGCAAGGTTACCCAGGAGGAGAACTGCTACTACAACACTCTTATGAAGGCTCTCTCTCGCCACTTCACCCAGTAAGTGATTGTTTATAATTAAAAACAAAAAACAAAAAAACAAAAAAAAGTTAACATACAACGTATGTTAACTTTATAATTAAAAAAGCCACAAATTGTTAGAGTCTTCATTGAAACTTTTCAAGAATGGGCTATCAACTTGACTTTCTTCTTCGCTAGAAATTTCATCTTCACTTATCCAATCATAGCAAATATCATCGACATCATCTAATATTGATGATATAATTTCACTTGCAAATGAATTAGCTTCTATTCTTTTTTGTCTCTTTGTTTCTTCAATCCTTTTTTCATTCAAAATGTATTTTTTTTGTGCCTCTTCAGCTATTTCTTTGGCAATTGCTTTTAGCTTATCCAATATTTTTCTCTCTGCCTCTTTTTGTAATTTCATAGCAGTTTTGCATTCTTTTTCTCTTTGTTTTATTAAATGCTTCAATTTATCTCGTTCTTCTTGAGCAATCAAAAATTTCGTGTTCGCTTCAATTAATAAATCAATGTTTGGATTAAGTAATGATTTTGGATATGGAATAGATAATTCGCAATTAAAATTGAATTCATTCTCATCTATTTCGTAAATAATTCTATCAAAATTTTTATTGAAATATGGTTGCAATCTATAACAAACTAATCGAAAATTAAAAATATCCTGCATAATTCTATTAAATTCCGTCTCTCCTTTATGGTAAAAAGATGTTCCTGTTTTGAAGTAATCTATCTTATCATATATTTTTTCAAACATTCGAAATTCGTCCTTGAAAAATACGAGATATATTTCTTTGTCTTTTGGAGCTAAAGAAAGATGGGGTTTTGTAAAAAAATATCCTCTTGTTCTGTGATTACCTCCAATATAACTCATATTCAAAAAAATATTTGAGTAATATATAATAACTATATACCAGCAATAGCTAATGAATTCAATATCGAATTTTTCAATATCTATTGCTAATTTCTTAATATTAATTTTACGAGCAAATTTAAGATTTACTGATAGAATTTTAGTGAAAAAATTCAAGAAAAGAACAGGTCTATTTTCTCGCATATCTCTTATGTCAAAAACTTCCAATTCATTGTAATATTTTACGAATTTATTTGGAACAACTATGCGTATGTCTTTTCTTTGTTTTTCATCATCTTCATATAAATAATATCGAGGAGTTTCATCAGACAATTTTATTGTGTAAAATAAACCTTTTCTAATGCAATTATTTATCACTTCCTTGTTTAACATTATCTTAAAAAAATCTTTATCTCTTGCGATACCTAACGAATCATTCTCTGGTATAATCAAAACAGTTTCATCATAAACCTGTTCATTGCTAAAGGGACTTTTTCCATTATTGAAAATCAAATAAATCTTCTTCCCAATTTTCAGATGAACAAATCTCGTTAAATTTTTGAAATAATTTGAAGGTAAATTCTCAATTTTTTCATCAACGCATAAAAAAATTGTTCTTGTTAAAAAATCAGTTAAAATATTAAATGTGCAGTCTTGCGATATTTTAGTTCCCTGCATTTATTTTATAATAAATTAGTAAATATTAATTTCACTTTTTTTTACTCAATTCTTAATTCATCAACTCTCCAATCCTCAATCATACCGTTTGGCAAGGAGCGTCTAATAATATAGGGAATTTTACGTTCCCTAAGTTCTTTGTAAGCAATTTCGACTGGATTCTCTAAATTTCCAACCTCTACTAAAGGAGGTGCACCTTTTGAGATTTGCATAGCCCTTTTTCCAATAATTCTCGCTCTCTCAAAACGTGTTAAAAATGGAATAGTTCGTCTTTGTGATTCTTTGACCATCCTATCATAAGTTTGCCTAAAATCTTCAATTTCATCAATGTGCTCTAATTCTTCAATCTTATTTGAATTGTTTTCACCAATATTTTCTAAATCTTCATTCTCTTCTTCATTATTAGCATTATTTTCGAAACCTGCATCTTCGTTTTCAAACTCAGACATTAGTTATACTTAATATAATATGTTATTTTTAAGTAGTTTTTTTTCATTTTTTATTATAATTAGCATCTAATATTTCCACTCAGTTTGGCATGCCTTACAAATAAAAACGTGTTTCAAACTATCGCCATCATTGAAAAATATAGCCTCTTTTTTATCTGGGCTTTGATGAGTAATACATTTATCATTTGGGCACACATATTTACTGGTTCTTGGCAGTGTTGGATCATATATGTAATTCTTTCTACTTCCAAATGTAGCAATTGTTCCTTTTGTATAAGAATTTTGAGATATCAATGTTTTATTAGATTTTGTTTTATATCCACAACCTTGACAAAAATTAATCAATTCTCCTTCCTCTTCTTGGTAATATAATAAGCTTTCACATTCAGGACAAAATTCCATCTTGTTTATATATTATAATTGATAATTTTAAATCATTTCAAATTCAATTTTTTTTCCAATATTTTCTACCATTCTTGAAAGCACATACTTTATATTTTATCCCTTTATACTCAACTTCTAAACCCAACTCGTAATTTGCAGCTGGATTCTTTGCTGGAATAATTTGTTCAACTGATGTAGTTGAAGGGGGAGTAGCTAATGGAAGTGGAGGATTCGATTCTTGTAAAAATCCATATTTTTTACCCAATTCAATCATATCCTTTTTCAGAGAGGCATAGTCTATATTGGATGCTGGTCCATATCTTGGTCTAATTAATTTTACACCTTTCAATCTATCCATATTTTTATCGATTCTTTCCATAATTTTTGGAAAATCTTTTCCAATCCTTGGAATAATATGCTCATATAATGGGAGAAAACATTCTTGCATGTGAGTCAATTGCTGAATTATTCCAGTTTTCAAGGATTTATATTCAACTACATTATTGTAATCTTCGATATCTTCTTTCCTCGCGGTTTCCCATCCAGGTTCATTTTTCAATGGTTCATTCGTCATAACTAATGCAATAATGGACATAATGATAGTTTTAATACTCATAACTGGAGTCCAACTTGGACCACTCCAAGTTCCTAGAATGGATAGACAAATTTTTCCCTCAACATATAAATTTGGATTAAATCTAGTTTCTCCATCACTTGTACAAAATTTGCCTTCAGGAGGAATCAAAGGATAATTATCTGGATAACGAAATTTGAATAGAAATGGTGCATTTGCATAAGGAGTATCTTCTTGACCAAAAATAACAATAAAAATTTCTCTTATATTATCTTCATTAACATGCCAAAAAATTCCATTGTCATTCAATTCTTTCATATTTTTTCCCATCTCACTTAAATCATTATTTATCCTCTTTTGGACTCTTAAATTCAAAAGTTCTTTTGAATCCATTTTGTAGTATAATATCAATCTTTTTAATATTAAAAATATCAATTTTTTTATATCGTTCCAAACTGATAAAAATATAAGAAAAGTGTATTAAAGAAAATTTTATTTTATTATAAAAAGAAATGGAAACCCCCATGGCTTTAGAAGTTAATAAAAATGATAATTCGCAAACTGAACAACAATTTATAAATTTCCTCAATGAAAACCGTGTAAAAAGTGGTAAATTCACTCATACCGGTGTTGGGAAGAATACTGGAAAATTTTTAATAGAGGGACCACAATTAAAAACATTTTTTAATTATATGGGTAAATTACTACAAGAAAATGTGCCAACCCATATTATTGAGCATCATGCCGATATTGGACCCTTTATAATAGATATTGATTTACGATTGAAATTAGATAATAAAAAGAGATCTTTTGGCTACTCCTTTGTTAAAAAAATATGTCAAGCTTATATTGATCAAATTAATCTGTATTTTGATTTCTCTAGTGAGCAGCAAAGGAATGAACTTCTTAGAGCATTTGTATTTGAAAGACCTGAGCCAGTTTTATCCAAAACTCAAATGAAGGATGGATTACACATTATGTTTCCATTTATAGTTAGTGAGCCTGCAGTACAAAATGTAGTTAGAGATAATGTTATCAAGGAATTAGAAGAATATTTCAAAACTATGCCATTCGAAAATAATATTTCAAGTGCCATTGATAAGTTAGTGATTGATCAAGTTGGATGGTATATGTATGGAAGTACAAAGCCTGGAATTCCAAGATATGATTTAAAATATATTTTTGATTGCAATCTAACACCAATAGAATTAAAATTATATAAAGATACCCAATTACCCAGTTTGTTAAGTATTCGTAATAAAACTGAGACTACACCAATCAAATCTAGTAAATTGGAAGAAGTTAATAATTACAAAGTAAAAGTTAGTGATAGGAAGAAGAAGAGGAAAAAAGAATCTACTAATTTAACGGAAGATGACTTAGCTGAGATTTTCGATTTGGTTAATATTTTGAGTCCTAAAAGAGCGGATGATTATAATAGTTGGATAGATTTAGGATTTGCATTACACGCAATAGAGCCACATAATGATGATCTCTTAGGTATATGGGATGATTTTAGTCGTCAAAGCGCAAAATATGATCCTACTGCTTGTGAGAAATATTGGGAGAATATGAAAGAAGTTCAAGATGGGTTGAACTTGGGAAGTATTCACTATTGGGCTAGATTGGATGATCCTGAAAAATATGCTGAATTTAGAAATGGTCAAACTAGAAGTTTTATTGAGCAATCAATGACAGGAACAAACGTAGATATTGCGAAAGTTTTGTATCGTCTTTACAAATACCAATATGTTTGTGCTTCTATTAAGAATCAAAAATGGTACACTTTTCAAAAGCATCACTGGATAGAAGATGAAACTGGTATTAGTTTAAGAAATAAAATTTGCAACGAATTAGTAGAAGAATATTGTAAATTAATTTCCTACTATAATGAGAAAATCGATTTATTGGAAGATCAATTGGAAGAGGAAACTGATAAAAAGAAGAAATATGATTTGGAGAGTAAAAAGAAACAAAATGTATCTCAAATAGAAAAACTAACAACAATTATCAAAAATTTAAAAACTACATCTTTCATTGAAAATGTGATGAAGGAATGTCGTGGTTTATTTTATGATAAAGATTTTTTGAATAAATTGGATGAAGATCATTATAAATTCTCTTTTAAGAATGGTGTATTAGATTTGAAGACAGGACAATTTCGAGATGGAAAACCTGATGATTTTATATCATTAAGTTGCGGTGTTAATTATATCCCTTATAGAGATGATTTACCATACTTAGAGGATCTCAATGATTTTCTTTATAAAGTGCAAACTGACCAAGATGATAGAAATTACATGATTACTTTAATGTCTTCATTTTTAGAAGGACACAATGCCGATGAAAGTTTCCATTTTTGGACAGGTTCAGGAGGTAACGGTAAGTCTAAAATTAACCAGTTACTAGTTGAGGCAATGGGTGCTTATTCTTGTAAATTTCCAATCACACTTTTTACAGCGAAAAGAGGAGCCAGTAACTCAGTTAGTCCAGAAGTAATTGAGAGCAAAGGTAAAAGATATGCTTATTGCGAAGAACCGGATGAAGGTGAGAGGATTAATGTTGGTTTGATGAAGGAATATACTGGTGGTGATAAAATCAAAGGAAGAGGTTTATGGTCCAATTTCCAGGAGATAAAGCCGCAATTTAAGATGATATTATTTTGCAATGATATGCCAAAGTTACCTCCTGATGATAATGGTACTTGGCGTCGTGTTAAAGCATTGGAGTTCAAAAGTAGTTTCGTTAATAATCCAAAAAATGAGAATGAGTTTCGCATAGATAAATATCTAGGAAATAAGCTTCCATTATGGTCAGAAACCTTTATGGCATTGCTTGTTCATACTTATTTCAATGTTTATAAAAAGACGGAGGGTGGATTAATAATACCTCCTTCTGTTTTGAAATTTACATCTGAGTATCAAAAAGATATGGATATCAATGTTGATTTCATTACATCGAAACTTATTAAAACTGATAAGAAAACTGATAAGATTAGTTTGCAATCACTCCACGATGAATTTAGAGCTTGGTTCACTTCCACATATAACTGTTCTAAATATCCTCTTAAGAGTCAATTGAAGAAATACCTTGAAAAGAAATTTGGTAAGAAGTGTTGCACAACAACTCATCTTATTGGATTTGTTATGAATAGCGCTAATTTGGATGACGATGAAGATAATGATTAAGTGTATTTGAATCCTAGACTAGTTTTAAGAGAATTAAATGTCTCAGGTAAACTCTCTGGGCTATATCCAGATGAATAATAAAAAATCATTACTATCATTAGGAATAATAGCAAAAACATTATTGCTTTTAATGTTTTTTCAATTTGCTCTTTTCTTTCAAATGATGCATTATTTGAATATATCTCTTGAGTTATTGTGTTTATCTTATCATTAATCTCAGTTAACTTCAAAAATGATTTTTGTATATCGGCATTAGTTGAGACTAACATTCTATTTTTATCAGATAATTGGGTATTTCCAATGAATGATGAATTATTGATTAATGACAATTGTTTATTGTAAAGTTCTTTAACAGTTCCTCTATATTCTACTATTTTTGCTTCCAATTCCTTAATTCTTGCTTCTAACTGGGCTTTTTGTTGCAAACATTGGTTAAGATTATTAGTAATACCTGCCTTTTCACTGTTACATCTTTCTAAATTTTGTCTAAAATATATAATGTCAGTCCCTGCAGATACAGCATTTTCTCCAAGTTTTCTTATTTCCCCAAATAAATCAAAATTCTCTTGTAAATTATCTTTTTGAATTTTTTTTGTTGCAATATCTATTATAATCGCTATTATAGCTGTAGCTATAACAATTTTAACATAATAATATTCTTTTGAATTATCATAGAAATTTACTACGGATCTTGCAATGAAAAATGATAAAATAATAGAAATAATTTTAAATAAGAATATTTTTAAATTCATTCTATATTATTATTAGATAATAATATAATTTCATTAAATTCTTTCAACATCATCATCAGAGAATTCATAAGCTCCATCAATTGTGTTCATCATTTCTTTTAATTTTTCGTCAAGAAATTTATTTATGTCACCGTACTTTTGAGAAAATCTCTTATCCTGCATTGCCTCCTTAAGAAATTCCATATAGTAATCAGTCAAGTCAGTTTCATCATTAGAGGCTCTATTTAACATTGGTAGCCATTTTTGATATACATCTGTTGGAATATTTTCATTAAATAAGTAATACCAAGTATCTACTAAAAATTTTCCAATTCCTTCACCTAAATCTTTTCTCATGGAATTGTATTTTAAGCAAGCTTCTTTAATAGTGTTATCCATGTTTCTAAGTAATGGCAACTTAATTTCATTCCAATATGGTTCTGGTGCATTTCCAGCAATCTCCAATTCAACTATATTTAATCGAGTTTTTAATCTAGGATCGTCCAATGCGAATCCGTGCTTGGTTAATTCCATAATCCATAAAATAAAAAATAATCTCTTGATTGGATTTTCTATCTTTGCGATCTTATCTGCAACTTGTTCGGGGAAAGCTATATTTTGATTTTCAACATTAATATCAAATTTACCGAGGGGTTTCGGGAATATTTGAGATGTTGGTGCTGAACCATCATTGTATTTGTAACCGGCATTTGCTTTTAACAAAAAGTCTGATTTTTCGCAAAATCCTGGGATACATAACTCTTGGAACTCTTTAAATTCTTGAGATCCATCACACTTTCTAGCTCCAATGTAGGCATTTTTCAAATATGTTATAAATCCTCTCATATCCATATTAGCATTTCTAAGTTTTTCAACATCTTTATCGGTAAGAGCACGAGAACAACCAATGCAGTTCATTAATTCTTGAAACTGTGCTAAAGTCATAGTTTGTAAATTCATATTGTAGAATTTATTCAAACATTCTTCTTGTAAGTTTACACCCTCCTCAGGGCAAATACAATCCCCTCTTGCTTCATTATATTCATTGATTATTCTATCTCTAACTTTTTGAACATTAACATCATACGTTGATTTAACATCATCCTTAATTTTCTTAAAATTTAATTTCGAATGTTGTCTGTAAATTGAGTACATATAAACTGCAAAAAATATTAGAATAATAATTACTAAAGTGAATCCTACATAACCTGGTGCTAAACCTGTAGAAACCATTACGATTGGAATAAGTAAAAATGGAATTAACACCACAATTCCAACAATCATTTTCTTATGTCTTAATTTCAAATCAGCTTCTTCCTCATTTAATTCGATTATTCTACCTTTCAAAGCAATTTGGTTTTGAATTTCATATAAATTATCCAATTGCTTATTTAATTTTTGAGCTTTTGAATCAGCTAAATCTTGATGTAAATTTACTATATCTGTTTGCTTATTATAGATTGAAGCATTAGCATTGTAATTTTTTGATAAGTTTTGAACAATTTCATTCAAGTTATTCTGTATTTTTCTATTCGCATCTGCATAATTCATTTTTTTGTATCTTTCACTCCATCCAGCTCCACCGGATTCCTTAATGGCATTAAAAACTTTGGTTTGATTTAAATTGTTATCCATATTTTCTATAAGATCATAATTTACAAATCCTTCTCGAATTACGGATGGATTCATGAAAGTAGAATCGTTCACTAAATTAATATTCGAATTTAATGAAGCGCATTCCTTTGCTTTATTGAGAAGATCTTGACTAAATCTAAATAATTCTACTTTTGGGTAAGCTTGAGAACATCTACTATCAAATTCACCATTGGAAGTAAAAGGATCAGGAGTTCCATCTTTAGAAACATAAACATTCCCCTCAGATAATGCGAAAAATACTGAATTATCGTATGGATTCCTCTTACTTAATACAAGCTTGGCTGCTTCAAAAGGTGACCCTGCTTCACCCAATCTAACTATAATATTTTTTTGATTAATACTTTCTCCATAAGTACAAGACCAGCTAGCTGCCTTTCTATTAGGAACTTGTGGCCATTGGACATTACATTTTCTCTCCCAATTAGCTTTGTCAGCATCACTCGAATCCTTAAAATTAGGGATATCTTGTCTTCGTAAATAACAATTATTTTTAGAATAGGATCCGTTCGCATTCATACACCTTTGTCTCTTGCAAGATTCATCACAAGCAGGATCACTAAATATACAAATGTTACAATTATCAGGAGCTTTTGTTGCACCTTGAGGGCAATTTCCAATTCTTCCTGTTGGGCAAGGACCTTTATAATCACCTGGAGCATAACAATCGTGTCCAATAGTTTCCCATTTATCTGGACATCTTGCATTAAAATCACTAAAATATGTTACCTGTTCTGGTGTAAATACTGGATTGCTAGCTTCTTTAAAATTGTAATCACCTATTTTGACTATATAATTTGGTAATTTTTCTAAATTTTTCCCTAATAATACGTCTCTACATCTGGTATTTTCATTATATCCTGCTTCATAAATATAGTCTTTAATGTAATTTGTATGAATAGCGATAGTGTCAGGTTTGCTATCTAAATCGTTGGTGTAAGCCATTGGAGGTTCACTAATTTCTTTTGGTGGCATTTTGCAAGTATATGGGTTGAACCAGTAATTTAATGGAATCCAAGTTCCTCTAGAATTGGCACACTCTCTTCTTGCATCACCTTCATTAAAATTCCAACCCCATCCTGCGTAACATTTTCCATCTTTATCTGGTATTGTATTTCTATATCCATTGGGACAATTAGTATAATTTTGTGACATTACTATTATTTTATAGAAAATAATAATACCAATTATTTCAACCTAAATTTAATTTTTCTATTGAAGAAGAACAAACATATTACAAAAATTACAAAAATAACTAGTAGCCATAATCCCTTATTACTTCTAGTTTCAATCATATTTTCAAAATTTTCTAGCGTATCATTTACAGAATTAATATTATCATTTAATCTTTTACATTCTTCAATCTTTGCAAAAAATATATCTTGTAATTGATAAACTACTACTTTTGGACCAGCTTGATCACAATTGTTTTGGAAATTACCTTTACTAGAAAAAACATCGAGAGAGCCATCATTAGCTATGTAAACTTTATTTCCAGCTACCGCAAAATATCTAGGTTTTGCCACCCTTCTATTTTCTAAAATTATTCTTACTGCTTGTATTTCATCTGCGGCGTTCCCTAATTCAAAAACTTTACCTTCATTAACATCTTGTTGGATACTTCTACCGTAATCACACTTCCAAACACCAGGTACTAGTCTTTGCTTAGTTGGCCAAAATGCTTGACATTGACTCTCCCAGCTTTGCTTTTGAGGAACAGAATATCCCCTAAAACTTGATGAGGGATCTCTTTCGCACACATCAACTAATTCTGGTTCAGGTTCTTGTCTTGATTTTTGAACAACTCTTTGCTCAGTTTTTTGATTACAAGAATTACAGGGACCCCTATAACTTGCTGGACCACAACATCCTCCAACTGGAGTTCTTTTATTGTTCTCAGTATTTGGCATTTTACAAGTATATGCATTATATCTATAATCTTTCGGGATCCAAGTTCCATTTGAACTAGCGCACTCTCTTCTTGCATCACCTTCGTTAAAAGTCCAACCCCATCCAGCGTAACATTGTCCTAGAGAATCAGCTTGCTCATTTGAATAACCTCTTGGACAGTAAACCGGTTCTTGTTTGGTCCAACCAACTGGACATTCACGATAACTCCAAGTAGCACCACAATAATTTGCCCAATTAAATTTATCTTGATCACTATATCCTCCAAAACCGGATACATCAGCACACCTAAGATTATAACCAGGAAAACTTTTACAAAGGTTGACTCCAATGTCCCTAAGATTGTAATATCTATTTGGTGCCTTATTATATGTATTTAGTTTGGTTGCATCAAAATTATCTGGACTTCCAGTATAATACCATCCATCTCCAGTTTGTGGATTATTGTCTAAAACAATTTTAGTAAAAGGGGCTTCATAAAAAACGTAAGCTTTTCTTCCACCTGGCACTGGTATATTTTCTTTAACAGCTGGTCTACCACTCCCTGGTGTAACCCAAGTCCCATATATGACATATCGACTCCAACCATCCGGACAATCCTTTAGTCGCCAAGAAGCATTACAAGATCTACCCCAATCTAATTTTTGAGCATTATTATAATTAGTAAAAGTAGATGCGGGAGTGGTTACTTGATAATTCTCAACATCATTGTATGTGACAGTTTTCATTTTCCCTCTATTTTGCAACTCTTTACGGCACTTAACCTTACCTCCATTACAACCACCATTATAAGACTCTGGTGAATTACATTGACTATATCCTACATCTACCCAATTTTCAGGACAAGTTTCAACATAATCTTTATAAGGTACATAATATGGTGGAGTATATCTTGGATTAGATGATGCTTTGAAATTAAATTCTCCAATCTTAGTCAAAAAATTTCCAAGATTACCACCAGCTCCTCTTAATACTATTTCTAAACAAGTAGTATTTTCTGTATTATTTGTATTATAAACATAGATTCCTACAGGGTTACTTTTATTTTCTCCAACTGTTATTGGTTTGCTATTTATCATATCACTCAAATATGTAGTCATCTATTATTTTGAAGAAAAAAAATAGATGAATTATTAATTATATTTTGCTGTTTCATATCCAGGATAAAATTGACAAGGAATATTAGATACGAATTCAACACCTTTATTCATATTAGTCATCTTATTAGGATCACTTCCCCATCTACACTTGTATTGAGGACTATTCTCCGCTCCTACATAATAAGGTTTTGGCTCTGCGCCATTCTTAATTTTTTGATATCCACTATATGTAGCACCAATTGTAGGTACATCTCCTTTGATCCATCTATTTTCAGAATTATCCAGCCATACTTCGTTACCTGTACCTGGCATAGCCCCATAACCTGGTATTGTGTCTTCTCCCTCTGCTCTAGGTCTTGGTCTAGGATAACATGTCTTGGGACATTTCTTAAACATACTTGGGTCGATTTGTTGTAATAAAGGAACTCCCATTTCCTTAGCGGTCTTTCTTGTGTACTTAAACATTTGGGGATCTTCCATTCTAAAATAATTAACTGTAACAATAATGGCAGTAATAATACCTAGAACAACAATTAATATTATGCAAAAAACAAATTGATAAAGACCCATCACGTAAAAAATTACAGGGAGTATCATCCAAGTTAGGTATATTATAACAGCTTTTAGTACATAAATTGTTCTTTCTTTTCTAAAAGAATCATCTTCATTAATCATAATAATTCTTTCCTTTGTCATTATCTCTTTATCAATGTAATTCAATTTTACTAAATTGCTATTGAAATCTTGATTATATCTGGATGTAGATTTTTTCAAAAAATTTATGTCTTCTTTAGATACAGTAATTTCTTTGTCCATAATCCTTCCTAAATTGTCGATTTTGTTATTAAAAGAGTTTTCTTTATTATCTCTATAAATTTGCATAGCTGCATTTTCATTATTATTTACTATGTTATATCGTTGTTGCAACTCAGTTGAACCATAAACATCATCACTATTATCTCGAATTTGTATTAATCTATTTGTTAATTCATTTGTCTTATTTTGATATTGAGCTACTAAATTGTTTGCCATATTATAATAATATGACAAAATATTAATTTTTATTTTTAAGAAATGATGTGACAAAGAGAAGAATAATTACTATTATAATAACAAGACCAAATAGAACATATAGCACTTTTTTCCAATAAATGTTTCTATCAATAGATAATTCTAACTGTCTATTTCTATTGTCTAATAACGATAATTTTTTATTGATAGTATTCTTATTTTGGAGTATTAATGCTTCTGTATCAGTTACCTGCTTTTGCTTCTCTCCAATGTTCATTTTTTGTTTTTCAATTAATTCTTGAACATTCATTATTTTAGTTTGGAGATTCGCAGCAGAGTTAATCATTCTATTTGTACCATATCTCATGTTAACTATTCCTTGACTAACTAATTCTCCCACATTTGTATCGGATTGAAGTGTTACTGGAACACCTGGGGAATTTCTACAATTTTTTCTTCCAGTACCTGGAGCAGACCACCAAACATTAATCCCATTTTCACTCTTATGAGGATATAAGCAATTCTCATTGCTGCATCCTGTTGAAAATGTTGCATCAGATTTAGGATCATAACAAAATCCATTTTGGAATTTATTATCAACCCAACATTTATCATATCCAACTGGACAGTTTGGAAGAACTGTTTTTTTATTCATATTTACCAAAATACTAATGGCACTAATATTTGGCTTGGGCAGGTAATCTATTTTTTCTAAATTCTCCAAATTAATATTAAAAGTTACTGATCCATTTTCATAAACAGGACCAAATATAATTTTTGATCTACCAATACTTTCTAAATCATTGAATCTAGCTTCACAAATTTCAATGTTGGCATTGCTTCCCATAGTTGGTTGAAACATACTTATTGATCCAATCGAATAAGTGCTAACAAAATCAAAAAATAAAAATTTAAAATTATTAACAGCCTGGACAGAAACAGTTTGGTTTTTTAATTTTATAAATGTTATTCCTTCATTATCTCTTTTAGTTCCCTTCCAATTTATAAAATCATTTGATAAATGAAACATTGATTCATATTCTAAATTAATATCTGAGTCAAATAATGTGATCGTTTTATCGGTCGTATTTTGATATTTTCCAGGAACTGCTATCATTGTCAAATTAACCATTTCATTTGATGCTAGGGTTTCAAAATTTTCCGTAATATCTATAATTCCATTATTACATTTACTCATTATTAAGATAAAATGAGAAAAAAATAAAAATACATTCATCGCCTACTAAACATTCTAATCACGACTAAAAATCCAATAACGTATAAAATTATAAAACTAACAAGTGCATAAATTAATTTTTTTTTGTAAATATTTTTTTCGATGGATTCTTGTAACATTTTATTTCTTGATTGTAATAATATCATTTTATTTTCCATCTCCTTCTCTTGACCATTCACTTGATTCTTCTTTTGATCCAACTTTCTAGTTTCATCATTTATAGCGGAATTTTGTTTATTTATTACATCATAAGATCTTAAAAGATCACTTGAAACATGGGATAATTGATTTTTTCCTTTATAACACCAATGATTTGGATTATCATATCCTGGAGAACCCCAAACATTTTTATGCATGTTACCACAAGTAAGAGGACTTAAATTTTGAGGTGGAGATATTACTAATCTATCACAATCATCTTTAGTTGGTTGCCACAAGCAATCCTTACTATTCATTGACATACACTCTACGTCTCCCATCTGATTCATTCTTAAAGGTGAATTTATGTTATCTAAACATTTCCAATCTGTAGCCATTAAAATCTAATAGAAAATAATTTATTTATTTATAAAACTAATGAATTCTTCTTATTCATAAATCCATAAATACATAACATTGCAACAGTAATTACTAGAATAATACTTAGTATAGTATAAATTACTTTCTTTTTATAAGCATTTCTTTCAATAGATAGCTGTAACATTTTATTTCTCGTTTCTAGTAATTTTAATTTATCGTCTAACTCCTGGGACTGACCGAAAACCTGTTTTTGTTTATCATCTATTAGTTTTGCTTTTTTTTGAATAACTGTATTTTGTTGATCTATTTTCGATTGGATACTCACTATAGAATTTCTTATAGTATTTAAATCTCCTTCATTTGGTCCAGATGCCGGGGCACTCATAAAATCTATTAGAAAAAAAATTCAAGATCATTTTTTCATATAATAATAACATAAAATCAATATGATCATTATTACAATAATTGCCAATATTCTTCCAATTGGGCAGCTACTTGGCTTACAAGCACTACAATCCCCAAAATTTTCAACTACTTCATATTCATTATTCCTAAGATTGCATCCACAAAAATTTTCTACTCCATCCATTGGATCATATGGATCATATCCCATTCCTCCCCTATATCTACCTCTACTTGAACCCTCCATTTTTCCATGTGGGTAATTATAGATTGGTTGATCGTTTAAATACTTGCGAGGATGCATATATGACCAATAATTTTTATTTTCTAACAAATGTTGGCTAGGGTAAGGATAAAATGGATCATTATTTCTCATTACTATTTTCGCATCATTTCCTAAATAATCTACTGGTCCATTTTTATCCGGTGTTACTGATGGAATTGCAACAGTTTCATAATATTTTCTAGCTTTTTTGTAAGGGTATACAACACCAAATTGATTCCCTCTTACAAAATTAGCGTTATTTAAAATTGGTTTATAAAATTTAGAACGATTTCCTTTGTAAACTTGTTTAGTTGGTACTCCTAATTGACTTCTTGGTGCTGGACCTAAAAATGTTTTTTTAGCAGGTGTTCTAAAATAGTTTCCGGATGCGGGAGTACTCTCAATAGTATCGTAAGCAAGAGGAGAATGCTGTTGATCAACTGAATTAAATGATAATGTTGATAAATCTTTTGCTTCATTGAATTTAAAATTTAAAATTTGATTATCTTTGGTTGCTTCAAATACTTCCATATAATATTAGGCTATTTTTATTTTACCAATCTATAATAAAAACTCTCTCCAGTCATTGGACTATTCCTTATTATTTTACAAACATCTCCACTTTTCATCCCATAATATTTTGCAACGGGATCTGAAGAAAGTAATTTTGGTAATTGTGATTTATTGGCTTGAAATTCTTCTAAAACACTTTTCGCTTCATCTTCATTTAATATAATATGTCTTGGCACAATTTCGTGATGAGTAATATTAAACATTAAATTCTTTGTCAAAAAAATCTCGTACGATTTAAATTCATCATTCAATAATTCCTTCGCTATTTGTGGCGTTGGTTTTTCTTGAACAATGATAATTACGGTTACATCTTTTGTGGGAAATGTTTCATCAATGAATGTCTTTAAATTTTGTAAATCTTTTTTACTAAACGTCTTTGTTTCCAAAATGTAAGATACGTAAGCAATGCGATTAACATCTTTTGAATGATTCGCAATAATATTAATTTGATTTTCCTCTAGTCTATTTGCGAAATCTTGATAAGATAGATGTTTGTCTTCTTGGGACACTGCGAAATGACGATCTTCTAACATCTCGATCGTTGTTTTTCTCACTTGATAGTAAATTTTTGTCCTAGAATAGTTATCCATTTCTACTCTATATATGCATAATAATTTTAAGCCTTAAATTTTCAATTTTTAATTTAAAGAAATATCAATAATTATTAAAAAAACATGTCTGACGAAGAATCACAACACGATGATATAGAATTTGAAGAATCTGATAATTCATCCCATTCTTCTGCAACTACTTTTCGTTCCCAGTTCTCTACAATTCTACCAAATGGTTTAACATCTATTTATTTTGGTAATAGTTTCAATAAAAATGTAGATAATTTACCATCATCTATTACAAGTATTTCTTTTGGAAGAGCATTTAATAAACCGGTAGATAATCTACCTGAAAGTCTACAATCTTTAAGTTTTGGAGATAATTTTAATCAAAGTGTAGATAAACTTCCTTCCAATCTTAAGGATATAAGTTTTGGCGATGCATTCAATCAAACTGTTGATAATCTTCCATCAACACTTCAATCAATTCGTTTTGGTAGAAATTTTAATCAAAGAGTTGATAATTTACCATCCAATTTAACTTCGTTATCATTTGGTGATGCTTTTAATCAACCTGTTGATAAATTGCCTAAAACTATTACAGATTTGTCTTTTGGGGAAAATTTCAATCAAAATGTTTAGATTATAATAAATTATATTGTTATTTTATTATATATGGGTCAATGTCCTAGTAAAACAAATAATAAAACTGGTAATAGAAAAAATAATACCCAAGTACAATCACAAGAAGCGCCGCAAATCGAAGTTACAGTAGCCGCTGCACCTCAAAAAAATAATAGAAATGTAAAAAACAAACCTGCTTCTCAAGGAACTCCTCAAGTTGAAGTTACAGTAGCCGCTGCACCTCAAAAAAATAATAGAAATGTAAAAAACAAACCTGCTTCTCAAGGAACTCCTCAAGTTGAAGTTACTGCTGCTCCTGCTGCTCCTGCTGCCCCAGCTGGTAATGTTAAAAAGACAAATAACAAAACTCCTGGTGTAGAAGCTGCTCCAGCTGCTCCTGCTGCTCCTGCTGCCCCAGTTGGTAATGTTAAAAAGACAAATAACAAAACTCCTGGTGTAGAAGCTGCCCCAACTGGTAATGTTAAAAATATAAATAACAAAACTCCTGGTGTAGAAGCTGCCCCAACTGGTAATGTTAAAAATATAAATAACAAAACTCCTGGTGTAGAAGCTGCCCCAACTGGTAATGTTAAAAAGACAAATAACAAAACTCCTGGTGTAGAAGCTGCCCCAACTGGTAATGTTAAAAAGACAAATAACAAAACTCCTGGTGTAGAAGCTGCCACTGCCGCAGTAGCAGTCACTGCTGCTGCAGCAGCCGCCCCAAATGTAAAAGCGACTTTAGCCAATATTAATAAAGTAATAAATTCTATACCGAATGGTCCCCCAGAAGAGTTCAAAAGCTTATTTGAAGGAATAGTCGCTCAAATTCCTCCAGAAGCACCTGTGAACAAAGGAAAATTATTAGATTCATCAAAAGTTTATGAGGATTTAGTTTCAAAATTTAAACCTCAATTGAAAGAAGCTGTTAAAAAAGTACCAGCTGATAAAATCGACACATTGGTTCCATTAATTAAATCTGGCAATATTATGGGTATTCTAAAATTTTTGAAAGAACAGCCAGAAGTTAAGCCAGAGTATGATAAATTAATTCAAACAACCACTGATTCAATGGCTGATTTTATTTCAAAAGCTGGTCCTCCAATGACAAGTGCGATCACTAAACCCCTCATAACTCCAATCATAAAACAAGTGATCTCACAAGTAGGAGGAGGAAGAAAATTAAGAATACGTAAATCTAGATCATTCAAACCAAAATCAACTAGGAAAACAAAAAGAGTTTATAGAAAAAGAGCGAAAAAATACTAAAATTATAATAAATCAATAAATATGAATTTATTCATTGATAACCGTGAGCAAAAATTAATACCTCTTCTTCCTGATTTTACTCCAAAACAGCTTGAATTGGGAGACATTATTGTGGATAGTAGTAATCATAAAATAATCTTTGAGCGTAAAACAATTCAAGATTTTAATTCTAGTTTAAAAGATGGTCGCTATCGTAATCAAAAATTACGATTGCTTGAGTGGAAAAATAATTTTGAAGAAAATGTGAGAAAAGATGTTATTTATATTTTGGAGGAAAAATACGGTGATAATAAAGACAAAGCTTATTGGGGTGCAATAGTAAATGCTAATTTAAGAGATGGTATTTTTGTTATCCAGAGCGATGGATTAATGAGAACGGCGGAAATTGCGAATGATATTAAGAAAAAAGTCGAAGAAGGAAAATTTAGCTCATTGGAAGGTTCCAAAGAAGATATACATTTAGAAGGATTAAGTAAAGGTGATTATAACACACCTCAAAATTGTTATTTAGGACAATTAGCAATTATCCCAAATGTAAGTAAAAGTACAGCGAAAATATTAGCTGGTAAATTTCCATCAATGAAGAAATTAATTATTGAAATTGAATCCAATTTAACAAATGAAAACATAGTTCCAAAAAAAAGATTAGAATTTTTGAGTGAGATTGATTTAAATGGTAGACGTTTAGGGGATAAGCTGGCGGAAAAAATTTGTTATTATTTGTGCGATGAAAATATATTCAAAGATTGGATTGAATTAAGAGAGAACTCAAAAATTAAAAGAAAAAGTAAAAAAACGGAATAAATAAAATTTTTATCTCATAATAGTTTATAATCATGGTATGGTTCAAATCTGTAGATTGTTTAGGATACCCAGAGCCAGCAGTTTTCCCCAATACTAACTGCTTTGGTTTTAATGCTGTTCCCTGCAATGGTCCTCTTAGAAATTATCAAGTATTTGTTGGTGATGCATCTCAAGAAGAGCGTTCCAACTTTTACATGAGTCGCCGCAACGCCAATGTTGATATCACCACCATCTACCCATGGCGTCGTGATATCACCGCGACTTCCACCACCTATGCAACTTGCCCAGGAACTTATGATCCCAGTTGGCAAAACTTCCAGAGCCCTTTTAGACTTGGTGGTACTCCCAACTGCTCTGTCAAGGATCTTTGCACTGAGCCAAATGGTGTTGCTGTCGATGGTGTCACCCAAATTGGTCTTCGTCTTTACAAGTCCCCCACCAATGGTCTCCCTCCCTTCAACAGCGAGAAGTGCTACGATTGCCGTGTCAATGGAAAGAATTGCGGCAATTGCCAAGGTGTTTATTAAATATTTTAGTATATTTTTTTACAAAATTATTTTGTAAAATATATTTCAATTAGTTCTCAAATAATAATTTATGCCATCACTAACTCTTAAGCCAAACATTTTACAAGCTTCTTTTGCTGCTAATTGTTGTGCTTCTTTTTTAGATTTAGCGGAACCAAATGCGATTTCATTTCCATAAATATCTTTAACACTTGCTGTGTAAATCTTTTTCTTAGCAAGATCTGGTCCTTGAGAAATTTCTTCAACAGAAACGTCACCATATGTTGGGAATTTTCCATCAAAATTAAATTGATAATATCTCATCAAAATATCCTTATAATTATCATTAAACATTACCAACATAGGAATATCAATCTTTGTTTCAATTGAATTAATTATAAATTTTTGAACAATATCGTATTTAAACTTACTCCCAGTTTGTTCATAAAGTGCTCCAATAAAAGCCTCAAAACAATCTTCAAGATGTTTCGCATTTGTTCTCCCATTACAATAATCTTCTGTGTGTTTGCTTATCAAAAGATGATTTCCAAAACCAAGGAATACTGATAAATTTGCTAGAGCTTCTGTTTTTACTAATTTACTTCTAAAAATCGTATAAAATCCTTCATCTTGTCCTGGGAATCTTTCCCAAATATAAATTCCTACAACGGATTGAATAATCGCATCTCCTAACCACTCAAGTCTTTCCATTGAATCTTTTTGTATTTGAACACATTTTGATGGATCAACTCCTTCGTCTTCTTTCTCAATTACATTTTTTCCTTGCTTTTTATCGCGATTAATTGTATAAGAAATATGGGTGAATGCTCTTTGAAAGTTTGGTAAATTAAAACTTTGAATATTTTCCCCACTCGCTAGTAAATCTTCCAAAATACCTGCTTTTTGAAAGATTTTAATCAAATCATCATGGGTTATCAATTTATTTGTAGGATTATGCAAACATTGATAAACGGTTTGAACTTCTTCTGACATTATAAGTTATAAGCTTATAATATAGGTTTTTTTTAAATCAATTTTTTTTGAAAATTTTCACCTTTTTTTCTAGAAAAGTTTCTTGATTCTATTCAACAATGATTTTCCTTTTTTATTTTTTTTAGGACGAGATTTGCTACGAGATTTCGAGCGAGCTTTTGTTTTTTTAGGACGTGATTTGCTGCGAGCTTTTTTTTTTTTTGGTTGGGATTTGTTTGG
>Ga0194133_10000749_pt1 | contig 62087 bp, 85 predicted proteins | sample TA2KigOf40mmetaG_FD_155448 | JGI IMG/M metagenome (GOLD analysis project Ga0194133, IMG submission 155448) | Freshwater microbial communities from Lake Tanganyika, Tanzania - TA2015055 Kigoma Offshore 40m | ecosystem: Environmental > Aquatic > Freshwater > Lake | place: Tanzania: Lake... | reverse complement strand
ATAAAGTAACTTCTGAACAAGCAGAAACGCTACTAAAGTTTGCCAACATGACAGACGAACAGTTTGAGTATTGGTGTTCTTTAGAAACAAGAGAAGAAGTCAAAGCGTTTCTAAAGACAATACCACTTCCCGAAATGAGTGGAGACACTCTGTTCTTGACACTTAGAAAAGGTAAAGGAGAAAAGTTCTAATGAGTCCAAAAGTAACTATCGAGTTCGAGTACCCACGTTCATACGACAGAGACTACGTAGTATCTGTAATCACAGAAGGTATGTGTGACCAAGACCAAAAACTAGCAGATAGAACCAACTACAAAATAGTGGAGGGGGAAAAGTAAATGCCTAACCATTGTTCGGGTTATTTAGAAGTAGAAGGTGACCCTAAACTTCTAAATAAGTTTATGAAGCAAGTAGAAGTCTGCCCTAGCGAAGCAAATAGCAACGAACCCGTAACTAAGTTCTCATTGAACAAAGTAATACCTATGCCCAAAAAGTTATATGAGGGAGAGGGTTGGTACGATTGGCGTAACGCGAATTGGGGAACTAAATGGGATTTATGCGACTTAGAAGCATACGACTCTGATTGGGAAGAAGGTTCGGTGTCGTATTCTTTTTGGACGGCATGGTCTCCACCTGAACAGGTACTTGAAGAACTAACAGTTCAACACCCCGAACTTAGTTTCACTTACACGTTCTCTGATGAAGGTGGCGGTTTTTGGGGTAGGTGGAACTTCTTTAATGGCATGAAAGATGTTGTTGAAGAAGGTAGCGACTTGGACTTGGCACACATGTCGCAAGATGAGAAGTGTCGTGTTCGAGTAGAGTTTTTTCAACAAGGAAGTGACCACCACACTTGTCGAGAGTGTGGTGATTATTTCGTGGAGTGTAAAGGAAATAACTTTCCTGAAACTGAATACTTATGCGAAAAGTGTCAGACTTCTTTAGAAAGCCTAGAGAAGACCTTATGGGAGGACGAAGATGGAACACAAAGAAGAGACCCTAACGCTAAAGAAGGTGAAGGGTCATGCCAGCAGTTATCGAACTTCTGACGGAAAGTATTACGTATGCCGAGTCGAAAGTGGCTATTGGTGTTGGGGAAAAATAGAACCTGACGGCAGTAGCACAAACATTGACGGCGAAGATTACTATAGAAAGTACGAAGCGGTCGAGATGTTACAAGAACACATAAAAGAACAACTACTAGAAGAGGAGTTATGGAACTCATGAGTCTGCCGACCAAAATAAACGCCATGCGTGTAGTCACGTATGACGTAAATCAAGAAATGATTGAAGACCTTATGGAACGTCATGAGTGTTCTAAAGAAGAACTAACAACAGAACACATTATTGACTATGTTGGGGATTGGGCTATAGACGACCTCTCCACAACTTACAACGGAACTATCTTCCAAGACCAAGACGGAAACACTCTCCAAAAGTGGGAGTCATAGACAAGGAATAATCACCTGAGGTAGATTGTTCTACCAACAGTAGAGAGAGAGGGCTAATCATGGCTATCAAAAGTTACCTAGTGGAACTCACAACAGAGTATCCACTAGTTCTTGATACCAAACGAGTAAATGACGAGATACAAGCCGTCATTGACCACACTCAAAAATACTTAGACGACACCAACTTATCGGAGAACCACAAGTTCAAGGTGAAGATTGTTGGAGTCAAAACTGAAACCAACTACTAGAAAGAAAATAATGCTCAAATCCAACCACGTATCGGACAACATCACGATACAACCCGTACCACAAAACGAACCACAAAACAAAGTACCTGATAAAGAGTATTCTTTAGCAGGTCATACCATAATCGCTAAAGAACCTGTACCGAACCCTCTAGGCGGTATCTTCCCTAATCAAGCCAAACTTCTTTTTTCAAGAGATAGTGACGGCATGGAAGTAATCAAGTTCGGTTGTGCCTTATGCCTAGCAACTCTGCCTACCGCACAAGGCGTAGGTATCCACATTGGAAAAGTCCACAACGACTCAATAAAGCAAGTGATACGTGACCCTATCGAAGCAATCGAACGTGCCGTAGCAATCCTCAAAGAGAAGAAGGCTAGTATCTCTGACAAGGAATACGAGAAAGTCGTAGTAGAACGCGACCATTGGAAGCGTGAAGCACTAAAAGCAAAACGGCGGTTAGAACAAATCCGTTCTGCTATATCCCCAAACGTGTAACAAAAAAGTGGCGGCAAAAGCAAAAGTTTTTGCCGCCACTTCATAAATCAAACTTCTAAAGAAAGAACAAAATGACACTACCACTAGTAAAACAAGGAAACGACCTTCTTATGATGAGTGAAAGTCTCAAACTTCTAACAGACATGACAGACACTCTTGTAACCCAACACAACTACAGACCAGCAAACTTGAACGCTCTATCCCAAGTAATCACAGGGATTACACAGGTTGCTGACGGACTTAGATTGTTACTTGCCGACCATGCGAAAGTTGTCGAAATGGAGAAGATAGTCAATAATATATCTCCCGACCAAGATTAGGGAGAAAACTATGGACTTTCTATCCTCTAAAGAAGTTGCCGACCTATGCGGTCTAAGCCCAAGCACAATCAAGTCGTACAAGTACCTTGAACAAATGCCTGAGCCTGACCATTATTTCAATCGAACTCCTGTATGGCATAAGGACACGATTGAAGAGTGGGATAGCAACCGACGCAAGTTGTTAGCAAACAGAGGTTCTAAAGAAGACTAACAAAACTCACGAAGGGGATACATGCGACACAGCGTGTATCCCCTTTTTTTATTAAACCCACATGGGGTAAAATCTGAACATGAGAGAGGAGGCTCGCTATGGCATGGGTCGTTGCCCGAAACAAAAGATTTACAGGCTATTACCGCAACAAAAATAATCGCGTAGTATCTGCTGGCACTTATCCAACAAGAGCCAAAGCCTTAAACTCCGCGTTACTTGCCGAAGAAGGCATTGAGATAGGTGAAGTCCAAACAACTTTTGAGGTTTATGTAAAGTCCTGGCTGGAGTCATCAACACTACGTCCAATCACCAAAAAGACGTATGACACCCTTCTAAAGAAGCACGTCTTACCAACCTTAGGAAGTCGTAGCATTTCTTCAATAACGCGTAGAGATGTTCGTAGCCTGTTTAGAAAGTTAGAAGCCTTAGGCGTAAGCCTTGAAACGATAAAGCACATAAAGATTGCGTTAGGGTCTGCCTTCAAGCCATTGGTAGAAGATGAAGCCCTAGCGACTAACCCCACTCATGGCGTAAAGGTCAAAGCCTCAAAGCCTGACCCATATTCAACTATAGAACCCCATGAGTTCAAGAAGATTGTTGCCAACCTGCCCACACAAGGTGCGAAACTACTAGCGGAGTTCTTAGTCGCTAGTGGGTGTAGATATGGAGAAGCAACAGAACTGAGAACCAAAGACCTAAATCTGCTGAACAACGAAGTCTCTGTGCGGAGAACAGTTAGTGACGTAGGTGCTAAATGGAATAATGGGTCTAGGTTTTTAGTCGTGCCCACAACAAAAAGTGGGCATAAACGCACAGTCGTTCTTAGCAAGTCTCTAACTAATGCTCTAAATAAGTTTATTTTGAGTAATAGATTGGGCGAAAATGATTTGCTGTTTTCGGTGACAACTGTTTGCCCTATTGTTACCGTTGGTTCTACAAGTCACGTAGAAAGGACGACAAAACCCTACGCCGTTGGTAGTAGAACATTCCAACACGCAACTCCTTACAGTTACAACGTAGGTGGGTGTAGGTGTGACTTATGTAAGCAAGCGGTAAGGAAATACCGTAGTCAATACAGAAAGGACAAATCTAGTAAGAGAAGCCTGTCCAACACGACAGGTCATCTGCCGAGAGAGAAGTGGATTTTCACTTGGAAGTCGGCAATAGAAAAGTCAGGTATTGGTTGGTATCCGAAAACTCATGACCTCAGACATGCCAACGCTACTCTTCTCTTGAAGGGTGGAGTTGATGTCCATGAAGTCAAAGAGCGTTTGGGTCATCAGTCAATCACAACGACGGAGAGGTATCTACACCGTATCCGTCACCGACAGTCGAAAGCAGGAGAACTTGCTGACGAGTATCTGTTGGGGAAAGGTGAGAAACTATGAAACTAACAAAACGCGGGCAAAAAGTAATGGCAGTCGCCATTGTTCTAGGCTTCGTGGCTATGTTTCTAAGCGGTATTGCGGTCGCTAGAACAACCACAGCCAACAGTTCTGTGAAAGAAAAACAGACAATCGAAAACCAAATCGCACAAGAGAAAGAAGCATCTGTCAAGGCTCTAAAGAAGATTGAACCCCTTAGAAATAAGGCAGTTCTTTCAGACCAAGAACTTGTAGATGTTTTAGAACACGCAGGTTTCAAGGGTAATGCCTTGAAGATTGCGTGGGCTATCGTGAAAAAAGAAAGTAACGGTCGCCCAGTTGCCTTTAACGGCAACGTCAGAACAGGAGATAACTCCTACGGCATATTCCAAATCAACATGATTGGTGACTTGGGAGAAGAACGTCGAAAGAAGTTCGAACTATCGTCCAATGCCGAGTTGTTTGACCCTGTGACGAACGCTGAAATTGCGTATCGCATGAGCGGTAAAGGAACGGATTGGTCTGCTTGGAAGGGGATGACCCCTAAAGTAAAAGCATGGCTAAAGAAGTTTCCTAAGCAGTAGGATTTACTGCTGAGAGTTTCCTCCCTGTGTTGGTAGCAGGGGGGATTCTTTTTTGTTAGACTTTAAGAAGTTAGGAGGAGTAAATGGGAAAGCATCACGACAAGATTCTTGCCTCTTTAGAACTTAGAAAAAAGCACCACAAAGGTCCAGGAGGTAAAGTTCCTGGAAGCATGAATAAAAAGAAGACTGGTTATAGCGGAATTAGAGCAAATCAAGCAAGAAATAAATAAAGCGTAAGGATTAAAAGGTTCTTTAGCAAAAACTAAAGAGCCTTTTTTTCTACCCTATTCCTTGTGAGTGATGAGATTACAGGTGCTACTAGACATGGTGGCGACCGTTCTTTTCAAAGAGATGTTACTTGGGAAGCGGTAAGGCACGTAGTTCGTAATGGCGTACCTACTCCACAAGAAAACGGAAACACCAAGCATGTTGGTCGTCACCCAAGTATTCCTGACCACTTGATTACCGTAGTTGTAAGTCCTAAAAAAGAAATTGTTACAACCTTTAAAACCCACTCACCTATAGCAGCGATTGAGTCTCAACAAAGAGCAAAAGCACAAGCCGATAGAGAACGTGTAACTAAAAGTAAATCACGTCAGGCAGAACAACTAGCCAAGAAACGTGCTCGTACTCCTAAACCAAAGAATAAATAACTAAGAGTTATCTTTTATTAGTTTTACTTCACACGCATCAGTCGTGCAATAAGCCTCACCAATAGCATCAGAAGCCATACCAGCATAAACACCTGATAGGTCTATAGGAAACAGTTTCATTGTTGCTTCCTCGTACTCTTCCGCAGTTATCTGTGTGTAGGGCATCTGAGGATAAACGGCGTTACCCATAGGCAAGAAAGATATTGTCTTCAACTGACCGTCGTGCATGTGAAGAATAGAAGCAATACTTTCTGCTTCTTTTTCAGGGTCAAAAGTTACAGTTACGGATACAGAGTTATCTGACCAATAACGTTGTGTAACTACAGCAAGAGCAACCTTCTCATGAACAGATACTTCTTTTTCTGCTCTTTTTGCTTCTGTTTCTATTGGGAAAAAAACAACAGATGTTGTGTCGGGAGATTCAGAAGCAGGTTCAATTCTGTATTGAGCCATTTTGAAAAGCGGAAGCATTGGGTCAGAGTTAGCAAAACGAATAGCACGATTAAAATGCTTGCCACCTGATGCCCAGTGAACTCCAGGAGATTCACCAGCAAGAATTGAAACTGTGCCTGATGGTTTTACCGTAGTCATCTTGATTGACTGACGAATACCAAGCCACTCTGAATAGGACTCGTCGTAAGCCTTAACAGTTGCATAGCCTTCATTCAACCAATCACGAAGAGTTGTCCAGCCATTGTTGTCTGCAAAGTTAGCAATACCTGAAACAGAAGTTCCAATACGACGATTGCGTTGCATGATTGCATTGGTTTCTTCCCAATGTGTAGGGAGTAACGTAACAGTCTTGGCATAGAGATAAGCAAACTTCAAAGTTCTTTTGAAGTCTTCTAAGTCTTCGTGACGATTCAAATACGTTTCTACAAGGGTGCAACATTCAAAAGACTCTAGGCTTTGTTCTGCACAAGGGTTGTATCCAGCAACACGCCAATCTTTACTGTTTGGGGGGTCAATCAAACGACCATACTTGCGAGACACATCCATCCAAACAACTCCAGGCTCACCATTACGGATAATGCCATCAACAATTTTTGAAAAATCTGAACCTACTTTTGCTTCTACAGAGTTATTAGACATCCAAGCCCAGCCAGGATTCTTTGGGTCGTAGGAATTGCGTTCAGGATAAACGTCAGCGTTCTTTAGGTTTAAGAAGTCTTCGTCGTCAATTCGACCAATAAGAAGTTCAGCAGAACGACGGACGTTGCCTGAAACTACGCATACACCAATCATGTTGCCGATGTCTGCTATGTCTTTGCGAGTTAGTTTTTCACCAACACGATTCTTAAACATCTTATAGATATGGGCGTGGAGTTTTACCAACGGTTCAGGACCAGCAGCAGTTCCACCAAAGATTTTTATTGGTGCACCAGCAGGACGGATTAGTGTGTAGTCAAAAATTAAGCAAGGTTGGTCAGGCTTCAAGTAAGAGTTGATGAGAAGACTTACAGACTCAACCCAACCTTCACGAGTATCAGGTATCTCATACGTAAAGACGTTGCTTTCTTCTGTAGAAGGTTCATAAATAACAAAGTCTTTGTCTGCACCCTTATCGTCAAAGCCAACTCCTACCCCAAGCATTGAAGCCTCCATGATAAAAGCAAAAGGCTTGGCAGGGTTGAGTTTGGTCATTTCCATAGTGGAGACGAAAGCACAGTTCTGTAGGGCTGCGGAGTTGCGTTGTTCATTGACCAAAGGAGTACCCATAACCCATAGCCCACGTCCAGGTGGTGTCCACTTTAGATTGAATAAGCGGTCGTATGCTTCTTTAGCAGAAGCCTGAGCCTTAGCGTCATTCCATGGTAGGCGTTGAGATTTAGCATGGTCTTTCTGTAGTGAGTACATGCCGTTGATGACTCGCTCACATACGTCTGCCCAAGTTTCCTTAGTGCCGTCTTCTTTCAGGCGAGAGTAAGTTCTCAAGAAGGTTATCTCTCCCACCGAGTTTCCAGCAGCATCTCTGTAGCCAAAAGGCGGAGTTTTGGTTCTGTATCCTGCGACGTAATCTTCGGTTAATTTGAAAGAGAAAAGACTCATTGACATTCCTTCGGGTAGGTGTTTGTAAGAAATTAAAGAGAGATAAGTGAACCTTACATCCTTTCGTCATACACCTGATAACAACACTCCACTTTGCCCCACCTTGTTCCATGCCCCTCCACTCGCTGTTATCAGATAACTATTCGAGTGATTTTTTGATGATGTTATTGGTTTGGTCAGGGTCTAAACCGTTGTGTGGAAGTTCTTTTAGAGCCTGTGCTCTATCCCCAAAGATGGCTGAAAGTACCCCACCAGAGGATTGTCTTTCGGCTGTGATGCGGATGAATTCTCGGTTCTCTTCTAACTCTTTTAGACCCTTTACCAACTTGAAAAGACGGTCAATTTCCTGTGAAGTGTTGGGGTCTGGGTAGCCTCCATTGACTTCTTCTGCGAACCTAGAGAACGCAACTCTTGCTCCCTGCATCTCAATAATCGCATTTAGAAGGGCTTTTAATTGTTCTTTAGTCTTGACCTCTACAGGCAGATTGAAGGCACAAGCGGTGTCTGGTTTGAAGGCTGGGCAGTTGGAAGCAACGAAACAGGTGTTGCATTGGCGTAGTGAAGTGCCTGTGGATTGAACTATTGGAACGTCTCTTAGAACGTCATTACCATTGTCATCTGTGTCCACAATAGTTTTGGTTTTGAAACCAAAGACAGGTAAGTGACTGACCTCTAAAGGGTCTCTTGGAAGCAACTTTTTAGCCTCTTCTACGGCGTTTTCTTTCCGCATCTCAAGGTCACTGTTATCAGAAAGGTACTCCCCTAATTCCGCTAAACCTGATAGTAGTGGTGTGTCACTGTTATCAGATAACATCTCAGGCTTATCGCCCTTTACGACTTTCAAATCAGGACGTTTCTTGTCCACAGAACTCTCCAACTGTAAGTATGACCAGACTGCTGCTTTGGATGACTCTACGCCATCGTTCTTTAGAAACTTCTCAAAGTCCAACCCAGATTTCTTTATTACTGACGAGTAGCGTGGTCTGGCTTGAGCCAGCATCTTCTTTGGGTATCGAACTACCTGTACCCCATCCCAGATAATCGTTTCACCCCTACGCATTGGCGATAGCCATGAGAGAGTGGAGGCGGTAGCAAAAGGTATCTGCCGTAGGTTGTCTGGCTTGGCACAGGCTAGGGCATGGAAGGTCACAGGGGTATGGCTTTGTATGCCCCTACAAAGCCCTGAAAGGGTCGTAACAGCCTCAATGGTCTCGTAAGGTATGGCTACGTGAGAAAACCGCTTAGACCAGTCTCTGAGGCTCTGAACCCCGTATTCGCCATGCCATACCACCCATAGTTTAGGGTCGTGTTCGTAGGATGCTCGTTCTTGAAGTATCCAGTCCAACCCAAGAACCTGACTATCTGGCTCGATAAAAGCGAACAAATGTTCGACGTTGTTGGCTACAAACTCTTGGTATTCGGCTGCTAAAGAAGTTAGTTCTTCTTTAGAAAGCCCATCCGATTCTGCCTGACGCATCCCAGAATCTAAAATTACATCCGTGTCATTCTCAAAATGTTCAGAGACCAGCCAAAGTTTGGTTTTGGGTAGCCCACGCTTCTTCAGAGCATAAAAGGACAGACTCATACGCTTTACGCCCATGTTCTCTAGAAGAGTTCGGTTACTTCCAACTTCAGCCCCAGCAAATATGATGTTCATAAAGACCTATTCGTATTTATAGTCTTTGGAGGAAACGTCTAAAGAACGCTTGATGTTTCTATTGGTGACTGCTTCTTCGATTGACTGCCAGGAACGCATACCTGGTCGATTACTTATAGGAGTGGAGTCAGAGTGAAGAAGTGCTAAAGAAGGTATTCCGTGCTCAAAACACCATCTTGATAAGACGGGGTCTGCAGTAAGTACCATCTCTACAGGTTGGCGTGAACGTGCAATAGTTATTTGGCGTTGAGATAGGTCTTCACCTAACATGGCATAGGAATCATCTATAAGTTCTGCGTAGTCAATGATGCCGTTACTGGCTAACCAATATTCCGCATCTTTCTTTGACCACTTGGTAAAAATGGCAACCCGATGATTGGGGATTAGTGAGTAATAAATTAGAACGCTTGTTCTATTTGGAACTTTATTCTCCGAACTAAGTACCCCATCTAGTGCTACGAGTATGTTCATTACTTTCCTATTCGGTACATCGCTGCTCTTCGAACAAGAGTTCGAATGTCAGGCAGTTCAACTCCATAAGTTGTTGATTGCTGTTCTTCTTTATAGTCTTCATAAAACTCTTTTAACTTTTGTAGAGCAGACACAGTGCCAAGACGTTTACCTGCTTGCCAACGATAGTTATAGAAGTCTCCGTAACCTTCACCAGTTTTTGAAAAGGCTAACTTACGACTGCCGTGTATGTCGTCGTACAAAGCCGTTGCTTGTTCTAAAAGATTAATAAGCAAGAACTCTGCATTACGTCTTGTTGCATCATTCTTTGCCTCACTAAGGTTTGTAGTAAGGCGAGAGTAGTTAGCAACAATTTCCATTGCTTTTTCTTTATCGCGTTGGGCTGCTTGTTCCCATACAGGTTCGTACTGTGCTTGTGCAGCAGGGTCAGGATGAACTGTCCACTCATCATGAGTTAAGTCGTATGCAGCATAAGGTTTGATAACTCTAATGTCTGTAGCACCTGGGTTTACATAAAAGGTAACTTCATAGCCTTCCCAGTTTTTTGTTGCGGGCATCAACCCTTCACGGAAGTCATCGTTTAGCATCTTGCTAATTTCAGTGTCTGACAATCCCATGTAATCAGTATGTTCTTTACGGAATATTTCGTAATCAACGCCAATTAAAACGTCTAAGTCTCCTGGACTACGAGAAGCACTCCACTGATACGAAGCACCAGAACCTGCTAACCAAACTGTAGCCCAAGTGAATGGGGAGTAATACTTCTTAGAAAGAAAGTCATTTAGCATCCGCAAAAGACTGTTGCGAATCCACGGCTTCATCTTTTCACCAACAAAAATGTTCGGGTCTAACTTGTCCTCTGGTTTAGAAAAATATGAAGTGGCTGACCCAACCATTGAGACTGAGCCAACCACCCGATTTAATCCATCGTTACGGTTGTTCATACCTAAAGTTTACTCGTCATCTTCTTCTTTAGGTCTGAAAACGTGCTTTTTAAACTTTCTATTTACCTCAATATCCGAAGCAGGAGGTTTAACAAAACCACACTCTTGATGAGCAGCGGTAAAGCGGTGAGTTAGATGCCAGATTTGTTCTGCTTCCTTGTCATCGCCTGATATGGAAAGAGAACTGCCACAAGCACATGACATCTCAATCGCAATCATTTCTTACTCCTTTATGGTATCTGTGGAGAATTCGATGGTCTTCTCACCAGCGTTAAACTCAACGCCACGAGCCTGTAAAGCATTTGATACCTTCTCGCTAACAGTTTGCTCACGATTGTTTAGAACAGTGAGAACACCGCTAATAACTCGGTCTGCTAACAATTGAGACTCAATGTCAGAAACAATCTCTTTTGACACCTTAAAAATGTCTAAGGTGTTGAATGGACGTTCTGCTTCTAGTCCTTCTGGCAGGTCACGGTATGTTTGAATCGTTCCATCTTTTTCAACAGCAACGACGAAGTAGAACTCTACTTCTTTCTTTTCGATTGTTTCTTTTTTCATTCGTACATTCCTAACAGTTGGCGTTTACGTTGGACCACTTTACTATGTATTGGACAGAAGTGGCATAGGTAGTTTTTTGGACCTGGAGCATTTTTCAATGACTCCATCCCAAGTTCTTTACGGTCTTGTGCTGTGTTTGGTAGGAGTCTTTTCGAAGACGACTCGTAATCATCACAACTATCTTGAGGTTTATTATGTCTTTTCCAACAGGCCATTGCATCTTCAGAAAAAGTGCTTTTACTTTCGTAAAATTTTTCATCAATTTCTGCAAGACCTTTTGAACCTCCACCTTTAATCTGACGGATGATGTTTTCACGGGCTTCTTTATTAGCCCACGCCATCACAGGAACAACAAACAACAACCCCTTGTGTTCTTCTCCTGAAGGAAACCTATGTTTCTCACAGGTGATTGCTAACAAGTGGTCATCCTCTGGACGACCTTGAAATGGAGGTAACTCTTCTAAAGACCTACAAACCATGCAGAAAAGGAGTCTAATTTGCGGACCCTCGTTGTATGACTTGTCTTTTGAGCCAAGCAACGGCACATTTGGCATGTAGTTCTCCTAAATAGTTGTCGAAATCGTACTCCAACCTCTAAAGAAGTTAAAGAACGTTAGTTAATCTTTTTTGCCCGTTTGGAACGTATGGAAGGAATCGGTTTACGAACACGTCCGCCCTTCATGCGGTTTGGGACGCTACCACCTTGCTTGCGATGCTCGGTAAATTCGACCTTAGTTTGCTTCTGTCCATACTTACCAGCACGAGCAGCAATTCCCCGTGGTCTTTTCTTTTTCGCCAACTTAGGCTCCTGGGTTCACCTTGTTTGGGTGCTCAGTTGTCACGAATCCATAGTTATAGAATGGATTGAGTGCTTGGCGATTTGCCTCAGTAGTTTCACTGCCAGAACCTGCAATGACTTCAGTATCAGGACGAGCCTTACGATACTTACCATCAGTTGCACCTGATGCAAGTGACTTGTTCATTGAACGTGATGAATTAACAGACATTATTTTTTACCTTCCCTTGCTGCCTTTTTTGCTTCGTTCTCTCTGTTCATGTCGTTATAACGTGCTGCGTCTTTAAGAGCCTCGCCCTTAGACATTCTCTTTGGACTACCCGCTGATTCATGCTTGTAGTTGTAATCAGAACGAATACGAGCAGCAGATGACATAACGTCACTACGTTCTTTAGCGTTGTCACGCTTTTGTGATGCTCTTTCATAGGGGTCTTTAGAAGGAGCGTCTAACTTCTTAATAGCACCTGTCTTTGCCATTTGCTGAATTTGCAAACGGGTAGTTGCACGTGCAGCCTTCCTTGCCTTACGTCTGTCATTCCATGCAATCATGCGTTGCCTTCTTTCTGTCCTTGTTCTTTAGCGATACGTGCTGCTCTTGCTCTGGCTTGTCCAGCCCTAGCATTTGCAGCGTTCTCACCTGCGACACGTGTTCCTTGTGCGAGTTTACCCCTCAAGGCTTTCATTGAAAGGGTGAAGTGAGTATCAGCATTTGGATGGTTTGGTTTTCGAACTACGTGGGCTGCTATGCCCAAAAGGGTATGAACCCTTGAATCTGCCCCCTGCAAAGTAGCGTGTACAGCGTTGAAAGAGTCATGGTGTTGATGGTAGTCCTCAGTGCCGTGAGTAGCCTTCATCTTCTCAAGATGACCAATGGCTTGCTTTAGAAGTTCGCCTACCTGAGCAGGGTTTCTATTAAACCCTCTATTTGAAGCACGGACAACGTTGCGTCCTCTAACGATTTGCGGAACTGTTTTTGCTGTTGGTTGTGTTGCTGGTCTTTCTTGTGCTGGAAGTTCAGTTGTTATAGAGGCTCTTGCATCAGCCTTTGTTACTCGTCTTAGAGTTCCATCTTCAGTCTTCTCAATACTTCCTGCTCGTTTACCAACCTTTTTACCAACCCAAGGAGATTCTCGTGTAACTGGGGCCTTCTTCTTTTTAGAAAGTTTAATTGGAGGAAGAGGGGCTTTCCTCTTTTTTGGTTTTTTTTCAGCCATTAGGCCATCCTGTCTTTCAACCGTTTTGCAGATTGCTGTGCAAAACATTGTGGACACATTCCTTTGCCATACATGGCTGCAACAGGATTCATAACGACTCCACACTGTGGACATGGGTGAGAGCCGTTGTACGACGTAAGATTGTTGACAACCTTCTTGGTTTGCATATCTAGTGGGTAAGAACCACTTTCCATATCCATTAGTTACTTCCTAACGCGTTTCTGTCTGATGCGGAATAACCTGCAACTCCACCTGAGTACCAAGAAACACGTGGCTCAATGTAGTTACGGTCAATAGTTACAATATCGTCAATACCAATAGCACGACGTTCATACCCGTATTTAGGTGGGAACAACTTAATCTGTGGCAAAGGTGGACGAACCATTTGTTGAATCTCTGCACCAGGAATGTTCATAATCATAAGTGCTTGAGAAGTTAAGCGTTCTTCATTAGAAGACCAAGGTCCGTTGTACTGCCATCTTTTTGCTACCTGGTCAGGTTGAAACGGTGGACGTTGATTGTATGGTTTAGTCCAGTCGTAACGACCGTCGCTGCCACTACCACGCATAGTTATCTCCAAGCAGGACGCAAATATGCAAAACGGTCTGAACGCTTTGCATATAACTGTCCTGGTTCATCTGCTCGTAGGTTTGCTTTACCATCGTTTACCAAATGCGGTGGTGGTGTTAACTCCACTTCTGGAGCATTTCTTTCTGCAAGATATACAGCCACACCATATTGGTTAGTCTTTTTGGCTCTCATTTGGCGTGACAACCCCCGTGTGGGCTGTAATTCTTCAGGCCAATAATATGCACTTGGCTCTACACGTTCACCTTTGTGAACACCTCGTTGATACGCTTTTTTATTTACATTGTTTTTGATTGAGTCGAGTAACTTGTCATCTCGACGACGAGTAATCAAAGTACCAAGATAACCGTCTGGATATTCTGCAGAAGGAACTCGTCCAACTCCAAGACGTAGGAAATCTAACTCTGAACGAACGGATGGACCACCTACACCGCTTTGATTGTTATAGCCATATAAACCGCCAGCACCAAGTGCTTGCCAGTTCTGGCTTGGGTTCATATTTACTGCTGGCATTACGATTCTCCACGCATACGGTTTACGCGATTTTCGTTAATAGTTCTAAGTATGTGTTCGTGAGTGATTGGCTTACCTGCAAGCATGCCAGCCTTCTTGTTCCAGTCTTTGTTCTTATATTGATTGCGTGTAAAACTTCCCTTACCACCTGGCATATCTAATGCACCTGGGCGGTAACGTGGGTCAACGTCGTTTTTTCCAATATCTCCTGTATGTAAAAGAACGTCTCCACCATAACCACCAACGAAGTGACCACGACGAGATACGCGGGTTCCACTTAATGCGTATGAGGCTTTCTGTTTTTCTGCAACACCCATTGATTGGGCTTCTTTTGGAGTCTTTACTTGAACTGAAAGGTCTTGGTCATGTGTTTCAGAAGTAACTGGGTTTTTCCATGAACCATGTATAACACCTTCCATACCCTTAACTTTGTCTGCGTGTTTTTCACGATACGCTTTAATTTGTTTACCAGTTGCTGGCAATGGGGTGGATTGTTCAGCCCCAGAAAAAGCAGTCATAAAACCATGCCCACTAGCAAGAACCCTGCTATGAAAGCCTACAGAGCCTCCACCGTGCTCATTAATGTGAGCAGCAAACTGCGCATCGCTCATAGCCTCGTAACTCATGGTCTAATGGTCTGCGATAAAGTAGCATTTGTCAGGGTAAAGGAGGCGTAGTGGGACACGAAAACATGTACAAAAACGGCGTAAAACATTACGTTGCTATTGCAGCAGTAGGAAACAACTATCAAGCAACCTGCAATCCGATTAAGTGCGGATGGAGGGGCTCAGTTACAACTAAGACTAATGCTGAGTTTGAACGGGAGATTCACTATATTCAAATTCTTGACCTTGATACAGGGCCGTTCCCTCAATAATGTGAACCGCTTCAATTGAGAAGCGACCAGTCTCTTCGTTAAACCAAATTATTCCGATTCCTTGTTGCCAGTTCTCAAAATGAAGTCCTGGTCGTCCATCAGAGCCAACTCCACTATTAATCGACGGTACTGCGCCATCAACTCTGCAGAGACACCCTGGCGAAAAAGCAACACTTCGTATTGGACCATCAGCATCAAAAGTTGTTCTGTATTGCATCTCAATTCGGTGTATGTGTCCGAAGACTGTTGATAAGTGTGGTGTCTCGTTGGTATACGCCACAGCAGTTGACCCGTTGCTTCTGACCTTATTTCCGTGCATTGCTCGTAAGTACTTACCGAGCCAGATGTAACCTTCTTGTGAAGGATATTTGTCATAAAACTCCACTCCTAATTCTTTTAGACATAACAAATTTTGAACGCTTAGTACTGGGTCGCCTTCTAGGTCATTAGCCCGTTTCAATCCGTAAGATGCTGCAGCATTTCTTGTTGCATACAAATTCAAACGGTTGTCGTGGTTACCCTCTAGTAAGACTATACGAGCATCTGGTGCTATCGCTCTTTGCTTGGCAAGAAACTCGTGCCCATAGTTAATCGCAGACTGAGTGGTATTGGCAAATGCCGCTTCCTGAAGGTACTTACTATGCTGTTGTAGGTCTAAGAAATCACCCAAGTTAATTACAATATCAATTCCATATTTCTCTTGGACATAAGCCATAACCTTCAACGAAACTTCTATAGCAGTTACATCGTGGAAAGGGTCTAGTGTTCCGTCTTCATACCTTCTATAGCCGATTTGTGGGTCTGGAAAAATAAATGCACACCGCATTTTGGTGTTGCTTTTATCGTGTTTGGTAGGAGTCCAATCAATCTTTACTTCAACAGGGTCTGCTGGTCGAACTATCTCCCATTGCGGTCCTTCGGCCCATGAAGGATGGATGACAACCTTAAGACCCTCAAGGTCGTGGACTGTTGCGTTTCCGTCTTCGTCTTTAGTAACTGTTTGATAAGTCGATACGTTAACCTTAGAAATACGACCAATATCGTCTGGGTCAAACCCGTTTTTTTCAAGAAGTTCTCTTATCTTTGTTTGTTCGGCAGACTTTTTTAAGTCTTCCCAATTATCATCTAACGACATGCACATTGTCCTTGTCTATGTGTACGGATTGTGTCTTTGCTCATTTGTATAGTCATTACACGTTGTAGTTCCCGAAATAAATCTGCATGACTTAGATTAGATTTTAATAAAACAGAAATAACCTCAGCCTTTTCAGGACTGAGGCTTGAGTGCCATTTGGCAAACTTGCACTGTTTTGAGTTTACTGGACGAGTTTCTAAACGAACTAAAAGTTCTTTAAAAGCATCAAAAGACGGTTCTGTTGCAGCGGTTTGTGCTCCCACTCGTCGTCACCTCTCGTAACTAATCGGTGACTAAATTGTACCGAATTTAGTTACGAAACGTGAGAGTTTCGACTACTTTTTATCAAAGGGTTGAGTAGGTGCTTCATCCCATTTATAAAAGGAACCAGCAGTTTGCTTGGACAAAGGAGTGGGAGTTCCGTAAGGGTCACTCTGGTTTGACCAAGCAGTACGTGCTTGGGCAGTTGAAATATTTGTCGAACCCAAAGGACGTGGCGAGTTTACACCACGATAGGGTTGTACTGCAGCACCAGTCTGCTGGGCTGACTGATTACCGTTCATTGTTACCTAAATGAATCGGAAGCAGCACCTGAAAAGCCTTGACGTGCTCCCATTGTTGAAGGAACTGTGCGAGCAGATGACATTGTTGCACTTGATGCTGGGTCAATGCACGTGCTCTTTGCAGAAATCTTGCAGCAAGCACCTAAACGCTCTGAACTTGCGTCAATCTTGACGGGAGTACGGCGTGGTTTTGCACCCATAACTGTTGGGTCTGCTGCTTGTGTGTTTTTCTTTGGCATTAGTTTGCCACGAACTGCACCAACAGACAAGCGAGCACTTCCTGCTGAAATTAAATCGCTTACAACATCTGGCATATCTACCGATGTTCTCTTTCCTGCTCCATCCATGTGATTGGATGCTGCACCTGCACGACGACGCATAGCGTGTCCCATCTTTCTGTAGTCTGACATGTGAACTCCTAAGTGCCCTCTATAGAAGTATAAACTTATTTAATTGGCTTGGATGCTAAACACGATGGCAGATATTTCTCCATCGCGGGATTCAATTGTAGTAAACCCTGGCTTGCAGGTTAGGTCTAGACCCCTTGGGGCCACATACCCTCTGGCAATTGCCAAAGCCTTTACTGCCTGGTTAACAGCCCCAGCACCTACGGCACGGAGTTTTACCTGGCGGTCTTGGTACAAAGCATGAGCAATAGCAGAAGCAACTGATTGAGGGTTGCTGCCAGCACTTACTCGTAAGAATGGTTCCGCTTCAGGAACCGTGTTTTCGTTCGTTGCCACGTTTGTTAGTCCTTTTCGAGATATGGTGTACCCGCCTCAGTGCATAAGGTAAGTAAAAAACTCATATAAATCAGGTTAAACGTGGCTCATCTCTGTATTTAGGGTCCTTCATTTGCTCAATTATTTGCTTTTCCATGGCGTTTATGCCTGTACCTTTTACCAATCTGGCTAGGGCATACGAGTCAGCAGCGTTGTCATCTGAGAACTCGACCTTCCAACGTTTGTACATCTGAAGCAACATTTCTTGTTTTTTGGCATTGCCTTTACCAGAAGCAAACTTCTTTAGGGTCATAGGAGGAACTTGTAGTGGGTATTGCTTGTTCTCTAGAAGTTTCAACTTCACTACGCCCGCTAATTCTCCCAACTTAAGTGCTGAATGACTCTGTAGTACAGAACCTTCCATAGCCACATCAAGTATTGGGTATACAGCAATAAAGTCTTCTAAAAAACACAAGATGTCATAAAGACGTTCTACTCCAAAGTAAGAAGACTTATAAACCTGTGTGAGGTATTTGCCATCAACGTCTAAAGCAGTTATTGCAAAACCAGTTAGGGACTGGTCTATTCCTATGTAAGAGGGGGTTCTCTCTCTTAACCCACCATCAAATTTCTTTATGCTCATAGAGCGTCTTAATGAGATTCCGTAGTTGTTCTAAACTGCCGTCGTTTAAAATTCCGTGGTCACACTGGTAATTATCCATTTCCCATTCAGAGATGTGGTCGTTTACTGGTGTAACTCCTGGACGTTCTACACGCCAAATTTCTCCACCATGTTTTTTTATGTAGGCTGCTTCGTTTAAGAACCTAACATCAGCAATTACATAGTTTTTGTCTGCTCTCATCTTTCCAAAAGCAGCCATTACCCACACATCTGAATGAATAGTCATACGAGCCGAGTAACCAAGAACTTGTAAGAACCTACGTACTTCTGCCTTTGATTTTGTAATGTCCCATCCGTAGTTATCTACAATGTCAGCAAGACGTTCTCCATCAACGATTGGATTCATGTCATAAAGAATCTTACGAATAGGGTCCGCAAAGGCTACGCGTTCAAACCCGTAATCTTTGATGAGAAGTTTTGCAACGGTGTCTTTACCAGACCGTGCATACCCAGATAAGCCAATAATCATGCAAAAAACTTGTCTTTTCTAAAGGTCTTCATATCTCCTGTACGGCGAGTAATCTCACGAGAAATTAAAGCACCATCACGCTCTAGGTTGTTGTACATGACCTCAATCATTTTTCTGTAAGCGTAAAGAGTGTCTACTTCTTCTGATAACTTTTCAATTTCAGCAGAACCAATAACGTTGGCTTTTACAGATGTTACGGGGATTTTTGTAACTTTAACTTTGCCTTTTTCATCGACGGTAGAAGTAGACGTTGGCTGTAGAAGCATTAGTTTTGCAGTTTGAGTTTCTAAAAGTTTTTCAGCAGCACGTTCATCAATTTGGGCTGCTGCTAACTGAGTTGCAACGTAGTTAGTCCAAGCAATAACGTGGCTATACAAGTTACTAATTTGTTCGCTACCTAACTCTGTTAGGTCTTTTGGCATAAGGGGGTAATCCCCTTGTGTAGGAGCAATGCTGAACCCCTGATTCAACAGGTCTTCTATTGCCTGTGCTGATGCTTTACCCAATTTCAAGGTCATTACCGTCTCCAAACTGTGCACAAGACTTGCATCCAAGTCCGATGTTGCACTCTAGTGGTGTTTTACTATCAACTGCTTCGACCACTATACGGGCCTTGTCAAATATATCTTCAACAAGTTCGAAGTCAGCCTTTACTGCAAACTCTTTGTAATCTTGGTCTGCTTTAAGTTCGTAGATATAAACAATCTCATTTACATCGTGACCCATCCGTTTCATCAATTCTAAGTAAATCTGACCTTGCATAAGGTGAGTTCTGAATGGGCGACGAATACTTCTCCACGCTTTTTGAAGGTCTCCATCAGCCTTTGCAATCAATTCAGGGGCTTCTATACGCAAAGTTCCAGACCCAATTGATTTTATCTCTATCAAGCAATCATCTTTAATGCCTTTTATCCAGCCGTCAGAATGACCAGCGATTCTTAGGTCATCCTCTATCAAAGGAACTTCTTTATAAACCAAGAAGTGGCTGTATGCGTTGCAGTACATACACATCTTTGGCGATGTTTCATACCAAGACATACCGCAGACTCGGCAATGCCATAGTCCATGCAGAACGCCTATCTCTTTAAACCAGTTCTGCCATTTAGCGTGGATTGAATGGCCCTCATCAAATATAGATTGTAGACGAAGGTTTGGTTTATCTTTCTTTACCTTTGCACCACTTAGTGCAAAATAAGAAGCACGTAAACACCAATTAACCTTTGCCATCTCAGAGGGATGCAAGACTGTGGTCTTACGTTCCTCTGCAGGTTTAGTTAGCAGGTGACGTTCAATATCACCGAGTAATCTAGGCTCAGTCTTCTTAGCGTCTAAGAACCTCTTTAAATCTGTGTTCATTAATCTTTCCAGTCGTCCAGTTGTTCAATGTACTCTTTTAGTGACATCTTCTTTTTGTAATCCTTTCGCCACTTTCTAACTAAAGCGTTACGTTCCCTATGGGACATACCACCCCAGATGCCATGTGGCTCTTCTCTTTCTACCGCATCCCACAGACATTGAAGTCTTACTGGGCAAGGATTCTTTCCGTTGTCACCAAAGCAGTATGACTTAGCGACATCTGCAATGATTTTGTATAGTTCTTTATCACGTGGGGGATAGAAGACATCGGTTTCAACACCTTTGCACCTTGCCTCGTATCTCCAAGCGTAATCTGGTTCATCCATTGACAATTCCTTTTCATAAGTTCTCTCTCATTTCTAGGTAATCGTCTTCAAGGAGAATCACGTAATTCTCCCCATCTAGATGGATGCCAAGTACGGGTGTTCGGCTATCTAGTATTGCCTCTCTCGTAATCTTCTTTAGAACTTCAGACTTGATGGTGACCTGTTTTTTACCAGTCCACTTATGTTCTATCAACAAGTCCTCTGCTCTAACATCTCCCTTTCTCTGCCAAAAAGCACCAGAAGCAGCATTGCGTTTTCCGTTTACACGTTTTGCAATACGGGCCTCGTGTTTACGAGATTGCTTCTGGCCCTCAGACTTCATGTGATTTTTTCTGGGTCAAAAATAACTGGCTTTACCTTACCAAGTGAGGTCAATGTCAAAGCCACCATTTCTGCTGCTGCTACAACGCCGATTGCTAAATCTTCTGGGTGTGCTTGGTCGTGAATATTACGACCAGCAAATGCCCAATCATTACTGCTTGATTTAACAACGTCGTTTACAACAGTTAAAAACTGGTCCATAGACAAATACCAGTTTGGTGCAGTGCTATCTGCCAAGGTCAATCACCTTTCTACTTAGTTCTTCCTTAAGGTCTAGTTCCTCACGGATAGAAGCAATAACAGAGTCTGTTCCCTGCCATTTACGGTCACCATAGTAGTACCAGCCACCTTTACGTTCAATGATGCCATGAAGCACTGACATTGCTGCAATTTCTTTAGCAAAGTCGTACTCGCCTGGTTTGCACTCTCCACCTTGGTCAAAGTAGAAGTCAAAATAAGCAACACGCTGTGGTGGTGCAGTCTTGTTCTTTAAAACTCTGACTTTGATTGTTTGACCAATGCGTTTCTTGTCTTGACCTGAACCAGCCTCAATCCAGTCATCTCTACGAATCTCAGAACGAGTAAAAAACGCATAGTTCTTGCCTTCTCCACCAGGAGTTGTGCGTGGGTCTCCGTGCATAACCCCAATCTTCATACGATATTGATTAACGACCAGTCCTAGTATTGGACGCTCATCTTCAACTAAACTTCTTTTCATTGCTGCACCAACGACTCTAAAGAACTTATTAGTTATAAGTGCTCCTCGACCAACTGTCATTTCTTCCATGGTCTTCTCCATTTCAGGAGCGGGAGATAAAGAAGGTAATGAATCTATAACAATCGCATCTACAGCCTTAGACTCCGCAAACTTAATTACAGCGTCATAGGCTTCTTCCATTACGTTCGTTTCAATAACAATAACGCGTTCTTGGTCGACTCCACACATGTTTGCATAACCTGGAACCCACTGTTCTGCTGCGACCCATACAGTAGTGTAGTCAGGGTTGAGAGCCTGGTTAGCAGCGATTGTCTTGAGTGCAACAGCAGTCTTACCGTGAGACGACTCGCCAATAAGTTCATTCCATTGGTTTCCTGGAAACCCACCACCAAGGACAAAATCTAACGTTGTGGAACCTGAAGTAATTCTAGGAATTAAGTTATCGCGGATATCAGAACCAAGTATTGCCACATTACCGCCATGTTGTTTATTTATATCCGCAATTATTTTACGGGCTTCATTATTCATCATTCCACTCTCCCAATAATTCCTTGAGGATTAAAGTTGTTAGTTACATTATTTCCCATAGCGGGTTTTGCTACGCCTTCTACTTTTGCACCTTCTAATGTTCCAAACTTACTGCCTGACTGAGATATTGGATATCCGCAGTCATAACAACGCGGGGCTGTGTTTGCTACCGCCATGTAGTTACTGGAATTGCAATTAGGACAAAGATTTACTTGTACAGCACTTTGAGCACGAGTCTGTACTTGTTGTGGTTGCGGAGGAGTGTAACGCGTCATTGGTTGTTGAGACGGAGGCATAGGAGGAGATACGTCCTGTCTTGGTTGTGGGGACTGTAACTTTTTTGCCCACCAATCTGAACTTGTCATTTTCTGTTCCTTGCTAGTGGACCTAACTCTAACAATCCTATATCAACCATCTGTGCAATTGAACCGATTGCACACGACATCATTAAAGATTGAGAACGTTCTTGATAAAACTTAAAGTAATCTTCTGGAACTTCCTCATCTTTCATCTTAGTTTTAAGAAGTTCTGTAGTTGCTTTAGACAGTTGAAACGCATGAGTAGTAATCATCGGCAACAAAAATGAAATGCGTTCTACTCGTTTATCGCTGTCCTCACGTTCTTTTTCAGCGATGTCATCACTGACATAGGAAGCCCCAGCAATCACACTAAGAGCAAATGCTTCTTCTAACTGAGAGTCCAAGAACATTCCGCGAACTCGATACATAATCTCTGCCATAAGACGGTCTCTATCAAAAGGCTCTTTATTCTTCTTACGATTTTTCTTTATAAAATTAAACATTAGTTCAACCTAATCAATATAAGAATCTGTATAAAAAGGGTCAGCAATGGAATAATTGTTCTTATAAGTTCCATAGTATGATTATGTTCGTCTAACTTTCGCTCAAGACGATTTCTAACAAAACTCACTCTTTTGCTTCTCCCCACTTCTGGACGATTTTTGTATCAGCAATAAGAGGGACGATAATCTCTGGAATCTTTACGCCTTCCATAGATTCTCTAATGGCTACTGCTGTTTCTTCGGCTAGTTCATCAGGAGCAATTGTGACAAGTTCATCGTGAACAGTCAATAGAACTTTGACTCTTGGCTCGTTTACAAAACAAGAATGTGCTCTAACCATCGCTAATTTGATTAGGTCTGCAGCAGAACCTTGAATAACGGTGTTGAACGCTTGACGTTCTGCACGAGATTTAGGCCCTAAGTCAGAAGCCAGTAACTCAGGGATATATCTACGGCGACCTAAGATGGTGCTTACGTATGGAAGAGGTCGTTGATTTTTTGCAATACGTATGACGCGATTTCTGTAATTGTTTACTGAAGGAAAACGGTCACTAAACAAGTCCATTAATTGATGTGCTTCTTTTACGGTACAACCAATTTGGTCTGCAATTTTTTCTGGTCCAATGCCGTATGACATAGCGAGTACAAGAACCTTACCTGCACGACGGTCAACACCCATACGCCCACCAATTGTGATGTAGATGTCCCCGTCCTCAAGATAGTTTTTAACAAACGCAGGGTCTTGTGAAAACGATGCAATGAGACGTGGCTCAATTTGTGAGTAATCAGCAACAATTAACTTGTGTCCAGAAGGAGCAATAAACAAGTTACGAATTAACTTGCCGTACTCTCCTTGTGACGGAATGTTCTGCAAGTTAGGTTCGCTACTGGAAAAACGACCAGTTTCTGCACCATAAGACTTAAAGTTAGTATGGACTTTACCGTTTACCAACAGACTCTTACGAGACACAGTCTTAGATTTACCGCTAGTTGTTCGAGTGACTTCTCCTCCTGAGTAAGGCGTTACGTAAGTAGTCATCAATTTATTTAAGTCCTGATACTTCATGATTGCACCAACAAGTGGGTCTTTCTCTCGGAAATAATCCAATGCTTCTGCACTAACTGAGTAGTGCTGTATCTGAACTTCTTTGCCGTCTTTCATTGCTTCTAGTCCTTTAGGAGTAAGAGCAATCTTTATTGTCTTGTTAGGACGAAGCCCTCTTCCACCTTCAGACTTAGGAGAAAACAAGATACGTTGTTTATCAGGGATTGAGTTTAGGTGAAACTCTTGACCAGCAAGTTTGTAAGCATCTGCAGTAACTTCAACCAAATCTTTTTCAATCTTCTTTTTAAGACGTTCAAGTTCTTGGGTGTCAATGTAAGCACCCGTTAACTCCATGTCGCATAGAACTTGAAGGAGGTCCATCTCCAAACGCCAAACTCTAAGCAAATCATATTCTTTGATTTTATTTTTATAAACTTTGTACAACTGCCAAGTTGATTCAGCATCTATACCTGCGTATTTAGCAACATCACTAAACGCATGTTTTTCAACAGCGTGTCCAATGCCTTTTTCAACAACCTTGTCTAACTCTCTCTTTGCACAATCATCAAGACCAAGCATGTTCTTAGTTCGGTTGTCGATTATGAACGAAGCGGTAAGCGTGTCAAAGTAAGGTTTAGTAGGCACTTGACCACGGAAATACTTAGCAATTGCTTTTAAATCAAACTTAACGTTATGACCAACCTTTACCTTGTTACCAAAAAACAAAGGCTTTACGGTTTGAAATACGTCTCCAGGAAGTAACTGGTCAGGTGGACTATCAAAGATAGGTGTCCACGAATCTTGGCGTTTTGAATAGTCTTGTTCACGAAGTTCTTTGCCTTCTAGTTTGCGTTTTTCACCAGAACCAAGCAAAGGTTTTTCCCAATACAAAAACTCTCCGTTTGGATGACCCATTGGAACTACGTCTACGCGACCTTCTGTAGCAAAAGCAATCCACGTTACAGAGTTAAGTAACGGGTGAACTCTTGAGAAGTCATCAAGTCCGACGGTTTCAACGTCAAAAGCAAATGCGTCAACAGTTGAGTAGTGCTCAACCATTTCTTGTAACTGTTCTTTACTCGTAATTATGTTCATAGTTCCTCTTTATAAGTGGAAGGGCGTGAAGAACAAAAGGTATAAAACCCTCACGCCCCTCCTTGGGACAGATTGCAGACGGAAGGAGGTTTAGCCCTATGCAATCGAACGAGCAACTTCGAGCAATTCAGAACGAGGGGTGTCCCAAATTACGTTAGGCAAGAAGGGAGTTGCCTGTGCTACGAGTTCCTCAACACGAGCGGGGTCGAGGTCCCAATCTTCAATTAGGTCGGTAGAACGAACACGCTCCAATGTGTAAGTTGTTGTTGGACCTGTTCCCTGACGTGAAATTGAATAGTAGAACTTGTTCAATGGTCCACGCTTTGGGTCTTCATGGGCTGCCTTAATCTGACGAAACAGAGTTGGCGGTGCAGTAAGAATCATTGTCTTTTGTACTTCGCCAGAAAGTACTAAAACAGTAAACGCGAACTTACCACGTGGTTTGTCACCAAGGATGTCGCATAGTGGGCAACCTTGTGCATCGCTTGCTGCGATACAGACAAAAGAACGTTTTCCTGAGGAACGGTCAATCCAATGTTGTTCATAAACGCGGAATGGACCGTCGCCAATGAACTTAATTAGTTGTGATTCTTCAGAGACCTTGAGGTCATTTGGATAATCGCCATCTTTAGAAGAGGCTTTTAAAATTTTGGAGGCTGCTTCCCATCCAGACTGGACAGTTGTTCCTACCTTTGGTTGTGCATTTTCATCGTCTGGAGTCAGATAAGACTCAGCGTTTACTTGTGGGGCTGATATTGACATTTTTCTTCTTTCGGTCGTGAGGCTTTCGCTCTCGTTAGTATGAGGTCTATTGACTCTCGGTTATCTCCACTCAGCCACAGCATCTTTCCAACGCGAAACAATCGCATGGGTCAGGTCTGTGTGCTGACTCCATTCTACACGAGCAGTTCCCAAAAGACCTCTCTTTCGGAACTCTTCCACGGCAATTTCTATCAATTGACGGGTGTAGACACGGTTTCCGCTTACCTTCTTACCATTTAAGGTCTTAGAACGTAAACGATACGGGGCTCTTGGTAGATACCCCTTCTTCTCCCACGAACGGATACTGATGATGCTCTTTTCAAGAGCCTTCGCCATTGAACCAATCGTAAAAACTTCAACTTCAACTCCGCCAAGTGTTTTCATAATTGGGTTTACATCCCAAGCATCTTCTTCAACTACTCGACGTTTTTTAGGCGTGGCTGACTCAACCCTACGCTTTTGCTTTGACCCTGGCTTGTATTCAAGGTCTGCAAACGAAGCGAGGATTTCGTCCTCTCCACGTAATCCTGGCATTGTTACTTCTTACTAAGCATTAGTGCCCACACAACAGATGGTGGGAACATCTCGTCTACTTCCTCTTCGGTTAGTAGTCCTTCGTAGAGACAAGCCATGAGTTCGTCTTGGTCTAAAACACGGACTGTCTTAAAGACCCTGTCTTCCAAACCTTTTTCTTTTGCAATCTCTTCAGCACGTGCTTCGTTTGGTTTCTTACGAGATACACGTTTTTGTTTTTGCAATCCTGAATAACCTTCTATTGACTCTGGTAGTTCTAACCACCAGTTTCCTTTATCGTCTTCAAAACCATCTGCATCAATCTTTTCAAAGAGTGCAGTCTTTAGTTCTTTCTGACGTGACTCGTAGAACTCGATGTTCCCTTTTACTGAAATGTATTCTCTGGTCTGTGATTCCAAATCATCTGATGCAAAATCACGAGGCTCGTTTGCTGCTCTAGCCATTTGTTTTCCTTACACGTAGTTGGTTGTTAGAAAGTCTAAGAGACTACCGACCGTTAGGTCAACGCCTCCTTTATCGTTGATGCCCTCTCCGTCAATGACAGCATCAGCAACAGCGTTCTTCTGATTTAGCATCTCGAACTGACGTTCCTCTATCGAGTGAGTAACCAAGAAGTCCTGAATGATGACGGTCTTCCATTTGCTAGAAGTACGTCGTATGCGTGAGTTACGTTGGACTGCAGTTCCTGCTGACCAAGGTAAGTCGTAGTTTACAAGCAAGTTAGCCTGGGGTAGGTCTACACCGTATCCACCAGCATCGCTACTAATCAGTACCCTAACTTCTTTAGAGTTCTGAAACTCTTCTTTAGAAGTTTCTTTTTCTTTAGCGTTCATTTCACCAGAATACAGACGGCTTTCTATGCCTCTGTCAGTGAGTTTTGCTTGAATGAGTTTAAGCATGCCAAGGTAGGTTGTGAACACAACGACCTTTGAATCGTCGTCTGTTTCCAGATGGTCGCATACATAATCCACCATAGCGTCCAATTTGAGCGATACGTCCTTTATGTCGTCTAACCAGCCGTTCTCCCTTAACCCAGCAAGATAAGCACTGCCACCACGAGAACCTTCAATGTTTACCTTTTCACCATCGACTTCTTGCCAACCATTTTGATATTTGGCTGCACTGTCTACTAACAAAGACGGGCTGTCACAGAGCATACGTAGTGCAGTTATCTTGGACATGATTGAACCACGCATTGCATCTGCTGGACTTCCTGGTGTATAGCCTTGACCGTAATGAGCCTCAAGTGAAAACCCAGAACCAAACAAGTTCTTTGCTTCTGCAAGTTCATTAGTCAAATCCATAGTAATTTTTTCGTAAAGGTCTTTTGCTTGTTTATTAAAACGGGTCTTAATTGGGTCAAGATGCGTTGTTGCTGGAAGATACGGAGCAACGTCTGGGTCAGACTGTGCTTTACGAACCGTGGCTTCTTTCATACGGTTATGTAATAAATTTAGGTTTCGATACCTCTGTACACCTCCGAAGTTATTTCGAACAATGAAGGTCTTATCAAACAAATCAAATCGACCAAGCAATCCTGGCTCTACGAACTGCATAATGCTGTACAACTCTTCTGGCTTACCGTTCTCAATAGGTGTGCCTGTAAGAGCAAATCGAACAGATACTTTAGAGGCTAAATCTTTTACTTTTTTGGTTCTCTTTGACCTAAACCCTTTAATTGCAGTTGCTTCATCACAAACCATTGCTGATATATCAAGGGTTTTTACAATGTCCCAGTCATTTACTACGGCTTCGTAATTTAGGATGATGTAATCAACCCTATTTGTTTGCCAGTTAAGTGCTTTGGAGTATTGCTCTTCTCTCTGTGCTTTAGTTCCATCAATAACCAGAGGAGTTGAGTCACTGAACTTCCTTATTTCACTAGCCCACTGATACTTCAAACTTGCTAAAGCAACAACCAAAACAGGCTTGTTTATAAGACCATCACTCATCAGTTTTTCGCAAGCAGCAATCGTCATACAAGTCTTTCCAAGACCCATCTCGTATGCAACCAGAACTCTATTGCGGTCTATCATTTTGATAACCGCTTCAGGCTGAAAAGGTTTTAACTCACCCTTGAACATCAGGCTCCACTTCTGGATAGTCTTTAAATATTATGTGGTCACATGTTCCAATCCACTCAAAGCAATCAGGGCAACGACCATCATCTTCGTTGTATAGGTCGCTAGAGGTACGCTCTGTCACCATAAATCATGTCCTTTGCTGTCTTTAGTCCAAGAGTAATTGCCTCCACTGACAATTCACCAGGGTCCTTTCCTTTTTCTCCATTGTAATTGAAGAACTTTAATTCAATACCGTACTTACGTGCCAGGTCAAGAAATTCTTTAGAAGCCTTACGACCTGCTGGGTCAATAGCGGGATTATCAAATGCTGAAACTACAACATCACATTGACGTAGTAGTTTGATTTGTTCAATGCTTATAACAGTTCCTAACACCGCAACTGTTCCGCTAATTCCTAAACTTTCTAAACGAACCGCATCTAGAGGCGATTCAACAACGATAGCCCGTTCTTTAACCATGTTTTGAACACCGAAAAGAGTTTTAGACTTCTTTAAACCAACTGGCCTGTTCATAAAATGGTTTGTAACTTCTATAGAGGAATCAGACTTCTGAAACTTCTCTTGCCATCCCATTAACTCAAACTCATACGGGTCACGCAAAGGAAGAATCCACTGATGAGACTTCTTTTTCCACATAACGCCATATTTGCGACATGCTTCTGCTGTCAGCCCTCTAGCGTCTAAAGCCCATTGAGGAGGCTCAGTAAACAAAGCAAGTCGTGCTTCTGACATGGGAATTGGTGGCGGCAAAGACACATAATCAGGAACTTTGTTTAACCGTTTACTCAACTCTTCAACAGTTACTTCGCTTATATTTGCAAGCCACTGTTTTACTGCGTCGTAATCAACATTTCCGTTCTCATCAAATAACTCTAATACGTTTCCAACTAAAGAGAACACAGAGCCTTTCCAACCACATGAAAAGCACAGGTTTGCACCTGTCTCTACGTTAATCCAGAAAGAAGGGTTGTGGTCTTCTTTGCCTAAAATACGCACGTGTAAAGGACAGTGACAAAGAATCTCGCTACCGCGTTCTCTAACAATCTCTAGTTTTAATGTCTCAACTACCTCTCTCACATTAAATGTCATAACATAAAGCCTCGTTTGCACATGCTGCAGACATTTGCCTTGGTTTCTTCATGAAAACAACCACGTTCAAAGTTCCAAGTCAAAGTAGTTTCACTTGGTCCACAGTTACGACTTGCCACAATCTTTAAATTTCTAATCTCGTCTTGTCCTTCAATTGGCTCAAGACCCAAAATAACGTCAGAGTCCTGGAAGAAAGATGATGAGTAACCAATTGAGTCTGCGGTTACTTTGCCACCACGCATCTTCCAAAGAAGAGTCTGGGTAGTAATGACAATAGGAAGGTCGTGTCTTTGTGCTAATCGCTTAAGTGAGCGAGTTACGTTTGTAATAGATTGAGGTGTGTTCATCTCTCCAGTCATTTCATCCATCATGAGATAAACACCGTCGACAAATACAATGTTTGGTTGTAACTTGGAAATAGTTGCTGACAGTGACGCAACTGTTAACCCATTTACAGCATCTACCAAGTGAAATGGCTGAGTCATAACGTCCATGGACTTGAGCATCGCTATGTATCGTTGCTCTTCCTCATCAAAGAGTTTTCCACGTCGTAATCTTCCGTGAGACACCTGTGCTCGCATAGCGTCATGGCGTTGCTGAACCTCACGGTTTGTCATTTCAAATGACTGGAACATTGGAACCTTGCCTTGGTTATGGACATGTATACCCATGGCAAGGGCTAGTTGTGACTTACCTGTTTTTGGTGGAGCAATTACCGTAATTAATTGCCCTCCTTGTAATCCCGCAGTTGCTTCATCAATCTTGTCGAAGCCTGTGGGAATTCCTACCATTATTCGATTTGATAATGCTTGATACTCCGCAAATCTTCCTTCTGCTTCTTTCGTTAAATCTAATTCGTTAGTTCCTGAAACACCTGAACTGTTTACAGTTGAGATGGTTGTTTCCATTGCAACCAATGCACCTTCGTGGTCATTGGTTGTAAGACGGTCAACAACATTCTCCGTACCCTGTCTAATTAAAAGACGACGACGGAAAGTAACTGCTTGGTCGACAAGAAACTCTAAAGAGTCTTGGACATCTAAAACCTGATATGTGGGATAGTGGTCACGAACAGTAACTGCTGTAGGGACTTCGTTGTATTCTCCGTAATGTTTAGTTACGAACTTCCAGACGTTTGAATTGTCTGGGTCTAAAAACCATTCCTTTGTAACTCCGCGTTGTAAGGCAGGAAGAATGTCGCGGTCACGAATTACTTTACTAACTAAACGATGCTCGTTATCTGCTGCCATGTCCCAACCTTTATAAATTCTGTAGTTCTACTCCATAAGAGCCGTACATAGCGACTCTGTTCTGCAAGTCTATAACGCCACGTAGATTAACACGGTACGGCATGTCATCTACGAGTTCTTGTGTTGTTATGTAGACCTGTGCAAAGTTAAACGGATTACCCCCTCTCCTGTCTAGTATCTCCATGATTTTTTCTAACGCGTCTTGCGTCCAACCAAGTTCTTCAATTCCTGCAAGTTCTAAAGAAAGTCCGTATTTGTTCCCTAACGTCCACAATTGTGCAATTGCTTCTTTCTTTAGGTTTTGTAATTTAACTTTTTTAGAAGTCCGCAGTAATTTACGAGTAACTGAAACGTCAATTTCTGCAACAACATCGGCAACAACAATCAGCCGTGCTGGAGTCTCGTTAGATATATCTCCGTTTTTCAAAGAACCTCAACCTTTGCATAGCGAAGAACAAAGTCGCGGAACTTCTCTGGACTTTCCTGTGCTTCTTGAGCAATGTCTTCTGGGACGTTGTCAGGCACAAGGATGGCGTAGTTGCCATCGTTCTCAGCCATACGAGCCTTAACAAATCTCGTATGTTTGCATTGGTTGCGGAGGATAAAGGTCGCACAGGTACAACGTGCGTCTGGGTCGCCAGTGGCTAACTGCACTTCAAAGATTCCTGTTGGTGAAAGAAACACCTGAACAGTACGCCAGTCCATTTTTGAGCCTTTCATGCTCTAGCCCTCCGTAAGTCTTGTGTCTTGAGACGAACTCTATGGAACGCTTCATTTGCAAAACTTTCCATCGCCTTGCCGTACTTCATGCCCCATGAATCCAGCATTTCGTTGGTAGTTACAATTGTAGGTAACGCTCGGTCATATCGACTGCGTAAAACCTCATCAAATGCAGCATCGTTAAAACTTGAACCATATTCTTTACCTAAATCATCCAAGATTAGTAAACGAACATTTAACCAATCTTCTTTTGCTCTTCCGTGAAAACCCTCTAGTTCACGCTGAAGTTCTCGCTTCTCTTCACCATCTAAATCAAATACGGCTTTCTTTCTAGAAACAAACTCAGCATAAGTTAAGTAATACACAGGTCGGGAAGTAATGCTGACATCTTTGGCTGAATACTTAAGAACTTCTTGAAAATTCTCCTCTGGTAGGTGGCGTAAAAACTCTGTAGCAGCGATGGCTGCCATAGTCGTCTTACCCAACCCAGGACCGCCATCGAGTAACAGGCCAACACCCGTTACACCCAAACCACCAAGAGATTTGATGACGGCCCCAGATTGCATATCAACCAACCAGTCAACCACTACTGGAGGGAACTCCGTGACCAAGTCCTTGGTTTCCATGCCCAAGAACCGATACGGAATATTTGAATTGCGAAGAAGCCATTGTTGCTTCATTGGCTCCAACGTCCTGATGTCGTAACTCATAAATCTTTTTGTCCGTCTCTAAATCGTAATAGTTTTTACCTTCGTATCTAAACCGTGTTCTTCTAACTCCATCTCCAGCACCCAATCACACCAATCAGAGGACAACTCAGATAACAACATCATAAGTATTGAATTCATTCTACTCCTTATCCTCGTATTTAAGCCCTGTCTCAAGAACCGTAAGAACAAAATACTTCTCGCCAGGGAAGAGTATTCTGGTAACTGCATCGATAATCTTAGCCTTCCACTTCGGCATATCAACAACTACAAAGATAGGAAGGTCCTTCTTCTTACGAGGCATCTTTATCCCAACAATATTTACACATCCACGCGTTGTTTTGCGGACAATACAAATACGTAACTCTCTTAGGAATCCTGGCTTTGCAAATAAAGCAGTAAGAGCCTCGTAAGTTTCTATGAGGTTTAACTTCCACCCCGACCTCCTTCATGCTCACTATATTCATATTCCGTTCTCTTCCATATACTTTAAGCGTTCTGCGTAGGGTTCTTCTTTAAAGATGACACCTGGTAGGTCCCAGATACGAGTCATCTCAATCTTGCAAGTAACACAACTAATCGATGAAACTCCTTCTAGCACGATTAAAGCAGTGCGGTAACCACACTTGTTACAAACGTACTCATAAGTTGGCATTATCAATCCTGGCTTCGTGCCGTTCTAACGCTTTGCGACCAACGATGGTGTTGTCGAACGCTCTACCATCCGAAGCATAAAGCACATCAGGTGTGGTATCAACGACTTGCTCAGTCATATCGCCAAGAAGGTTGAGCCCTAAGTTCTTTCGTGCCAAGTTCATGTGCGTCCTAAACATTGCAAGATAAATCTTGTACAGGTGCGGAGCCTCGCTGCCGACGTTTTTAAAGTTTGAGTCATTTGCCATAAACATCTTTAGAAGTTCCATTTCGACCAGGGCTGTCGTTTGGTGTTGGCTTCGCATCTTACGCAGGGCTCCCGCAAGTGCGTTCACGTTCATAGTGCCAGGTAGCCATGGGAACTTCTTGCCTACAAGGTAGGAGAACTCTGCTGCTATGTCATAGACAGTCCAATGCTCGATTGGTCGTCTGCCACGAGTTTTGGTTTGTCTGACGTTGGCAGTAAGTACGTACACGTCGTTCTCGTCTTCTAACTTACCGACCCCGCCAATCTCGGAATCTCTTTCTTGTTCTTCCCGCCATTTCTTGTTCATTAAAGGGTCCTTTCGGATTTCTACATTTTCATAACTTATTAACTTATTAGTATTAGGTACTAATGGCTTATGGCTTATTGACTTAAGCACATAGTCATCTGTACTAGGTGAGGTGAGCCTCTGTGGAGTCATCAGCCATAGACTCTGTAGAGGCCCTGGAGCAAGGGTGTAGCGACTAGTGGTGTACTTGCCGTTACTCCCCTTCCTGCGTTGAGCGTCGAGGTATCCACGGGCTTGTAGAGCCTTTATAGCCTCTCTAACGTGGCTAAGACTTTTTGTGTTGGTTAATTCACCAAGTCGGGCAATCGAGGTCTCCACGACCCCATCAGGACTAGATATGAGGGCGAGAGCGACGAGGGTACGGACTTGATGGTGGGTTAGGTCAGTCAGCATGGGGGCGACGATATTTGAACTTGCCCTCTTGGTTCACTTGGTCCATTACCATCTTATAGACGATGGCTGTGAGACTCTCTACGAAGTCCTCCAAGACCTCTGAGAGACGTTCTTCTAGCATCTCTGTCTCCGTGTCGATAAGTGAGAGACCATCTGAGATATCCCAAGACTCAATATTCCGCTCTAGCAACGTGAGTACCGCGTCAAATGCTTCTTCTGAATCATCCCAAGCAAATGCTGCTATATCGCCCTTACTAATAGATACGAGAAGTTCGTCTAGTGAACCGCCTTGAGTAACTGCTAATCCTCTTTGAGAGGCTGCAAGTATTACTTGGTCATGAGTTTCGTTTTCTTCCGCGATTGGTAAAACAACTTCTGTAACTGGTTTTTTGTCAAGAAGCATGCGAAGCCCCATAGTTACTTCTACATCGTCAGACGTTCCGATTACAAGCAGTTTCATTAAAACCTCCTGATTGGCTGTATTGTGGTTGGTTTATCAAGCATGGTTGTTACTGCTAACGATACAAATGCAATTGCGGGTGCTACAACCGCTAGGTCGTAATTGTTATACCCGATTAAATACGCAAGACCTGTAGCAAACGCTAAAGATATAAAACCTTTGACTTTACCTAAGTCAATAAAGGCTTCTATTGCGATTAGAAAGTATGAAGTGCCTAGAGAGGCGATGGCTATGTCTATAAGAGTGGTCATGGGCAGAGCCTACTACCACTTAGCCAAAAACTAAATGACTGTTTCTGAGGTTCCTTCTAGACCCTTGTAGGACCTGACTCTGTACGGCATGTTGTACGGAATCCAATCTTTGAGCGTTAAAAAGACACGTGGCATCTTCTTTAGACGACTAGGGTAGTTGTAAGAGTAGGAAGCGTGGGCTGTTCCAGACCAGAAGACACCATAATCGGCTGGCAAAGACCCATCAAAATAATCCGTTGGATAGAACGTTTGTTCGGCTTGAGTGTTATCAATCCAAACGCTTTGTCCTGTAAGAGTGGCTGTAAGGGTAAAGGTTAAGGTTATGTTTCCAAGAACAGAGAGTCCTTCTGGAATAAACAACGATACATAATATCTATCCCAATCCGTTGTAACAGATATTTGTTTGTTTACTACTTCTGTATCTGGGCCATCATCATCTGCTGCCGTAAGAGCCATATTCATAGTTGTGTTAGCAGACGCTTTTAAATAACAAGAGAAGGTGTAGTTATTACCCTCAGTTAGTTTGTACGTAGTTGGTGTTTTATTAAGTATTTTGGAAAGACTAAAGTTGTTTTGACCTGTCAATAACATTGAAAATGAACCAGGAAGTCCTGGAGGAACAACCCCTACACGAGATACTGAAGAGTTAGTCGTCCATCCAGTTGTGTTTGTTTCAAATGATGGATTTGAATTGATGTTTACTTTTTCACTGCTTAAGAATATATCTAAACCACGTGCTTCATCAAAGTTAGTAGCAGTTGCTTGTGGAGCAAACTGAACCATGTCAATGTTATAGGTGTTTTGAGTTGTAAATTTAAATCTAACTGTCGCATAAACTGCAGTAACAGGTGCTGTTAGGTTCATGAAGAACCTTTGATAAACGCCTGTAGTTCCGTTGGTGGTTGCTTCTGTAACTACAGAACTAACTTGAGTACCTAAGTAATCATGCCAAGTTACATCGGCAATAACAGTTCCGTTAGAGGCAGATGCTGCGTAGTAACTGAACCTATATGCGGTTCCACCAACTACTGGAATACCCTTAGTTACAGGGTTATCTTTTCCAAGACTGATGTGAGATACGTCAGATATCGTTCCTGTAACAGTTCCTTCGTTTACGTTTGCTCCTGTGTTTGCGTAAGTAAAAGTAGTTGGAGAAGGAACAGAATCAATGGTGTGAGTGCCATTAAAGTCAGGCACTGAAACGCTTCCTATAGTTACACTATCGTTAGGTATCAATCCATGAGCAGCAGAAGAAGTAATGGTTGCAACGTTATTTGCTCTTGCAATTTTACTAACGGCTCCAGCAGAAGTTATAAACTTTCCAGACCAAACAGTGTTGACTGCGTTTGTTCCTGTAGGTCCTGGTTTCGTACTGTCTGCAGTAAGATTTCCATAAGTATTTGTCCAGCGTCCAATACCTTCAGTGAATGAAGAGTCTTGAACATCAAGCATGAGATTTGGGCTAACAGTTACTACAGGGTCATAGTTAGATACGGCTTCAATGTAGTTCTGAATACCAAGCAAAGTGCCTTTGTTTTGATATAAATAGATGGCTTCACGAATTAACTTCTTTTGATTTCGATATGGGAGACCGCGTTCTGGATACAACCCAATATTGTTTTCTAAAGGGGGCAATAAAGACGGAGGGGTTTTACGTCTTCCAAAATTTGGTTTTACTAATTCTGCATAGGTAAGAATTTGGTCAAAGGTAAAACTAAAAGGCTTTAGAAAATTATAAACAAAACTGTTTACATCAGGGACACCTGTAGGGCTTTGTTCTGCACTGGTATAAACTTTAGGCAATATCTCAAATAACTTTTTTTGACTGCCACGGTCAGAAGGCATTAGTGCAGTTGCATATCCAGCAGGGGTCCACAAATTAGCATTAGTAAATAACCAGATTGTGTAATAAATAAATTGGCCTTGTGCAACTGGTAAATCATTTATTGTATAACTGTCTAAAAAGTTGTCTTCGCCATCGGTAAAACTATTGCGATTTACTAATCCATTTAAAGAACTAGTAGACGACTGCTCCCAAAGAATAACTCCGTCTTGTTCTGTTTCTGCAAAGTTGTCGTTGTTTCTAACCAAACGGATTTTGGTAAAGTTACCTGAAGGTGAGTTCCAACTTACGTATATTTTTCCATAATCAACGGCAGAAGCCTCCATTGGCTCTGCGTTATAAACAAGGCGAGGAGGATTACCATAAACAGCACCGCGATATACCGCACCTAAATACTTTGCCACTTATTCACCTCGCTTAACTAATGACTGTTAAGAAGTCAATTGAAATGCGTAATACGAAATCTTTAGTGGGAACCCTGTGCCTGAGTTACTGTTTGCGACAGCAACGTTCATATCTACTTCATAACTAAAAGATGTTGTGCTTGTGCTTTTAATAGATACAAACCCATTAACACCTGTTGTTGGGTAAATAACAGTGGCTATTACGATAGGGATTTGAGTAAAACGACCAGCATCAAAGTTCTTAGTTCCAATAATCAGTAGGTCACCTTGTGCAGATGTAGTTAAATTTACAGTCCCAATCTCCATTGCAAGCGGGATTTGAGCAGGACGAATAATTGGCGCATTAAAAGTATTTGTTCCAGCAAAGGTATTGTCATTTACTATACGGGCATATTGAGACAGGTCAGGATAAGCAACTGAGATAGATTCCCAGTCGGTTCCGTTCCATACTCGTGCTTCTCTATAAACTGTTGTTGGCATTTTTATCCTCTAGGAAGTCTAATGATTTTTTTGCCATCCCATTTATCACCAGTTAGTGGGATATCTCCCATGTCAGGTGTATGTTCAACAATTGTTGGTTCGCTTGTTAATACTGCATTAAACCGTTCGTCAGTTCGTAATACAAAGACTATTTCTCCGTCAATTACGAAAAAAACAACGTTATTTGTTACGTATTCATCAGCCATTTGATTCTCCTTCGTTAGTTCCAACTGTAACAGCCTCCCACTTACCTACGGGACATGAAGCGTGAGGTAATTTGCATTTTTCTTTCATAAAACACCCACATTGTTTACAGGTAGTAGTCAACTTGATTAAGTGCTCACAGTTAAGGCATAGGTCAAGGCGTTTGTTATACGTCTCATCATCAACACGACCAATTTTTGGATTGATAAGGTCCCAAGGACGTACTGAGTCTCCTGGTTGTTTCTCTTTCCAAATGTCCCAAGGTCTTTTCTTTGGTTGGCTTGTCATGCTTCGTACACCTTTACCTCTACTGAGCCGATATTGCGACCATCTTCATAGTTGCTTGGAGCACCAAGTATGCCATAAGCAGTTGCTGCAGAGGTGCTGGCTACAGTTACATTTGTCCCAACTTGTTGTGTGTAAGCGGTGTCTTTAAAGGCTCTAATAGTTATTGAGTTGGCTGTTTTTGTTGCGGTCAAGGCGTTCCAACGTTCAGTAACCTGGGTATCAGAGATAACAGAAAGGTTACCTCCTTGTTTTCTAACTACTCGAATGTAAAAGAGGTCGTTGTAAGCGGTTTCTAACCTATCCACTTCGCAAACAAATCGAGTTCCAGACTGGCAGCAACTATAGTAAGGAACCTGTTGATATCCAGTAGAGCAGGTAGAAGGGGTTGTTGTACATACTTCTTGGACTGCAGTTCCTGTACATACAGTTTGACATACTCCTGGAATAGTGATTGGACATTCGCACACACAAATTGTGCTTCCTGCTGAGGTAGTACATTCGCCTGGAATTGTGCGAGTACAAGTGTCTCTATCGCAGCAAACAGTTGTGTATGTAGTAACACAATTTTGTCTTGGAAAACAACGTGTTATACCGTCTTCTCTTACACATTGAGTATCTGTAGTACATGAAACAGTAGGGGTAGAGCATCGTCTAATACAGCAGTTATAGGACTCTGTTCTATCAGGTGCACAAGTGGTTACTCCTGGAACGTAATAACAGTTAGTACAAAACGGTGCTGAATTACAACCAACCGTGGACTCACTACACACTTGACTACATCCAGTTTGAACGGTCTGGTTTACGCATGTTGTTGTTCCTGGTGTTTCAGTTCCAAAACAAACTGTGTTGTAACCTGCTGGTTCCGTACAGTTTGCAATGCAGTAACTTTCATTACGACCAGAAACGCAAACAGAGTATTGATAAGAGGTTCGATTGTAATAGGGATACACAGCCCACCAGTTGTTAGTGTCTGTGTAGTTAAATACAAATCCCATACCTGGAGATAATTCGTTTGCTTTTGCAATAAAATCATAAAACCCAAGGTCTATTACTGCTAATGGGTAGTCTGTTTTTGCACCTGTGGTATTAGCAAATCCGTTGTTAATTCGCCATTGACTAGAAATTATGCTCCAGGCTTGTCCTGTTTCAGCAGTTCCTAAACTGCTTGTAGTATCGGCTCTTGAGAAGGTGTCTTTTAAATCGGCAGCCCAAAACTGTCGCCATTGCCCATCAACTTTTACATAACCAAATGCGGCTTTTTTCCAACCACCATTAACCTTTGAAAAAAGGCCAGTCCCTGCTTTAAAGTTATTACTTACCTTAGAACCAATAGCCATTTAGGTTCCTTAAGCGAGGTACTTAATCCAGATATCTCCGTTATTACCACCCGTTGGGTCTGATGTAGACACCGTGATGTTACGAAGACGAGATGACAATGCTTGGTCGCCTGTAAGTGTTCCTCCTGTAATTTGGATGGTTGTATCTGCTGAAAGAACTGCTGGAATTGAATCTGAGTCAATCCATACAGTTCCTTGAGGAAGTGCTAAAGCCGCACCATCTGGCTGAGAGTCAGACCAAATGATTGGTTTAATCTCTTGGTTATTTACGTAAATTCGTCCCTGGTTATCAACTTTAGACATAGTTGTTCCACCAGAGTTTTTGAACTGAACAAGGTCAGCACTTTGGCTTGTAAAACCTTGCACTACTAAAGGAACGCTTGCTGCGTTTGCTGGTTGAAGGGTTCCGCCTGTGTACTTGAAGTACTGGTTGTGAACATCTCCCTTGATACCTTTTTCAATATTGGCAATACGAGCAGATAAGGTTGAAAATGTAGTAGTAGTGTCATCAAAAGAACCAACATATCCACCAGAAACGTTAGGGCTAACACCTACTACTGCTTGTGTAGAAGTTACTTCATCTTGCAGAGAGTTAATGTGTTCGGCAAGAATAATATCGGTGAAGTCCGTCTTATTGACGAACGACTTCACGCCTGAGGGATAAACAGCGGGCATTTGGGTCTCCTAACTTGGTTCTATTGTCTCTGGTAAATAGGGGTTTTAGGGGCTTAACAGGGTAGTAATGATTATGGATGGCTATGGCTAATACTTGCTTTTTGAGTTATTTGAGATTCTAAAGCAACAATGCGTGTTTGGTGGTCTTTTAAAGCAGCAGCCATGGCTAGTAAGGTAGCAATAAGGTCAATTTCTGTAGTTCCATTTACAGTACTTTCTGTTTTAAAATATGGAGTTAATCCTGTTAAAGAAACAGAGTCTGACAAAACTTTTACGTTTACACGTTTTCCTTTTTTGGGTTTTCCAAAGACACCTGCCCATACTGGATAAGCGGGGTCTCCACCCTCAAAAACAATCCAGACACCTTCACCAACGTCAGGAACTTGAGTTTTAAGACTTGACGTTTCTAAAGGCCATGCCCAATTGGTAGTAATGCCATCACTGAGCATAGGTATTTGAACTTTAATTCTTCTATGTCCTTCTGGGTCTTTGTTATTTACAACAATGCCTCTATAAGTTCCGTAGAACTTTATAGAGTCGCTTATATTTAACGGCATTAAATAGCCTCAAGTAAGATATCTGGTTCAGCAAATGTAAGGACTTCATTGTTTAAGGCTTGAATTTGAGAAAGGCTTGGAGTTCCACCGCTTTTGTATAAGAACTGAATTTTTGCACGTGTAATACCAGGGATATTTTGAATAACAAACTCAACATCTTGAGCAGTAATTAACTCTCCAAATTCAACATAGTTATAACTAAAGTTGTTTACTATTGCGGACCTTAAATTATTTTCAGCAACTGCTTGTGTATAAACAGAGTCGCGTGTGTATTGAATGTTCATAGTTACTGGAACATAGGTAGGCTGTGTATAAGTAACGGTTACCCCAGCAAGAGTTCTATCAGCCAAAAACGACGTAACGCTGTCTCTCATGCTTGTCCATTCAGATGTAGGAGTACCAGAAGATAAGCCTGGTGTTGCATCTCCGTCGTTGTCATCACGCTCTGGTGCAATGTAAAGAGTTACTGAGGTGTAGCCACTAGAAACAGCCTTTGCTTTACCGCAGTTATCTACAGATAAAGCCAGGTTTTCATAATCGTCTAGGGTTATTGCACGTCCTAATGTTCTTAAGAACTTCGGAGCATTTCTACGTATTGAATCATCAGACTCTGGGTCTGAACCACCAGTTCCCACAGAAGTATTAGCAACGTCAATAACTCCAGCAATTGCCGTTATTTGAGATTCTGATAATCCTGGGATATAGGCTAAGGTATCAATAGTGTTTTGAGAAACATTGCCGAGTAGCCCTCCACCTGCAGTATAGACCGCTTTAACTGTTGCATGAATAGTTGGGATGGCTCCTGAAACACCGTCTCCAAATAAAACAAATATTTTATTATCTTTATCAAAACGCGTTGTAAAAACAGCGTCGTTAGGACCGAAGTCAATTAGGTGTTGAACTTTTGTCCATTTTTTAAAGGTGTTTCCGCTTTCTACGTAAACCTCAATACTGTCAGAAACAACTGGGTCATCATCTAAGTTAAAGGTTTGGTCAGCCGTTCCATCAGAGTCGCCAAGGTCTACTCCGTAGATGCTTCCTGCTTCAACAGTGTTGTAAGCACCCTCTTCACTAAGAATTAAGACCTCTCCCCGTGTACTGCCTACTGCTGCTGGAACAGTGGCATTTGCAAGGGTTGAAAATGTAACGGTTTGAACAGAAGTTTCTCCAATTACTTCTCCAGTAACACGAGTACCAGCAGGAAGGACTATCTGAGTTCCTGAGTTGTTATAGAAAGTAATAAAGCATGTTGCGTTTTTATAACCAGTTGGGGTGTAACCGTAAGTCTCTGCTAAAGCCAAAATAGTATCGCGTTGAGTTGCGGTTGCAATAAACTGCTCGTTAGCAACACGGTCAATGTAATAACTAGCAATGTCTCCCATGTAAGCAAAGGCTTCAATTAACGCTAGACCAAAGTCAGATTGGTCATTACCCGACCACTCAGGGATGTTCTTTTTAACGCGAGCAATTAACTCTTCACGAATCGCGAAAAAGTCTCGGTTTGTGTAATCAACCGTTACTGGTGTGTCTTCAGCCATTATAAGTTCTCCTGTGCTGGTGGGTTTTTTCCACCAATAGCGGTAAGTGCTACGGCAGTTTTTTGAACTTCCTTATTAGGCAAACTGTAAACAATATCCACCACGATTGTTCCGTTTTCCACGTTTTCTTCAATTATAGACTCAATATAAGTAAGATTTGGCAGTAAATTGATAAATGCTTCCTGTATTTCAACATCTATTTGCTGAAATGCTGAATCTGTGCCTTTAAATAAAGCAGCCGAAATGGTTGTTCCATATTCTGGGAACATCACTCTTTCACTCTGCAAGGTCCCAATTGCAGACAAAACTCTGTCGGCCCAAATTTTTGACTGTAATTGAGTGGCTTGAATAGTCCCGTAAGGACTTAAGGACATAGGTAAACTGATTGCACGTTCTGCCATTATGCTTTCCATTTCTTTGATGACAAGGTGTAGCCACTTTTAGTTTGATTAAAGGTGTTTGTTTTAGTGTTTAATCTTGCTGGTTTAGGACGAGATATAGACGCTTTTCCTACTTTAGACAAGTTTAAAACAGGTTTGTTTACAGAGTTTCTAGGTTGTTGTTCAACGTTATTCCCTCTTCCGTCGGACAAAACAACTCCATCAGAATGATAAACCCCGTCCCTAGAAAAGGTATGAGTAACTGAACTAACCATCCAATACCCATCAACAACTTCGTCTACACCCTCTACTTCAACCATGTTATAAGGTTTAATTCGTGGGTCACCTTGAGCAAAAAAGGTTGCAGGTATTGAAAATCTTGCTCTTTCTGCTTTTGCTTTTGTTGCACTTTCAGCAACAAGTTTGCTGTTAGCAACATCAAGACTAGAGTTATCATCAAAAAGAACTTGAGCGGGGTTTTTTCTAACCTTGCCTTTGGGGGTTGCTGTTGCATAAAACGTTCTTGGTTTTACAGGGTCAACAGCACTTATATGCTTTTTACCTCTAAGCGGTTGGTCTGAGTTTTCAATTAAATCACCGAGAACTGGCTCAAACTTATCTAAAGTTCTTTCTGTCCAAGAGTAAAATGGAGGGATAAACTCTTCAGTAAAACTTAATAAAGGTATAGAACCAAAGTTACGTTTTATGGTTTCGTCTACTGATAAAAAGTAAATAGTGGCATTTTCTTCCCAACAAAAATAACCAACTTTAAAGGCTAGTTCTTGAAGCATTTCCCAATATGACAAACCATACTGAGAGATTTGACTAAATCGTGTTGAATGGGGGGTAGTAACTGCTTTAAGTTTAGTTTTTTTTGCAATGTCTTTTACAATCTCATCTGCTGTTTTGTTTATCCAAAGGTTTGATTTGATGTCTTTTAAAGGTAACGATGCCCCAATACAGCGAATTTCAATCTCGTGATTTACTTGTGCAGCACGAGTTCTTTTGTAAGACATTACATATCCTTTAAAATTACCTGTTGCTTTGTTGTTATTTTTCCAAGTAACAGAAACAGGAGTTCCAGTTTTTAATGCTTTATGAAAAAAATCCGTTTGTTGAGTATAGCGAAGAATAAGAATGTCATGGCTTCTTTCCTCTTGTTTTAAGACAACTTGAGACGGAGACAGAGGAAAGTTTGGAAATTCAGGAAAAGAAACGGTGTAGGTTGTGTTAAACCGTGATTGGACTCCTTCTTCTACGTTATTAAGCAACATTTGGAATCCTTAAAATTGTTCCAGGCTCAATTTCCATTGGGTTTTGAATTTCTGGATTAAAGTCCATAATTTTCCACCAATACGTTGAGTCTCCAAAAAATCTACTAGCAACTATGTCAATTCGGTCAGTTTCTACCCATTCGTAAAAAGCAACCTCGGAAATAAGTTCAGGAAATTGACGCATTACAGTTAAGTCGTATTGTTTTTTTAATGGGTTGTAGGCTTTAAAAATGTTGCCATCTGCGTAACGACTATCTAGAAAAATCACGATTTCTTTCCTTTCGGAGCAATGGCATCAAAGAAACGAGAGCCTTGAACGCTTACAACGGACAAGGTAGGGACCATTCGTTCATTAAATAAAATGTGATTAACGTTGATGTTATTTATAGACACCAAATATCTCAAACCATCGCCTAAATGAACCTCTACAGGAACACGAGCAATCCACCCAATATCTGCAGTTTTCCTTCCGCGAAAATCGCTATCTACGTCATTCATACCACCATGTATAGACCTAAAGAAATACTCTAGGTCATACATGGTTCCTTTTTTGTAAATTTTAGCAAGTTCACCTGCAGAAACTGTTTCTGGGTACAAATCTCCAGATGGCAAAGCAGAACGTAAAGAGCCTGTTTGTGAGTTTTTTATTGTTATAGACCCGTCTTTTTGAAGAAAACTTAAGTCTTCAATTCTGTTTAAATAAAGTTCAAAACTAATTCCGCCAACGTTAAGTGGAGTTACTGGATTAAAATTAGTCATGTCTTCTCTCATTAATTCAGGAGAGTTTCTGTCCATCGCTCCGTATTGCAAAACAACGCTGGTAGGATTGTAATGGAATCTAAAACCGTAAGAGTTAGTGTCTAAAGTTCCTTTAGAGTTTAGTTTACTTTTTAAAAACCTTGCTGTTTGGTTATACATCTGTATAACGCCACGATTTGCGTCTTTGCCTGTGAAAGTTTCTTTTAAAGCGTCTGTAATAGAACTAGGTAAATGTTTTCCGTGAGTAGTCAAACGAGTTTGAATACCGTTACTAGTAAAGTAAGCGGATTTTGCAGCAGGAGCATTGTAAATATAGTCTTGTAATCGACCTGCATTAGAAGTAGGGTTAACTACACCAGCGGCTGAAGCCCTTTCCTTTTTATTAAGAAGTACGGTAGAAGTTTGGGCTGTTATGTCAGTTAGTTTAGTAATAACAGTTCCTACTGCAGAAGATTCACTTTTAAGTATCGACACGTTTCTTGCTGCTTGATTTTTTTCGTTAGTTAAAGACTTTGCTTTTTCTTCTGCACGTTTCCAGTTTGATTGTTTAGTGGCATTGGATTGGTCTGCTAGGTAAATGTCAAACTTTCTAGCCATGTCATCGTTTGCCAATTTAAGGTTCTTTTCAGCAAGAGTCAATCGTTTTGTAGCATCGGTCAACGACTTTTGAAGAGTTTCGCTTCTTTTTTTAAACGCTCTGCGTTGAGACTCAGCATAAGCAAAATCTGTAAGAGCCTTATCGTAATTAATTTGAATTCTACCTGCCATTACATTCTACCCATCGTTCTCATAGATGCGTCTTTTTCAAGTTCAGCCTTAACTATACGAACCAGTTGCATTGCTTCTGCTTCTGAAGCCTTTTGAAAAGTAGCGTAAACATTTACAGTTGCTCCACTAGACGAACTTCCAGACATAGAAGGAGTTGCTACCCCAAGACTTGAAGGACCACCTTGTGGAAACTTGTAAGGATTTGCTCCAGTTTTTCCAGTCATCCAAGCAGAGTTATTAACTGCTGAAAGAATAGAGTCAGTTGAAGCACCGCTCTTTAACGCATTAACAATTGCTGTGTAACCACGTTGGTCTGCTTGATTTCCAGTAAGGGTTCCAATCGTTGCTGCATATCCGTCTTCCCATGAAGCATAAGATTTAACACCAACACTGTTCATGCTAGGGGCATTGTTTAAACTATAAGTTGTGTTTAAAGGGTTATAGTTAGCACTGTTTTTCCAGTGTCCACCTTCAAATCGTGCCCATGTAGTAAGAGCAGCAATTGCACTCTCTGTAACAGGAGCACCAAGTCTATTTAGTAGACCTGTAGCCCACTCTTTTTCACTACCAGTTCCAAGTATTGCCTTGTAAGTTCCAGACTTAGTTGCTTTGTCTGCTGGCATGAAGGTTCCGTTAGGACCTACTAATCCACCTGATTTAATTAAGGACTCTGTGCTTCCTGAACCATAAACCGAAGAAAGGTTAACTTCTTTACTTGAAAGACCTGAGGTTTGAATTTCTAAAGCAGTTCCACTAAACAGTTGGCTTAAAACGTTATCGTTCTTAAGAAGTTCTTTTGGATTTACTGGGTTGTTTTTTCCACGACGTACTTCAAAGTGAAGGTGTGGTCCATCTACGTTTCCAGTGTCACCAGACTTACCAATTATCTGACCTTTTTTAACATTGTCACCAGTACGAACTAAGACCTCTGAAAGGTGACCATAAAGAGTTTGATAGCCATTACCGTGGTCAATCTGTACTGTTTTTCCATAAGCCTGACCAGGGTTATCGTTGTAAACAACTCCGTCTAATGCTGCAACAACTGGAGTTCCAATTGCACATGGGTAGTCATCACCAGTGTGAGAGCCCTTCCACATTTTTCCTTCAGCACCGTAAGGAGTTCCAACAGCACCGCCCATAATTGGAGAAATTGCTCCAGTGCCAACAGTCCCGCTTCCAAATGAACCGCCCATTGGAACTTGGTTACCGCCACCAGAACCACCGCCACCTAAAAGATAGCCACCCATATAAGTTGCTCCGCCAACAACTCCACCAATAAGTGCTCCAGGAACAGCACCAATTCCATAAGCAGGTGCACCAATTACCGCTCCAGTTGCAGCACCTCCTCCAATAGAAGTTAAAAGTCCTGCTTTGTTTATTCCACTGCCATCTTTTCTATCAAAGAAACCACTAGCACCACCTAACACAAGACCTAAGCCAGGAATAAAACGACCTGCTCCTTTTGACATAAACTTTCCAGCAGTAGCAAGTCCTCCTTTACCAAGAATTGCTCTACCAGCAAGTGCTGTAAGTGCAACGTCTTTGATTCCACCAAGAATAGAACCTGCAGCAACTCCAAGACCAGAACCAGCACGGCTTTGTCCAAGACCCCCAACAAATCCAGCAAACTTTCCTAGTTCATCTGCTGCTCCTTGCAACATTGTATTAAAGTTTTCAACAACAGTAGCAGCACCACTCATGCCTTCTAACATTGGCTTTACGTAAGCGTTTAACGTCTCTACATCAGACTGGACTATTCTTTTCTGTGCTTCAAGAGGGTTTCCGCTAACTCCTAATTTTGCAAAATCAGATTCTTTGCCACCAGCCTTTTGAATCATGAACTGGAAGAACATTTGTTTTTGGTCTTCAGACATTCCTAAATCTTCAGCAGTTTGTCTAATAAATCCGCCTTGAATTGAGTTCATAGTTTGTTGCAGATTTGCTTGAGGACGACCCATAGTCATACGTTCGTATAGTTGTTGGAACACTTCGGTTCCACCTCTGAACTGACCAGTGTCGTTGTTGAATGTGCTAATACCTGCAGCGTATAAACGAGCACTCATTGGTCCTTGTGTAAGACCAGATAACCCTAGTGCTGAGTTTTCATTAGCCATATTCATGTAACGAGCAGCACCGCCAATTTCACCAAGAAGCGTTCTGTACTGTGCACTTCCTGGCATTACACCACGAGAGGCAAGAATGGCTGCAGTTGCTGCAGGAGATTGTTCTCCTGTAATTCCAAGGCGACCAAGACCCTGCATGGTCATGTTGGTTATTTGTTGATAGCCCAGACCACTAGCACGAAGCGATGCTCCATAGTAATTGGCAGAACTTGCCATAACAGACTGGATGTTTGGAACACCCATGTACATGCCAGCAGCAACTCCTGCTGCTGCACTTAAACCTGCTTGTGCATACCCTAAGGCTTTATCGTTTACTGTAAATTTGCCTAAACCAAGGCGGTCATAGGTGGCTTGAGTACGACGAACAATGTCGTTATCAACGGTGTCTCCGCCAAATGAAACTTTTTCCATTTGTGGCATCATGCTGGTAGAACCAGAACTTAGCCCACGGTCTCCGCCACCCTTAGTTGCTCCACGGACAGCACCAGGAACCTTGCCAGCACCAGAGCCGATTGTTTTAATCGACTTTTCAATGCCAGCAAGTTTTTTTACGATGTCATCTAATTCCTTATTGGTCTTAGATAACGACTCGTTAATCTCACCTGCCACGTAAACTCCTAATAGCCTTCTTTAGCAATTTCAATCCAGTTACGTCTTTCTCTTACCGAAAGTTCTTTAATCTCAGTAAGAGTCCAACCTGGATGTCTGTCAGATAACGCCATGAACTCAGCCAGTAGCGTTGAGTAGTCCGTAGTATTAGAAACGAAATAAGGTTCCCAGGTTTGCTGGGACACTTACCTCACTTTCGCAGTCGGGACAACTACCTATTACGTCTTCAAATAGTGGACCAAAGTTACGTTTATTAATTTGTTCCGCAATCTTGCGACGGTCGGTAATGCCAAGGTTTTGAACCTGTGCTTTACCTATTACGTCCGTATCGTCAATAGTCAGGACGCAGTTTTCTAACAAGATAGTGGTTAACTCTGCAACGCTTTTATCTACATTGCTTACAAGGTCTTTTTGAGTATGGCCTGTTGGAAGAACGACCGTGCACTTGCCTACCTTGCAGTCAACATTGAATCGGCGTTCTTTTGGATTGAGCATTGGGCGAACTTTTATGTCTTTATCAATGTCTATCTCAATCGTTTTTAACTCAGCACACTTGTTACAGATGCCTTGCAAATTTGCTTTGTTTCCAAAAGTTGCTCTGTAAATAGCAAGCATTAAGAAGTCTCTGTCACCAGCAAGGAGAGAATCAAGCATTTCTTCTGTTGCTTTTTCGTCTCCGATTCGAACAACACCACGGTCAAGAATTGAAAGCAATGCTTTGCCTACCGAAGTAGAACGAGAGATTGCCTCTTCATCTTTGCCGTTTAGTTCTCTAACTTCGACCTCTTTAATGATTTCCCCAGCGGGACTTACGTACCCGCCAGGAATAATCACGACAGTGTCAGAAGGAGGCATAATTGTCACTGGCTTTTGCTCAACTTTATCGTTGGCAACAACCTGAGCAATCATGCTGTTAACTAGTTCGGGATTGTCAGCCGCTTTAACAGTTTGGTCTGTTTTTGTAGTCAATTTGTATTCCTATTCTTTGTTAGTTTCCGCCTGTAGTACCAATTTCAGGGGCTGCTGTGAAGGTCTTACCATCACTTGAGAATGAACCCCATGAGCAATCAAAACCTTCATGAACGAGAGTCATTTGCTCTACGAACAATGAATTGTCTCCAGCGTTTAGGTCAGAGTAAGCAACTGCTGTAGGCCATGCGTTATAAACTTTAAACTGCATTGCTACGTCATTTATTCCAGCCTTCGCTGCAGCATCAAGTTTTGGAATTGGATGTGCCAAAATCTTGATTGTTACATCGCAACGGAAACCATCGGTAAGTCCACGTTGTGCACCACCCATGACGGTTGCGAACATATTACGCATCCAGTTCCACTTCTCTTTCTTTCCAATTACAACACCATTTTGAAGTGTAATCGGTTGGAACGAGGTTTGACCAGGAATTTGGTGAACAGTGGTATTGAAGCCACCTTCACGATAAGGAATCGAGTCTGTTGTTACCGCCAAGCCTGATACAGATGTGAAACCTAGAGTTGCCTTTGCAACTGCAATATCGGTCTTTGTTGTATCGGTTGCAGCAAACGAGACAAGAAACCGAAAATTACGAATCGGGTCGGTTACAAGGGTCGACCGATTCTTATAGACGATGTCAGCCATTTATTTTATGCCTTCTTTCTTAGTTTACTGTTTTCTGGCTTAGAGTGATGACAACAAATTCGGCTGGGTACTGTAGAGCAACACCAACTTCAATGTGTACTTCACCTTGGGCAATCAGATTGTCAGGGTTGTTTTCAGCATCGCACTTCACGAAGAAGGACTCTGCTGGTGATGCACCACGAAGACCGCCTTGATTTCGGTATTCATTTAAGAACGAAACTAGGACTCCGTTTATACGTTCCCAGAGTTTTTCGTCGTTGTTCTCAAATAGTGCAAACTGTGTTAAGTCTTCGCACTTTTTGCGAAGATAAATAAGCGAACGACGCATATTTACATACTTGTTCGCTGTACCGTCTTGCTTCAAAGTACGAGCACCCATTACTGAGATACCTGCACCTGGAAGTTGACGAATTGCGTTTACTGGAGCAGTTGCTCCGTTCAGGTCATCTAACTCTGTAGGTGTAAAGGTTTTTTCTGTTGAGATAGCACCTTGTACCACAGTACCAATACCTGCTGGAGCCTTAAAAGGACCAGTAGTTGCATCGGTGTTTAGATAGATACCAGCGATTGCACCAGAAGGTCCAATCTTACGAATTGATGATGCACCACGACCTACTGGGTCAGTAATGAAGTAGTGTGGGTAATACACAGCAGAGTGGCTATATCCAGAAATTGCAGCAGCGGTTTGAAGTGCTTGAGCAACTGTACGGGCTGCTGGAGTCTCTACAACAACGAAGTGTTTTCCACTTCCTGCTGCCCAAGGAATTGCTGTTGCATAGATAAGACCAGCAGTGTTAGCACCCATAAGCACATCAAGTGCTGGGAAGAAAACAACCAATGGTCTGTCGATTTTGTTGAACTCTGCAACGTATCCAGTTGAGTTGTCGTTAAAGTCTGCTTCAACGATTGTTCCACCGTTTGCTCCACCAGTTAATGGGAATACGGTTGTTGCTGGAGCGTTTACTGCATCAAGTACGGTTACACGGATGTGACCAGAGAGTGTATTGACTACAGTCTCTGCATAATCGCTTGATGTTACTGGAGTAAGAACGAGATTCTCATAAGATTCTAGAAGAACATCGTTTGTAATATCTGATGCGGTTCCTGTGACTCCCTCTTTGTAAACAGCGAGGTCATAGTAACCAGAACCAGCAGTTCCTGCGGATAACTTAACACGAAGGTTGTTTCCCTCTGTTCCTTTATCACGAGCATCAACTTTGATAACGTTTCCAACTCCTGATGCTCTTGTAATGGTAACACCTGCAGTAACTGCATCTGCTGGAAGCATACGCTTCACATAAAGTTCACGTCCTCCATTTTGGAAGAACGCAGCAACCTGAAAGGTTGCTGGGTAGAGGGCGTTATACCCTCCAAAGTACTTGGTAAATTCATACCAAGTGTTAACAAGTGTTGCTGTGGTAGGTCCACTAGCAAAAGTGCCAACTACTGCTCCCGCCGCTGTTGCATTGCCTGTAACAGTAATAGGTGCAGCAAGTAGCCGTTCGCTCAGGTACACACCTGGGCGTTTGTATACTGACATTCTTTTCTCCTAACTAAATTAGTTTTGTCCAGTTTGTTGCGTAATTGTGAAACTACCGAGACCTGCATACTTACTGCGAGGGGTAAGAGGTCTCCCCGTGTTGTTAATTTTCTGCACCTTATAGAGTTCTTTATGGGCTGCTTGTGAGATTTCGGATGAAACTCTCACAGTTATTGCGTTAACGAAGAGACGTTTAGATGCCTCAACGGTATCGCGTTTAGCAACATCCAACACATCAAGACGACGAACTGTGTCATCGGCTTCAGGAAGGATGGAGCCAAACCTGAGCGGGAGTCTTGTAAACAAGAGTTCGCTCAAAATCTGTCGGTCGTGTCGTGGATTACGAGCATAAATCGTAATTTGATAGTCGATATTAATTGGAATTGGCATATCAACTTTAAACCCTTTATTACTTGGAACAGAAGTAGGACGTAGATACGCACTTTCTCTTGTTCCATCAAGTACGCCTCGCATAGCACGAGCACGGTCTTCTAGAACATCAATCATGTCAATGGTGATGTATGGGTAGTTCTGGTCGCGTAGTTCTTGGTCAGGCATACCAAACCAAACTCCTACAGGACGTGGAGTTGCTTCTTCGTTTGCTTTCTGGTCAAAGACAGTAATGCCTTTGAGCAAGTCTCTAAGGGCTTTGTCTTCTGCTAAGAACAATGCTCCTACGGTCATACTGCACCACCTAACAATCCTTTTGCTCTCTTCAACAAGAAACTTTCTGCAGTTTCTGGTCTATTAGCAAAACGACGGATAGCAGCGGTTGGTTGAGTGTTAGGGGTTCCGTACTCTAGATTTGAAATTTCTTCTTTAATATCCTCTGGGATATTAACTTTGAACTCGTTATTTACATAACGGACAGAGAGACGATTAGCCAATGATGGGCTCCAGCCACTTGCTACGCACTCTTTGCGTAACTGGGCAGTCATGACTACTGCTGTGTCTTTTGCTGCCTGACGTGCTACCTGAGTTAAGTTAGCGGTCTTCACGTCGTGACTTCTTCTTCATCGCTTTAGAAAGGGCTTGCTGACCAAAATAACCAGCGAGTAACCCAATTAAAAAAGTATGCTGACTGTTCGGTCGTATGCCGTACATACCTTTGATGAATTCGTCACGTTCATGTGCAGAGTGCATATCAGCAACCTGCTCATACCATGGGGTAGACACGCAAAAACCTCCTAGAGGTGAGCAAAACAATCAGCAAGTACTACAGTAAAAATCCGCATGACTTTTACTGCTCACAAGAATAAAGCCCCCGAAGTTAATTCGGGGGCTTAACTATCATTTCTTTTTACGCCATTATTACCCTCACGGGCTTGATGGGGGCTTTTCTATTACTTCTTTTTCTTTCCTTTGGACTTAGAGGACTTAGAGGACTTGGACTTCTTGCCTTTGCCCTTCTTTGCAAATTTACGGTTTGCAGCAGCAAGAGTCTTCATTCCGTGCTTGTTGTTAGGTTGCATACATCCACATGTTGCACACATGTCTTTCTCCTATCTATGTCTTGCCGTTTTTTTGGCAATGTCTTTGGGTTGCTTTACGAACTGCTTTCCTTCTTTGTTACCTTTGGCTTTGGCACGATTAGTGGCAGCCTTCTCGCCAGGGGTTAAAGAATCCCAGGCTTTTTCTGGAAGGTAACGCTTTTTGCCTTTTGATGGCTTACCGTCAGAAGTTTTCCACTTCTGTGCAGTCCACTTCTTTAAAGACTCTTGCGACTTTTTTACAGCCATTAGTCTTTGTAACCTCCACCCTTCTTCTTGTATTCAGATGCAAGAAGTTGAGCCTTACGTGCAGACCATTCTCCTGGGTCTCCACCTTTTGTACCTGCTTTAATCTTGTTGAACAAAGCCTTACGCATACCAGGCTTGGTGTAGTTACCTGCCTCGTTTACTTTGGACTTTGATGCTTTTTTAACGGGCTTCTTTTTGGCTGCCATTATTTACCCTTCTTTGATTTGCGTATTTTTTTTGTTGCGGGAACGCAGTTGGGAACTTTCTTGCCGTTCTTGTTCTTCCAACCTTTTTGAACGTACCCCTCCCAACAAGGACCTCTTTCTGCCATTATCGACCTTGCGTTCTGTGAGGGTTTGCTTTGTGCCATTGCTTTACTGCTTTGACACCTTGCTTAATGTTTTTAGACCCACTTTTTTTAGTGAGGTTAATCTTGTCGTACGACTTTTCGTTTTTTTGCATGATTACTCTTCAGATTCAGCAGACTCTTCTGTTACCTCTAATGCTGCAACTTTTGCAAGTGCTTCTTCTAATCTAACAATTAAACGTTCATCATTGTTAGCAGTTTTTGCTGTTTCTAACTCTGCTGTAAGAGTTGCAGTCGCTGCTGCTTTTTGTTCTGCGTTCATTGGACTTCCTTCGTTGATAGGGCGTACTGTTTAAATTGTGGGTCATTGACCAACTCCTCAGAGTTGACCTCAGTGCAATCAACCGTGACTACTGCCCAGTTGTAACCAAAGTGACCACGGGGATTTACACGAGTTGGATTAAACACATTACCTCTGTAAAGGATACGGTCTTTAATGTGTTTTTGAGGGTTGACTAACATCTCAGGAACAAGTCTTTGAACATCTCCTACGTTCAACACTATTCTAAGAGAGTCGACTACGTAGAAACCGCGTTCGTTCATTTCGTTTCCTCCACGAACCAATTGTACGGTTACGCAAGGCATATTGAAAGGAAGCATCCAACGACGACCTTCTCCAGGGGTGAAACTAGAGGTGTCGTATACGTCGTCTACGATAGCGGTAACGTTCTCATCTAGGTAGTACTCACTCCACCTAAACCAGTCAACATCAACACCTACAGGATGCTGTATGTCTTCCTTTATGGATTCATACATTCGCTTTTGTTCAAAGTCCATGTTGAAACGGCCTTGCATCCTGCTGCCTCGCATCAAGACTCCTTATAGAACTCTAAGTTCTTCTTTAGACGTTTGTCTGTAGGGTTAAGGTTAAGGGCTTCTTGACCAAACGTCAGGGCTTCCTCTTTATAACCTAAATTATGAGCAGCAATTGCTGCTATGTCATAGGGAAAATCGCTCCACACTTTAGGGTCATTTAGGTATTGAAGAGGCTTTTCTTTAATCTCAATCGCTCTTAAACAAGATGCGTAACACTCTCTCCATAATTCGTTTTCGTAGTAGTACTCTGCTAGTTCTACCCATGGTTCTCTACCTTCTGGATATTCAAGAGCAGCCTTCTTAAACCATTCTTCTCGTTCCTTACCTTCAGAACATTTAGCAATATACCTCATAGAGGCAGCACGTTCTGGTTTCCATACGGCTCGTTTTAAAGACAGATGGCGTTGAAGTTCTTCTTTAGCCTTGTCACACATTTGATGAAAAAAGTATTCCCGTCCTAAATAATGAGAGTTACGGTCATCTTCAGGGTCTTCAGCAACAGCCAGTTCTAACATGGGGAAATATTGACTACGAGATTTTGATTGGTCTGGATGATGGTGAATTTGTAGCCCAATCCACTCTTGGACTTCTGGTATTAGGTAACTGTTTAATACTTCGTGTACTGGATGTTTCCAACGATATCCTTGACGAGCATGAATTTTATCTCCACCGTAAACAAGTCCTTCTGAACCATCTGCGTTCCAAGACCACACGTATTTATATCGTGGTCTTGTTACAGTGCTTGGTGTTTTTTCTATATGTTCTCTCCAACCTGGAGCAAGAACTTCGTCAACGTCTAAAGCAATACAATAATCGATGTCTGTAGGAATATGAGAAAGAGAAGCATTGCGAGCATCATCAAAACGCCAGGGTTTAATTCGTATATCTACGACGTGTATTCCTAACTCACGGGCTAATTCAACTGTTCCATCAGTAGACCCAGTATCAGCAAGAAGAAAAAAGTCTGCTTCTTTTGCTGACTCATACCACCTTTGAACAAATTGTTTTTCGTTTAAAGCGATGCTGTAGACCGCTATTTTCATATTGTACTCCGTTTAGTTTATATTCTTAGCCCTGATGAACCCATTCCTGAATGTATAGCGCAGTTGTAATAAACAGGGCTTGTAAAGTTGTAGGCTATTACGGCAGTTACCTTTCGGTTAGTAGCACTCGCACTCCAAGCAGCAGAATACGCAGTAAATGTTGTGTAGGTATAAGCGTCTATAGTGTAAGTAACTCCTTGTGCTGAGTTAAGAGCAGAGGCTGTGTTGTCTTGAGCAGAAGACAGATAGAACGGATGACCGTCAACGGTATCGCTAGATACGTCAAATACATAGGTCATTCCTGGAAGTAACTTTAGTTGTGGGGTTTGAACGCCATCAACAAAGTAGTAATTACTTCCAAGGACAGACTGCACAGTAATGATATGAGTGATGACTGCTGTACCAGCAGGTCCAGCGTTACCTTGAACTCCAGCAGCACCTGTTGGTCCTGTTGGTCCTGTAGGTCCTGCAACGTTTGAATCAGCACCTGTTGGACCAGTTGGTCCAGTTACTGTTGATGCTGGTCCAGTAGCACCTGTTGGGCCAACACCGCCTTCTGCACCTGTTGGTCCTGTTGGTCCTCCTACTCCAGTAGCACCTGTTGGTCCTGTAGGTCCAATAGAGCCAACTGGTCCAGTAGGTCCAGTAGGTCCGTCTGGTCCTGTTGGGCCAGTTGGTCCACCAGAGGGACCTGTTGGTCCTTGTGGTCCAGTCGGTCCCTCTGGTCCACCAGAAGGTCCTGTTGGTCCTGTAGGACCTGCAGCACCTGCTGGACCTTGAACGCCTTGTTCAATGCTTACCCAAGCGGAACCATTCCAATACTTTAACTGTGGCATTATGACAACCTACTCCAATATCGATGCGTCATATTACTAAACGAGTCTCGTGTTGTTGGCAAATCTGACGTAGAAGAAGCAGAGCCCGCCATTCTTGGAGAAGCAGCAAGAATTGCAGTAGAGGCGGAACCACCAGCCACTGATGCGAGGGTCGGGGGTGTAGAAGCAACTACAACCACGGCTACTGCATAACGGCTACCTGCAGTTAGTGTGTAAGAAGTTGGATAACTACCAGTTGAATCTAATGCTCCTGTGTAAATGCTGTTTGAAACAGTAAATCTTGATGCGTCGTTATTTGTTCTTGCAACTAAAGTAGCGGTTGTTCCATCAAATGTATACAAACCAAAACGCACAAGTGATACACCTGAAGCAACAGTTGAACCTGAAGAAAACGATATGTTAGAAACTGTTAAATCTTCTGTAGGAGTAAAAAATGAAAAATACGTATTGTTTGAAGCAACTGCTGTAGTTCCATTCACTAAATCTCTTACTGGAACATCCAATGTTGTTGCAGAGTTATGCAGCGAGTCTCTAAGCCAAGGTTGAGCAACAGAGTTATAAGAAGTTTCATCCGTATCAAGCCATAGAACATCTGTTGTAGAAGGAGTACTTGTTTGAGCAACTAGTGCAGTTGGTCCCGTAGGACCAGTTGGTCCAGTTGGTCCTGCATCACCTGTTGGTCCTGTAGGTCCTCCTGAAGGTCCGATAGGTCCTTGTGGTCCAGTAGGTCCAGTAACTGAGGGACCAAGTGCTCCAGTAGGTCCAGTAGGTCCAGCAGCACCTGTTGGTCCTGTTGGTCCTCCTGAAGGTCCGATAGGTCCAGTAGGTCCAGTAGGTCCGTTTGGTCCAGCAGAACCTGCAGGACCAGTTGGTCCTAAAGTTATGGAAGCAATCCACTGAACACCGCTCCAAAAACTAACGGAATTATCTGTTTTAATCCAGATATCGCCAATTTGAGGAAGATTGGGTTCATAAGCCGAATAAGTTACATACTGTTTACCGTCTACTTCGTAAGCAGCAGTAACTGAATATGAAAGGTCTGCAGTTGTTCCTGTAACTTTTATGGTATCACCAGTATTTAATGCAAATCTAAATGTTTCAAATGCTTGACCTTGTGTTATTTCAAGGTCTTTAACTATTACCAAAGTTGTTGGGTCTGTATAAACAGAACCAGTTGGCACAACATAAACAGTTGTTTTTGCTGTTTGAGTTCCTTTATTAGCAATAATTAAAGAAGCAACGTAACCACGACTTGCGGTTACAAGGTCTGTAAGAGAATCTCTACCAGGATTGGATACGGCTAGACGTGTTACTGGCATTAGTCTGTTACCGTCACTTTCTTCCAACCATCGTTAGTTTTAACTTCTAACGAATCAGTATCAGTATTAAATCTTACGTAACCAACTTCAGCAGCAGTTTCTCTAGCAGCAGTTGTGCCTTTATCAAGGTAAATAACGTTGTTAATTCCTCTAATAGTCTTATTTCTAAAGACTGCTGGCAAATCTGCTGGACTGAAATCGTCTGCTTGTAAAATTCCGTATGCTGAGAAAGAAGTTCCCGCTATTGTAGATTTTACAAAAATAGAGTCGTTTGCATTTAATGCAAAACGAAACGTTTCAAAAGACTGGCCTACTCCAACAGTTAGGTTTGATGCAATGTACGCATATTCGTTTGCTTGTGCTGCTCCAGCAGGAACAACCCAAACGTCTACTTTGCAAACAGGAGTTGCTTGTGCTGAAGTATTAGCAATAACAACTGAAGTTAAATGAGCGTTTAGTACCGCGGTAAGTTGTTGATTACTATTAGCAGCGGGAGTCGCAACTCCAAGTCGAATAATCGCCATGGGTTTTCCTCCTTAAGCCTGTGCTTCAGTCCACGTTAACTTTGCTGAACAGAGTGTAGTATTACCAGTCAAGCGAGCAGCAGCAATTGTCAAAATGTCTGGTCCATCTGGGAATACTGAGTCTCCACCAAGAATTGAGTTTGATAACTCAAACAAATCTCCGATATCCACAGTAGTCGACTGTTCTACACCGTTCTGACCAGCAGCACGGAAGTTATAAATTTGAGTACCGCCAGAAACTGTGTCGTTACCAGTGTGTTGGATAATTTGAGTCAACGAAGGAGAAGTCACTGCAGAAAAGTTTAAGTTGTTCAAACGAGGGTTAATAAGAACCTTTACGTCAACCAACTGTGTTGTTTGAACAGCAAGTTCTACCATTCGCAACTGCATGCGGTTAATAACGTCACGGTCACCAAGTTTTCCAGTCAAACCGCTTGAAACCGAAGGAGACAGGCGGATTGAAAGAAGTGGTTGATAGTTAGCACCAGAAGAGTTGTTTAAAGAACCCTGTGGGTACAAGAAGAATGTGTATTGAGCATTACCTTGAGAAGTAAAGTCAATTGTGTTAGTTCCACCACTAGCATTGGCATCCGCTGCTGTTGGGTGAAGCGTTACGTTGTTTGCATCTACTGCACGTATAAATAGCAAAGGAGTGCTATTTTGTAAATTAACAAAGTTGTAGGCTGGGTTTTGTGCAACAACTCTTGGGTTTTGTGAATTTGCACCTGTAATTCCTTGAGCAGTTAAACCAATAAACTGAACAGGTGTTCCTGTTGTAAATCCGTGTGTAGGAATGTTGATTTGGTTTGTTGTAACGTTAATTGCTGTTGAACCAAAGGTCTTTGCTGTGGTTCCAGAAATTGTAAGAGTCTGACCAGGTTGTGAGAAGAGGTAGGCTTTATCATCATCAAACTTACCGTCCATGATGACTGAAGTACCCCAGTGGAATAAGAACGGAATATAAGTTGGGTCAGTGTAGGTAGTTACCTCATAGCGAGTAGGTAAGTTACCTGAGCGGAAATATGATTCTAACTGGAAGTTATTGTGAATAAATTCGTGAACATATTGAACTTCGCCCTCTTTAGTCTTAAAGCCGTAACGAATCTTACCCGCACCGTACCAAGAGTAGTCAATGTAAGCCATTTGAATCTTGTTTAGGTCAAGGTTATATCCAGTTGGACCTGTGCCATCGCAAGGGTCAATAGACCAGTTTTCTTGAGGAGTACGAGTATCTACTGTCTTAGTCATGATAATACCGCTCTTTGCTGGAGTGAAAGAGTGTGGTGTTCCTGAACCAGCAGAAGAAATAGCAACAACAACTGTTGCATCTGGTGATGCTTTTAATTTGAACTGATTATTGTCAATAAAATCAACGTAGTAGACGCGACCGTTAATTAAACCACCAATAGGTGTTCCATCAATTGAATCGTAAATAACTGGAAGATTATTAGAGAATCCATGATTTTGTAAAACAAAAGAATCATCTGCAGCACGAACTACGCCTGTATTTCCATCTCCAGGGTTGAACTCTTTTTCAATACCATTTGAACCTTTGTATTCAGGCTTAATGGTTAAACGTGTATCACTAACGATGCTAGAAATCTTGTAAGACTGACCACGCATAACAATGTAGTCTCCAACGTTAAGTTGCGTTGTAAATGTTGTCCCAGTACCAAATACGTATTCAGTTCCTTGCAGAGCAGCAGCAGTACCAGCAACTTGTTGAGTTGAAGAACGACGAACTGCATAAATTTTTTGTCCATCAAACTCAAAAAACATTCCGTTTTGGAAATCAAACATACCAGCACGGATTGCACCATTTTGCCAACTATCTACGTTAAATTGTGGGAATCCATAAGCAATGTTGTTTGGTGCTGTTGGTACTGTAGAGGACGCAATACAAGTAAAGGTTAACGAATCAATAACTGTTACTTGGAAAATACCGTTGTAAACAGTGCTTAGTGCACCTAGGTTTGTCCTAGACTCAGAAATTTCAATGTACAAACCATTAATAAGACCATGAGGACGACGAGTTACACATTGGAATGTGGTATTGCTGACTCGACTTATCTTCTCAATATCAATTGTAGGTTTGAAGTTAATACCAAATGAAGTTTGCAAACCTTTACCAGACTGATAACGGAAGTACTTACGAGTCTGACGAATAATCTGAGCATTAGAGGTTCCAACACCAGTCGACATTTCAACTCCACCGTCAAACGGTCTGTGAAGTGAGTATCCTTGTGGACGTACATAAACAAACGTCTGATATGAGTAAGACACAGAGGAGTAAGATGCTGCGTATGGTCTGTTAAGAGTTATCTGAGTATCAGAACCAATAGCAGTAATTGTTCTAATAATTGGAGCAGTTGGAATAGTTTCGGTAAAGGTGTGAGTAGTTCCAGAACCCTGAGTAGTTACAACTACTGGGTTTGTATTGGTATTTGCATCGTTTAAAGTGTTAAATAAACGAATTGTGTTTGCATCTATCCTTCTAACAAAGTAGAAGAAAGTAGAGTTCAAACCTGTAGGAGCAACGGAACCAGCACCTGTATTGTACTGAACGCAATCTCCTGTCGTAAATCCGTGTCCTGTAAGCGTAAATTGGTTTGTTGGCTGAACCGCAACGTTAGTACTAGAGAAAGTAGACACAGTAGTTGTGTTTGGTGGGAACAAGCGGAACTTGTCACCAACTTTAAGAATCTTAGCAAATGAAGTGTTTACACCATTTACAAGGGTTGAACCTGAAGCCACACTTACGGTTCCAGAACCAGTTACAAACCCATTAATTTGAGCAGTTGTAAGGGTGTGGTCTACACCGCCACCCCATGAAGTCAAAGTCAAAGCAATACCAGATGCAGCGTTTTCTTCAGAAGAGGCTAACTGAATATAGTCTTTGCTTACGTTGATTACGTAATAGTTACTTTCATTAGTTAAACCTCCAACGTTTGTTCCACCAGCATTGCTGTAAGTAACCTTTGTACCAGTAATAAATCCGTGTGAAGGAATACGCAGGTTATTAGCAGCAAGGTCAATAACAGAACGTGGAGTAAACGTCTTTATGATGAAAGGAACGAATCCATTAGCAGGAACTGTAAAGGTTGTTGTAGAGGGAACCGCATTAACTGTGTAGGTTCCATCTGGAGACTTAGTCAAAGACAATATTCTATGACGACCAGCACCAGCAGTTGTTAAGTTAACAGGTACTGGGGTAGCAGCAGTAGCATTATCCAAAGTTGCGGCTAATCTTAGGTTGTCTCCGTCTATTTGGATAATGTAGTACGGATTACCAGAAACTAAACCACCGATAGCAGTCTGACCAACAGAGTCATACTGAACAAGTTCTCCGTTAGAGAATCCGTGAGAAGGAATTGAGATGGTATCTGTAACAAAATCAACAGAGTTTGTAGTAATTGAGTGGTTTCCAGTACCTAACGAAGTCAGGTTAATAATGTTTGTTCCTTCTTTGTTACTTGCTAAACGAAGAATGTTATTATCAACTTTAGAGATAAAGTAAGAACCATTGTTAGTTAAACCACCGATAACGGTTCCACCACCTGAAGAATAAACAATGCGAGAACCAGTAACTAAATCATGGCCTGGAACGTAAAGGCTATCTTCATCTAGGTTAACAACCACGTAGATAAATGAGTGTGTATTTCCAGTTCCTGCAGAAGTAAAGTCAATTACTGGACCATTTAAAGACTGGCTTAACTGAATGTTATTGCTATCGACTACTGTCTTTACGTAATAGGTAGCGTTATTTTGAAGAGGAGCAATTGATGTTCCACCACCATTTGAATAACGAATTGGCTGATTTGCCAAGAAACCGTGAGATGGAATGGTGATGATGTCTGTAGAAGTATTTACAACAACCTTTCCAAATTGTTCGCTACTTGTAGTAGCACTTGGAATTGTAAAGTTTACGTTGGTAAAATTAGGTGCTGGAGTTGTGCTTAGTTTGTAAGTCCAGTTATTAATACGGTTTACATAATAAGTAGTAGTTGTGTTTAATGGTGTAGCACCAGTTCCAGTCAAACGATAGACCAGAGCATCTCCATTAGAAAGCCCGTGACCATCAGCAACGTTGATTGTATCTGCATCTAAGTCTAGAGTGATTGGGTGTACTGCGTGATACTCGCTTCCTGCTGCAACAATATTGATTTGATTTGTTCCATCATTTGCATCTTGAGCAGTTGGATGGAATGTAAACGCACTAGAAGCCGTAGATAACAAAGTAACAACAACTTCACCTTCATTATTGCCTGTGTTATAAGCACCGATATTAGTAATTGTTGCTCCGCCAAATGATGATGAACCATTGTATTGACCAGTAGAAGTAGCAACGTTTGTAGCACCAGTTACGATAAAGGAACCGCCACCACCGCCAGGGGCTGTGCCTTGAGCGTTACCACCAGCACCACCAGAGTAACCACCAGCACCACCAGGAGCACCGTAGGCTTGACCGTCAGAACCAGCACCTCCGCCAAAACCACCGTGTCCAGAAGAACTACCAGCACCACTACCACCAACAAGACCGTTGTTGAAACCGCCACCACCGCCACCGTATGAAGAGTTACCACCAGCAGTTAGGAAACCACCTCCACCACCACCAGCAGTTGCACCAGGAGCACCGTTACCATTAGCACCTGCCGTTGCATTTGCATTATCACCGTTATTGGTTAGAACAGCGTTACGTCCACCAGTTGTATTTGAGGAAGCAGAACCTCCACCTGCAACAAAAAGAGGTACGTTTCCTGATTTACGAACAACAAATGTAGCACCTGAAGAAGCGGGCCAAGCATCGTTGTTTCCTGGGTTTTCACCACGTTGTCCA